>Ga0137409_10001024_pt2 | contig 29929 bp, 26 predicted proteins | sample CZODoug1_16funga_FD_122059 | JGI IMG/M metagenome (GOLD analysis project Ga0137409, IMG submission 122059) | Vadose zone soil fungal communities from Angelo Coast Range Reserve, California, USA - CZODoug1_16fungal (Hybrid Assembly) | ecosystem: Environmental > Terrestrial > Soil > Vadose zone...
GTCAGCGGCGGTCATCACGACCATCGAGTCGGTCTGGGTGATCGTCAGGTGATCGGACGGGTTCATGAGGTCGCGCATCGCGTCGCGCATCCGCGCCATGTCCTCAGGGTTGCCGCGTTCGCCGTCGCGCGCCATCCCGCCCCCGCGACCGTAGCCGCCGCCGAAGCCGCCGCGCCCTCCGCGGCGGCCATAACCTCCGTTGCCGCGGCCGCGCGCATCGCCGTCTCCGCGCTCCCCGCGATCGCCGCGGCCCGCGGACTTGTCGCTGAGATCGGCGTTCAGCGTCCAGGCGCCGGCAATCGAACCCGTGCCCATGGCCGGGCTCTGCAAAGCAATCGAGGCGGCGAGCCACGCAATGATCGTGAGCACCATGCTCAATTATCTGAGCCGCATCGCGCGCCGCCGTATGAAAAGACTGTGACAGGACACAGGCAGGGCCTAGGGCCAGAGATTAGGGATTAGGATTTCGTGAACCCCGATGCATTGGTACCGAAGTCTGTACTGGCGAATTGCGCTCGGCGTGGTGGGTTTCCTCGCCGCGATGCTCGTCGTGCAGGCGGTCCTCTTCGTGTGGGTGGTGTCGCAGTCCGGCCGCAGCCTGCCCGGTCAGTCGCCCGGACGCCTGGCGATGACCGTTGCCCTCGATCTTGCGAGCGAGCTCGAACGCGATCCGCAGGTCGATCTCGCCCGCTACATCCGCGATCAGTACGCGCAGTACACGCACCCTTTCTTCGTCATGATGGCCGACGGCCGCGTGATCACGAGCGGCAGCGCATCGTTTCCCGATCCGCTGATCGGGATGGCCCATGCGCAGATGCTGCGGTGGATCGCTCGGCCTCCGCTGCGCCGGCCGGAACGCCCTGACGGGCCGCGTTTCGAACGGCCGCCCTTTCTGGACGCACCCGACAGTCCCGATGGGCCCGGTCGCGGCGGCGCTCCGCCGTTCGGACGCGGCGGCGACCGGTTCCTGCGGCCGTCTCCGATTCTCGTCGGAGGGCGGCTCGTGGGCGTGGTCGTTGTCCCCCCACAGGCGCCGTTCGGATTCCTCCTGGGACGCTTCGCGCCGATGCTCGCGATCGTTGCAGCCGGCGTACTGATCGTCGGCGCGGTGCTGACCTCGGTCATGATCTTCGGCCCCGCGCGCCGGCGCTTGCGCGCGCTCGAAAGCGCCGCGCGCCGGCTGGGCGGCGGCGATCTGTCGGCGCGGGCGCCGGATCGCGGCGGCGACGAAATCGCGGCGGTCGCGGGCGCGTTCAACGCCATGGCCGGCGACCTCTCCGCGCGCGCCGAAGCGCTGGCGGCGTCCGACCGCGCCCGCCGGCAGCTCCTGGCCGACGTCTCGCACGAGCTGACGACCCCCATCACCGCCATGCGCGGCTACCTCGAGACGCTGTTGATGCCGGAGTTGACGCCGGACGAGGCCACGCGCGCCAGGTACTTGTCCATCATCAGCGACGAAACGCACCGGCTCGAGCGCCTGATTGGCGACCTGCTCGACCTGGCGCGGCTCGAAGGCGGCGGCGGTGCGTTGACGATCGAGGAGGTGGCGGTCGCGGATCTCTTCGACCGCGTGACGGCGCGCCACGAATACGCCTGCGGCACCGCGGGCGTCGCGATGCAGACGACGATCGAGCCGGGCGCGGAAACGGTGGCAGGGGACCGCGATCGGCTGGAACAGGCGCTGCAGAACCTCGCGGCGAACGCGGTCCGCTATGCACCCCGCGGAAGTTTGGTGCGCTTGACGGCGCGCCGGCTGGGGACGGGAGTCGACTCGGCCTCCGGAGTGCCAAATCGACTCCCGTCCCCGATTTCGCTGTCAGTCGAAGATCAGGGGACAGGTATCCCCACCGAGCACCTGCCGCACGTCTTCGATCGGTTTTACAAGGCCGACGCGTCCCGCCCGTTCGCCCGGGCGCAGGGCGATCCAAACGGCACCGAAGGCCGGTTTGCCGTGTCCGGGGGGAGTGGCCTCGGGTTGTCGATCGTGAAGGCGATTGTCGAGCGGCACGGTGGCCAGATCTCTGCCGAGAGCCAGCCTGGCCGTACCGTCTTCCAAATCGTGCTGCCACAACGGACGCTCGCCTGAAGGCCTCGCGCGCGTCGCGCGACGGCTCAAGCCGAGCGAACCGTCAGGCCGCCGAGTGGGTTTGCGGTTGCTGCGGCGGCTTGGCGCTCACCTCGTCGCGGATGCGCTCGCGCAGCCAGACGACCGGCTGCGGCTGGCGGGCAATGAATGCCTGCCATTCGTCCTCCGTGAGCGTAATCGAGATGACACGATCGCGGTCGGTACCCATGACTGTCAAGAATACGCATGAGCGAGGTACACAAAAAATAGAATGATCTGATAGAACCCATCTAATCTGGTGATGGATCGCCGGGCGGCGGCCTCTTACCCCACCACGCCGTCGCCCCGCCGGCGCGGTGACAGCCGCAGCTTGCCGTGGATCGCCTCGAACGCGGCCAGCAACTCGTCGATGATCCGTGGGACCCGGTTCGCCCTGGCGTAAACCCAGCCGGTCTCCCGCCGCAGCTCGTGCCCTTCGATCCGGGCGCAGAAAAACTGCTTCGCCCGCACCTCGCGGGCGACGGCCTGATACGGCACGATCCCGATGCCCTGGCCCGTTTTGACCATCGCCTTGATGATTTCCACGTTCTCCGTCTCCATCACGATGGTCGGCTCGATCTTCTCGCTCGCGAAGAAGTGGTCGATGACTTTCCGCGTCGCCGATCCCGTCTCGAACAGGACGAAGGGCAGGCCGGCGAGGTCGCGGGCGGCCACCTTCCGCCGTTTTGCCAGCTGATGGGTCGGGATCGTCACCACCAGCAGCTCTTCGCGGAGCACCGGCACCGTCACCATGTCCGATTCCTCGACCGGCAACGTCAGGAGCCCGGCGTCGACGCGGCCGCCGCGGATTTCCTGGACCGACCGGCCGGCCATGGCGACGGTCAGCCGGACGTCGAGCTGCGGGTGGACGCGCCGCAGGTGCTTCAGGAGCGGCGGGAAGACATACAGGCAGACCGTCATCCCGCCCGACAGGCGCAGCGTGCCGCGCAGCTCGCGGGTCCGGTCGGTAATCGCCCCGACCGTCTCGCGAACGTCGAGAAACACACGCTGTCCGAGCTGAACGAGGCTCTCCGCGGCCGGCGTCATGCGCACCTGCCGGCCCACGCGGAGAAAGAGCGGCTCGCCAAGCTCTTCTTCGAGCAGCAGAATCTGACGGCTGATCGCGGACTGCGACACGTGCAGCTTGCGGCCGCACGCGGTGAACGAGCCGGTCTCGGCGATTGCCTGGAGGATCTCGAGCTGGCGCAGATCCATGATGGCGGTCATGACCGATGGCTGGGCGGCTGATGGCATAGGGATGATGGTCGCGCCATCTGCCCTATGCCACGAGCCATCAGCCATGTTTCCGGAAACTGACACCATGAGCCTCTGGTCCGAGCAGCGTGACGATGAACGCGCCGATGAAGACGATCGTCACCAACCCGCCCATCGCCTGTGTGTAGGTGAACCGCTCGCCGAGCGCCGACTCGACGTAAGGAATACTGGCGGCGAGCATCACGCCTAATTGATACGCGAAGCCGGGAAAGAAACCGCGCAGGTGATTCGGCGAGAGCTCGTTGATGTGCGCGGGGATGACCCCCCAGGCGCCCTGCACGAAGAACTGCATCAGGAACACGCCGACCAGGATGCGCCAGGGGCTGTGGCCGGCGATCCAGAACGGCACCACCATCAGGCCGAAGACCATGGCGGTCATCATCGCCCTTCGCCGGCCAGTCCGGTCCGAGTAGTAGCCGAACACGAGGCCGCCCAGAATGGCGCCAATCCCGGCCAGCATGGTGATGTCGGCGATGCGCGCCTTTGCGTAGCCGACGGTGGCGAGAAGCGTCGGATACATGTCCTGCGTGCCGTGCGACATGAAGTTCATCATCGTCATCAGCAGCACGAGGTAGACGAACCGCCGCCAGTACTTCGGCAGCGACCTGCGGTAGGTGGCCCAGTCGGTCTTGTGCTCGTGCCAGGCGTCCGATTCCTTCACCTTCGCGCGGATGAAGAGCGACAGCAGCGCCGGCAGCCCGCCGAGGAAGAACATCAGGCGCCAGCCGTTGCCCGGGTACATCGACTCGAAGGATGGATACAGCAGCCGGTAGGCCAGCGCGGCGAGGAGGCTGCCAAGCGCGTAGCCTTCCTGGAGCAGCCCCGACAACAAGCCACGCAGGCGCGGTGATGCCGATTCAAGGGCGAGCGACGCGCCGACGCCCCATTCGCCGCCCATGCCGATGCCGAACAACATCCGCAGGAGCAGGAAGATCTGATAGCTCGGCGCGAGGCCGGACAGCACCGAGATGATCGCGTAGAAGATCACGTTGATTATCAGCGGCAGCCGGCGCCCCAGGTGGTCCGCCATGATGCCGAAGATGATCGCGCCGAGCGGCCGCATCGCCAGCGCCACGGTGAGGGTGAACGCGATATCCGGGCGCGTGCGCCCGAAGGACTTGGCGATGTCGTCGATGACGAGCGTGAGGATGAAGAAGTCGAACGCGTCGAGCGTCCAGCCGAGGAATCCCGCCAGGACGGCGTTCCGCTGATTTACGCGTTCCGCCGGTGTCATCTTCGCTGTGGCAACCGCAGGGGCAATGGCCATGTCCCGCGAAGGATACTACGGGGAGTCTTCTTCGTTGAACGGGGCCGTCAGCGGCGGTATTTTCGGCGCTGGTTAACAGCCCGCGGTGAAAGTCTGGCGTCGCACCGAGACGGGCGAGGCGCCCCGATGCAAGGCGCGACGACCGAGAATAACGGGAGTATTTGAGCGAGGAGCAACGCAGCCAGGCCGGGGTCCCCAACGCGGCAGCCGCGTTGGGGTGGAGCGGGGATGCATCGCCCGTCGAATGCAGCCAGACTTTCGCCACGGGCTGTTAAGGGACGGGCTCACATCTGCGAGGTCAGACGGTTGCGCGAAGCGCTCGATTGACTCCATCGCGACTGGGTCCGGTCGCCAGACAGGCCGGACCACCATCGAGTTGAAAATCAGTTCTCCGCGTGCGTTGCGATTTCAGCGTTGAACGTCGTCGTTGCCCCGCCGCGCGGAGCGAGCGCGAGGTGCGCCGCGCCCGCCATGAAGAAGCCGACGAACCAGGCGTAGTCGTAGAGCGGCTTGAGTGCGGGGATGACGAAGCCGCCCCACGCAAGCGCGCAGCCGAGCGCCGTCGCGCCAATCGCGCGGACGTTCCAGCCCCGGTAGGCGCCGTCGGGCAGATACAAGTCGTCGAGGCGCAGCTCGCGGCGCCGCACGATCCAATAGTCGGCGACGAGCACGCCGGCAATCGATCCGAGGCCCCCCGAGTAGCCGAGGAGCCACGTGTAGATGTAGCCCGAGGGATCCGCCAGCAGCTTCCACGGCTGAATCGCAATTCCGAGCAGGCCGGTGATGAGGCCGCCGGTCTTGAAGCTGATGAGCTTCGGAAACGCGTTCGCGAAGTCGTTCGCCGGCGAGACGACGTTCGCGGCGATGTTCACCGCGACAGTTGCAACGACGACCGTGAACATCGCAATCGCGATGATGACCGGCGAGCTGAAGCGCCCTACCAGCTGCACGGGATCCCAGATTGCTTCGCCGTAGATGATGGCGGTCGCGCTCGTGATCATCACGCCCATCGCTGCAAACAGCGACATCGTCGTCGGCAGCGCGACGACCTGGCCGACGATCTGCTCGCGCTGGCTCCGGCCGAAGCGCGTGAAGTCGGGCATGTTGAGCGAGAGCGTCGCCCAGAAGCCGATCATCGCCGTGAGCGACGGCACGAACACGGGCCAGAACTCGCGGAAGGTGTGAAACTTCCCCGGCTGAGCGAGCAGCGGCCCGAGGCCGTGCACTCTGGAGATCGCCCACCACAACAGCAGCGCCGTCATCACCAGGACGAACGGCGCCGCCCAGTTCTCGACCTCCCGCACGAGATCCATGCCGCGATAGATGATGAAGACGTTGAGCCCCCAGAAGATCAGGAACGACAGCCACTCGGTGGTCGTGTGGCCGCCGAAGCCGGCGCCGAGTAGCATCGGCCAGCCGGGGATCACCGCCTTGAAGAAAGTGTGCAGCGCCGCGCCGCCGATCCACGCCTGGATGCCGAACCAGCCGCAGGCGACGAGCGCGCGCATCAGCGCCGGCACGTTCGACCCGAGCGTGCCGTACGCCGCGCGGGCGAAGACGGGGAACGGAATGCCGTACTTGGTGCCCGGGTGCGAGTTCAGCAGGATCGGGATGAGGACGATCGTGTTGCCCAGAAGAATCGTGACGAGCGCCTGCGACCAGCTCATGCCGGAGGCCAGCAGTCCGGACGCCAGCATATAGGTCGGAATGCAATGCGCCATGCTCACCCACAGCGCCGCGTAATTGTAGGTGGACCAGGTGCGCCGGGCGATCGGCACCGGGGCGAGGTCGTCGTTGTACAGCGGGCTCGCCTCGACCCGGCGGGTGTCAATCAGCTCCACGCGGCCGTCGGCGAGCCGGCGCTCGTTTTGCATCACAGTAATAGTAATCGCAACGACGCCCGGCGGCTTCGATGAAGCTCCTTCCGAGCGCCGCCCGATCGACGTCGGCGAGGCGCGCAGCGGCGCCTGGCTGCAGATCTTCGATCGGGGGGGATTCAGTGGGACTCGGCTTTGTCGGGGATCAACCCGCGGGAAGGCCGGCCCCTACCGCTATCGTGAGTGTGGCGATCGTGAGTGTGGTGGACGGTCTTCAGACCGTCCCAATCACGGCTCCTTGCACCGAAGCCGGCGCTATACTTCCCGCGCCATGGCGGACACGACGATCCCGGAAGTCGCGCTGAGCTCGTTCGTCGACGCGCTCGACAAGGCGAACGTCCGTGTCGCAAAGCAGTTTCCCGGCGACTCGCCGCACAGGCAGCCGGTGCACGTCGTCTACGGCGGCGCCCACCTGTTCAAGGCCGACACGGTGCGCAAGCTCGGCGCAGTGGCGCTGCGGTCGCTCCAGGAGTTCGCGCCGGACGCGGCGACGCTCGCAGAGGCGTTCGATCTGGACCCGGCCCTGGCGGGCCGCATCTACCCGCGCGTGGTCGACAAGCTGACCCGCGAGCCGGTCGAGGACTTCCGCATCGATTTCGAGGACGGGTTCGGGAACCGGCCGGAGATCGAGGAAGACGGCTTCGCGCAGATTGCCGCCAACGAAGTCGCCGCCGGCCTGCGAGAGCGCACGCTGCCGCCGTCCATCGGGATCCGGATCAAGCCGCTCAACGAGGAGCTGAAGCGCCGCAGCCTGCGGACGTTCGACCTCTTTCTGACGCGGCTGCTCGAACGCTCGCAGGGCGCACTGCCGCCGAACTTCGTCATCACGCTGCCCAAGATCACGGCGCCGGACCAGGTGGCCGCGCTCGCGTCGGCGTGCGACGCCTTTGAATACTGGCGCGAGCTGCCGCCCGGCACGCTGCGCTTCGAGCTGATGGTCGAAACGACGCAGTCGATCTTCGCGCCCGACGGCAGCGTCGCGCTGCCGCGGTTCATCGCCGAGGGCGGCGGCCGGATCGTCGCCGCGCATTTCGGCACCTACGATTACACCGCGGCCTGCGGCATCACTGCCGCGCATCAGCACATGCGGCACCCGGTCTGCGACTTCGCGAAGCACGTCATGCAGGTGACGCTCGCCGGGACCGGCATCTGGCTCTCCGACGGCGCGACCAACGTCATGCCCATCGGATCGCGCGCCGCCGTCCACCGCGCGTGGCGACTGCACGCCGATCACGTGCGTCACTCGCTCGTGACCGGCTTCTACCAGGGATGGGACCTGCATCCCGCGCAGCTCCCGTCGCGCTATGCGACCGTATTCGCGTTCTTCCTCGAAGGGCTCGACGCCGCGTCCGGGCGGCTCCAGAATTTCGTCGAGAAGGCGGCGCAGGCCACGCTCGTCGGCGACCTGTTCGACGACGCGGCAACCGGGCAGGGGCTGCTGAGCTATTTCCTGCGCGCGCTGAATTGCGGCGCGATCACCGAGCCGGAAGCGGTTGCGAAGAGCGGCCTGACGCTCGACGAGCTTCGAAGCCGATCGTTTGTGAGCATCTTGAAACACCGCTCGAACCGCTAGTGCTCGATCGTACGATGTGCCAGGCGTCCGGCCTGTCCGCATCGACGAGCGCCGGGTTCAGCTGCCGGCTGACCGATCGCGTCGGGCTCGCGATGGATGCATACTACGCTCTGCTGACGGTCCGCCGGTTCGCCGGCGCGCGGCGAACGGTGGACGCCCTCGTCGACGCGGGAGCGCTGCTCGTGTAGAGATTGCGATGATGAAGCATTGCGTGGCGTGCGCCGCCGTTGTAGTCGTGGTCGCCGCCGGGTCGAGGGGGCTCGACGGTGCGACGGAGTACCGCGTCGAGCCGAGCAAGAGCTCGCTGCGCATCGAGGTCGGCAAGGGCGGGGCATTCGGCTTCGTCGCCGGCCACACGCACGAAGTCGAAGGCTCGATTCAGGGCACCGTTGCGGCCGACGCCGGCGATCTTCCGCGTGCCTCGATTCGACTGGAGATCCAGACCGCGAGACTGCGTGTGACCGGCAAAGGCGAACCGCCCGACGACGTGCCGAAGGTTCAGGAGCGAATGCTGGGGGATGACGTGCTGGCCGTGGCGCGTTACCCGGCCATCACCTTTCGGAGCACATCGATTGCCGTGGCCGGTCGAAGCGAATCGGAGATCGAGCTCCGCGTCACCGGCGAGCTGACGATCCACGGGCAGACGAAGTCGATCACCGTCCCTGTGCGCGCGCGGCTCGACGCCAGATCGCTGACCGCAACCGGAACGTTTTCCGTGAAGCAGAGCGACTTCGGCATCAAGCCGATCAGCGTCGGCGGAGTGGTCAACGTGAAGGATGCGCTGTCGATTCACTTCACGGTCACCGCGGCTTCGTGACGGCTTCCTCCGCGGCGGCGTAGCCTTCGGCCTCGTACCCCCCGCGGTAATCCTTTTCGTCGGGCCGACGGATCTTCGACTGCGCGACGACGCGGTCGCGGCGGATGCCGATGAAGTCGTCGAGGCGCCTGAAGCCCTTGTCAGCGTTCTTCTCGAGAAAGCCCGTCAGACCCTGATTGAGTGTCTTGACGACCGTGGGGCCGATCGCATGATCGAGCATCGCGGCAGTGCACACCTGGACCGTGCCGCAGCCGAGCAGGAAGTAATTCAGCGCGTGCGCGAAAGTGGAGATCCCGCCGATTCCCGAGAAGCGCTTGTCCGGAAACGCCTGCGTCAGCTGCGACATCTTCGCCAGTGACAGCGGCAGAATCGCCGGGCCGCCAAGACCGCCCGTGGACACGAGACCGTCGACGTGGACTTCGAAGTCGAGCGTGTCGGCGTCGATGAGCGGCAGCGACGTGAAGGTATTCGAGGAGACGATGGCGTCGGCGCCCCCGAGAAACGCGCCGCGCGCCTCGAGGACGATGTCGGTCGTCGACGGCGTGAGCTTGGCCCACACGGGAATCTTCGCGATCTCCTTCACGACCTTGGTGACGATGGAGACGAGCTCTTTGTCCTTGCCGACGTTCGATCCCATGTCGGGGCGATCCATGTGCGGGCAGGACAGGTTCAGCTCGAGCGCGTCGCACCCCTGCGCCTGACACGCGACCGCCAGTTCCTGCCAGTGGCGGAGCTCGGTGTCGTTGCCGGAGCCGGCCATGATCGACGCCACGAGCACGTGATCCGGAAACGCCTGTTTGATGCGGCCGAGACGCGGCACCCACCAGTCGAGCGTCTTGTCGGAGATGAGCTCCCAGTTCCAAGAGGAGTGCAGCGCGGCGCCCGGCCGCTTCTTCATCGACAGATGCGGCGAGTCGGCGTCGGCGCGCAGGAACTTCGTCTTCGGCCCGAGGACGTTGACCACCGGGTGCAGCCCGATTGTCTTCGTGACAACGCCGCCCCACCCCGCGTCGAACGCGCGCAGGATGTTCGACTCGGACTCGGTCGGCGGCGCGGATGACAGAAGGAAAGGATTCCGAAAGCGCACGCCGGTAAACGTCGTCGAGAGGTCGGCAGCCATTTTGCCTCCTGGCTCGGCTAAAGCCTTCGCCCTATGGTCATGACGTGACGCCTTCGCCCCGCGGTCGTCACGTGACGCCTTCGCACTACGGTCATGACGTGAAGCCGGCCATCGCCTGACGGTCGTAGCGCGAAGGCTTCAGCCCGGCGATCGTGTCACGGTCGCTTCGATCAGCCCGAACGGTTGATCGGTAGCGACGAAAATCTCGTTCGGGTTGTCGAGGCCGAACGGTTTCAGATCGACGAGCAGATGATGGCGGTTCGGCAGCGTCAGCGTGATCTCGGCCGCATCGCGGCAGGCCGCCAGCGCCGCCTCGCCCATCGCATACAGCGTGTGCTGGATGGAGCGGCTGACATGCGTGGCAAACGTCTCGACGAGCGCGCCGCGGATCCGCTCGCGCGCCGAAAAATCGGCCGCGCCGGGACGATACGTCCATGACGCCGTGATGGATGTCGCGAGGATCCGATCGTCGGTGTCCGGGAGCGTCGTGTACTCGTCGCGTGGAAATCCGGCAAACGCCGACCCGGCGGTCTTCAGCACGACGAGGTTCGTCACACCAGACGTCACCGAGCTTCCGCGCGCATCGCGCGCGACGAGCGCGGTCCACTGCTCGCCGCCGGGCTGCACGAAGGCGTGCGGACTGGGCGCGCCGGCAGCCGTCAGACGCTCCCATCGATGCTCGACGGCGCTGATGCGCGCGCGCGATACGGCGGGCGTGGCGACGAAATGGTCGGCGAGCCGCAGTGCGAACGCCTCCACGTGGTCGATCGGGTCCTGCCGCGCGATCGCATAGACGGTGTTCTTCATCGTGTCGGTCGCGAGGCACGGGCCGTTGTCGCCCTCGACGTAGACCGCGTCGAACGCGCCTTCGAGCTGCACGTCGATGGTCAGGTCGACGATCTCGTGCGCCTTCCCCGCACGCTTGACCTTCACCAGCCGGACGCGCGATTTGCCGTAGCGGTTCCAGCCCAGGACAGACATTGGTTCAATCCAACTCTGATCGGAGGCAAACGACGCCAGGGACACAAAGGGCGTGTCCCTGGTGCCGATTCAGCGCTGGAAGCATCCTCATGCGCCCCGATATGTACTGTATCCGAACGGGCTCAGCAGCACCGGGATGTGGTAATGCTCTTCCGGGTCGCGCACGTTGAACGTGATCTTGACCTCTGGGAAAAACGTGATGGTGAAGCCATTCTCCCGTTGATACGCGCCCACGTCGAATGTCAGCCGGTAGGTTCCGGGCGCGAGCGGACCTTCGGTCAGCGAGGTGACGCGTCCCTTGCCATCGGTTTCGCCGCGTCCGATCGGCGTCCATTCGCTGGCCTGCCGGAGCTCGAGGATGACGGTCACGCCGACTGCCGCAACGCCGCGCGCGATATCGAGCACGTGTGTCGTGATCATGGTTTCAGGTCCTGCTCTCCGACGAGAAGCTTCGCCAGCCGCAGCCGTGTGATCTTCCGTTGCTCCTCTGCCGCTGCCTGCATTTCCATCTCCGGCGCGTGCCGCAGCCGGCGCTCGAGCGCCTCGAGCATCGCGGCGGCGGTCAGGCCGGTCGCACAGATGATGAAAATGTAACCGAAACGCGCCTCGTACTCCCGATTAGCTTGCGCCAGCCGCCGGAGTGTCGCCTCAGGCGCGCCGGCAACGCCCGCCTGCTCGTCATCCGACCAGCGCCCGGTGTCTTCCCATCCGCTCGCGCCTGCCCCTCCCGCCCTTCGCGCCGTGGCGGCTGCCGCTGCCCCAATCTTCGGATGCGCGGCGAATGCTTCCAGCCAGTCGGCCGGGGCGAGCGATTTCCAGACAACGTCGGCGACCACGGCCATGCGGGCGGCGTCCGCGAACGGTCTCGCCGCGGCCATCAGCCGCGTCCAGCGGCTCGAGCCGCAACAGCGCAGCAGCTCGCGCGCGGCCGCCTCATCGTCGAGCGCGTTGAGATCCTCGAGGCGCATGTGCTCACGAACGAGCGCAGAGCGCGCAATGCCCGCAAAAAGCCCAGACCTTGTCGAGCTTCGCGGGCTTTGCGTTGAGCGTCGTCATTTCGGGCGGCCGAACAGCCGCAGCCGTCCCACGCCGCCGTCGGGAAAAATGTTCAGCCGGACGTGTGTAACGTCGCCGATCGCGCGCAGCTCCTCTTCGAACACATGACGGGCGTGCGGCTGCAGCGAGGTTCGCGACAGCAGCTCGTGCCAGGTGCGCTGATCGTGGCTTCCTTCGAGGCTGCACGCGCCCGGCGCGTTTCCTTTGAAGTGCCGCGTGTCGACGACAGCTCGCCGAATCGAGCCCTCGGCGCCGAGGCGGACAATCGTCCAGTCGTGGCCTGGGCTGCGGCGGCGCTTCGTTTCCCACCCGTCGCCCATGTGCGTCGCGTCGCCGGGCATGATCAGGTTGTGCCGCGATCCGAAAAACATGTCGCTGCAGGCGACGACCGTGCCGCCGTGCTCGACAGCGGCCAGGTCCACGTCGCCGCGGCGGCGAAGGCGATCCCAGTCCGCGACCACCTCGCCGTACACGCGCAGGCGGGCGACGCCGCCGTCGGGAAAAATCCTGAGGCGCACATGCGTAGCGCCTGCCGCCTGCTCGACGGCGATCAGATTGTGGGAGTCGCCCGTCAGCGCGGCGCGCGGGAGGATCTCGCGCCAGGCCGCACGCTGGAGCTCGTCGAGCGGGGGCAGGCCGGCACTGTCGCATGCATCGATCGCGCACGACTCGGGATAGTTGCCCTTGAAGAACGACGTGTCGACGTCGACGCCGCGCACGATGCCCGTCGCGCCAAGGCGTACGATGCACCAATCGTGATCGCCGGCGTCTCGCCGCCGACGGGTCTCCCAGCCGTCCATCCACTTGCCGCGCTCCGTGTACTCTCCTTCGCGCCAGACGGCCGGCCCCGGCTTGATCAGGTTTTCCTTCGGCGCGAAGAACTCGTCGTTCGCTGACACGACGGCGGCCCCGAGCCGCTCGGACGCCAGATCGACACAGTCGAGAAACGTCGCTTTCATAGAAGACGTCCGGTCGCCCCGTGCGCGAGGCGCCCGGCGTCCCACACGCGCTCGCCGCGGAGGTAGGTCGCGTGGACGACGCCGCGCAGCCGCCGCCCGGCATACGGCGTCAGTTTGTGGCGCTGGTGCAGCCGCGCAGCCTCGACCGTCCACTGCGCATCCGGATCCCAGACGATGAGATCCGCGTCGCAGCCGGCAGCGATCCGCCCCTTGCGGCTGGCGAAGCCCGCGAGCGCAGCGGGCGCCGCGCTCATCCATCGAGCCAGAGCACATGGATCAACCTTCGACTCTGAACTCGCAGCGCTCAACCGCCCTGAGAGTTGGGACTCGAGAGGCGAGAATTCGCGAGAGACTCCGGCCGTCCAGACTGCGGCGAGGCTCAGCTCGAGCGACGCGATGCCCCCCCAGGCGCGCATGAAATCGCCCGGGCACTTCATCGCCGGCGGCGCGGGCGAGTGATCGGTCGCGACCAGGTCCAGCACGCCTGCTTGAAGCGCGTTCCACAAGGCCTCACGCTGAGACGCCTGGCGAATCGGCGGCGCGCATTTGTACTCCGTGGCGCCGTCGGGAATCTCCTCGGCCGCGAAGGTCAGATAATGTGGACATGTCTCCGCGGTGATGCGCGCGCCATCCGCCTTGGCGCGCGTGATCTCGGCGGCCGCTTCGGCGCTCGCGACGTGCACGATGTGCACGTGGAGGCCGAACTCGAGCGACAGGCGGACCATCATGCGGATTGCCTCGACCTCGGCAGCAGGCGGACGGGTGGCCAGGTACCTTGCGTATTGCGGAATGCGGATTGCGGATTGCGGATTGGACTGCGGATTGGACTGCGGATTGGACTGCAGACTGAAATCCGCATTCCGCAATCCGAGATCCGCAATGTGACGCGGCGATTCCGCGTGGACCAGGAGCGGCACATTCCGCCTCGCGAGGATCGGCATCGCTTCGCGCAGATCCGTTTCGTTCACCGCAGGAAATTCGTCCACTCCGGACGGCACGAGAAAGCACTTGAAGCCGCGAACTCCGGCCTCCACGAGGGCGTCGATCTCGCCCGCGTTCCCCGGCACCACGCCGCCCCAGAATGCGACGTCGACGTGACAGCGTCTGGCAGCGGCGGCGCGCTTCGCCTCGAGGCCCGCGACGGTCGTCGTCGCCGGCACGCTGTTGAGCGGCATGTCGACAACCATCGTCACGCCTCCGGCCGCTGCGGCGCGCGTGGCCGTGTCGAAGCCTTCCCAGTCGGTGCGGCCCGGCTCGTTGACGTGGACATGGGTGTCGACGATGCCCGGCGAGATCACGAGCGCGCCGACGTCGACGAGCTCTTCCCGCCCCTCGGCTGACGCCTTCGCGCTACGACGCCCGCTCCCGGTATCGTCGTGCGGACCGACGCGCGCAATGCGGCCGTCCTCGATGTGAATGGAGGCAGGGCGGACCGCGTCGGAAAAGACAACGCGCGCGCTGCGGAGAATCAAGTGCGCGTCGACCTCTTGAGAAACGAGCCAGCGCCTTTGCGCCCCACGAACGCGCCGTCCTCGATGACGACGCGTCCGCGCGACAGCACGACATCGGTCGCGCCGGTCACCTGACGCCCCTCGTACGGGTTGTAGTCGACGTTCATGTGCAGCGTCTTCGCGGCCAGCGTGATCGTACGGTTCGGGTCGAAGACGACGATGTCGGCGTCGGAGCCGGGCGCGATCGTGCCTTTCCGCGGGAACAGTCCGAAGATCTTGGCGGCCGCCGTCGAGGTCAGCTCGACGAAGCGGTTGAGCGAGATGCGGCCGGGACGCACGCCGCCGTCGTACACGAGGCTCATGCGCGTCTCGACGCCCGGCGCGCCGTTCGGGATCTTCGAGAAATCGTTTCGCCCCAGCTCCTTCTGCTCTTTCAGGCAGAAGGGGCAGTGGTCCGTCGAGATCACCTGCAGATCGTTGAATGCCAGGCCGCGCCAGAGCTGATCCTGCTTCGCCTGGTCGCGGAGCGGCGGGCTCATCACGTACTTCGCGCCCGCGAAGCCGGGCTCTTCGTAGTTCTCGTAGGAAAGGAACAGATACTGCGGGCAGGTCTCGGCAAACGCCGGCAGGCCGCGATCGCGGGCCTCGGTGACCATCTCCAGCGCCTCCGCCGCCGAGAGATGGACGATGTAGATCGGCACGTCGGCGATTTCGGCGAGTGCAATCGCACGGTGCGTCGCTTCGGCCTCCGCGCGGGCCGGGCGCGTCAGCGCGTGATACTTCGGGGCGGTGTTGCCTTCCGCCAGCGCGCGCTGCACGAGGACATCGATGACGCCGCCGTTCTCGGCGTGCATGCAGATCGACCCGCCGTTCTTCCCCGTCCGCAGCAGCGCCTTGAAGATGCTGCCATCGTCGAGCATGAAGACGCCCGGGTACGCCATGAAGAGCTTGAAGGAGGTGATGCCCTGGCGGACGAGCGCGTCCATCTCGCATTCCACCTGATCGTTCAGCTCGGTGATGATCATGTGGAAGCCGTAGTCGATCACCGCTCTGCCGGCCGCCTTGTCCGCCCAGGTTTCCATCGCGTGGTGCAGCGTCTGCCCGCGGTACTGGATGGCGAAATCGACGATCGTCGTCGTGCCGCCGAACGCGGCGGCCTTCGTGCCGGTCTCGAAGTCGTCGGCGGAAGTGGAGCCGCCGAACGGCATGTCCATGTGTGTGTGCACGTCGATGCCGCCCGGCAGCACGTATTTGCCGGCCGCCTCGATCACTTTGTCGGCGTGCATATCGAGCGCCGTGCCGATGACCGTGATCTTCTCGTCCTCGATCAGCACGTCACCTGTGTACTGATCGGTTGCCGTGACGACCGTTCCGTTCTTGATCAGCGTGCGCATCATGTCCTCGGACCGCGCGACTCTACGGCGACCACGAAGTCACGAAGGACCCGAAAAAACACGAAGAAGAACATTTGGTTTTCTTCGTGTCGTGTTCGTGACTTCGTGGTTGCACTGTCTCCTGGCTCCTAGAACCACCGGCTGATGGTGACTTTCTTGTCCGTGTAGAACTCGATGCCGTCGCGGCCGTGGGCCTTGAGATCACCGAAGAAGCTGTCCTTTGCGCCGCCGAACGGAAAGTACGCCATAGGCGCCGCCACGCCGATGTTGACGCCCACCATCGACGCCGTCGCGTGCTTCGCGAACTCGCGCGCCGCCTTGCCGCTCGACGTGAAGATCGACGTCGCGTTCGCGTTCGGATGCGCCCTCATCACCGCGATCGCCTCGTCGAGCGTCTGCACCGGGCAGATCGAGGCCACCGGCCCGAAGATTTCCTCGTGGCCGATCGCCATCCTCGGCGAGACCTCGTCGAACACGGTGGGCCCCACGTAGTAGCCGTTGGGCCGATCCGCCACGCGGGTCTGCCGCCCGTCGACGAGCAGCCTCGCGCCTTCCGCGAGCCCCTTCTCGATATAGCCGACGACGCGCTCGCGATGGCTCGCGCTGATCACCGGTCCCATCGTGACGCCCGGCGTCGTGCCGTCGCCGACCTTCAGCGCCTTCGCGGCCTCTACCAGGCGATCGCGCGCCTCGCCGTGGGCGTCGCCGACGGGAACCAGCATGCTCCCGGCCAGGCAGCGCTCGCCCGCGCAGCCGTAGAAGGATTCCGAGATGATCCCGATCGATCGGCCGAGATCGGCATCGGGCATCACGACGACGAAGTTCTTCGCGCCGCCGAGCGCCTGCGCGCGCTTGCCGGCGTGCGTGGCGCGCTGGTAGACGTGCTTCGCCACCGGCGTCGACCCGACGAAGGACACCGCGCGGATGCCGGGATGATCGCAGATTGCGTTCACGACGTCGCGGCCGCCGTTGACGAGGTTGACCACGCCCGGCGGCAGATCGCTCTGCTGCAGCAGCTCGACCATCCTGCGCTGCGACAACGGCACCTGCTCCGACGGCTTCAGCACGAACGTGTTGCCGGTCACTATCGCGAACGGCAGGAACCACATCGGCACCATCGCGGGGAAGTTGAACGGCGCGATGGCGGCGCAGACGCCGAGCGGCTGGCGCACGACGTGGCAGTCGATGCCGGCCGAGATGTCTTCGAGGCCGTAGCCCTGCATCAGCGACGGCGCGCCGCAGGCGACCTCGACGCACTCGATGCCGCGCCGGACGCTGCCGCGCGCCTCGTCGAGGGTCTTCCCGTGCTCGGTCGTGACCGTGCGCGCCAGCTCTTCGAAGTGCTGTTCGCACAGCGCCTTGAACTTGTAAAGGACCTGTGCGCGGGCGTTGACCGGCGTGTCGCGCCAGGCCGGGAACGCCTGCGCCGCGGCCTGCACCGCGGCGTCCACGTCGGCGCTCGTCGAGAGCGGTGTGCGGCCGATGACGGCGCCGATGGCGGGGTTGTGCACTTCGAAAAAATCGGTGGCCCGGGCCTTGACCCAGCGGCCGCCGATGAAGTTGTCGAGCGTGAGGACGTCTGGGCGTTCGGCGACGTCAGGCATGGGGGCTCCTCCCGGAAAAGAGCATTATAGTCACCCGAGCAGTACCGGCTTGGCCTCGCGCACCCAGCCCTCTTCCCACGTCGGGCGCGCGGATTTGCGGGCGCCGCTGCGCAGCCGATCCAGCAGCGACTGATCGCGCGGGAACGTCTCGAACAGATCGAACAGGACGTCCGAGAGCTGTTGCGCCGTCGAAAACAGCAGGCCGTTGTCGCCATGACGGACGCGCTCAGCGAGGCCGATCCCGTAATCGAGCGCGCACACCGGCACACCGGCGCCAAACAGATCGGCGACCTTCATCGGGATGTCGAGGCCGGACGACGACCGATGGAGACAGAGGCCGAGGTCTGCACTGCCCACCACCTTCGGATAATCCTCCGGCTCGAGCCAGCGTGCGCGCATCTGGACCCGCCGCGCGGGCAGCCCCGCAAATCGCCGTTCGAACTCGGCGCGCCGGGCGCCGTCGCCGGTGACGAGGATGACGAGATCCGCAAACCGTCGTCCGGGTGCGGCGGCTTCCCAGCCGCGAATGCGCTCTTCGATGCGCGGCACGGCGTCGATCACGAGGTCGAAGTCCTCGTCCTCGGTCCAGCCCGTCGGACAGACGATGAAACCGACGGTCGGGCCGTGGACGCCGAACCGCGTGAACAGCGCCTGCCGCAACTGCTCGCGCTCGGTGCGCTCCATCGGCTCGAACGCGGACGCGGGCCGATCGTAGAGCACCCGCGCGTGCTGCACGCCGAAGCGGCTCTCGAGAAACCCCGCCAGGCCGCGCGACACGCAGAGGTTGGCGTCGGCGCGGCGCGCGTCGCGCCGCTCGAGCCAGCGTGCAAGGCGGACGGCCAGGTGCCAGCGGCCCAGGCGCAGCTGCAGCAGCGTGTAACCGAGGTTGTGCCAGTCGATGACGAATCGGACACCCGGCCGCCGGAGCGAAAACCAGGTGACGGCCAGCGTGGGGAATGCCGGCGGATTCTGGACCAGCACGAGATCCGGTCTCTGCAGCCGTCGCAGCGTGAGCCAGAGGCGCACGCTCAAGCGGGCAGCGTCGAGCAGACCGGCCACGGCGTAGCCCGCGCCGGAGAAGACGCCGCGCCGCCGCAGCATGGCCGGATTCAGCCGCCGCACCGTAATCCGCGGATCGCCCGCAACCGCCTTGGGCAGGGGCGTGCCCTCGAATCCGACGAGGTCCACGTCGACGCCGTTCGCCGCGAGCGCGCGCGCGTGGTACAGCATACGGGCGCTGCGTCCGAGATCTCCAAGCGATACGACGACGGCTCTCATTGGGGAAGAAGTGCGCGCGAAGGGAGTAGGAGATTTATACCACGGACCCTGCGAGACGCAGGTAGTGTCCGCGTCTGGTGGCGACTTACGTAGTGTCCGCCTCAGGCGGACCGTTGGAGCATCCGCGCCAGGAGATTTGCGGCGACGCGCCGGCGATACTCGGCGGTGGATCGGAGGTCGTCGATTGGGACGATTTCCTCGACGAGCATCCTCTGCGCTTCTTCGATCGACGCGCCTGCCGCGAGCGCCGCTTCCGTGCGCGCCGCGCGGACGACGGTCGGCGCGACGCTGCCGAGGGCGATGCGCGGCTGGTCGCCGACGACGCCGGCGATAACCACCTTCGAGATCGCCTGGGCAGCGCGCGTGCCGACTTTGCGGAACCACTGTCGCCCGCGGACTGCCGGGATCTCGAAGCCCACGATGAGCTCGTCGGCGCGGCGGACGCTCTTGCGGTAGCCGGTGTAAAAGGCCGTGAACGCCACGCGCCGCCTCCCGCTCGCACTCTCGAGGATGACGAACGCGTCGGCGGCGGCGAGCACCGGCAGCGTATCTCCGGCGGGCGAGGCGTTCGCGACGTTGCCGCCCAGCGTTCCGCGGTTCTGAATCTGAACGCCGCCGACCTCGCGCGCGGCGGCGGCCAGCATCGGCAGGCGCTTTCGCACGAGCGGCGACCGGACGAGATCGGTGTGGGTCACCAGCGCGCCGATGGCGAGTCCGGCGCCGCGCGTCTCGATTGCCCTCAACCCGTCCAGCCGCCACAGGCTGAGGAACCGCGTCTCCCCCAGCGTGCCGAAGTTCAGAGCGACATACAGGTCGGTGCACCCCGCCATCGGGACGAGCGGCCCCTCGTCGCGCAGCATCTTCAGCGCGTCGCCGAGGGACTTCGGCTCGAGCAGGCTACGGTGCGACAATATCGACTGCATGTCTGTCCACGTCTAACCGCAGAGAACGCAGAGATCGCAGAGGATCCTGATCACTCCGGATAAGCCCTTCAACTGCATCCCGGTCCACGTCTAACCGCAGAGGGCGCAGAGATCGCAGAGGATCCAGATCACTCCGAATAAGCCCTTCAACTGCATCCTGTCCACGCTTAACCGCAGAGAACGCAGAGATCGCAGAGGATCCAGATCACTCCGAATAAGCCCTTCAACTGCAGCCTGTCCACGTTTAACCGCAGAGGACGCAGAGATCGCAGAGGATCCAGATCACTCGAATAAGCCCTTCAACTGCATCCCTGTCCACGTTTAACCGCAGAGGGCGCTGAGATCACACCAAACATTATTCTGGAAAGCCATTCACCTTTCGCATGACCCCGCCCTGAGCCAGGACCTTCGCGTTGAAGTTCAGCACCAAGCCAACGCGCAGCTTCGATATTCTCAGGTAGGAGACGATTTGAGCTTCGTGCACTCGATCAAGTTTCGCGACAGACTTTATCTCCACAATCACCGCGTCCTCGACGACGAGATCCATGCGATATGCGCAGTCCAACCTGACGCTCCCATATACCAAGGGCAACGGCTTCTGCCGATCGACTTTCAGGGCGCGCTTGATCAGCTCGTGATACAAACATGATTCGTACGCGGACTCGAGCAGTCCAGGTCCGAGTACTCGATGTACTTCGATCGCAGCGCCGATAATCTGTTCGGTCAACGCATTGAGCCGTTCCGCCCCAGTATTCATGCCCAGCGGTGTTGCAAACCACGGTGCACTCCCGGATATCAGGCTTTTTCTCGGGTTCTCTGCGTGCTCAGCGCGGCACGCCGGTTTTTATTCGCACTCTGCGATCTCTGCGTTCTCTGCGGTTTCTGCGGTTTCTGCCTTTCGTGACGCCTTTCGTGACGCCTTTCGTGACACCTTTCCTGACGCCTTTCGCGGCCGCAAGGATCGATCGATAGATCGCTGAGTAACCGGTGCAGCGACACAGGTTCCCCGCCAGGCCGACACGAATTTCGTCGAGCGTCGGTTTCTTGCCGAGCGCGACGGCCGCCAGGATCATGCCGGGCGTACAGATTCCGCATTGCGCGCCGCCGTGCTCGACGAACGCGCGCTGGAGGGGATGACGCCCGCCGAGCCCCTCGATCGTCGTCACGCGCGCGCCGTCGGCGTGAGCTGCCGGCACCAGGCAGGAGTTCACGGGCGTCCCATCGAGGAGTACCGTGCACGCGCCACACTCCCCTTCGCCGCATCCTTCCTTCGTCCCGGTGAGCGCGCAGTCCTCGCGCAGCACGTCGAGGAGACGCTTCATCGGGTGAACGGCCAGTTTTTTTCGGCGCCCGTTCACCACAAAGGACACAGAGGTTTCGATGGACACAGAGGTCAATGGCGCGAGCCTCTCCTTTGTGTCCTTTGTTTCCTTTGTGGCGCCTCGAGGCGCGGGGCGACGAAGAGCCGCTCCGGCGTAGCGGGAATATCTCTGACATCGAAGCCGGCGTGCCGAAGCGCATTGATCACCGCGGGCGCCGGACCGTCGATCGGCATCTCGCCGACGCCCTTGGCGCCAAACGGCCCGTGCGTGTACGGGTTTTCGAGCATCACCACTTCCAGCGCCGGCGTGTCGAGCGTGGTCGGAATGATGTAGTTGGTGAGCTGCGCGTTCGCCATGCGTCCGTCGCGCATCACGACCTCCTCCAGCAGCGCGTAGCCCAGACCCTGCGCGCTGCCGCCCTCGATCTGCCCTCTGGCCAGCATCGGGTGAATCGCCTTGCCGATCTCGTGGACCGTGGTGAGGGCGATCGGTTTCACCTCCCACGTCTCCGGATCGACCTCGAGCTCGACGATGTCGCAGCCCCAGCCATACGTGCCGTACGCATCGCCCCGATAGCTGTTGTCGTCCCAGGACATGTCGCCGGGCCGCTCGTACTCTTTCGTGACGACAAGGGGACCGTGCCGCCGGAGGTACTCGCGCGGCGTCAAGCGCCCCAGACGAGCGCGCATGTCTTCGGCGCACCGCTGCAGGATGCGGCCGACCACCATGCACGTGCGCGAGGCGACGGTCGGTCCGCTGTCGGGCACGACGCCCGTGTCGGCGGCATTCACGTCGATGCAGTCGTAGGGCAGGCCCAGCGTGTCCGCCACGATCTGCGCGTGCATCGTCCGCGTTCCCTGACCGATTTCGGTGCTCGCGACCAGAATTCTGGCGCCACGCCCGGTCAGCGCGAGCGACGCCTGCGACCTGAGCTTCACTTCACCGCCGCCGGTGAAGCCCGAGCCGTGGAAGAAGAGCGACAAGCCGATGCCGCGATTGGTGCCGGCCAGCGCGCGGCGGCGGCGCTTGAAGTCGCTGCGCCGGACGGCGTCGCGGAGGACGGGCAGCGCGCTGCAGTCGCGCCCGAGCCGCTGCCCTGTGGCCGTGGTGTCGCCGGGACGGAGCGCGTTGCTCTCGCGGAAGCGGACCGGGTCGAGGCCAAGCTCGTCGGCGATGCGGTCCATATGCACTTCCGCCGCGAATTGCGTCTGCGGCGCGCCGAAGCCCCGGAACGCGCCGTTCGGCGGCGTGTTGGTCATCGCGGCGCGGCCGCGGACGCGGATGTGATCGCAGCGATAGGGCCCGGTCGCGTGGATCATGCCCCTCGAGAGCACGACCGCGCTCAGCGTCGCGTACGCGCCGCCGTCGAACACCGCGTCGATATCGACCGCGGTGAGGCGCCCGACGCGCGTGACGCCGGTGCGATGCCGGATCACTGCCGGATGCCGCTTCGTGGTGGCCAGCAGGTCCTCGACGCGGTCGTAGATCAACTTGACCGGGCGTCTCGACTTGAGCGCGAGCAGCGCGGCATGGCCGGCGATCATCGACGGGTACTCTTCCTTGCCGCCGAACCCGCCGCCGGTCTCCGTCTGGATCACGCGGACTTTGTCGCCGGGCAGCCCGAGCAGAACCGCGAGCGCGCGATGCACGTAGTAAGGACACTGCATCGATCCGTAGACCACGATGCCTCCGTCCGGTCCGGGCACGGCAATGACGCCGTTCGTCTCGATGTACAGCTGTTCCTGGTGGCCGAGCCGGTACTCGCCCTCGACGATGACGTCCGCCGCCGCGAAGCCTGTGTCGACGCTGCCCTTGTCGATCGAGATCCGCTTGAAGAGCGTCGGCGATGATTCCGCGTCGTAGCGCGGCGTCGCGGGCCGGTACTCGATCTGCACGTCCGCGGCGAGTAGCGCCTCGCGGCTTTCGTGCGCCAGCAGCAGGATCGGCTCCGCCACGTGGCGAATCGTCCGCTCGGCGAGGCACGGCTGATCGTCCTCGATCAGCGCGACGATGTTCCGGCCGGGCACATCCCGATGGTCGGCAATGGTGAAGCCGGCGGTGTCGAAATTGAAGCGGATGCCCGCGATCTCGCCGGCGGGAATCGTCGAACGGATCGTTCGCGCGTGCAGGAGATCCGGAAACGTGAGGTCGTCAATATACCGCGCGGCGCCCGTCACCTTCTCGACGCCCTCCTTGCGAAGGACGTTGCGGCCAACGGCACGAGTCGCGCGAGCCATCGCGTGTCATTATGTACGAAAAGGGGCCGTCCCCCTTTCAGGCCGTCTTGCGCAACCGCAACCGCCGCTCGATGATGCCGACGACGGCCGCCTCTTCGCCGGTGAGCGCCGAGCGCGATTTCGCGGGCCGCACGGCGCGTGCCTTCGTGGCGATCGTCGCGCCGTCCATGTAGGCATCGAGGATGGCCGGATGGATGTAGCACTTGCGGCAGACCGCTTTCGTGTTGCCCAGACGCCTGGCGACCGATTCGATCGCCTTGACGACATTGCGCTTCGCCTCGGTGTTCGACGAGAACGTCGCGATTTCGGCCAGCGCCTTGGCGGCAAGGACCGTCCCCGCCCACGTGCGAAAGTCCTTCGCCGTGAAATCCTCGCCGCTGATCTCGCGCAGGTACGCGTTGACGTCGGCCGAGTCGATCGCCTGGCGGTGGCCGTCTTCGTCGACGTATTGAAACAGCTCGTACCCCGGGAGCTCGCGGCAGGCCTTGACGATCTTCGCGAGCCGCGCGTCGCGCAAGTCAATCGCGTGCTCGACGCGGCTCTTGCCGCGAAACTCGAAGCGCACCACCGTACCGCTGACCGTCGCGTGCTGGTCGCGCATCGTTGTCAACCCGACGGACCCGTTGTCCCGTGCGTACTCTTCGTTGCCCACGCGAATCAGCGTCTTCTCGAGGAGCTGCACGACGGCCGCCAGCACTTTGTCCCGCGTCAAGCCGTTCTTCCGCACGTCGACTGCGGTCCGGCGGCGGATGCGCGGCAGGGTCTGCGCAAAGGCGATCAGCCGCCCGTACTTCACCTCGTCGCGTACCTCGCGCCAGCGCGCGTGATAGCGGTACTGCTTCCGTCCACGCGCGTCGCGGCCGGTGGCCTGCAGATGGCCGCGCGGGTCGGGACAAATCCAGACGTGGCTCCACGCGGGCGGGATGGCAAGTGATTTGAGACGCGCGAGCTCAGCCGGGTCGGAGACCGCGCGACCATCCGGGCGCACGTAGCGGACCCGGTGCTTCGAGCCCACCCGGCGGATTCCCTCGATGCGCCCGTCGTCGACGTATCGCAGGCCGGCAATCCTGGCTGAGTCCGGCGCCGGCAGCGGCGCGCTCGCGCGGACGATCGAGCGGATGCGCCGCGTCGAGGCGGTCTTGCGCCGCTTCTCACGGTGGAGTGCCCGCCACGCCGCTGGAAGTTTCGCCATCCCCTGTCGGGCTCGAGCAAGAATGGCGCCGTGCCCGGGCTCATCCTTCGTCGACAGCGTACTCGAGTTCAACGCCGCCACTTTCACACAATTGCCCGCAGCTACACCTGCTCCGCCGAAACGGTCGCGTCCGGGATGGCAGCAGTGCGCGTTCGCGATGCCGCTGTTGTCGTCTCACGACACGGGGCTGCAATCGTCCATCGAACCATCCGCGCCCGCAGCATGATCGGAAACGGCGAAGAACGGTGCGGGCCGGCGACGCTTTGCGTGCGTGCATCGGCGGATTATGGCGGGACGAAGACGGCTCAGGGACGCGCTTCCCGCAGCTCGAGCTCGTGAACGGACCAGAAGAAGCGGCGCGTCGTCCCAACCTGTCGAAGCCGCAGCGCGCGAGCGCGGTTCGGCGGCAGCGCGACCGCGATGACCGGTGCAACAGGATCGACCACGAGGCCGCGGGCGAACTGCGGCAACACTGGACCGCGGAAGACCGTTCGTGTGCCGTCCTCCTCGACCACGTCGACCGCGAGCTGACGCGGATAATCCCCGAAGCTTCGTTCAACGACCTGCATGTCGACCTCGCGCACGTCGCGCGGACGGTCGAACTGCACCTCGATCCATTCGTCTCCGGCTTGTTGACCTCCGCTGAGCCACCGCGTGTCCAGATCCCCGTCGAACAGGTTGGCGAGCCGATCTCCCGATTGAGAGGCCGTCGCGCGCATCGCGGCGACCGGAATTTTTCCACCCTGTCCTGGTGGAGGGAGCGGCGCCGCCGGCAGGAGCACGGCGACCTCGGTGTCGCCGAACGATCGTGCGGTCAGCACCTGTCGGCGGTCGCCGAGCGCGCCAACCCAGGCATCGGCCGTCGGCGCATCATCAAACGACCCGCGGTGCAGGACGAGGTACCGCACGCCGATTGTCCTCAGCATCTCGACGGCATCGCTGACATGATCCAGGTCACCGAGCGGCGAGCCGCCGCCGCCGAGGAACAGGAGCAGGGGAGACACGTATCCGCTGTGACCGTTCACGATGGGATGTCCGTGAACGAGCGTCATGTACTGATAGACGAACTCTTTTTCCGGCCGGTCCGCCGCGGTCGGTAGTTCCATCACCGCGCCTGCGGGCAGGTGCCGCAGGTACTCGTACGCGTCACGGGTGACGATTGCGCCGCGCGGATCGAAAGCCGGCGTATCGATCCTCTGCGGCCAGCCTTCGAGCACGACGATCGCCGCCGCACCCGCCGTGATGCAGACTGGCCACAGGACAGGGCGCAGCCGATCGCAAAGCCAGACGACGCCAAACGCCGCGAGCATTGCGATCGCGGTCTGCACGACGACGGCCAGGCGCGCGGGGGCTCGTAACCCGTCCAGACCCGGAACGATTTTCAGAAGGGCGGCGTACGGCCCGGGGATGCCGAGCGAATGACCCCACGCTTTCGGCTCCGGGCCGAGCGACAGCACGAAAGCCGCTGCCGCGACGCCGGCGTAGAGAGCCACCGATCCGGACCGCCGCATCGCCACGACAGCGAGCGCAGCCAGAGCCAGCGCCGCAGCGCCCGGGAACAGCTCGTGCTCTCCGCGCCCACCGCCAAGATCGGCCCAGACCCGCATTCGTGGCGGCGCGCTGAAATAATCGCCGACGTCGGCACTGTGCTCGGCAATTTCGCTGGCCCTCCGCTTCACCCCCGAGTCGACGCGTACCTGGTAGTACGCCTTCGCGACCGGAAGCATCACCACGGCGACAACAGCGGCCGCGATCGCAGCGTGCCGCGCCGCGAGGCCAGCCGGCGGCCGGCGCCGCCACAGTTCCCGCCCGGCGACGGCGGCAAGCGGCAGCAGCGCGAAGTACGTCAGATAGGAGGCGGTGAGCGCCGCGATCAGAAACGCTGCTGTACAGCCAAGCAGGTATCGGAATCTTGACGTCGCGCCGTACCGGTGGAGCGACCACAGGCTGAGCGGCAGCCAGCCGGTCATCAGCCATTGGAGGTGAGCGATGTGCGAAATCCGGAACGGCTGGCACGCGAAGATGAGCGCCGCGACAACCGCCGCGTCGCGGCGGCGGGTCTGTTCGCGCGCCAGGACGTACATCCCGCCTCCGGCCAGCACAAACGATCCAAGAAACGCCACGTTGTATACGAGCACCGGATTTCGCGTCAGCCAGTCGAGCGGCGCCGTGAGAATCGCAATCCCGAGCAGGTGGTCCGAGTACAACAGCGTATGGCGGTACGGGAAGAAGTTCGGCGCATCCCACACGCCGCGAAGCCCGTGCTGGATGCGATTGGCATCCCACGCGAGCGTCCAGGTGGACAGCAGCGGGTCGCCGAGGTCGTTTGGAAGGTGTGAGCGGAGGTTCAGAATCAGCGGGAAGGTATATGCGACTGCGAGCGCCGCGAAACCGAGCACGATCCATGTGATCTCGGCCCGCTTCTGCATCCGCGCCGATTATAAGCCGCGACTATGGCGACGCTTCAACGTCGCGCACACGACTCGTCCTTTGGTGCTCGCCCCGGCGCGGTGTGTTGTGCGTTGAGCGTCGATCCTTACGCGTTGAGAGTTGCCAGGAGAACATCCAGCAAACTACCAGCCGACCAGCGCGTCCTCGAACAGCGCCGCCAGCTCTTCGGGGCCGGCGGGACGCGGCGAGAGCTTCGTCACCCGGTGCTGAGGCAGAGTCCCTTCGACCAGTGCGGGAATGTCAGAGGAGGAATAGCCGATCGCGCGCAGGCCGTTCGGCGTGTTCAATCGCTGCATGAACCAGGTGATCCGGTCCGCCAGAATCTTTCCGGCATCGGCGTCCCGCGCGCGCGACACGTCGGCGCCCAGCGCCTCGACGGCCTGCAGATGACGGGCCGGGTTGGCGCTCGCGGTGAATCGAAACACGGCCGGCGCGTTGAGAATCACCGAGAACCCGTGCGGCACGAGCGGATGATCGGTCACGTAGCCGGGCGCGCAGTAGCTCTTGACGTTGCCCGAGACCGGATACGACATGCCGTGCGGCAGATGCACCCCCGCGTTCCCGAAGCCGACGCCCGCGTAGGACGAGGCGAGCAGCATGCTCGCGCGCGCCTCGTCGTCTGACGGGTCGTCGACGGCACGGACCAGATACTTTGCCACCATCCGCAGCGCCTGCATCGACCAGATGTCGCTGATCGGATTCGATCCCTGATATGCCGGGCGCAGCGCGGGGCGCTCCGGCAGCGGCCGATCGGTGAACGGCATCGCGGTGTACGACTCGACCGCGTGGCTCAGAATGTCGAGCCCGGTGGACGCAGCGACCTGCGGCGGCATCGTCCGCGTGTTCTCCGGATCGAGATAGCCGAGCGTCGGCTTCAACCGGCGGTTCGCGATCCCGGTTTTCGCGTGCATGCGCTTCAGGTCGAAAATACTCACGCCGGTCGTCTCGCTGCCGGTCCCCGCCGTCGTCGGAATGGCCATCAGCGTTTTCAGGGGGCCTGGCACCGGCAGGCCTTTGCCGATCGGCGGGTTGACGTAGTCGAGAAAGTCGGCGGGCGGATAGGTCGTGTAGAGGTTTACCGCCTTCGCGGTGTCGATGGTCGACCCGCCGCCGACGGCGACGAACGCGTCGAACGGCCGCGCTTTCCCGAACGCGATCGCGTCGAGAAACGATTCGTCGCTCGGCTCGACGCGGACGCGATTGTAGAGCGCGTACGGCACGCCGCTGCGCTCGAGCGACTCGATGACGGTGGCGGCCGGCGCCAGCTTTCCGACCACCGGGTCGGTGACAACCATCACCAGCCTGGCGCCCAGCTCCGCGAGGTCCATCCCCACTTCGCGCGTGACGCCCACGCCGAAGCGGACGCTGGACACCGCCATCTCGAACGCAAAGTCTTTGTTCATTCGGGAGGGATGACATCTCCCGGAACGATCGAGAGGTCCGGCAGCAGGGGCGACTGCACGCGGTCGGACGGACCGGCGGTGCTTGCGAGCGCGAAGCGGGTGCCGGTCAACCAATGCACTTCAATCGCCACCGCCTCGGGATCGACGAGCCAGTACTCGCGGACGCCATGACGGGCGAGCAACTCCATCTTTCGGCCGCGGTCATTGCCGGCAGTGCCCGGCGACAGGATTTCAATGGCGAGGTCGGGCGCGTGGCGCGTCACCCTGCGCAGATTGAGTAGATGCTCGCGGTCGCGCGTGAACAGCAGCAGGTCGGGCTGCACGACATCGAACTCGGTCAGCACGATATCGAGCGGCGCGTAAAACACGGCCCCGCCGTGTGTCTGCACGTAAGCCGCGAGCGCCAAGTACAGGCGCCCGGATACGAGCTGGTGGAGCAGAATTGGTGATGGAATCTCGAAGACCTCGCCGTCGTACAGCTCGTACCGGCGGCCGTCCTCGGGCCATCGCTCCAGATCCGCAAAGCTCACGCGCGGCTGTGCAGCCCTCACGCCGGTCATTGTACATCGTCGACCTGCGAAAGCTGTGCCGTGCGTGATCGTTCGAGACCGCGACGCGAGCCAGAAAACGTCGCAGATTCTGCATCGCTCGATGAAGCCGGAGTGGGGAAAACGGAGTCTAATGAGATCGGGCGCATGGAGGTCAAGCGATGCTCGTGATCACCTGTTTGATGTGTGCGCTGGCGTTCAGTCAGGCAGTGCCCGCGGCCGAGTCGACCGGCCGCATCGTTGGACGCGTCACTGTCGAAGGCACCAACACAGCCGTCGCTGGCGTGCACATCATCCTGTGGCCGTCGGCGCGTCCGATGAGGCCGATGGGACCGCCGCCGCAGGCCGTCACCGGTCAAGACGGCCGCTTCGTCCTCGATCGAGTAGCTCCCGGCACCTATCGCATCGACGCGCAGAAGACCGGGTTCGTGTCGCTCAATCAGCCAGGGCCGGGCTCCGGCGCGACCGTCGAGGTCGGAACCGGACGCGCCACGGCTCTCGACCTGCAATTGCAGAGAGGGGGCGTCATTGCCGGTCGCGTTCTCGATTCGTCCGGGGAGCCGATGGCCGACGTGTCAATCATGGCGCTGCGTCGACTGCAGATGCCGACGAGTTTGCCGGCGCCGCGGCTCGTGCCCGCTGCCGGCGCGGGCGCGCAGACAAACGATATCGGCGAGTTTCGTGTGTCGGGCCTCGCCGCCGGCGAGTACTACATATTGGCGATGGCGCGCGGCAGATCGCCATTCGGCGGACAAGCAGTGGCGCCACCGACCGGAAACGCGCGAACGACGATCGCCCCGACGTTCTATCCAGGAGCCACCGATCAGGCGGCGGCACAGCCGATCGCCGGTGCGCCGCGAACCATCATGCTCCTGATTGCTTCTGCCACCTCGGCGCACGATTTCAGCGTGACGTACACTTCTTCCGTCGGCAAAAGGCGCTGATCGATCATTCGCACACCCTCGTCGGTCCACTCAACGGTTTTGATCATTCTTAGGGAAGCTCTCCTGAACGGGTTCTCTAGCGTCCACGCATCTTATTAAGGAACAGCATAAAACGCAAAAATGGAAAAAGTAGGAAGACAGAAAGAAGAAGTG
>Ga0137409_10001038_pt1 | contig 29924 bp, 25 predicted proteins | sample CZODoug1_16funga_FD_122059 | JGI IMG/M metagenome (GOLD analysis project Ga0137409, IMG submission 122059) | Vadose zone soil fungal communities from Angelo Coast Range Reserve, California, USA - CZODoug1_16fungal (Hybrid Assembly) | ecosystem: Environmental > Terrestrial > Soil > Vadose zone...
GATGAGACGAAGCAGCGTCGTCTTCCCGCAGCCGGACAGGCCCATGATGGCGACCACCTTGCCCTTGGGAATAACCAGGTTGATGTCTTTCAGAACCTGGCGCTGATCGTAGCTGAACGTGACGTGCTGTACTTCGACCAGATTGCTTGTCGCCACGGCGTCCTGCTCGGAGTAGCCGAAGGCCGAATTCTAGCCCAGAAAAGCGCGCCGCAACCGCCGTCGCTCGGCGGAGCACGAACGTCTCGCGCGCTCGCGAGGTGAAAGGGCCCGGTCTTTGCGCTATCATCGGCGCATCCGACAAAGGGCCGCCTGATGCCCGAGCCGTTGGTCCGATTCCGTGGAGTGAACAAGAGCTTCGGACGCGCCGAAGTGTTGCGAGGCATCGACCTGGATCTGGCGCCGGGCAGTTGCGTGGCGCTGACTGGAATCAACGGAGCCGGGAAGACAACGCTGATCAAGTGCCTGCTGGATTTTTGCGAGCTCGACTCGGGAGCGATCGAAGTTCACGGCATCGAGCACCGCCGCCCGCAAGCGCGCGACCGCCTCGCGTTTCTCCCCGAACGCTTCATCGCTCCGTACTTTCTCACCGGCCGTGAATTCATTGCGATGATGCTCGAGCTGTTCGGGAGCCGTTACGAAGAGCAGCCCGTGCGCGCGATGTTCTCGGCGCTCGATCTGGACCTGGCCGCATTGGACAAGCCGGTCAGGGAGTACTCCAAGGGTATGACGCAGAAGCTGGGTCTCGCTGCCTGCTTTCTGTCGCGGCGCGACCTGTACGTTCTGGACGAACCGATGAGCGGGCTCGATCCGTTGGCACGCGCGCGCGCCAAGCGGTTGCTGCTCGAGCTGAGGGCCGAGGGGCGAACGATATTGCTCACGTCGCACTCGCTCGCCGACGTCGAGGAGGTTTGCGACCAGCTCACCGTCCTGCACGACGGAACATTCGCCTACACCGGCACACCAGGCGGGTTTTGCGAGCAATACGAGGAACCTTCCCTGGAACGCGCCTTTTTGAAATGCATCGAAACCCATGCCCGATAACGCCAAGCCGAGTCTGCTCGTCGTCGACGACGACCCACTGATCACCGAGACGCTGGCCTACGCTCTCGGGAAGGACTTCGAAGTCATGGTAAGCGATTCGCGCCAGCACGCCGTGAGTCTGCTACGACAGCTCGACGAGGCCCCGCAATTGGCGCTGGTCGACCTCGGGCTGCCGCCTTCACCGCACCGGCCCGACGAGGGATTCCAGTTGATCAGCGATCTCCTGGCGCACTCACCCTCGATGAAGATCCTGGTGCTCTCGGGACAAAACGACGCCGCCAACGCGCGGCACGCGCGCACCCTGGGGGCAGCCGAATTCGTCGCGAAGCCCTGCGACCCGGAGAACCTGAAGAAGATCCTGCTGCATGCCCTCCAGTTCCGCGCTGCGGAGATTTCCGGAGAGGGGATTGCCGAGACCGACCCCCTGGTGGGCAAGAGCCCTGCGCTGCAGAAGCTCAAGAGCCAGATCAGCCAATACGCCGATTCGCCCTTTCCCGCTCTCATCGAAGGTGAATCCGGAACCGGAAAGGAAGTTGTCGCGAATCTGCTCCACCGGCTTTCGTGGCGGCGGGTAAAACCGTGGTTCGCACTCAATTGCGCCGCGATCGCACCGACGCTGGTCGAACCCACGCTGTTCGGGTACACGAAGGGCGCCTTCACCGGAGCCACCCAGAACAAATCGGGTTATTTCGAGGACGCGAGCGACGGCACGCTGTTTCTCGACGAGATCGGCGAGCTGCCCCTCGAGCTTCAGGCGAAGCTCCTGCGCGTGCTCGAGAACGGCGAATTCCAGCGCGTCGGCGAAACGCAGCAGCGCTTCTCACGCGCGCGCGTAATCGCCGCGACCAACCGCGATCTGCGCCAGGAAGTTCGGAAGGGAAATTTCCGCGCCGACCTCTATCACCGGCTGTCGGTATTCACGATCGAGGTGCCGTCGCTGCGCGAGATGGAAGAGGATCGCGTCCTGCTGCTCGAGCACTACCGCAAGTTCTACGCGGAACAGGCGAAGCTTCCTCCTTTTTCGCTCGACGAGGGTTCGCAAAAAGCCTGGCGCGGCTATCACTTTCCAGGCAACGTGCGCGAGCTGCGCAACGTCGTCATCCGCCTGACGACCAAGTACGCGGGACAAAAGCTGTCCCTCGCCGAGCTCGAGCCCGAGTTCGACCTGGAAGCGCAATCCGAGGCAGGCCCGGGACTGCCTGCCGACGCCGGGAGTCTGATCGAGCAGGCGCAACGCCATCTGCAGCGCGAGCGCGGCTTCAATCTGGACCAGATGCTCAGGGCATGGGAGCAGGGCTACATCGAGGCGGCGATGAAGCTCACGCGAGGCAATGTCAGCCAGGCGGCGAAAATGCTCGGCATCAACCGCACGACGCTGTACTCCCGCATGGAATCGGCGCAAAAGCAGGAATAGGCCTCGGCCGATGGCTGGAGATCGACTCGATGTATCTTGAACATTTCGGGTTGAAAGAGGCGCCTTTCCGCATCACGCCCCACACGGACTTTTTCTTCCAGGGCGCCAACCGCGGCGCGACGCTCGAAGCGCTGCTCTACGCCATCACGCACGACGAGGGGATCGTCAAGGTATCCGGGGAAGTGGGCAGCGGCAAGACCATGCTGTGCCGGGTGCTGATCGAGCGTCTGCCCGCCACGGTGGAAACCATCTATCTCGCCAACCCCTCGCTGTCGCGCGACGAGATACTTTTCGCGATCGGCGATGAACTGAAGGTCCAGCTGGAGAAGGACCGTCCCACGCGCATCCTGCGCGCCCTGCAGGAGCACCTCCTCGCCCAATTCGGCCAGGGCCGGAGCGTCGTCGTGCTGATCGACGAAGCGCACGCCATGCCCGACGAGACGCTCGAGGAGATCCGGCTGCTCTCGAACCTTGAGTCGAATCGGCACAAGTTGCTGCAGATCGTGCTGTTCGGGCAACCGGAACTGGACGAGCACCTGGACACCGCCGGGATGCGCCAGCTCAAGGAACGTGTGACGCACAGTTTCCGGCTCGAACCCCTGGTGCGGAAAGACATCGAGAACTATGTCGACTTTCGGATGCGCGCGGCGGGATACCGCGGCCCAAAGGTCTTCACCCCCGAAGCGATCAGACTCATCGCCCGTACCTCGCAGGGACTGACCCGCCGGATCAACATTCTCGCCGACAAGGCCCTGCTCGCGGCATTTGCGGGCGGCACTCACGCGGTTAGCGCTGCGGAAGTCAAAAGGGCGGTAAGGGACTCGGAGTTCTATCGGCCGAGAAGCGGAGCGCAGAAGATGCGCATAGCGGCGGCCGCCTTGGCAGCCGGGCTTGTCCTCGGCTGGGCAATGCACACCTTGCTGTCACCGGGCGCCGCATCGCCCGGTGCCGTGGCCGGCTCCGTCGCATCGCTCCCGCCGGTTGCTCGCGCGGACGCGAGTGTGACGCCGGTCGCATCGGCGCCCGTAGCCCCCGCCGCGCCGGACGTGAAGCCGGTCCCGGCAGCGGCGTCGGAGGCGCCCGAGAAAGCGCCGCCGGCTCCGGATCAGGGAGAGCTTTCGAGAGAGCGCTTCGCGGCGACTCAAGCATGGCTGCGCGCTACCCCTGGCGACAGGTATGCGATACAGCTCGCGACGGTGAGCGCCCAGGAGTTACCCCAACTCGAGGATTTTCTGAGAAAAGCGGCTGCGGCCCTGCCCAGCCGGGACCTTTTGGTCTACAGCGTCAAGATCGAGGGACGCCAGCACTATCGTGTCGCGTATGGATCCTTTCCGAGCGCACCCAAAGCGCTCGAAGCGATAAGAGGCCTCCCTCAATTGCTCGCCGCGTACCAGCCGTATCCGCGCAGCGTAGAGCGCATGCGGAGCCAAAACCGGCAGTAGCGCACTGCGTGCGTCGCCCGCCCGGGTCCGCGCGAAAACGGATTCGTGAAATAAGCGGCAGGCGCGGTCGTTTGGTTTGTTAAATCAGCTTCTTACGTGGTACTGTTATACTGAGGTCGGAAAATTGCGCCTGGTCAGGTCAAATAAGGAATCGGAGGCCACCTTGCGACGCATTTCGCTGGCGGTTTTTGTGCTCGCGATGGGCGGGTGCGCTCACGCGCTGGTCGAGCAATCCCAGACGCATCTAAAGCCCCCGGAGCCTCCTCCCACCGGCGCCATTCCGGCGCCGGTGCAGATTTCCACGGTCCTGCCGGAGCCCAAGGCGACGCCGCGACCCGAGACCTACACCGTCGTGGTGAACGGGGTGAAGGTGCAGGAGCTCCTTTTCGCGCTCGCGCGCGACGCCAAGCTGAACGTAGACATTCACTCCGGAATCGCCGGCACGGTCTCGCTGAACGCCATCGACCAGACATTGCCTCAGCTTCTGTCGCGCATCGCCAAGCAGGTCGACATGCGCTGGGAGCTCGACGGTCCCAATCTGGCGGTCATGCCGGATTCGCCCTACCTGCACATCTACAAGATCGACTACGTCAACATGGAGCGGCTCACCGCCGGCGCGACCGGCGTGTCCTCCCAGATCGGCAGCATCGCCGGCTCCGGAGGCGGCGGTGCCGGGGTGGGCGGAGCGGCCGGCGCGAACGGCTCCATCACCACGGTGCGCAACACTTCGGACAACAGGTTCTGGGCGACGCTTGAAAGGAACATCAAAGACATCCTCCGCGAGACCGACAAGGTATTACCCGCGGGCGGCGCCCAACCCGTGGTTCTCCAGGCACCGCCAGGGCCGGCCGGAGCACCGGCGCCTGCGCCGGCTGAGCCCAGCGCGACCTTCCGGGAAGCGGCTGCGGTGATCGTCAACGCCGAGGCCGGCCTCGTCATCGTGCGCGCGACCGGAAGGCAACACGAGAAAATCCAGGAATTCCTGGATCAGGTCTTGGCCAACGTCAAGCGCCAGGTCCTGATCGAGGCGACCATCGCCGAAGTCGCGCTGAACAACCAGTACCAGCAGGGGATCAATTGGGCGGCCCTGCGCACCCGCGGATTGACGACCACGACGGGCAACCAGGTATCCGGCGGGAGCGTCGCTGCCACGCCCCAGTTTCCCCCCAACGTTACGGGCACGATTACCGGGGCGGGACTTCCCAGCACGCCCACGTTTCCCAATATCTTCACGCTGGCGGCGGGCGGAGGAAGCATCGCCGGGGTGCTCCAATTGCTCGACTCCTTCGGCAACGTGCGCGTCCTTTCGAGCCCTAAGCTCTCGGTACTCAACAATCAGACGGCCCTGCTTCGAGTCGTCGACAACATCGTCTATTTCACCGTCCAGGTCACCGTAGTCCCCGGTGGCCCCAACCAGAACGCCACCACCGCCACCAACACGTCTCCGGTCACCGTGCCGGTCGGCTTCGTGATGAACGTCACGCCTCAGATCAGCGACGACGACACGGTTCTCCTGAACGTCAAGCCGACCACGACGCGCCTGGTCAAGTTTGTACCCGACCCCAACCCTTCGCTCAGCGCCGCCACTCCCAATCTCATTCCCCAGCTCCGCATGCGGGAAATGGAATCCCTGATCAAGGTGAACAGCGGCCAGATCGCGGTGCTCGGCGGATTGATCGAGGACTCGGTCAACGACATCGAGGATACGATACCAATTATCAACAGCATCCCCTTCCTCGGCTCACTCTTCAGCTCGCGCAACCGCAGCAACACCAAGACCGAGCTCGTCATCTTCCTGCGCCCGATCGTAGTCAAGGATGCGAGCATCGACGGCGACTATCGCGCCTACCGTTCGCTGATTCCGGGGGAGAATTTCACCTCTCAGCCCAATCCCGGCAAGACCGCGCCGCTGAGCGGCATGAGATGAGCCTGCTCCTCGACGCACTCAAGAAGGCTGAGCTCGCCAAGCAGATCGCCAAGGCGGATTCCCAGACGCCCGAACAGTCCGGGGCCGAACCTGTGTCGGAGGAGTTGGCGCCTCGCGCGATCACCACGCGGGCGAAGTTGCCCGACATCACGCAGCCCCTAGAGATTCTGACCGACGACCTGCCCTCTTTCGAACAGCAGCCAGCCAAGGCACCGGCCTCGCGTCCCGAACTGTCGCTGCAGGAGCCGGCGGAGGTTTTCGTGCCTGCACAGCCGGCGCCTTTGGCCAGCGATGCCGGACAGCTCGGGGGACGCGCTCAGGCGGAGCAGCTGTTTCAAGTCAAGGAAATGGACTACAACCCTCGTCTACCCTTCTATCTCACCCTTGGCGCCCTCGCCTGCGTCGCGGTAGGTTACGGCGGCTATGTGTGGTGGCAGATGCAACCGCACTACAGCATTGCCCCGGCGGCGGCAAAGGCCGGTCCCGCCGCCCCGGAAACTCAGATCGCAGCCGTGACCGCGACCAATCCGGCGCCGCCCCCGCCAACTGCGGTCGCGGCGGCACAGACCACTGCCACCGCTCCGGCGGGAGCCGCAGTCGCGGTGATCCCCCCGATCCAGCCGACGCGACCGTCCCGCCCAAGGCCGCAAGCCCGAGGCACGCCGGTGCCGGCTTCCGCTCCAGGCCGAGCCGAGAGCACTGCGCTTGCGGCGGGCCTCGAGCGCCCGATCGAAGTCAACGCTCCCATACTCGCAGTCGACCCGCTCGTCCAACAGGGATATCGAGCATTCCAGAGAAACGACTTGGGGGCCGCCCGCGACAGCTATAAGAAGGCCCTGGCGCGCGAACCCAACAACCGCGATGCGCTGCTGGGGCTCGCTGCCATCGATGTGCGCAGTGGCGAGCTCGAGGCGGCGGAAGCGCGATACCTGAAACTGCTCGAAATAGATCCGCGCGACAGTCAGGCCGTCGCCTCTCTCGTAGGGCTCCGCGGCCGGCTGGATCCAGTAGCCACCGAAAGCCGCCTGAAGACCCTCATCGCGAGCCAGCCCGATGTCGCGCAACTGTACTTTTCCTTGGGCAACCAATACGGGCAGCAGTCGCGCTGGTCCGAGGCTCAGGCGGCGTACTTCAAGGCCTACTCGATCGACCCTCAAAACGCCGATTTCGCCTTCAATCTGGCGATCAGCCTCGACCAGCTGCGCCAGAAGAAGCCCGCGCTCGAGTACTACCAGCGGGCGCTGGCCCTCGCCGACAAGCGCGCGGCGAGTTTCGATCCCGGCCAGGCGCGCGCGCGCGTACAGGAGCTGAGCAAATAGCCCGCGCCATGAACTCGCCGCGCCTTTCCGCCCAAACGGTCTCCCCGCAGGCGAAGCGCCATATCGGGCAGATTCTGATCTCGCAGGGGATTCTCACCGAGGATCAGCTCCGGATTGCGCTTCTCGAGCAACTGAAGACCCATCAGCCGGTGGGCAAGTTGCTCGTCAATCTGGGCTTCGTGTCCGAAGCGACTCTCCGCGACGCCTTGTCGGAGAAGCTCGGCCTGCAGAGTGTCGATCTCACGCAGATTGTCGTCGACTCGATGGCCTTGAAGCTTGTGCCCCGGGAGTTTTCCAAGCGTCACACCGTATTTCCGGTGGCGCTCGACCGGGAGGCGCGCAAGCTGATCGTCGCGCTGGCCGACACCAACAACATCGTTGCCCTTGATCAGCTGCGTGCGCAGCTGCGCGGTGAATTCTCGCTCGAGGCCCGGCTCGCGGGCGAAGGCGAGATCGGTCGGGCAATCGACCAGTACTACGGTCACGATTTCTCGATCGATGGGATTCTGCACGAGATCGAGACCGGGGAGATCGACTACCAGAGCCTCCAGGCGTCGGGCGACGCGTATTCGCAACCCGTGGTACGCCTCATTTCCGCATTGCTCGCAGACGCGGTCGATAGAAGCGCTTCCGACATCCACTTCGAACCGGAGCAGAGTTTCCTGCGCATCCGCTACCGCATCGACGGCGTGCTGCGCCAGATCCGCTCGCTGCACAAGACCTACTGGCCGGCGATGGCCGTGCGCATCAAAGTGATGGCGAAAATGAACATCGCCGAAACGCGCGCGCCGCAGGACGGGCGCATCTCGCTGATGCTCACCGGACGCCCAGTCGATTTCCGCGTCTCCTCGCAGGCGACTTCGCACGGCGAGAACATCGTGCTGCGCATTCTCGACCGCCAGAAAGGGATCGTGCCGCTCGACGGTTTGGGTCTCGAAGCGACCCAGCTCCATCTTCTCAAGAAGATGATCGCACGCCCCGAGGGCATCATCCTGATGACAGGTCCGACCGGAAGCGGCAAGACGACCACGCTGTATTCGGTCCTCAATCATATCAACAACGACGGCCTCAACATCATGACCCTGGAGGATCCGGTCGAATATCCCATGACCCTGATCCGCCAGACTTCGGTGAACGAGGCGGCGAAGATGGATTTCGGCAACGGCATCCGCTCGCTCATGCGGCAGGACCCCGACGTCATCCTGGTGGGCGAGATTCGTGACGAGGACACGGCGACCATGGCGTTCCGGGCGGCGATGACGGGCCACCAGGTCTATTCGACCCTGCACACCAATTCCGCGATAGGGGCCATTCCGCGCTTGCTCGACATCGGGATCGTCCCGGACATTCTCGCCGGCAATATCATCGGCGTCATTGCGCAACGCCTGGTCCGAAGGTTGTGCAAGCACTGCAAGCAGGCCTACCAGGCGAGCGCGGGCGAATGCGGCATGCTGGGAGCGCGGCCAGATCGCGCGCCGACGCTGTATCGCGCGGTCGGCTGCGACCAGTGCGACTACCAAGGCTACCGGGGCCGCATGGCCATCCTCGAAATTCTCAAGATGGACGCCGACCTCGACGAGCTGATCGCCCACCGCGCCACGGGCCGGGAGCTGCACAAGGCCGCCGTGGCCAAGGGCCTCCGCACGCTTGCCGACGACGGTGTTCGCCGGGTACTCGACGGCTCGACCGCGCTCGACGAGCTGATCCGGGTCGTCGACCTCACCGATCGGATGTAGGGACAGCCGGCGTACCCAGCCAGCGAGCGAAGCGAGATGGCACTCTTCACCTACAAGGCCGTCGATACCCGGGGAAAGACGATGCTCGGCCAGATCGAGGCGATGAACCTGGTCGATCTCGAATTGCGCCTGAAGCGCATGGGCCTCGACTTGGTGCGCGGCGGGCTGGCGCGTCACGGCGGCAGTCTGCTTCGCTCCGGTGCAATCAAACGCTCGGAACTCATCAACTTTTGCTTTCACATGGAACAGCTCATCGGGGCCGGAGTCCCGCTGGTCGAATCGCTGATCGACCTACGTGACAGCATCGAGAACACCCGCTTCCGCGAGGTGATGTCGGGAGTCATCGAAAGCATCCAGGGCGGCCTGCGCCTGTCGCAAAGCCTCGCCCAATATCCGCAGATCTTCAATCCGGTCTTCGCGAGCCTCATCCGCGCCGGCGAGGACACCGGAAAGCTCCCCGAAGTGCTGAAGAGCCTCGTCGAGAACCTGAAGTGGGAGGACGAGCTCGCCGAGCACATGAAGAAGCTCGTCATGTATCCCGCGTTCGTCGGCTCGATCGTGTTGATGGTGACTTTCTTCCTGATGATCTACCTGGTGCCGCAGATGGTCGCTTTCATCAAGAACATGGGGCAGCAGATTCCTCTGCAGACGCGGATTCTCATAGAGGTTTCCGCGTTTTTCGTGAGCTACTGGTGGGCCCTGCTGGCCGCTCCCTTGGTATTGTTTGCCGGCATCAAGCTGGCCGCCCGGGTCAACCCGGGGGTCCGTTATCAGATCGACCGGTTCAAGCTCGCGCTCCCGGTGGCCGGCGATATCCTGCGCAAGATCATCCTGTCGCGCTTCGCCAGCATCTTCGCGCTGATGTACTCCTCCGGGATCACCATCCTGGATGCGATCCGCAGTTCCGAGGAGACAGCCGGCAATCTGGTCATCCAGGAAGGCCTGAAACTGGCCGGCCAGCAGATTGGCGAGGGCAAGAACGTCACGACGGCATTCCATGAGGTCGGGCTCTTCCCGCCGCTCGTGGTGAGAATGCTCAGGGTAGGCGAGTCGACCGGTGCGCTCGATACCGCCCTGCTCAACGTCTCTTATTTCTACAACCGCGAGGTGCGCGAGTCGATCGGCAAGATCCAGGTGATCATAGAACCCGCGCTGACGGTGCTCCTCGGGGCCATACTCGGCTGGGTGATGCTCTCCGTTCTCGGTCCGATTTACGACGTTATCAGCAAAATCAAGGTCTGAGGCCGTGCCAAGCAAGTGCCTTTTCTACTTCACCTCCCAACGGGTCACCGCCTACCAGTGGAACCGGGGCGAGTTGCGCAAGGACGCGGCTTTCGGAATGGACGAGAAGGGGGTCGCCGGTTTCTCCAAGTACGTCGGCGGGGCCCGCGGGAGCCTCATCTACGTGCTCGCCGACGTGGTCGAGGAAGATTTCTTTCAGGAAAACATTCCTTACGTCCGAGGCGCAGACCGGCGTGCCTTGCTTGCGCGCAAGCTCGTTCAACGCTACCGCGACGCCTCGCTCGCCCTACCGCTTTCGCTGGGGTCGGAGATCCACGCGGGGCGGCGCGAGGAGCGGATTCTTTACATGTCGTTTACCAACGCGCTCCAGTTCCAGCCCTGGCTCGAGGTTCTGCGCTCTCATGAGGCCCGCGTCGTTGGCGTGTTCTCGGTCGCGCTCGTCGCGGCCCTGACCGGGAAACGTCTCGGATTCAAAGGTGGGCGATACCTGATGGTGAGCCTGCAGCAGGGCGGACTGCGGCAGAGCTACGTCGAGAACAGCCGGATCCGATTCTCGCGGCTCGGCCGCGTGGACCTCTCCAACGCTCGTTCCATCGCCCAGGACTGCGCGGCCGAGTCGCTTCGCATCCAGCAATACCTCGTCAACTCCCGTATCCTGCCGCGCGAAGGGCCTCCGCTCGACGTCCTGGTGCTTGCACCGAGCGAGCACAAGGAGCTATACGAAGCGGCCTGCGTAAATTCCGCGAGGCTGCAATTCCACGTTGACGATCTGGGCCGGGTAGCCAAGGCCCTGGGTGTCAAGTCGGTGCCCGCCGAGACCCTGGCGGAGGGTCTGTTCCTGCACGTGCTCGCCGCTTCCCCGTCCGGCGAGCAGTATGCGGACGACCGCCTGCGGCGCTTCTATGACTTGTGGCGCGCGCGCGTGGGCCTGGTCGCAGCCGGAGCTGCCGCGCTCGGTTTTTGCCTCCTTGTGTCGGCGGCGAGGCTCATCGACGTCCTCCAGATCAACGATCAAGCGCGCAATGACCGCATCCAGGAAACCCGGGCGTCCGAGGAATACGCTCGCCTGCAGACACGTTTCCCCAAGACGCCGATATCAGGCGAGAACCTGAAGACGATCGTCAAGAATTATCGGGCGCTCCTGCGGCAGAGCGCTTCTCCGACCAGGATGCTCGTCGAGATCAGCGAGGTGGTAAGCGCCCTGCCCCAGATCGAAATCGACAGGATTGATTGGGAGTTCGGCGCAGGGGCGAAATCGGCGGCCGGCCGCGATCCGGCGAAGGCGCCACCAGCGCAGACACAGGCCGCGGCCAGCGAGTTCCAGATCCAGACGGCCGAGATTTCGGGCAAGCTGATCGTGCAGCAGGCCTCGGACTTTCGCGCAGTTTCCGCGCTGGTAAACCAGTTCACCGAGGCCCTGCGCAAGCGGCCCGGCACCGAGGTCATCCGGACGCAATTGCCTTTCGACATCAACGCGGAAAAGAGCCTGAGCGGCGACATCGGGGCTGCGAGACGGGAAGAAGTGCCCCAGTTCTCGGTCGTAGTGAGTAAACGGCGAGGCACATGAACATCGCCCGCACCGACCTCAAGCGCCTGCGCATGCCGCTCGCCGTGGCGGTCGCGCTGCTTGCGCTGGGCGCGGCCTGCCTGGTCGCCAGCGGATACTCCCTGGACGAGGCGAAAGCGGCGCAGGCCGCGACCAAGCTGAGCCGCGTTGCGGCCCAGGAGCGGGTGCTCAGGGTTTCGGAGGAAGAGCGCGACATCCGCGACGACCTCGTGTATTACGAGCAGATGCGCCAGCGCGGCGTCGTCGGCGAACAGAGCCGGCTCGACTGGATCGAGTCGATCGCAAAAATCAAGAACGACCGAAAGCTCTTTGAGATCAGGTACAACTTCGAAGCCCAGAAACCGGCCGACTATCCCGGGTTGGTCGCGACCGGAACCGCGGAATTCGTGGTGAGCCGGCTGAAGCTCGACATGCTGCTGCTGCACGAAGGGGATCTTCTGAATTTCCTCGCGGACCTGCAAGCGAGTATCAAGGCGCACGTGTCCGTGCGAAATTGCACCGTGACCCGCATAGAGCGCGGGGCGGCCCCGAGTACGACGAGCCTGCAGCCGCGCCTGCGCGCCGCGTGCCAGGTCGATCTGGTCTCGCTAAAAGGGATCAAGCCCACCTGAGCCGCGTACATGCGACCCGAACCCGCGATCGAAGGAAGGCAGACGGAATCGGCAGGACGGCTGATCGTCGTGGCGTTCCTGCTCGCCGTCGCGACGGGACCTGCGGGAGCCCAGGAGGCCCTCGGCCGCCTGTTCTTCACCGAGCAGCAGCGCCAGGATCTCGACCGCCGCCGGCAAGCCAACATCCAGGAAACCACGGTGGTCGTCGACAGCCTCGTCACGGTCAACGGCCAGGTATCGCGCGCCTCGGGAAAGAACACCACCTGGATCAACGGCGTTCCACAGACGAGCACGAGGAAACCGCACGACCCGGCCAGAGTGACGCTGCCCGGCGCCGAGGGCGAACCCTCGGTCACCGTCAAGGTCGGACAGACCCTCGACAAGGTCCGCGGCGAGATCCGGGATCCCTCCTCGAGCGGCAAAACCGGGACCCCGCCCGCGCCGGGTAACTCGGGCGGGAGAACCGAGACCCCGCCTGCACCGGGCAATTCGAGCGGGAGCACTGAGACCCAGCTCCCGCCGCGCAACCCGTGAGGCCTGGAGGAACCATGTCGATCCAACGCGGATTCGCGATGATCGCACTCCTGGCCCTGGCAGCCCTGATCGGCGCTTTCCTGATCGCGAGCTCTCTCAACCGGACCGCCGCCGATGTCTCCAACGAACGCGGGGACCGGAACATGAACGCTCTCAGGAACGCGAAGACCGCGTTGATCGCCTACGCGGCGAACGAGCAATGGCAGCTATACAAGACACCGGGGACGTATTTTCAGCCCGGCGCGCTGCCTTGCCCGGACAGGAACGACGACGGTGATGCCGACTGCATTCTGCCCAACACCGCGAGCTTGATCGGCCGACTGCCGTTCACGACCCTCGGGATCGACGATCTGCGCGATGCGAGCGGAGAACGTCTGTGGTACGCGCTCTCGCACGATTTTCGCAAGCTTCGGTGTACCAGTATCCCGCCGCCACCAACTCCTCCGTCGCCTTCAGGCTGCACGACAATCAACAGCGACACCCAGGGACAACTGACGGTCGTAGGAACCGCCCCGGCAACTCAGGTCGTGGCGGTTCTATTCGCCCCGGGGGAGGCGTTGCAGGGTCAGAACCGCGATCCGGCCAACGCCACCGCGCACAACAATCCGCTGAACTATCTCGAGGGCCCGCCGAATCTGGGCGACCCCGTCAATTACATCTTCACCAGCGCACAGCCCTCCAACACTTTCAACGACCGGGTGCTCGTCATCACCAAGGCCGAGCTCATGGCCGCGGTCGAACCTGTCGTCGCGGCAAATATCGAACGCGACGTCAAACCGTTGTTGCAGGATTATTTCAGCAAGTGGAACCGCTACCCGTTCGCGGTGCCGTTTGTATCCCCGCCCGTCGACCAGTCTGCCTACCTGGGCTCCTCCCCTACGACGAGCGGGCTGCTCCCCGTGACGAGCACTGCGCCCCTCGGCTGGCAGAATCCCACGGTCACGCAGACCGGAGGCACGGCCGGGACCGTAGTCGACTCGTGGAGCTGCTCGATCAGTTCGCCCACCCTGACCTGCACGGTCCACTACACGGATGGCTCGGACCAGTACAACGCTCGCCCGGACATCAAGCTGGAGATATTCCTGACGAACGCCAGCGGCGCGTTTGCCGACGCGCCTTCCGGGTCTCCAACACTGCCCGAGGATATGACGATGTTCCGCGCAAACGGGAGTGCGCCCTATGTCCACAACCCGCCGCCCTACGGCTATTGGAGCAGCCAAGGCTCCATCGTGCCGACATGGACGTTCGTCGGCGGCACTCTCACCTATGCCGGGCGGTTGCAAAATGCGGGCGACCAGATGAACGCGTCGATTATCAGCTTTTCCCTTCCCGCGCCTCCGGGCTATCTGCCGCGCCTCACCAACCCGAGCACGACCGCTCCCAACATCGACTGGTTCATTTCGAATCAGTGGTACCGCCAAACCTATTACGCGGTCGCACCCGGCTGGGTATCCGGCGCCGTCGGCGCCTGCAGTCCACCGACGTGCCTGACCGTCAACAACCTTGCCGCCCCGACAAACAACAAGCGGGCCATACTCGTGCTCGGCGGCCGGGCGCTGGACGGCCAGACCCACCCGTCCGGAAATGTCGGGGACTACCTCGAAGGGCAGAATGCCACGCCGGCAGACCTGATCTTCGAACATCGGGCGGGCAGCCCCACCACGATCAACGACCGGGTCGTGGTCGTTTCGCCCTGAATCCGGCGAGATGATCCGGAGCCAGGGCTTTACGCTCGTCGAGCTTGGGGTCGCGATGCTCATCATCGCCCTGCTGCTCGCGGGCGCGCTGGTCCCCCTGTCAAGCCAGATCGACGTGCGCAACGCCGCCGAGACCCAGCACAATATGGACTCGATCAGGGACGCCCTCGTCGGGTTCACCCAGGCGAACGGACGGCTTCCGTGCCCAGCAAACGGTGCGACGCCCGCTGGGGTGGTCGACACGACGACTTGGGCCACCCCGGTCACCGCCGGTGCCGAGCAATGGAACCCGGCCGGCGTGAATACCTGCTACACATTTGTCGGCGTGCTGCCGTGGACCACGCTGGGCGTGCCGGAGACAGACGCGTGGGGACGGCGGTTCAGCTATCGCGTTTCCCAGGTATTCGCCGACGGCAACGCCGCGGGAACGTGGTCAACCACGACCCCGGCTCTCCAGACTCCCCCGGCATGCACCCCGACCCCGGTACCGGCGGCCCCGGCGTCGTTCGCGTTGTGCTCGCTCGGCAACATCGCGGTCTTCACCCGAGGCGGGACGAGCACGACGGCAACGCCGCTGGGCACGGCTTTGCCCGCACTAGTCATTTCTCACGGCAAGAACGGATTCGGCGGCTGGCAAACGAGCGGAGTCCGAGTGACCCCGCTTCCCGTCGGCAACGACGAGGCGGCCAATGCGAACGGCAACGCGCAGGCGACGCCCACGGGAGGTTACCTGAGCTGGGCCTACTACAGTCGCACTCGAACGCCTGCGGCATCAGCTTGCGTAGACCCGGTACCCGGAACGACAAACGGGTCTCCGCCGTGTGAATTCGACGATATCGTGATGATGATTTCGTCCAGCACCCTCATCGCCCGCATGGTCGCGGCAGGCCGCCTTCCCTGATGCTGCGGTCGCCCGCGGCGGGCACTGCGGCCCGTCCCGCTACCCGCGCCCCCCGCGGCGCACTTCACCTCGCAGGCTGAAACACACCCTGCCCGGGTCGTTCTCGCGCAGCTGCAGGGAGAAACCTGAAATCTCGGCGAGGCGGCTGGTCTGGTAGAGACCGATTCCGAATCCGGTCTCCGAAGGCACCGGACCCCTCATCAGCCCCCGCAGCACTTCCGACGCGACCGGCGCGCCGCTGTCGCAGACCGAAAATTCGATGGTGTCGTCGCAGCGGAAGCTCGCGGAGACGCTCACCATTTCGTTCAGCCTGCGTTTCCGCAACGCGTTCTGCAGCAGATTGTCACCCGCAGAGTCGAAGAGCTCCTTGGGAAGCATCACGGCGTCCCCCGATCCCTCGCGCGAGAATTCGACGCCGCGGCCGGCATAGCTTCGCTGCAGGCCTTCCCACCACGTATCGGCCTTGATGAAACGGCCATTGCTCGCGTCGGGCTTCTGCAGCTTCTCGAGCGTCTGCTGCAGGCGCTGGGTAATCGCCGGCAACTGGCGCCGCATCAGGGCGGACAGCTCCCCGCCCGCATCGGGTGCCGCGTCGCGCTCCGCGGCAGCGCAAAGAACATTGAGAGACTGCAGTAGGTTCTTGACATCGTGCGTCATGCGCGCCCCGGTTTCGTGGACGGCTTGCACGTAGGTCTGCTGCTGCAGCTTCTGCTCACGCTGTTTGGCTACGTAGAACTCGCCGAGCAGCTGCCCCAACACCTGGAAGTGCCAGACCAGCGAGGGACTCAGCGGTAGCTTGGTAAAAACCCGCAGATGGATTTCCTGATTGGTGAATTCGACCGAGTTCTTGGAGACCTTTCCGAAATCGCCCGATTCGCCTGCGGTATGCCAGAAGCCGCCGGACACCCAGGGCAGTCGTGCCAGCCCGCCGCAGGCCTCCTTCATGAAGCGCTCCGGTTTGGTCTCCAATTGCGAGAGCTCGGCCAGGAAATACAACCAGCGCTCGAACGGTAAGCCTATCGACAGCAGATAGCGGGAGAAATAGACGGAAAGGCCACTGAACCCCGAACGAGGGTTCCACGCGAACGAGAGGATCAGGAGCACCCCTGCAATGATCAGCATGCTGAACGAGAGCGCGGTGATGTAATCGATCTTGCCCACGGTCATGAACGCGAAGCTGCCCAGCGCGAGCGCTATGAGCAGCAGCACGATCATCGCCGCGTAGAAGAAATCGACGACTTGGGGCGTTTCGGCGGAATCCGTTTCCGCAGGAATCGCCGCCATGACCACGAACAATAAGGGCAACCCGTAGTAAGCGAGCAACCCGACCTCGTTGGGCAAAGGCACGCGAATGAAGCTATTCGGAACGATCCACACGAGCAGGAGCGACACCAGGTACAGCAGGACCACCAGATAGAAACGCCGCAACCAGCGCGCTTGGAAGAGAAACACCTTCCCGCCCACGATCCCCGCCAATACGCTTACCCACAGCGCGAGTAGCCACCAGTTGAGGAAATACAGAGTACCCAGGGCAATCGCGACGATTGCCGCCACCTGCGATGAAGTCAGGGGCCGCTCTCCCCGCATGAAGGGCTGCCAGAGAATGAACAACCCGAAGTGCGCAAGCATCATGCCGCGCGCCCAGAAATCCTCCGCGCCCCAGATTGCCGCGAAATGCAGACAGATCAACATAACCAGAAACAGACCGCGCCACGATCTCGCTACGAACAGCTGGGATGCCTGAAGGACGCTCGTCGCCATACCGAGCCTATTGCGGTTCGGAAACGGGGTGCAGCAGGGCGTTCATGAGCCGCCAGTGCATTTCATGCTCTCCCGAACTTGCGGATAGGGTGAAGGAAGAAACTGGGTAGGGCTTGCGCAGCCCGTCCATGGACTTCCCTCTTGCAGGCACGTATTGTGCCAGCTTTAGCTGACAGGCACCCAGGCCGCAATCCACGCCCATGCCCATCGTCGCCGCGCTGGCCCGAACCACCTTCCTCGAGGCTGTTCGGAATCGTCTCTTGTGGCTCACCGTGATACTGGTTGCGGTGGCCTTCGGGTTCACTCAGTTCTTGAATCAGGTCGCGATTACCGAGACGCGGGAGATTCAGGCGGCGCTGCTCGCGGCTCCTCTCAGGGTTGCCGCAGCGTTTATCCTGGCCGTGTTCGTGATCACGAGCATGGTGCGCGAATCGGGCGACAAGGTAACCGAGTTATTGCTTTCCCTTCCGGTACCCCGCTCCCACTACTTCTTCGGAAAACTTGCGGGGTTTGCCTTCGTGGCCGCGGTCCTTGCGTTGCTGTGTGCGCTGCCGCTGGCTCCGTTCGCCAAGCCTTCCGGCCTTGCGTTGTGGACGGCCTCTCTCGTGTGCGAGCTCTTGATCGTCGCGGCCATGAGCTTGTTCTGCGTCCTGTCTCTCGCGCAGGTTGTTCCCGCCTTTGCGGCGGTGGGCGGCTTCTACCTGCTGTCGCGCTCCATGACCGCGATGCAAATCATCGCGGGTGCGTCCTTGCACGACCCCACCCTTACGGATCGCGTCGTCGGTGCGGTCGTGGGTCTGATCGCCCTGCTGCTGCCTTCGCTTGACCGCATGACCCAGACGGCGTGGCTCCTGGGAGGCGCGTTCGGTGATGTCCTTGTTTCGATTTTCGGGCAGACGGCAATCTACCTCGTGCTGATCTGCTCGGCGGCGCTCTTCGACCTGTACCGCAAGAATTTCTAGGTGAAGATGAAGCAGCGGTCGATCGCCACAGTACCTCGGCTTGTCATGGCGTTCCTCGGTGCAGGGCTCGCTGCGCAAGTCGCGCTGAAAGCCGCTGCTCCTCAACCCGTGGCGAGCGCGGAGGACCTGCCCCCGGCACCCGGCATCGCGGCGCTCAGGCTCGCGAGCTTCGGTGATCCCGTAGCGCTCGCCAAGATACTGATGCTGTATCTGCAGGCCTTCGACTACCAGTCCGGCAGCAAAGTACCTTATCGCGAGCTCGACTATGATCGCCTTGAAGGCTGGCTCGCGAGGATCCTCGAACTCGACCCGCAAGGGCAGTATCCCCTGCTCGCAGCCAGCCGGCTGTACGCGGAAGTGCCCGTCGAGGCCAAGCAGCGGAGCATGCTCGAGTTCGTCTACGGCCAGTTTCTGCTTGACCCCAATCGGCGTTGGCCCTGGCTCGCGCACGCCACCGCCATAGCGAAACATCGACTCCACGATCTGCCGCTCGCCCGCCGCTACGCCCATGCGATTCAGCAGTATGCGGTAGCCGAAGACGTTCCCCTTTGGGCAAAGCAGATGGAAGCCTTCATTTTGGAGGACATGGACGAGCTGGAGACCGCCCGCCTCATCATCGGGGGCTACCTGAAAAGCGGTGCCGTGAAGGATCCAGCCGAGCTTAAGTTCCTGGATGAGCACCTAAAACGGCTGGAATCGCGCGCCCGGTTGAAGGGAAGGAAGGCTGACAAAAGTGTCGACTAATCGTCGAAACTGTCCACTATTCAACAAAAACCGGGGCAATCTACCCCTTCCAAGCCCTGAAATAGGGGGCTTTATCCGGCACGTATCTTGCGGTCGTTTCCGGGTCTTGCCGCTGAAGCGGGCAGGTGATTCTTTTATGAGGTCAAAGATGACACGTAAGAGCAGGACCGAGTCCGGTTTCACGCTCGTTGAAATCGCGATCGTGCTCGTCATCATCGGCCTGCTCCTGGGCGGTATCCTCAAGGGCCAGGAGATGATCACTCAGGCCAAGATCAAGAACATCGTCAACGACTTCAACGGTATCACCGTGGCGGTGACCTCCTATCAGGACCGTTACCGTGCGCTGCCCGGGGACGACCAGAACGCCACGACGCGCTGGACCACCCAGGCACCCGGGAAAGGAAACGGCGACGGGATCATTGCGGGCAAATACAAAGACAACGACACCTCAGGCTCGGGGGGCGCTCCCGCAGACGGGAAGGAATCCAACCTCTTCTGGCAGCATCTGCGCATCGCCGGATTCGTTGCGGGCCTGACCCAGGGAACCGGAAGTGGAACGCCGCCGCCGAACGCAGCCGGGGGCCTCATCGGAGTCGAGTCGGGGGTGGTCGGCACAAGCGGTCTGGGTTTCACCAGCCTGATCGTATGCTTCTCGAACCTGCCCGAGAAGATCGCGAGCGCAGTGGACGGCCAGATGGATGACAGCAACTCCGGAAGCGGCCAGATCCGCGCACAGCTGCAAACCGTAGCGAATCCGGACACAGTCGCAAACCCGGCATCGACCTACGTGGAAACCGGCGTGAATCAGTACCTGCTGTGCAAGAATTACTAGCCGTCCCCTATTGGTTTTTGCGCGTCGCCGCCGATTGATCTAGACGCCAGCGCCTTGGAGGTTCTTATGAGTACATCCGTTGTCAGCCGCAAGCAATCGTCCGAGGCGGGTTTCACTCTGGTCGAGATCGCGATCGTGTTGGTCATCATCGGGCTGCTCCTCGGCGGCATCCTGAAAGGCCAGGAGATGATCACCCAGGCCAAGATCAAGAACGCGATCAACGATTTCAACGGCGTCACCGTGGCGGTAACGTCCTACCAGGACCGCTATCGCACCCTTCCCGGGGACGACGCCAACGCCACGACGCGCTGGACCACCCAGGCTCCCGGAAAAGGCAACGCTGACGGGGTTATGGCGGGCAAGTACAACGCTAACAACACCGCGGGCACGGGGGGCGCTCCAGCGGACGGGGCCGAATCCAACCTGTTCTGGCAACATCTGCGCATCGCCGGATTCGTCCCGGGCCTGACCACTGGGAGCGGAAGCGGGACGCCACCGCAAAACGCGGCCGGGGGTATCGTCGGCCCAGAGAACGCCGTGGTCGGCACAAACGGCTTGGGCTTCACCGCCCTGATCATATGCAGCTCGAACCTGCCGGACAAGGTCGCTATTGCGATCGACACGCAGGCGGACGACAGCAACTCAGCGACCGGCCAAATCCGAGCGCAGTTGCAGACCCAAGCGAATCCGGACACAGTCGCAAACCCGGCATCGGCCTACGTGGAAACCGCGGTGAATCAGTACCTGGTCTGCAAGACTATCTAGCCACGCCGCTGTGCCCGCAAAAAAGCCCGCTCGCGCGGGCTTTTTCGTTTCCGGCCGATTCTGAGTGAAAACCCCGGCCCAAGCGATCAGCCTCCTGCTCGCGGGCGGCCTTTGCCTGCTTCCGTTCCTGGTTCCGTATCATCAGCAGCCCGTATTGAGTTTCTTCCCCGAGTGGCTGGCTGCGGCCCTCGGCGTCGCCGCGGCGCTGACCCTGCTCATCGCGCGACGCGTTCCGGCCGCGTCTTTTCCCTCCCCGGCACGTTGGCTGATCGCATTCGCGCTGTTTCTTGCCTTGCAGGCGCTAGACGACACGCACGTCTACCCCCAGCTTTCGCTCCTCGCCGCAATCTATGTGGTGTATGCGGTGCTGATGATCTGGCTCGGTGCGCAACTGGTCCTTCTACAAGGCATCGAGCGCGTGGCGATCGCGTTGGCGGCGTTTCTTCTGGCTGGCGCGCTCGCGAACTCGCTTGCGGGAGTGATCCAGTACTATGGCCGCCCGCACTTTCTCGAGGATTTCATCGCCGAAGCGCGCGGTCACGGCGCATACGGAAACATCGCGCAGTGGAATCTCTACGCCAACTACTTGGCTCTTGGAGAAGGTGCGCTCCTGTTCCTGTGGCTTCGGGGCCGGGTTCGAACTGTGCACGCGGCTATCGCACTCGTTGCAATCGTTTGGGGCAGCGCCTTGTCCGGCTCACGTGGGGCGCTTCTCTATTCCCTGTGGTATGCAGGAGCCGGGTTCATCGCGCTGCGAATTCAAGACTCCGCCGAGACGCGCCGTCTCGGGCTCGCGGCGTTCGGACTTGCCGCGGCAACGGCAGCAGCGCACCTATTGGTTCCGTGGTTCAACAGCGCATTTGAATTTTCCACACCGGGCGAAAGCACGCTCGACCGCCTGCGCGTTTACCTGGGCGATTCCGCCCGGCTGGAGGTAGCTTGGCTGGCGCTTCGCGTGTACGGCACTGCGCCAGTCGGCGGCGTTGGTATAGGCGGTTTCGCCGGAGTCGCGTTCGAGTTGGGACTCGCCCCACAGCTGGCGCTGAACAACCAAATCTGGACATCGCCTCACAATCTTCCTTTGCACCTCTTGGCGGAAACCGGGGCGCTGGGCGCGCTCCTGGTGCTCGGCGGCTTGTGCTTGTGGGCGTGGCAGGCCGCGCAGCGGTATCGTGAGCATCCGCAGGCGGCTCTCTGGTGGCTTCTCGCGGCGACAGGCGTCGAGCTGGTCCACTCGCTCACTGAATTTCCCTTGTGGAGCGCGCATTTCCTCGGGGTCACAGCACTGTTTATAGGAGCGAGTTCGCGCATCGAGGAATGCTCTCCCGCTCTCTCGCGGGTGTGCCGTGTTGGCGCTGCGACCGTCTGCGTCGTGGTCTCGGTCTCCCTCGGAATCCTGCTCCGCGACTACATACGCCTCGACTCAACACGCATTACGGGAGCCGCCGTGACGCTGGCTCCCGCCGCACAGGCTCGGCAGGACGCCGTAACGCTGCGAGAGCTGGGGCACGGTCTGATGGCGCCAGCGGCAGAGCTGTGGACGGTTCTGGGTGCGCCCCTGGATCGGCGCGATCTGTCCGACAAGCTCAAGATCAGCAATCGGGTCGCGCGCACCTGGCCGGCCAACTCTCTTATAGTGCGGCAGGCGGTCTTCCTCGCTTTCGGTGGCCAGGGAGAGAAAGCCCGCAGCATACTTGAGCGCGTCTTGCGCACCTACCCCAACCAGCGCGAAACCACGATCTCCATCCTGGAGCAAGCGCGCCCAGCGGATCCCGCCGCGATCGAACCCCTGCTCGCTCTGGCGCAGAACACAGCAAGGAAACCCGAACCCTAGCCCTGCAACAGGCGCATTTCGGCGGCGGCGAGTTGCTCGGCCGTCCCGCGCAGCACAATCACGTCCCCCTCCTGCAGGACCGTCTGCGGCCCGGGCGAAATCATTCGCGCGTCCTGCCGCCGCAGTGCCGTCACCGCAACCCCGATCTCGCCCAGCGACAGCTCCCCGAGGCTGCGGCCGAGCGCGGCAGCGCCAGGCGCGAGTGTCACCGACTGCAGCCGCGGCTCGTGTGTCTCGTCGAAATCTTCGGGTTCGTCGGTCCCTCCATGGAAGAAGCCCCGCATCAGGCTGTAGCGGCCTTCCCGCACCTCGCGGATGCGGCGCACCACACGCCTCAAAGGCACGCCCAGGAGCACCAACGCGTGGGAAGCGAGCATCAGACTCGACTCGAAGGTCTCAGGCACGACCTCTGACGCGCCCGCCGAGATAAGACGATCCAGGTCGGCGTCGTCGAGCGTGCGTACGATCACCGGCAGCGCGGGGCGCAGATGCTGGATGTGATGCAGGATCTTGAGTGCCGTAGGCGTGTCGGAGAACGTGATCACCACCGCGCGCGCCTTCGCGAGACCCGCCGACATCAGCGTCTCGCGCCGGCTTGCATCGCCGTAGATGACGCTCGTGCCGTCGGCGGCCTCGCGCACGCGTTGCGGATCGGAATCGAGCGCGAGATACGCAATGTCCTCGCGTTCGAGCAGGCGCGTCAGGTTCTGGCCGCTGCGGCCGAACCCGCAGACGATGACGTGGCCTTGGCGGGCCATCGTGCGCGCCGCCACCTGCGTGAGTTCCGCGGCGCGCGCGAGCCAATCGTTCGCCGTCAACCTGCGCACCCATCTGTCGGCGTACTGGATCAGCAGCGGCGCGAGCAGCATCGACAGGATCATCGACGCCAGCACCACTTGCATGAAGTCGGCAGAAAGCATCTGGTGGGCCCGTGCGAGCGTGAGCATCACCAGCGCGAACTCGCCGGCCTGCGCGAGATAGATACCGGTGCGCAGCGCCGTGGCGGGGGGCGCGCCGAATGCCCGCGCGAGCAGCACGATCAGCGCGAGTTTCGCCGCGACGGGAAACACGAGCAGCGCCAGCGTCTGCAGGATGTGCACCGCATCGCTGTCCAGGTTGAGCATCATGCCGACCGTGATGAAGAAGAGTCCCAGCAGCACGTCGCGGAACGGCTTGATGTCCTCCTCGACCTGGTATCGGAACTCCGTTTCGGCGATCAGCATTCCGGCGAGGAATGCACCGAGCGCGAGCGAAAGGCCGGCGAGCTCGGTCAGCTCCGCCATGCCGAGCGTCACCAGCAATACGTTCAGCATGAAAAGCTCCGACGAATGCTGGCTCGCGACGAGACGGAACCACGCGCGCATCGGGCGTTGCCCGAGGAACAGGATGATGGCGAGCGCGATCGCCGCCTTGACGAGCGCCGAGGCGAACACCCACCCCGTTTCACTGCCGGATTGCGCGAGCGACGGGATCAGGATCAGGAACGCCACGACGGCAAGATCCTGGAAGAGCAGGATGCCCATTGCGTCGCGGCCGTGCGGGGTGCCGAGCTCCGATCGCTCGGCGAGCATTTTCGAGACGATCGCCGTCGAGCTCATCGCGAGCGCTCCGCCGAGGACGACACCCGACTGCCAGCCGTAGCCGAGCAGATGGACGAGAACCATGCCGCTGATCGTCGTGATCGCCACCTGCGCGAAGCCGAGTCCGAACACGGCGCGCCGCATCGTGCGCAATTGCGGCAGGCTGAATTCCAGCCCGATCGAGAACATGAGGAACACGATGCCGAACTCGGCGAGGCGCCGCGTCGCCTCGTCGTCCGGAACGACGCCGAGCGCGTGCGGTCCGAGCGCGACGCCGACCACCAGGTAGCCGAGAATCGGCGGCAGACGCAGGCGCCGGCACGCCGCGACGACGACGACGGACGCCGCGAGCAGCACGAGGACCAGCGGCAAGGTCTGGGACATCTAGGGCCTGGTAACGCTATGGGCACGAACGCGTTGCACGGCCGAAAACGCGCAGCGCAAGGCGCGAAGGCGAAGGCGGGTCGGGTACCCGGCGAGACTTTGCAACGCAGCGATGGGCGTTTTCGGCAGCAACCCGACGGGAACGGGTGGCATGGGGCGCCACTCTGCGTTGTGCTCCTCGCGAAGACGCCCGGTCTTCGCTTCGTCGGCCGCCTTGTTTGGCGCCCCATGCCATCCGTTCGCGTTCGCGTCCATAGCGTTAACAGGCCCCAGGAACCTCTGAACAAGTCCCACGTGGAGCGCATTGGCGGGCAGGTAACGGTATCACGGCGCCTTGGGCGAACGCCTGCACATCTCCGTGCGTCGCGCCAGGCGCGACGCAGTCGCTGCGCCGCACGCGGGGATGGCAGAGCGCGGCGTTATACTTTGGGGAACGATGACCGCTCGAGCGGGCTTGCGCAGCGAGACGCGCAATGCCCAACCCCCATCCGTCGATGCGCAGCGCGCGCTTGCGCTCGCCCGCAACGTGCTCGACACGGAGGCGCGGGCGATCGCGTCGCTCGCCACGCGGCTCGGTGCGCCCTTCGTCGCCGCGGTCGACCTGATGCTCCAGTGCAATGGGCGCGTCGTCGTGTCCGGCATCGGCAAATCGGGTCACGTCGCGCGCAAGGTCGCCGCCACGCTCGCGTCGACCGGTACGCCAGCCTTCTTCGTCCACCCGGCCGAAGCGGGACACGGCGACCTCGGCATGATCACCGCTGACGACGTCGTCGTGATGCTGTCGAATTCGGGCGAAACGGACGAGCTGCTGCTGCTGGCGCCGCACCTGAAGCGCGAGGGCGCAAAGCTCGTCGCGCTCACCGGCAACGAGCAGAGCTCGCTCGCGCAGTGGGCCGACGTGCATCTCGATGTGGCGGTCGACGCGGAAGCGTGTCCGCTCGGACTGGCCCCGACGGCCAGCACCACGGCGGCGCTGGCGCTCGGCGATGCGCTGGCGCTCGCCCTCCTCGACGCACGCGGATTTTCCGTCGAGGACTTCGCGCGCTCGCATCCGGGCGGGGCGCTCGGCCGGCGCCTGCTGACGCGCGTTGCGGACGTCATGCGGACCGGCGATGCGATCCCGCGCATCGCGCACACCGCCACGCTGGCCGAAGCGATCGTCGAAATGAGCGGCAAGGGAATGGGAATGGCCGTCGTCGTCGACGAGCACGGCCGCGCCGTCGGCATCTTCACCGACGGCGACCTGCGCCGCTGTCTTTCGCGCGGCATCGACGTGATGGGCATCGGTGTGGCCGAGCGGATGACGCGCACACCGCGCACGATCGACGCCGACCGGCTCGCCGCCGATTGCGTCGTGCTGATGGAAACGCCGCCCAAGGTCATGCAGCTCGTCGTCGTCGACCGCGATGGCGCATTGATCGGCGCCGTGCACATGCACGATCTCTTCCGCGCGCGAGTCGTATAGTGCCGGTGGACGACGCCATCCTCGCCCGCGCCGGCCGCGTGCGGCTGCTCACCTGCGACGTCGACGGCGTGCTCACCGACGGCCGGATTTACGTCGACGATCGCGGCCACGAGTTCAAGGCATTCTGCGCGCTCGACGGCGTCGCGATGAGCCTGCTCGCGCACGCGGGCATCGTCGTCGCGTGGATCACGGGGAGCGCGGCTCCCGCCGTCGCGCACCGCGCGCAGCAGTTGCGAATTCCCCATCTCGTGCTCGATGCGCACGACAAGCTCACGCCATGGGAACGATTGCGCGCGGATCTGCAGCTCGCGGCCGAGCAGTGCGCGCACATCGGCGACGACCTGCCGGATATTCCGCTGCTCGCCGCGTGCGGGCTCGCGGCGACGGTGCCGCACGCGCCGCCCGCGGTGCGCGCGCATGCGCATTACGTGACGGTGCGCGAAGGCGGCAGCGGTGCGGTGCGCGAACTCGCCGACATGATCCTGATCGCGCAGGGTCGAGCCGTCGACGCACCGGTGCGATCCGCGCGCGAGCTCGCGCGGGAGGAACGCTGATGGACCGTACGCGCAACCTTCTCGATCGCCTCGTCGCCTGGTCGCCGGTCCTCATGCTGGGTGCGCTTGCCGCGCTCACGTATTGGCTCGATGCGCAGGTCCAGTCGGCACCCGCGCGCCGCGACGGGTCGGCACGCCACGACCCCGACCTTTTCCTGCGCGACTTCCGCGCCACGACGTTCGATGCGAAGGGCAGGCCGCGCGAGGCGCTGTCGGCCGCGCGCGCCGACCATTTCCCGGACGACGACAGCGCGGAGCTGACCTCGCCGAGACTCTCGCTGACCGAGGAGGGCCGGCCGACGATGACGATCACCGCCGAGCGCGGCCGCATTGCAGGCGATCGCAACCAGGGCGATTTCGCCGGGAACGTGCGGGTGGAGCGGGACGCCGAGCCGCCGACTGGCGATGGGCGTCCGAGCGGGCCCGTCACGCTCACGACCGAATCGCTGCACGTCACCACGAAGGACCAGCGCGTGCAAACCGATCGGCCGGTGACGATCGAGGAGCCGCGTGGAATAATCCGCGGCCAGGGCCTCGAGTTCGACAACAAGGCGAAGAGCGTGCGGATCAAGTCGCACGTGGCTGGCACTTTCCAACCGCAAGCAATCACCAAATGATGCGTCGTCGAACACGGCCGGCGGAATGCCTGCTGGCCTGCCTGCTCATCGCCGCAGCGCCGTCGCTTGCCATTGCCGAGAAGGCCGACCGTGACAAGCCGATCAATTTTTCAGCCGAGCAGCCGGCCGAGGTCGATTTCGAGAAACGCATCGGGACTTTGCGGGGCAACGTCGTGATCACGCAAGGCACGCTCACGATTCGGGCGGACCGCATCGACTTCAAGCAGAACGCCGACAACTCGCTGTCGGCGACCGCCTACGGCAATCCGGTGAGCTTCCGCCAGAAGAAGGACGATTCGGACGAATATTTCGAAGGCTATGCGCAGCGTGCCGTCTACGACGGGCAGAAGCAGTTGCTCGAACTGTTCGATCGCGCGTTGCTGAAGCAGGCGAGCGACGAGATACGCAGCAATTACGTCTCGTACAACAGCGGCACGAACATCTTCAAGGCCGAGGGCAGGCCCGATACGCCCGGCACCGAAGGCCCCGGCAGCAAGGTTCGCGGCGTGTTCCAGCCGCGGGCGGAATCGCCGCTCGGCGGCAAGGGCGCAGCGAAAGGCGAACCGGCCGCGCCCGCGAAGGACGGCAAGGATGGGGCGGGTCGCGACGCCAAGGCCGCAGCGCCGCTCCAGCTGACCCCCGCCCCGGCGCTGCCCGCGAAGTGAGCAAGCTCAAGGCCGCGCACCTACGCAAGCGCTACAAGGCACGCACGGTCGTCCACGACGTTTCGCTGGAAGTCGCGAGCGGCGAAGTCGTCGGCTTGCTGGGGCCGAACGGCGCGGGCAAGACGACGTGCTTCTACATGATCGTCGGGCTCGTCGCCGCCGATGGCGGGGAGATCGCACTCGACGAGGAAGACCTGTCGCGGCTGGCGATCCATCGGCGCGCACGCCGCGGCCTTTCCTACCTGCCGCAGGAAGCGTCGATCTTCCGCAAGCTGACCGTCTCGCAGAACGTGCGGGCGATCCTCGAGTTGCAGGACCTCGACGAAGACGCGCTGTCCAACCGGCTCGATGCGCTCCTCGAGGACCTGTCGATCTCGCATCTCGCCGACGCGCCCGCGGTGTCGCTGTCGGGCGGCGAACGCCGCCGGGTCGAGATCGCGCGCGCGCTCGCGACGCGACCGCGCTTCATCCTGCTGGACGAGCCCTTTGCCGGCGTCGATCCGATCGCCGTGCTGGACATCCAGAAGATCATCGGCTTCCTGAAGGAGCGTGGAATCGGCGTCCTGATCACCGATCACAATGTCCGCGAGACGCTCGGCATTTGCGATCGGGCCTATATCATCAACGAAGGCCGGGTGCTTGCTTCGGGCGCGCCAGGTGAGATTGTTTATAATGAGGACGTCCGGAAAGTCTATCTCGGCGAGCACTTCCGGCTGTAGGGCCTGATGAAGCAGACGCTCCAACTCAAGCTTTCCCAGCATCTCACGCTGACGCCCCAGCTGCAGCAGTCGATTCGGCTATTGCAGCTGTCCACGATCGAGCTCAACGCCGAAGTCGAGCGGATGCTGCAGGAGAATCCGCTGCTGGAGCGCACGGAGCCCGAGGACGAGCGCGCCGTCGAAATACCGCTGTCGGGGCCGGGTCGCGTCGGCGACCAGGTCGTCGAGCGCACGCGTGAAGTCGCGTCCTCGGACGAGTCCGACAGTCGCGGAAGCCGCGACGACGCACCCGAGCCGTCCGATTTTTCGGATTACGGCAGCGGCGGCGACAGCGACTGGGGCGGAGGCAACGGCAGCGACGACGACGATTTCCTTCCCCAGCAGGTTGCCACCAGCACGCTGCGCGACCATCTGAACGGGCAGCTCGCGCTGCTGAACCTGCCGCTGCGCGACCGGCAGATCGTCACCGCGCTGATCGACGCGCTCGACGACGACGGCTATCTCACGCAGAGCCTCGAGGAGATCGCCGCGCTGCTGACGGCGGAGGCCGGAGCCGATCCCGAGGCTCTCGCACTAGCAATCCTGCGCATACTGGAGCAGCCTGATTTTGCGTCAAGGCTTGCGCAGGCTGGACAAGCCAGGGTACGACGCGATTTCAGCTTCGACCGCCTTACTTCTCAGCTCGAAGCACTCTATCAGGGGCCCCTCGCCCTCTCGTGCCGGCGCACTCATCTCGCTTCACTCGACGCGGCTACGCGAGTCGGGCATTAATCGAGGAAACTCACAATCATGAAGCACATAAGCGTATTCGGTCTGGGATACGTCGGCACCGTAACGGCGGCATGTTTGGCGAGGGCCGGTCACACCGTGGTGGGAGTAGATATTAATCCTGCCAAGGTGGCGATGTTGGAATCCGGCCGGGCCCCAGTGCTCGAGCCAGGATTGGATGAGATCGTGGCAAAAAGTTGCAAAGCCGGCCGATTGCGCGCGACTACCGATCCGATTGCCGCCGTGAATAGCTCAGAAATTTCCTTTCTGTGCGTTGGCACTCCTAGTTTGCCAAACGGTTCTCTGGACCTGAGCATTGTCGAGCGTAGCTGCCAGGAGATCGGCTTGGCATTGCGCTTGAAGGTGCAGTTCCATATTGTGGTTCTTCGCAGCACAGTTTTGCCAGGAACCATAAAGTCGGTGGTGATTCCCACCATCGAGGCAGCCAGCGGCAAACAGGCCGGAACCGATTTCGCGGTATGTGCGAATCCGGAATTTACACGGGAAGGATCCGCGGTGGCTGACTTTCTGAATCCCGAAATCATCGTTTTAGGTGCCGAAGATCCCTCTCACCTTGGTTCCCTGTGCGAGCTCTATCAGGAATTGCCGGGACAGGTTTTTGAGACATCACTCGAAGTGGCGGAGATGGTCAAGTATGTCTCCAACGCCTTTCATGCCTTGAAAGTCACCTTCGCCAATGAAATAGGATCGCTGTGCACTCAGCTACAGATAGATTCACGAGCTGTAACCAGGATTTTTGTCTCTGACACCCGGCTCAACATCTCCCCCGCGTATCTGACGCCGGGTTTCGCCTTTGGTGGCTCGTGTTTGCCGAAGGATCTT
>Ga0137409_10001039_pt1 | contig 29900 bp, 29 predicted proteins | sample CZODoug1_16funga_FD_122059 | JGI IMG/M metagenome (GOLD analysis project Ga0137409, IMG submission 122059) | Vadose zone soil fungal communities from Angelo Coast Range Reserve, California, USA - CZODoug1_16fungal (Hybrid Assembly) | ecosystem: Environmental > Terrestrial > Soil > Vadose zone...
CCCGACCCGAAGCCGCTGCCGACGAACCCGGAGTTCTGCCTGGGCTCGATGGGCATCTACGTCTTCACCCCCTCGGTGCTCTACAAGCTGCTCGAGGACGACGCGCGCGACCCGAAGAGCTCGCACGACTTCGGCAAGAACATCATCCCCAAGATGGTGGGCGTCCACCCGATCTTCGCCTTCAGCTTCGTCGACGCGAACAAGAAGGAGGCGAAGTACTGGCGCGACGTGGGAACGATCGAGGCGTATTACGCCGCGAACCTCGACCTCGTCCAAGTGAGCCCCGAGCTCAACCTCTACGACCAGGACTGGCCGGTCCGGACGATGCCGATCACCGCGCCGCCGCCGAAGTTCGTGTTCGCGCAGGCGGAGCCGGGCCGCGTCGGCGTCGCGCTCGACTCGATGGTCTCGCCGGGCTGCATCGTCTCGGGCGGCCGCGTGGAGCGCTCGGTGCTGTCGCCCTTCTGCCGCATCAACAGCTATTCGCTGGTGACGGATTCGATCCTGTTCGAGAACGTCAGCGTCGGGCGGCATTCGAAGCTGCACCGGACGATCGTGGACAAGGATGTCATCATCCCGGAAGGCATGCAGATCGGCTATTTCCCGGAAGAGGACAAGAAGCGCTTCACGGTGACGGAAAGCGGCATCGTGGTGATCTCGAAGCGCGCGGTGCTCTAGAAAAGCAAAAACACGGGGCGGTCGGAGGACCGCGCCGGGTTCCGGGCTGCGTCCGCGTCAGAACCAGCCGATCCCTGCCCCGATCAGGTGCTCGCTGGACCCCGACGGGTGGGTTCCGACGAAGGCGATGAAGAGGCTGGGCCCGAAGATCCGGTTCGAGATCGACCCGGCTTCCGCCGCGTTGACGGGTCCGGTGGGACCCGAACCGGCCAGGAAGATCACCGTTCCCCCTGCTCAAGACCGGCTATGCGCAGCTCGAGACCCTCCGCCACCGCATCGCGGCGGACCCGGGCTAACAAATTCAGCGGCCCGACGTTATTCCCCTCCCCTCATCGCCCACCCCTATGCGGGCGAGTCCTGGGGAGGCTGAGCGATGGGTAAGCAGGCCGCCGTTTGCGTTTGTGTGACCGTCATCCTGAAGTCGGCGTCCGCCTGGGCGCAGACCGGCGATCCGCAGCTGTCGACGGATCATGCCTATTTCCCGGGCGAGGGGGCGATGTCGATGCCGGCCAAAGCCGTCAGCCACGCCCTGGCGGTTCCGCGCGGCGCGCTCGGCAACAGCACGAACCGCGACAAACTGATCCGGATCTTCCTCTGGCGCGGGGAGCACTTCGCCCACCCGATCTCCCCGGCGGTCTACAACCTCCCGCTCGTCACGCCGGATCCGACTGGGCCTGGAGGCGCTCATCCTCTGGTTGTTCCATCGCCTCCGACTCCTACCGTGCTGGAAACGGAAGAACGGCCGCCGCCGGGTCGCCGTCCCACAAAAGTGACCGGCTTGTTTGTGGGATTGCTTATTGCTTGCTGACGTCTGCGGGATGCTCGTATAAAGGCTCCACGTTTCACTAGGGAGCGCTTCATGCCCGACTTTGACGTCATCGTGATCGGCAGCGGACCCGGCGGATACTCCGCCGCCATCCGCGCCGCCCAACTCGGCCTCAAGACCGCCTGCGTCGAGAAGGGGCCGAAGGCCGAATGGGGCGGCACCTGCCTGCATTGGGGCTGCATCCCGACCAAGGCGCTCCTGCACGACGCCTACCTTTTTGAACAGATCAAGAAGGCCGACAAATACGGCATCGAGCTCCAGAACCCGACCCTGAACCTCGAAAAGGTCATGGCCCATAAGGACCTTGTCGTGAAGCGCGGCTTCATGGGGGTCGACGGCCTGCTCCGCAAGTACAAGGTCACCCAGATCGTCGGCTTCGGCAAGGTCGTGAAGCCCGGCATCGTCGAGGTCGAGGGCAAGCAGTATTCCACCAAGTTCACCCTCCTGGCGACCGGCTCTTCCGTGAAATGGTTCCCCGGCATGGAGCCCGACGGGAAGGGCATCATCACCAGCAACGAGGCCCTGACCCTCAGGCAGGTGCCCAAGGCGATGGTCGTCATCGGCGCGGGCGCCGTCGGCCTTGAGTTCGCCTCGGTCTACCACCGCTTCGGCGCGCAGGTCACCGTGGTCGAAGCCATGCCCCAGATCCTGCCCGTCGAGGACGAGGAGATCGCCGCGGAAGAGCAGAAGATCATGACCAAGCGCGGCCTGAAGTTCTTCACCGGCGCCAAGGTCGAGTCCATCAAGCCTGCGGCGTCCGGCTACGAGGTCAGCGTCGCCAAGGACGGCAAGACCGAGAAGATCGCCTGCGACACGGTCCTGGTCGCCGTCGGCCGCAAGCCGAACACCGACAAGATCGGCCTCGAGAACACCAAGGTCAAGCTGGACCGCGGCTACGTCAAGGTCGATCAATTCATGCGCACGGACGAGCCCGGCATCTACGCGATCGGCGACATCCTGCCCACGCCGCAGCTCGCGCACGTCGCCACGGCCGAGGGGCTGGTCGCCGTCGAGCACATGGCGGGCAAGCCCGTCAAGCCGGTGAACTACGACCGCATTCCGGGCGTCACCTACTGCGACCCGCAGGTCGCGTCGGTGGGCCTGACGGAAAAGAAGGCCAAGGAGCGCGGCCTCAAGGTCAAGGTGGGCAAGTTCCCGTTCATGGCCGTCGGGAAGGCGAGCATCGACGACGAGCGCGACGGCTTCGTCAAGATCGTCGGGGACTCCACCTACGACGAAATCGTCGGCGTGCACATTCTCCACGCGCACGCCGGCGAGATGATCTCCGAGGGCGTGGCGATCCTGAACGGCGAGATGACCGTCGAGGACCTGATGCACTCGATCCACCCGCATCCGACGCTGTCGGAGAGCATCATGGAGGCCTCGCACGCTTATTACGGTCACACCATCAACCTCTGACGGTCATACTCCAGAAGAGGAGGAGCCCGCCGGATGAGAAAATGTCCTTTCTGCCTGTTCGAGATCCCCGAAGAAGCCCGGGTCTGCAAGTCCTGCAATTCCACGATCGTCAAGAAGTGCACCGCGTGCAACGCGGAGATCCTCGCCACCGCGAAGAAGTGCCGCTACTGTGCGGCCGACCTCGACGCGCCCCTTCCCGTGGCCCAGCCGCTGGCCGTCCTCCCGGACCGTCCCTGCGGCGAGCGGCGCGAGATCGTCCTGCAGCTGCTGCTGTTCTTCCTCACCTGCGGAATCTGGGGCCTGGTGCTGCAGTACAGGATCGGGAGCGACCTCAACACCCATCAGACGAAGACCCGGCTCAATCCCGGCATGGACCTGCTGCTCATCTTCGTGACCTGCGGCCTCTGGGTCTTCTACATCATGGCCAAATATCCGCAGGTGATGACGGAGATGATCCGCGACGAGGGCCGGAACTGCAGCGACCTGGTGCTCCCGTCCATCCTGTTCACGCTGTTCGGATTCCACGTGGTCGCGCTGCTGCTCCTGCAGAGCGAGCTCAACGACCACTGGAAGCATCACGCCCTGCAAGGATAGCCGCTTCATGGTGGACTGCCGCTGGTGGGACGCGGGCCGGCTGAGCTACGCCGACGGCCTGGCCCTCCAGAAGGAGACCGTCCGTCGCCGCGTCGCGAAGGAGATTCCCGACACCCTCATCCTCCTCGAGCACCCGCCCGTCATCACGATGGGCAAGATGTCGAAGGAGGAGCATATCGTCGGCCGCCGCGACGACGTCGAGATCGTGAAGACCCCGCGCGGCGGCGACGTCACGTATCACGGGCCCGGCCAGGTCGTCGGCTACGCGATGCTCGACCTGACCGCGGGCAAAATCGATCTGAAGAAGTACCTCGAGGGGCTGGAAGAGGTGATGATCCGCGCCGTGGCCGCCCACGGCATCCAGGCGGGTCGCTTGAAGGGGATGACCGGGGCCTGGGTCGGCGACCGGAAGATCGGGGCCATCGGCGTCCGCGTCGAGAAGTGGGTGACCTCGCACGGCTTCGCGTTGAACGCGACGACCGACCTGAGCGGCTTCGACCTGATCATTCCTTGCGGGCTCCACGGCAAGGGGGTAACATCCATCGCGCGAGAGACCGGCCGCGACGTCGACCTCGACGGACTGCGCCGCTCGGTGGCGGCGATCTTCGGAAAAGTCTTCGGCCGCCGGATGATCCATGAAGGGTGACGCCCCGCCCCGCGCCGTCCAGCTCGAGATGTACTACTACCTCCGGCTGACGCGCGCCCTCGACGAACGCGCCCAAGTCCTCTACAAGCAGGGCAAAGTCGTCGGCGGCCTCTTTTCCAGCCTCGGTCAGGAAGCCATTTCCATCGGCTCCGCCTTCGCGCTCGAGAAGGGCGATTATGTCGGCCCCATGATCCGCAACTCCGGCACCGTGCTCGCACGAGGCCATACGGCGCGCGACGTGATGTCGAACTATCTGGCGAAGGCCACGTCGCCCACCGGCGGCAAGGACAACTCGCAGCACTTCGGCGACATCGAGCGCACCGGCGTCATCTCGTGCATCTCGATGCTCGGGACGCTGGTCCCCGTCATGACCGGCATGGCCCTCGGCGCCCGGATGAAGGGCGAGAAGCGGGTCGCGATGACGTACGTCGGCGACGGGGCGTCCTCGACGGGCGACTTCTATGAAGGCCTGAACTTCGCGGCGGTGCAGCGGTTGCCGGTGGTCGTGATCATCGAGAACAACGGATATGCCTATTCGACGCCGACGTCGAAGCAGTCGCTGCTCAGGAATCTTGCGGACAAGTCGAAGGCTTTCGGGATCCCGGGCTATGCCGGGGACGGCAACGATGTGCTGGAGGTCCATTCGATCACGAAGAGGTGCGTTGAGGACGCGCGCGAGGGGAAGGGCCCGCAGTTGATCGAGTTCAAGACGCTGCGGATGCGCGGCCATGCGACGCACGACGACGCGTCGTACTATCCGCCCGGCCTCCTGGACGAGTGGATGAAGAAGGATCCGATTGCCCGCTTCGAGAAGAAGCTCAAGCCGACGAAGGAAGAGAAGGCCGCCGTCGAGGAGCGCCTGAAGACGACCGTCGACGACGCCGTCGATTTCGCCGAGAAGTCCCCGCCGCCGCCGGGGGAGAACGCCCTTCAGGGCGTGTTCGAAGACGACTCGATCATCCAGTTCACGCCTTGGTGGAAGAGAGATGCCTGAGCTCACGTTTCTACAGGCCATTTCCCGCGGGATGTGGGAGGAGATGGAAGCGGACAAGTCCGTCTTCCTGATGGGCGAGGACATCGGACGCTACGGCGGCGCGTTCAAGGTCACCGAGGGTTTCCTCGACAGGTTCGGACCGGAGCGCGTCCTCGAAACCCCGCTCGCCGAGGAGGGCTTCGTCGGCGCGGCGATCGGAGCCGCCTATGTCGGGATGCGCCCGGTCGTCGAGTTCCAGTTCATCGACTTCATCGCGTGCGCGTTCGACATGATCGCCAACTTCGCGTGCACGAGCCGCTACCGCTGGGGGCAGGGGGTGCCGGTCACGTTCCGCGGCCCGTGGGGCGGCGCGACCAAGGCGGGCCCCTTCCACTCCCGCAATATCGAGATGTGGTTCGCCCATACGCCCGGGATCAAGGTCGTGGCGCCGTCGACGCCGAGCGACGCCAAGGGCCTGATCAAGGCGTGCATCCGCGACAACGACCCCTGCCTTTTTCTGGAGCACAAAGCCCTCTATCGCCGGATCAAGGAGGAAGTTCCCGACAATTCGCCGCCGATCCCGATCGGGAAGGCGAAGGTCGTGCGGGAGGGCGGCGATCTGACCATGATCAGCTACGGCTATATGATGCACCGCTGCCTCGAGGCGCTGGGACAGATGAAGGACGTCTCCGTCGAGCTGATCGACCTGCGGACCATCTACCCGCTCGACCGGGCGGCGATCGTCGAGAGCGTGAAGAAGACCAGCAAGGTGATGGTCGTCCACGAGGATACGCGGACGGGCGGGGTCGCCGGCGAGATCGCGGCGATCGTGAACGAGGAGGCCTTCGAGTACCTGGACGGGCCGGTGGTCCGGGTCACCGCCCCCGACGCGCCGGTGCCGTCAGCGCCGTCGATGGAGGAGGTGTTCCTTCCGTCCGTGGCGGACATCGTTCAGGCGACACGCAAACTGGCGAACTATTGAAAGCAGGGACGCGTGGCTCTTCGAAAGACGGGCGGTCAGAACGACGGCGACTCCCTGGCGGACCTTCGGGAGTACCTCCTGCAATACAGCACCAAGAACGGTTATCCGGCGGAGCACTACGCCGAAGCGCAGTGCCGGTGCGGGACGAGGGCCTTCAAACTCCAACTCGATGAGCAGGAGGGTGCGGCCGTTCGCACTAGCCGGAACGGTTCCGCCGACCATCCGATCGGAGACAGCAAGGCGGCTTTACCCGGGTTGCCGCTGTCTCGATTGCGGCCTGGTCGGCTGCTATGGGGACTGGAAGAACGAGGTTGAGGACTGCCGGAAGTTGTTGAGCCTGATGTAGCCGGGTCCAGGAAGGTTGCGAGAAGACCCCTGACGATGTATCATGCCCGCGAGTCCCTTTCCTGAGGAAGCGACCGAATGCCCACGAATATCGTCATGCCCCAGATGGGCGAGTCCATCTTCGAGGGCACCATCACCAAGTGGCTCAAGAAGGAAGGCGAGGCCGTCAAGCGCGACGAGCCCCTCTTCGAGATCTCGACGGACAAGATCGACACCGAGATCCAGTCGGCGGTCGGCGGGACGCTCAAGAAGATCCTGATGCCCGAAGGCTCCAAGGTGCCGATCAACACCGTCGTCGCCATCATCGACGAGGTCGGCGCCTCGGCCGCTCCTACCCCGGCCCCCGCGGCGACCAGGCCGCAGGCGGCCCCGACGCCGACCCCCGCTCCCGCGCCGAAGCAGATGGAGCCCGTGCCCGTCGCGGCCGTCGGCTCGGACGGGGGAAACGGCGGCCGCGTGTTCGCGTCGCCGCTGGTCCGCCGCATCGCGCGCCAGGAGAACGTCGATCTCAAGCAGCTCGAGGGCTCGGGCTGGAAGGGCCGCATCACCAAGAAGGATATCGAGGACTTCATCGGGAAGGGCGGCGCACCGGCGGCCGCTCCGACGCAGGCCCCGGCTCCCGTGCCGACCCAGCGGCCGGCCGCGACCCCCGCGTCGGCGCCGGCGCCGACGCGCGCCGCAGCCGTCGCCGGTCGCACGCAGGTCGTTCCCATGACCAACATGCGGGCCAAGATCGCCGAGCATATGGTCAAATCCAAGGCCACCTCGGCCCACGTCACGACCTGCCACCAGGTCGACGTCTCCAGGATCGCCGAGATCCGCGAGCGCGAGAAGGCCGACTACGAGACCGTCTACGGGTCGAAGCTGACGCTGACGCACTTCTTCGCGGGCGCCGTCGTCCAGGTCCTCAAGGAATTCCCGCTGCTGAACGCGTCGATCGACGGCAGCAACATCGTCTACCACAACTACATCAACCTCGGGATGGCGGTCGCGGTCCCCGAGGGCCTGATCGTCCCCGTCATCAAGAACTGCGAGGAGAAGAGCTTCCTCGGGCTGGTGCGCGGGGTCAACGACGTGGCCGAGCGCGCGAAGACGAAGAAGCTGACGATCGACGACATCCAGGGCGGCACCTTCACGGTGACAAACCCCGGCCCCTATGGCGCGGCGATGTTCACCCCGATCATCAACCAGCCGCAGGTGGCGATCCTCGGGATCGGCTCCGTCGAGAAGCGCCCGGTCGTGATCAACGACGCGATCGCGATCCGCAGCATGGTCTACCTGTGCCTGTCGTTCGATCACCGGATCGTCGACGGGATCGACGCCGAGAAGTTCATGGCGCGGCTGAGGGAGATCATCCAGACGTGGAACATCCCCATCAAGTAGTCCCCCGGAAGCCGGCCTGGCTGAAGGTCCGGCTGCCGACCGGCGAAGGCTACGCGACGACCCTGCGCGTCGCGCGGGAACGCAACCTGCACACCGTCTGCGAGGACGCGATGTGTCCCAACATCGCCGAGTGCTGGGGCCGAAAGACCGCGACCTTCATGATCCTGGGCGACCTCTGCACGCGCTCGTGCGGCTTCTGCGCGGTGAAGACGGGGCGGCCGACGGAGCTTGACCTCGACGAGCCGCGACGCACGGCGCTGGCGGTGAAGGAGCTGGGCATCAAGCACGCGGTGATCACGAGCGTGAACCGCGACGAGCTCGAGGATGGCGGCGCTCAGATCTTCGCGGAGACGGTGCGGCAGATCCGGCTCGAATCGCCGTCGACGCGCGTCGAACTGCTCACTCCGGACTTCCTGGGGAAGCGGCCCGCGCTGGAGACGGTGTGGGCGTCGCGGCCCGACGTGTTCGGCCACAACATCGAATGCGTCGCGCGCCTGCAGCGCCAGGTCCGCAGCGCGGCGAATTACGAACGCTCGATCAGGGTCCTCGAGGAGACGAAGAAGCAGGGCCTGCTGGCGAAGACGGGGCTGCAGGTCGGACACGGCGAGACCTGGGACGAGATCCTCGGGGTGATGGACGACCTGGGCCGCATCAAGCTCGACATCATGACGATCGGCCAGTATCTGCAGCCGACGCGCGAGCACCTGACGGTGAAGCGCTTCTACACGCCGGACGAATTCAACACGCTGCGCGATGAAGCGAAGCAGCGCGGCATCCGCTATGTGCAGTCGGGTCCGCTGGTGCGCAGCTCCTACCGCGCCGAGGAACCCTTCGAGACGCCCGGAGATCAGGGCGGGATATAAAGGGTCGGATGCTGTCGCTGGTCGCGTCCCTGCTCCTGCTGGGTCTCCGCGAACAAACCCGGGTGGCAAGCGAGGAGGGGCCTCATTTTCTTGACAGTACCGGGGTCCTGCTGGAGACTGCTTCCCTATATGACCTATCTACCTCGCGAGCTCTTCCTGACCAAGGGCGTCGGCCGGCACAAGGAACGCCTGGCCAGCTTCGAAGAAGCGCTGCGCGACGCGAAGATCGCCCGCTTCAACCTGACGCACGTCTCGAGCATCTATCCGCCCCAGTGCAAGATCGTCCCCATCAACAAGGGGCTGATGAAGCTCAAGAGCGGACAGGTGATCGCCGTCGTCATCGCGAGGAACGAGACGAACGAGAACCGCCGCCTGGTCGCCACGTCGATCGGCCTCGCGATTCCGTCCGACAAGAACCAGTACGGGTATCTCTCCGAGCATCACAGCTACGGCGAGACCGAGGATGTCGCCGGCGAGTACGCCGAGGACCTGGCCGCCTCGATGCTGGCGACCACGCTGGGCCTCGACTACGAGACGAGCGCGTCGTGGGACCAGCGCGAGGAGCAGTGGAAGATTTCGGGCAAGATCGTCCGGACGCTGAATTGCACGCAGTCCGCGCAGGGCATCGGCGGTCTCTGGACCACCGTCATCTCGGCCGCGGTCCTGATCCCGTAATCCCCTTCCGATCGCCCGCCTACTCCCGCTCGAGGTAGGTGTAGCCGGCGAGCCCTTCCTCATAAGCCCGCAGAAGGTGGCGCGACTCGTCGAGGGTGATGCGCCCCGCACGCAGAGCGGCTTCGGCCGAGCGACGCAGGCGCTGGACGAGGTCGTCGCGCTTGTAGCTGACGTAGTGAAGCACCTCGGTCACCGTGTCGCCCTGCTGGACGTGGTCGATGAAATAGCCGCCGCCTTCGTCGATGCGCACCTGCACGTCGTTCGTGTCGCCGAAGAGGTTGTGCAGGTCGCCGAGGATTTCCTGGTAGGCGCCCACCATGAAGATGCCGATGTAGTACTCCTTCCCGTTGAGGGGATGGAGCTCGAGGACGTCGCGCACGTCGCGCCGGTCGATGAAGCGGTCGATCTTGCCGTCCGAATCGCAGGTGATGTCGGCCAGCACCGCGCGACGGGTGGGCTCCTCGTTGAGGCGATGGATGGGCATGATGGGGAAGAGCTGGTCGATGGCCCAGGAGTCGGGGAGCGACTGGAAGACCGAGAAGTTCAGGAAGTAGGTGTCGGAGAGCGCCTTCTCCAGGTGCTCCAGCTCCTCCGGGAATTCGTCCTCCTCCGCGGCCAGCCTCATCGCCTTGTGGCAGATGCTCCAGAAGATGTTCTCGGCCAGCACGCGCTGGTCGAGCGACAGGTGGCCGAGCGTGAAGAGCTGGAGGCATTCCTCCTTGTCGTCGGCGGCATCGTGGTACGACTCCAGGACGTTCTTCCGGGTGAGCTCGCGGTAGGTGGCCCAGAGATTCTTCACCACGGGGGCGGCGTCGGCGGCCAGCTGCTCCGGGACCGCCCGGGTCTCGAATTCGAGGGTGCCCAGGACGTCGACGACCAGGACGGCATGGTGCGCGACGATGGCGCGGCCCGATTCCGACACAATGGTGGGGTGGCCGACGCCCGCGGCGTCGCACATCTCCTTGAGGGCGAAGACGATGTCGTTCGCGTACTCCTGCATCGTGTAGTTCATCGAGGACGCGAAGTTCGTCTGCGAGCCGTCGTAGTCCACGCCGAGACCGCCGCCGACGTCGAGGTAGCGCAGCGGCGCTCCGGCCTTGGTGAGCTCGATGTAGAAGCGTCCCGCCTCGCGGAGCGCGCTCTTGAAGCTGCGGATCGCGCTGATCTGGGAGCCCAGGTGGAAATGGAGGAGCTCGAAGCAGTCCAGCAACCCGCTGGTGCGCATCAGCGAGAGCGCCTCGACGAGTTCGGAGGAGGAAAGCCCGAACTTCGAGCGGTCGCCCCCCGAGGACTCCCACTTGCCGGCGCCGCGCGACGACAGCTTGACGCGGATGCCGATGTGCGGCCGCACCCCGAGCTTCTTGGAGACCTTCTCGATGAGGGAAAGCTCGGAGAGTTTCTCCACCACGAGGATCACGGTGTGGCCGAGCTTGCCGGCGAGGAGCGCGGACTCGATGTACTCCTCGTCCTTGTACCCGTTGCAGATGATCAGCGCGTCGGGATCTTCCAGAAGCGCCATCACGGCCAGCAGCTCGGGCTTCGAGCCGGCCTCGAGGCCGTAGTGGTACTCGCGACCGGCCTTCAGGATCTCCTCGACGACGTTCGCGACCTGGTTGACCTTGATCGGATAGACGCCGCGGTACTGGCCCTTGTAGCCGTACTCGGCGATCGCGTGCCGGAAGGACTCGTTGAGCTCGACGACGCGGCGTCTCAGGATGTTGCTGAAGCGCAGCAGCAGCGGCAGCCCGATGCCTCGACGGCGGACTTCGTCCACCAGCTCCTTCAGGTCGGCGGTGGGGCCGTCCGGGCCGTTCGGGTGCACGACGATGTTGCCCTTGTCGTTCACGCCGAAATAGAGTCCGCCCCAGGTGCGGATGTCATAGGTTTCGACGGAGTCCGCCAGCGTCCATTTGTGAGGAACATTACCGTTCAAGAGAACCCCATCCTAACGCGAAAATCCGCGACTTTATCTAAGGTCCTCCGGCGTCACCGTCAAGGGCTATCTCGCGGCGCGGCCGCAATTCCTCCGTCGACGAGAGGCCCCCTTGCTTTCCGCGGGCTTTCCGGGGAGAATGTCCGCCCCTGTATGCCCCTGCGACCGCCCGCCGTCGCCGGTACGTTCTACCCCGGCCGCGCCGACGCGCTCCGCCGGGATCTGGACGGCCTGATCCCCGTCGCGCCCAAAGAGCGGGCGCACGCGGTGATCGTGCCCCATGCGGGTTATGTCTATTCGGGAAGGGTGGCGGGAGCCGTGTACGCGCGCGTCGAAGTTCCCCGGGACGTCGTCCTTCTCTGCTTCAACCACCGGGGCCACGGTGCGCCGTACGGCGTCTGGCCCGACGGCGCCTGGCGCACCCCCCTCGGCGACGCCCCCGTCAACGCCGACCTGGCCGCGGGGATCCGCAAGGCGTTCGCGCGGGCCGGCGTCGACGAAGCCGGCTTCCTCGACGAACACTCGGGCGAGGTGCAGGTCCCGTTCCTCCAGCGGGTGCGGCCGGACGTCCGCCTCGCTCCCGTGTCCCTCAGCGTCGGCCTCGGCGAGCTGCCCGCGCTGGAGGCCTTCGGGCGCGCGCTGGCGACGGTCGACGGGGACTTCCTCGTCGTCGCGTCGACGGACCTGAACCATTACGAGGACCAGGCGTCGACGATCGAGAAGGACGAGGCCGCGATCCGCGCGATCGAGGCGCTGGACGCGGCGGCCCTGCGCGAGGAGATCCGACGGAAGGATATATCGATGTGCGGATATGCCCCGACGATCGCGGCCATCGCCTACGGACGGGCGAAGGGCGCGACGTCGGCGAAAACGGTGATGCACGCCACGAGCGGCGATGCGTCGGGGGATTACGATCGAGTGGTCGGTTATGCGGGGATGCTCATTCCATGTGGAAGCTGAAGCGAACCAACACCTGCGGCGAGCTGCGCCTGGCGGATGTCGGCAAGACCGTCATCCTCAACGGCTGGGTCGACGTGCGCCGCGACTTCGGCAACCTCATCTTCGTCGATCTCCGCGACAGGTACGGCAAGACGCAGGTCCTCTTCAGCCCGGACCGCGTCAAGGCCGTGCATGACCAGGCCTCCAGGCTGCGCAACGAGACCGTCATCGCCGTCAAGGGCAAGGTCTGCCAGCGCGACGCGGACACGATCAACAAGAGGATCGCCACCGGCGAGATCGAGATCGACGTGCAGGAGCTCGAGATCCTCAACGAGGCGAAGACGCCGCCGTTCGAGGTGAACGACCGCGTCAACGTCGCGGAGGAGCAGCGGCTTCAGTACCGCTATATCGACCTGCGCCGGCCGGCGATGCAAAAGAACATCATCACGAGGCACAAGATCGTCCAGGTCATCCGCGAATACATGGACCAGAAGGGCTTCGTCGACATCGAGACGCCCTATATGGTGAAGTTCACCCCGGGCGGGGCGCGCAATTTCGTCTGCCCGAGCCGCCTGTATCCCGGCAAGTTCTTCGCCCTGGCCGAGTCTCCGCAGATCTTCAAGCAGCTGTTCATGGTCAGCGGCCTCGACAAGTACTACCAGATCGCCCGCTGCTTCCGCGACGAGGATCTGCGCGCGGACCGCCAGCTGGAGTTCACGCAGCTGGACGTGGAGATGTCGTTCGTCCAGCGCGAGGACGTGATGGAGGCGATCGAGGGCGCCGTCGCGGCGGTATGGAAGCGCGTCGCCGGCATCGACGTGCAGCTGCCGTTCCCGCGCATGACGTACGACGAGTCCGAGCTGTTCTACGGCACGGACAAGCCGGACCTGCGCTTCGGGCTGAAGATCTTCGACGTGTCGGGCGCGGTGAAGAATTCGGAGTTCAAGGTCTTCTCCGACGCGGTCGCGAAGGGCGGCGTCGTGCGCGGCCTCTGCGCGCCCGGCGGCGGCGCGTTCTCGCGCAAGGAGATCGAGGGCCTCGAGACCTACTGCAAGGGCGTGGGCGCGAAGGGGCTGGTGTCGCTCAAGATCGACGACCACGGCAAGCCCGCGGGCCCCTCGGCCAAGTTCTTCACCGAGCAGCACATCGCGGCGGTGATGGGGGCGTCGCAGGCGAAGGCGAACGACCTGCTGCTCTTCGTGGCGGACGAGGAGGATCGGGCCGCGTCGGTCCTGGGCGGTCTGCGTCTCGTGCTGCGCGACAAGCTGAAGCTGGTGAAGGAGGGGACCTTCCACTTCTGCTGGGTGCTCGACTTCCCGATGTTCGAGGTGAGCGAGGACGGCAAGGTGGGCGCGAAGCATCATCCGTTCACGTCGCCGAAGGACGAATACATCGACACGCTCGAGAAGGATCCGATGAAGGTCCGCGCGAAGGCGTACGACCTGGTGCTGAACGGCGTGGAGCTGGGCGGCGGCTCGATCCGAATCCACCGCCGCGACCTGCAGCAGCGCATCTTCAAGCTGCTCGGGCTGACGGAGGACTATGCGCGCGACCGCTTCGGGTTCCTGCTGGACGCGTTCGAGTACGGCGCTCCGCCGCACGGCGGGATCGCGCTGGGCATCGACCGCCTGACGATGCTGATCCTCGGGCTGGACAACATCCGCGACGTGATCACGTTCCCGAAGACGCAGGGCACGCAGGACCTGATGACCGGCGCCCCGGGCACGATCACCGAGAAGATGCTGAAGGAGCTGCACATCCGGGTCGTGGAGTAAGGAAATAAACAGACCGTCTGGTTCATTCCCGAGGGACGGTCACTTTTGCGGCGATTCCCAGGTGGCGGAGCGGCTGATGTCGTCGGCGGTGTCGAAGCGCCCGTCCGGGCCGGCGCTGGCGGCCGTCACCCGGTGCAGCGGCCCGTCCACCGTGTGCCGCACCCGGAACGCGGTCCCGAAGCGATCGACCGGCTTCTGATCCCGATTCAGGCTCCCGCCGATCACGCTCGCCTGGATCAGTGCCCGGATCTGCTCCTCGACCTCCGCCTCCGGCGGCACGGGCTTTCGCCGATAGAGATCCATCAGCGATGCGGAAATCACGGAGACGTCGTCCGCGGTCATCGTCGTCTTGACGCCGGCATAGAGCAGCATCGCCATCAGGGTGAGACCGCTCAGCAGGATCAGGGCGCCGCCGACGAGGACGGCGGCAAGCCCCTTCGAGATCGACAGCTTCATGGTCTACGGCGTCGCGGCCTGGAGGATCTCCTGGCCGAAGTTGTCGGAGCGCCAGCGGCGGATGTCGGGGATCGCGGCCAGAGCGGCCAGGTCGGCGGGCCGGTCGATCGAGATCCGCTCGATCAGGCGCTGGGGCAGCAGCACGCCGGGTTCCAGCGCCGCCTTTTTGGCGGCCTCCACGCGCCACGCCTTGATGCGGTCCACCCTCTTCGAATACCCGGGCACCGGCTTCGGCCGCGTCGTCCACGTCCGCGTCGGAAGCTGATCCTCGGGAACCGCCTCGCCGCGGCGGACGGCTTGGAGCACGTCCGGGGCGTAGCGGCCCTTGATCGCGGCGGAGAGGCCGCGGACCTGGCCCAGCGCCTGGGCATCCTGCGGCTTTCGCATCGCCAGATCGACGAGCGGCTCGTCGCCGACGATCTTGAATAGCGGGAGATCCGAGTTGCGCGCCCACGTCTCGCGCAGCGCGAAGAGCTCGCGCAGGACCGCGAGCGTCCGGCCGTCGAGGTCCCAGGCGCCCTTGGCCTTGAGGAAGTCGGCCGGCTCGCGCGTCGGGGCGGGATCGAGCCGCGCGAGCGCCTCGCCCTCCTCGCGTGCCCAGGCCTCGCGCCCGTTCCTCTTCAGCTCGGGGATCAGGCGGTCGCGCAGCGGGATCAGGTGCCGGACGTCCTCGGACGCGTACGCGGCCTGCGCCTCGCTGAACGGCCGGCGGGACCAGTCGCAGCGCTGGAGGCTCTTCGACAGCATGACGCCGAACTCGGTCTCGAGGACCGCCTGCAGCCCCAGCCCCAGCCGGCCGGCGAACCGCGCGGCCACCTGCGTGTCGAAGAGCGACGCGAACTCGAACTTGAAATCGCGCTTCAGGAGCATGATGTCGTTGTCGGCCCCGTGCAGGAGCTTCTCGACCCTGGGGTCGGCCATGACCGGCGCCAGGGCCGAAAGATCCTTGAACGCGAGGGGGTCGACCAGCGCGGCGCGGCCGGTCTCGTCGGCGATCTGCAGCAGGCAGACCTTTTCGTAGTAGTGAAAGAAGGAATCAGATTCGGTGTCGAGTGCGAGCGCGCTCATCCCGCCGAGCGAGCGCACGTACTCGTCCAATTCCCCGGTCGTGCGGATCCAGACGTACGGTGTACTGATGGGGAATCAGAATATTGCCATTCTACCGACGCTGTCAAGCGGCGCGCGCTCAGGTCCGCAGCTGTCCCAGGCGCTTGACCAGGTCCTCGAAGGACAATCCGCGGGCAAGCTCCTCGGCGAACTGCCCGAGCGGGACCAGGACCGTGCGCGCGCGGGGCGGGGGGGCGTCCTTGACGGAGATGATCAGCTTGAGTCCGCCGTCGTCGATGCAGATCATGCGGATGAGCCCGCGACCGGCGACCTGGGCCGCCGTTTCATAGACTTTCTTCTGGGAGTCGTTCAGATCCTTGTGGGTCCTGCGCGGGAGATCGGCGGGCACCTCGGCCATGCCGGGCTGGTCGGGGAGTCCGCTCGACGAGCGGAGGCTCGTGTAGGCGAGCGAGATCGGCGCGGGCTCGGCCTCGACGCAGCGGACGACGATGCCGCAGTTGCCGTCCATGGCGGTGACCTTCGTCAGGCCGTAGCCGCCGATTTCGTCCTGGGTGAACTCGATCGATTCCGCCTGGCCGGGATTGGTGACAAGGACGGCGCAGAGCTCGCGCTCGCCGAATTTCTCGACATGGGGCTTGCAGCCGTCGGCGACCCGCTTGACGGCGTCCTTGAAGGTGGGCCCGGGTTCGGCGCCCTTGACGAGGATGCGCGCGATATTGGGTTTCTGGATGACGGAGGCGACGAGGCCGCCGTCCTTGAAGATGCCTTTCAGGACCGTTTCATCGCCCATCGGATCCCCCGCGGTTTGTTCCCTAGCGGCCGAATGGTAGCATACAAACATGCGGTTGGCGCTTTTATTGGTCGTCGTCTTCGCGGGATGTTCGCAGCCCGCAATTCAATCCCCCATAATGCCCCTGCGCGACTTCCGCGGCATCATCCACTGCCACTCGAAGTATTCGCACGATTCCCAGGGCACCTACCAGGAAATCCTGGCCGCGGCGAAGGCGGCGAAGGTGGATTTCATCTGCATGACGGACCATCCGCCGAGCGGCGACAAGGGGCTGCCGCTGCGGGAAGGCTGGCGCGGACTCCACGACGGCGTGCTCTTCATCCAGGGCGCGGAATACAGCGACCAGATCCTGGGGCTGGGTCTCCGGGAGCCCATCAGCGGGAAGGACCGGCGGGGGACGATCCAGGCGATCCACGAGCAGGGCGGCGTCGCCATCGCCTGCCATCCGGAACTGATCGACGACTGGGACGCGTACGCCGACGCAGACGGGATGGAGCTCTATAACGTCCACGCGACGTTGACGCGGAAGCTGAAGGACAAGGGGTTCCTGCTCCAGGTCGCGAAGGTGATGAAGGAGGATCCCGAGCACTCCTTCCAGCTGCTCCAGGAGCTCGATCCTGCGATCCTGAAGCGCTACGATGAAATCTGCGCGAAGCGCGTCTTCGCCGGAATCGCCGGAAACGACGCCCATCAGAACGTGAAACCCTTCGGTCTCCAGGTCGACCCGTATCCGAGGGCCTTCAAGTTCGTGGCGACGCACGTTCTCGCGGAGGACCTGAGCGAGGCGGCCGTGCTCGCGGCCCTCAAGGCCGGACGCTGCTACGTCCAGTTCGCGGAGGAGGACGCCGAGCTGCTCGGTCGCGGGACCCTCGAGTGGATCGGGACGACGGTCGCTCCGGGCTCCTGGCTGGTGGAGCCGCAATTCACCCCGTCGGCGGGCTTCGGTCCCCTGAGCGCCCGGCTCCTCCGGGACGGGCAGCCCTCGGCTCCGGACGGAACCCGGACGACGCGCATCATGGGAGCGGGAAAGCTGCTCGAAATCACGGAGTGGCAGCTGAAGCAACCCGGCGTCTATCGCATCGAAGCCCTGCGGGAAAACGGGGCTCCGGTGCTGCTGACCAGTTCGGTCCGAATTCGGTGAACCCGGAGCTTGCCCGCCGGTTTAAAGGATGATGGAATTCCGACTGTTTCGAACGACCTAGCCCGCCCGGGCCCCCCTCGGGGCCTCCGGATCCCCATATTGACTCCTTATTCCTGTTCCAGTAGGATTCCAACCCCTTATGCCTGTGAAAGTCACCCTCCCGGACGGTTCGGTCAAGGAATACCCGGACGGCACCAACGGCCTCCAGGTCGCCGAATCCATCTCCAAGGGTCTGGCGAAGGTCGTCGTCGCCGCGAAGGTCAACGGCGAAATCATGGACTTCCACCGGCCTCTGCCCCCGGAGTGCACGGTCCTCCTCATCAAGGAAGACAGCCCCGAGGGCCTCGACGTCATCCGCCACTCCGCCGCCCATATCATGGCCGGCGCCGTGAAGCGGATCTACGGCGACCAGGTCAAGTTCGGCTACGGCCCGTCCGTCGAGGACGGGTTCTACTACGACATGGAGTTCCCGGCCGGGGTCAAGGTCAGCGAGGACGACCTTGCCAAGATCGAAGCCGAAGCCAAGAAGATCATCGAGGCGAACTATCCCTTCGAGCGCAGGGACCTCCCCAAGGAACAGGTCCTCGAGCTCATGAAGAAGGCCAACCAGGGCTATAAGGTCCAGACGATCACCGAAAACATCAAGGAGCCGACGGCGTCGATCTACACCGACGGCGACTTCACCGACCTCTGCGAAGGCCCGCACGTCCCGTCGACCGGGCGCGTGAAAGCCCTCAAACTGACCAAGGTTACGGGCGCGTACTGGAAGGGCGACCAGAAGAACGCCATGCTCACCCGGCTTTACGGCACGGCGTGGGCGTCCCAGAAGGCGCTGGACGAATACGTCAGGCGCCTCGAAGAGGCGAAGAAACGGGACCATCGCAAGCTCGGCCAGGAGCTGGAACTCTTCATGTTCCACGAGTGGTCGCCGGGCGCCGTCTTCTTCCTGCCCAAGGGCGCGATCATCTACAACGAGCTGGTCGCGTTCATCCGCGAGGAATATCGCAAGCGCGGCTTCCAGGAGGTCGTGACCCCGCAGCTCTACAACAAGGGCCTGTGGCAGCTGTCGGGCCACTGGGACCATTACCAGGAGAACATGTTCCTGCTCGACATCGACGAGGACAAGTTCTCGCTGAAGCCGATGAACTGCCCCAGCCACGTGCTGATGTTCAAGCACCGCCGGCGCAGCTACCGCGAGCTGCCGATGCGGATCGCCGACTTCTGCCCGCTGCATCGCAACGAGGTGAAGGGCGTGCTCTCGGGGATGACCCGCGTGCGCAAGTTCGAGCAGGACGACGCGCACATCTTCTGCACCGAGGACCAGATCGAGCAGGAGATCAGCGGCCAGATCGACTTCGTCAACCGCGTCTACAACGAAGTCTTCAAGATGCCGTTTCAGGCGAAGCTGTCGACGCGGCCGCCGAAATTCCTGGGGAAGATCGAGACCTGGGACCGGGCCGAGGCGGCGCTCGAGAAGGCGCTGAAGGACAACAAGGTCGCGTACACGATCAACGCCGGGGACGGCGCGTTCTACGGGCCGAAGATCGACTTCGACATCAAGGACGCGATCGGCCGAAGCTGGCAGCTGGCGACGATCCAGCTCGACTTCCAGCTCCCGGTCCGAATGGGCGCCGAGTACGAGGGCCAGGACGGGCAGCGGCACAACCCCGTCATGATCCACCGGGCGATGCTGGGCAGCCTGGAGCGCTTCATCGGCGTGCTGACCGAGCACTACGGCGGCGAGTTCCCCCTCTGGCTGGCGCCGGTCCAGGCCGCGATCCTGGCCGTGACCCCGCTGACGGACGAGATCACCGCCTACGCCAAGGGGTTCCACCGGAAGATGCTGGACGCCGGACTGCGCTGCGAAATTGATTTGTCCGCGGACCACATATCCGCTAAGATCAAAGCCCGCGAACTCCAGAAAGTTCCGTACATGGTCGTCGTCGGAGCCAAGGAAGTCGCGTCCGGCTCCGTGAACGTCCGGGAGCACAAGAAGAAGGAAACCCGGACCATTCCAGCCGACGAACTGGTGTCTAACCTCAGGAGGGACGTTGCCGCCAAGAGTACCCTTTAGGCGCGATCTTCCGGTCTCGCGCGACGAACATCGCATCAACGACCGGATCCGAGTTCCGCGGGTCAAGGTCGTGGACGAGAACGGGGTAATGCTGGGCGAGATGCCCACCCTGCAGGCGCTGCAGATCGCGCGCGAACGGGGATTCGATCTCGTGGAAGTGGCCGCCGAGGCGCGCCCGCCCGTCTGCAAGCTGCTCGACTACGGCAAGTACAAGTACGAGCAGAAGAAGAAGCAGAATAAGTCGAAGGCGAAGCAGCACGTCCAGCAGGTGAAGGAAGTGCGGCTGCGCCCGCTGACGGGCGAGCACGACCTGCTGACGAAACTGAAAAAAGCACAGGAAATGCTCCTGGAGGGCGATAAGGTCCTGATCACGATCTTCTTCCGCGGCCGCGAGCAGGCGCACAAGGAGCACGGCCGCGCGATGATGGAGAAGATCAAGAGGGAGCTGGACGACGTCGCCAAGGTGGAGCACGAAGTGTCGATGACCGGGCCTCGCATGCAGATGACGTTCCTGCCGAAGCCCGGGGTGAAGGTGGGGAAGGTGCTGGGTCTTCCGCCCGGAGCTTCGGCTCCGGCGGCGGGAGCCCCGGCCGCAAAGCCCCCGGCGGCGCCTCCTCCTCCGGGAGCGGCGGCTGCGGTGGCACCGGCCGCGCCGGCGCCTGCCGCACCGGCCGCGCCGGCAGTCCCTGCAACGGAAGCACAAACGAAGGAAACGAAGAATGCCTAAGCAGAAGACCAACAAGGGCGCGAAGAAGCGCTTCAAGGTCACCGCGACCGGGAAGGTGCTGTTCCGCCCCGCCGGGAAGCGGCACATCATGTCGGGCAAGAAATCCAAGCGCCGTCGTCAGATGCGCCGCTGGCGTCAGTTCGATGGGAAGCACGACGCCAAGGACATCCGGATCATGCTTCAAAAGTAGGTTAAGGGAGCTGCCATGCCTCGTCAGAAGAGCGGTCCGTACCGCAAACAGCGCAACAAGAAGATCCTCAAGCGCGCCAAGGGTTTCCGCGCGGGCCGGAGCAAGCTGCTTCGCGCCGGCAAGGAAGCCGTCATGCGCGCCGGCCAGTACGCGTACTTCGGCCGCAAGAACAAGAAGCGCGACTATCGCGGGATGTGGATCATCCGCATCAACGCCGCCTGCGACCTCCGCGGGATCCCGTATCACCGATTCATCAATGGACTCCGCAAGGCCAAGATCGAACTGAACCGGAAGGCCCTCGCGGAACTGGCGCTCTCGGAGCCCAAGGCCTTCGATGAGCTGGTCGAGACGGCCAAGAAGGCGCTGGCCGAAGCCCAGCCCGCCGCAGCGGCCAAGAAGTAGGCAGTCCCGTTCGACAGGGAAATCCGAGGCCATAGGGAAGACCTATGGCCTCTTTTTTTAGACCATGACTTTCTACGAAGAGATCGCTGCAGTTCGAGCCGCCTTCGAAAAGGACGCGGCCAGTGGTCTTACCACAGAGCAACTTCATTCCAGGTACTTGGGCAGAGAGGGAAGGGTCCGCGAGCTTTTCACCAAGTTGAAGACCCTCCCTGCAGAGCAGAAAGGCGATGCAGGCAAGAAGCTAAATGATCTCAAGTCCGAGCTCGAGGGGCTGACCGCAAGAAGAGAAGCAGCAAAGCCGTCCACCGATGCCGCTGTCGACTTAAGCCTGCCCGGCCGCGCCCCGGAACTCGGCCGCCGCCATCCCATCTACAAGACCTGGGATGAGATCTCGCGGGTTTTCCTGAAGCTCGGTTTCGATACCGTCTATGGCCCCGAGATCGAGACCGAGGAGCACAACTTCGAGGCGCTGAACATCCCGCTCGATCACCCCGCGCGCGACGGCTTCGACACGTTCTATATCGAGCCGCCGTACCTGGTCCGTTCGCACACGTCGCCGGTGCAGATCCGGACGATGAAGCAGCGCAAGCCTCCGATCCGCGTCATCGCCCCCGGCAAGGTGTTCCGGCCGGACAAGCCGGACGCCGGCCATTCGCCGATGTTCCACCAGATCGAGGGCCTGATCGTCGGGCCGGGCATCACGTTCGCGCACCTGAAGGGCGTCCTCGATCTCTTCGCGAAGTCGATGTGGGGCGAAAAGACGAGCATCCGGTTCCGGCCGAGCTATTTCCCGTTCACGGAGCCGAGCGCGGAAGTCGACGTCTCCTGCTTCATCTGCGGCGCGAAGGGCTGTCCCGTGTGCAAGCAGAGCGGCTGGGTCGAGATCCTCGGCAGCGGCATGGTGCATCCCAAGGTGCTCGCGGGCTGCGGCATCGATCCGGAGGCCAATACGGGGTTCGCGTTCGGCATGGGCGTGGAGCGGATCACGATGCTGAAGTACGGCATCCCCGACATCCGCCGTTTCTACGAGAACCACTTCGCCTTCCTGAGGCAGTTCTAGATGAAAGTCCCGATATCGTGGCTGAAGGAGTACGTCGATCCGCCGGCGAGCCCGGCGGAGCTGGCGAAGCTCCTCGTCATGGCCGGCGTCGGCGTCGAGTCCGTCGAAGGCGACGTCCTCGACCTCGAGATCACCGCGAACCGCGCCGACCTCCTTTCGATGCTCGGCGTGGCGCGCGAGACCGGCGTCAACCTCCGCAAGCGGGTGCGCGTGCCGGAAGTCGCCGTGGCCGAGGGCGGGGACAATATCACCGGCGTCTATCAGGTCGAGGTCGCGGCGAAGGAGCTTTGCCCCCGCTATACGGCGAGGGCGCTGACCGGCGTCAAGGTGGGACCGTCGCCGGCGTGGATGGTCCAGCGCCTCGAGGCCGCCGGCATCCGCTCGATCAACAACGTCGTCGACATCACCAACTACGTCCTGCTCGAGAGCGGCCAGCCTCTGCACGCGTTCGACGCGAGGCTCCTGCGCGGGAGGAAGATCGTCGTCCGCCGTGCCAACCCCGACGAGAAGATCACGGCCATCGACGGCAAGGAGTACAAGCTCACGAGGGACAACCTTGTGATCGCCGATGCGGAGCGCGCGGTCGCGATCGCCGGCGTCATGGGAGGCAAGGACAGCGAAATCACGAACGCGACGGTCGACGTCGTTATCGAAAGCGCGCAATTCGATCCCGTCTCGGTGCGCCGGACGGGACGGCGTCTCGCCCTCTCGAGCGATTCGTCGTACCGCTTCGAGCGCGGGGTGGACTACGACACGGTCGACTGGGCCTCGCGCCGCGCGGTGCAGCTCATTTTGCAGCTGGCAGGCGGGAAGGCGCTGGCAGGCGTCCTCGACGTGAGCGTTCCCCGGCCGGTGCGGCCGGTCGCGAAGGTCCGGCCCGCGCGGATCGCGCAGGTGTTGGGAATGAGCGTGAGCCCGGCCCGCGTTCGCGAGATCCTGGCCGGCCTCGGCGCCCAGGTCGCCGGCGGCGACACCGAGCTCGAGGTCACGTCGCCCGTCGGGCGTCGCGACCTCCGGATCGAGGTCGACTATATCGAGGAAGTTGCGCGCATCGAGGGCTATGACAGGATCCCCTGCGACACCAGCTTCGGGCTGCGGGTCGCCATCGACAACCCCGAGGACCTGGTCCGCGAGGCGGTGCGGACGGCTCTGGCGGGAATGGGCGCCTACGAGTGCCTGACGTGGTCCTTCGCCGAGGCGGGGACGCCGAACCGCGTGTCGTTCTGGACGGACGGGGCGCCGATCCCGCTGCGCGATCCGCAGGGGACCATCGACCGGACGCTGCGCGAGTCGCTGGCGCCGCGTCTCCTCGAGGTTCTGGAGATCAACGAGCGCTACAAGGAGCCGCTGCGGCCAGTCTTCGAGATCGCGCACCTTTACCGCCGGGAGGGGAAGGCCTACGGCGAGAAGAACGTCCTGGCGATCGCGGCCCCGGGCGACCCGCTGGGCGTGAAGGGGCTCGCTGAAAACATCCTGGACACTCTGGGTATCGAGATGGAGCTGCGGCCGGCGCCGCTCGGTTTCCTCGAAGCGGGGACCGCGGCGGAGGTCCTCCTGAACGGGGCGGTGGCCGGCTACCTGGGCCAGGCGGGCGCGGCCCTCAGCGGCCTGCGCAGCCCCGCCGGCGTCGCCGAGATCGATTTCGACCTGATCGTGAAGGCCGCAAAGCTGACCAAGCCCTATAAGGACTTCAACCGCCAGCCTCCGGTGGACCGCGACCTCGCCGTGGTCCTCGCGGACGCGGCGACGTGGAAGCAGGTGGAGGACGCGGTCCGCGCTGTGGCGCCGCCGACGCTGGAATCCGTCCGCTTCCTGAACGAGTACAAGGGGAAGGGCATCGAGCCCGGCCACAAGAGCTGGGCCTTCGCGATGACCTTCCGCGCGCCGGACCGGACCCTCACCGGGCCGGAAGTCGAAGGCGCGGTGACGTCGATTCTGGAGTCGCTGAAAGGCCGGCTCCAGGCCCGGCTTCGCTAGACCTTGACAGGTCGAAGAAGGGGGGGATAGAATCGACCATCTCTTTTTTCGACACTGTTATGGATGAGAAGGTCCACCTGGGCCAGATGCTGCAGGAATCCGGGCTCGTCACGCCCGAGCAGCTCAAGATGGCCATGGACTTCCAGAAGTCCGTGGGCGGAAAGCTCGGGGCGATCATCGTCAAGCTCGGGTTCATTGAAGATCAGACGCTGACGAACTTCATCGCCCGCCAGCAGGGGATCCCGGTGGTGAACCTCGAGGAGCTGGTGGTCCCCGAGAACCTCTTCAAGCGCGTGCCCAAGAAGCTGATCGACAAGCACCACGTGGTGCCGATCCGCTTCCACGACGGCGTCCTCACGATCGCGACCTCCGACCCGTACGACTATGAGGCGATGGAGGAGATCCAGATGGCCGTCGACCAGCGCGTGGAGCTGGTGCTGGCCGCCCGGACGCAGATCACGCGGACGATTACGGAGATGGCCGACCGTCCGGCGACCACGGTGAAGGAGAAGAGCAAGGATCAGCTGCTGAAGGATCTGGACTCGGGTGCCGATAAGATGTCCAAGGAGTCGTTGCACGCCGCGCTGATCCCGCTCCTGATCTCCAAGGGAGTCATCACGCAGGACGAACTGGTCCGCAAGGCCAAGGAAATCGAAGGGACGCGATAGATGGCCGAGATCAAGCTGAACGAGTTGTCGAAGTCTCTGAGCTCCTCCATGTCGGTCACCGAGGAGCGCAGCACCAGCTTCGTCAACTCGCTGGCGGGCTCGATCAAGTCCGGCCTCGAGGCCTCCAAGGAAGTCGGCCTCCCGAGCTTCGGCACCCTGGCGAAGGCCGGCGCCTCCGGGAAGATGAACCTGGTGGGCGACGTGGCCACGCGCCTCGGCGAGCCCAACGAGCAGAAGGTCCGCAGCATGCTCGACGCCCTCTTCGAGGCCGTCAAGAAGGAGCTGCTCGCGGGCAAGCGTGTCGTCCTGGACGACCTGGGCGTCTTCGAGATCGGGATCGAGAAGCCCGAGATCGAGCGCCAGCCCAAGGGCCACCGCCTGATCAAGCCCGCAGGCGCGGGCGTCCATTTCAATGCGGCCAGCGGCGACAAGGTCTCGTTCCTCGCGGGCGACGACCTGAAGAAGCGGCTCGAGTCCTACAAGGGCTCGTCGATCATGCTCGTCGTCCCCGAGCGGGACTTCTTCACGAAGACCCTGGAATACTACTTCGAGAGCGCCGGCTGGGAGATCGAGGTGTTCACGAAGGTCGTGGACGCCCTGGTCAAGATCGAGACCGGCAAGGCGTACCTCGTCATCCTCGACTGCCTGTTCGAGGACTACCAGAAATTCTGTTACTCGCTCAAGATGCGGCGCGAGACGACGAACGTCCCGCTGCTCCTTCTCTACCCGAGCGAGGAGAAGTGGAAGGTGATGGCGGAGGTCTCGATCGTCGGCGACGAGAACCTGGCACAGCCCTTCGAGTTCCGCCAGCTGCTCGACCACGCGGACGCGGAGATCATGCGGGCGGCGGAGGAGGAGCTGATCTTCCTCCAGCAGCTGAACATCCAGCTGCCGACCGACGAGCCGTCGATCGAGAAGGTGATCGACATGGTGCACAAGCTGCTCGAGACGAGCACCCTGAACGAGGAGGGCCAGGTCGCGATGAGCGCCGCCTTCCGCGAAGCGGTGGTGAACGCCGCGCAGCACGGCAACAAATACAAGAAGGACCGCAAGATCGAGGTCCAGTACCTGCTGGACGCCGAGAAGATCACGACGGTGGTGAAGGACCAGGGCGGCGGCTTCAACCACGAGCAGTACGTGAAGAGCGGCTCCACGCGGGACGCCATCTCCGCGGCGCGCGAGCGCCACGCCCAGGGACGCATGGGCGGCCTGGGCATCATGCTCATGCTGCGCTGCTGCGACCGCCTGGAATACAACCAGTCGGGCAACCAGCTGACGCTGACGAAGTTCCTGAAGGGTCAGGAATAAGAAGTCTCCGCGTCAATCCCGGTTGCCTCCAGCAAGGAGGCAATCCCCGACACCAAGCCCACCCCGGGAAGATCCTCTGTCCGGATTGATGGAGTGTTCCCGGCGGCAATCGTGAACGTCGGAGCGAGCCCGCCCCCGCCCTAATCCTCGTCGTCCCTGCAATGGCTCAGCTTCAGGAGCTCCGCGCCGGCAGGCCAGGTGGCCCTGAATTGGATGCCGGGGAACGCGAAGACCGTGTTGTTCTCGTTCAGAACGAAAACCAATCGACCCTCTCCCCCGTCCGCCGGAAATGCGACGAATCCGAACATCGCGATGTTATGCACCTTGTGACCGCTCCGGTCGGTATCGACCCGGTAGACCCCTTTCTCTCCCTCTACGGAATCATCCTGATCGAGCGCCTGAAAGCGATACCCCTTGCGGGGACCGCTCCCCAAGGGGAGGGGATGGATCGGCCTGGCGTCGGCGCCGGCCACATCGACTTCGATCAGCCGGACTTCGGTTCCCCCATCGACCGGTTTGACGTAGTACAGACCGGAGACGTCGCCGGTCCAGAAGTCGTTCACGTGATTCCGGTCCCGGTCGTTTGCGCGGAAGTCCGATTCCGCCAAGGACAGAGTCTTGATCGCCATCGAGGCCATCCGCTCCCGGGAAGCCCGGTTCGAAGAGTGCAGGATCGGGATCGCGATTGCCGACAGGATCAGCCCGACCGCGATGATGATGAGCACGGAGATCGACCCCCGCATCCGTGTCGCCATATTCTCATTCTATCCGAGCTTCGGGTGATCCTCAGTTTCGACGATGCGGTAGCGGAAGTGAACTGCTGCCTTCGGTCGGCGGGCTGTAGAGAAAGGCTTCAGATCGGCGACTCAGACCGCTGGGTGCTCCCTGCGCGCCGAAGGCACGCACTCCTGCTGTGGCCAGTGGCCCCTGATGCGGTCAGTCGACGATCTCGGCTTTCATGATGTAGTCGAGCTTCGGGAAGTCCCGAAGCAGGTAGGGATTTCCCTGGCGCTCCATGCGCTTCTGGCTGGGGCCGCTCCCGCTCGGCGCGCCTTCGCCATATCCCGCGTAGAGCTTGTCGACCACGTTCATGCCCTCGGTCACTTCGCCGATCGGAGCGAAGCCATCGCGGTCCAGGCGGCGGTTGCCGTTGCTGTAGTTGATGAACAGCTGGGTCGTGCGGGTGCCCGGGCCGGAGATCGCGTAACAGACGGTGCCGCGGGTATTGCTCGCCGTGACCGGATCGTCGGGGATATTCGCATCCTTCCAGAGGGCCGAATCGGCGGGGTCGGCGGGGATTCCGAACTGGACCATAAAGCCGCTGAGGACCCGGAAGAAGCGGGCCTCCTCGAAGAAGCGGCCGCGGACCAGGTTGTAGAAGCGGTCCGCGCCCAGCGGAGCCGTGGCGCGTTCCGACGAGATCGTAAACGTGCCCTGGGACGTGGTGAAGCGGGCCTTGAAGCGATCGGGCGCCTTCTTCTTCATCTCCGGGGCATCGGGGCCCAGCAGAGGGCGGTCGCTCGGACGGACGTACGGCGGCGGCGGCGTGGAGTCGCTGCAGGCCGCGATCAGCAGCAGCGCGATGGCCAAGGAGTTCCGGCTCACTGGATCTTCCCTTCCGTGGGCGACGACGGCGTCGCGTATTCCTTTTTCGGCATCCGGCCGGCTTCCCAGGCGAGTCGGCCGGCCTCGCAGGCGTGGCGCACGGCCGTCGCCATCTTGACCGGGTCCCTGGCCGCGGCCACCGCCGTGTTGAGCAGGACGCCGTGCGCGCCCAGCTCCATGGCGACGGCCACGTCGCTCGCCGTGCCGACGCCGGCGTCGACGATCACCGGCACCTTGACGCGGTCGATGATCATCCGGATGTTGGTCGGGTTCAGGATGCCCAGGCCGCTGCCGATCGGGCCGCCGAGCGGCATGACGCAGGCCGCGCCCGCCTGCTCGAGGCGCAGGGCGGTCACGACGTCGTCGCTCGTATAGGGCATGACGATGAAGCCCTCCTTCACGAGCGCCTTCGTCGCGACGAGCAGCTCGGGGAGGTCGGGGTACAGGGTCTTCTCGTCGCCGATCACCTCGATCTTCACCAGCGTCGTCTGCAGCGCCTCGCGGCCCAGCATCGCGGTGCGGATCGCGTCGTCCGCCGTATAGCAGCCCGCCGTGTTCGGCAGCAGCTTGATCTTCGACCGGTCGATCCAGTTCAGGAAGCTCGCCTTGGACTTGTCGCCCAGGTCGACGCGGCGGACGGCGACGGTGACCATGTCGGTGCCCGACGCCTCGTGGCACTTCACCATGACCTCAGGGCCGGGATACTTGCCCGTGCCGAGGATCAGCCGGGACTTGAGTTCGACGGAGCCGATCTTCAGCATCTAACCCCCGCCCACCAGGGTGACGATTTCCAGGCGGTCGCCCTCGGCCAGCCGGGTTTCGCCGTGGCGGTCCCGCGGGACCACCTGCCGGTTGAGCTCGATGGCGATCGGATTCCGCTCGAGGCCAAGCTCGCGGACGAATTGGGCGAGCGTGAGACCCTCCGCGACGGTCTTCGCTTCGCCGTTGACGGTCAGCGTCATGGGAGCCCGATTATAACGCTACTCCGAGGCCATGTCGATGAGGAGCCCGTGACGCAGGCCGTGGACGCTGGCGCGCAGCGACGCGGCCTCGAGATGGCTCATGGCGGCGGTGAGGATGCGCGCGCCGGCGACGATGATGTCGGCGCGCCCCCTCTCGATGCCCATCTGCTCGCGCTCTTGGGTGGTCTTGAGCGAGAGGCGGATGGACAGGTCCGAGATGGTGCCGAAGGAGACGCTGGCCTGGTGGAACTCGCGCGGGTCGCCGCCCTCGTTCTTCCGCAGCTGCGTCAGGATGGCCGCGACGGTGCCTCCGGTGCCGACCAGCTCGCCGTCCTTGCCCACGCGGGCCACGACCGTCGCAAGCTGGACGCTGATCGCCACGGACAGGGCCTTCATCTCGTCCGCCGTGGGCGGGTCGGATTTCAGGAACTCCTCGGTCAGGACGACGGCCCCGATGTTGAGGCTCCAGGAGGCGTGCAGTTTGGCGTGGGTGCCGACCATGATCTGCGTCGAGCCCCCGCCGATCTCAATGCCCAGCACCTGATCCGCCGCCGAGGCCCCGACGGCGCCCTGGAACGAGATCCGCGCCTCCTCCTCGCCGGTCAGGACGCGGATCCGCAGGCCGGTGATCTGCTCGCAACGGTCGATGACTTCCGGGGCGTTGCGGGCGGAACGAAGGGCGAGCGTGCCCACGACCTGGAGGCGCTCGGCGCCGCGCTCCTGCGCAAGCTCCTTCAGCTCGGCGACCGCGGCGATGGTCCGGTTCGCGGCCTCGTCCGCGATGACGCCGGACTTCTGCAGCCCCTCGCCGAGCCGCGTGATGATCGTGCGGTGAAGCAGCGGGGTGACTTTCCGGTTGGCGACGCGGCCGACCAGGAGCTTGGTCGAGTTGGTCCCGATGTCGATCGCGGCAATCGTCACGCGGCGATTTTACGAGGGAAACGCCGTCCCGTAAAGAGGCGCGCAGGGTGGGGTCCGCTGCTATAATCGCCCCGATGGGCTGGAACGGGAGAGGTGGAGGGAACGTCCCTTCGTCCTACTTCCCGCTCTCCCAGACTCCGATTCGTCGTCAAGCCGCATCATGAAAATTGCATTGGCCGGCGTCGTGCTGGCGGCCGGCAAGAACCTGCAACTGAACGTCGGCTATTGCGATCCGGTGGTGATGACCCCGCCGCCGGTCGTGATCGCCCCGCCGCAGGCCGTGTTGCCGCCACCGGTGGACGCAGGCGTTCCGGCTGAGGTCGCTCCGCACAACATTCCCACGGATGTCGTCTCGCCGTCCGCGCCGGCTGTGAGCAAGGTGGCCGCGGCAAGCGCCAACCGCAATCGACGGCAAAACGTCAACTGCAGATCAATTCTCGAGCGTGCGCAACTTGGAGAGCTATCCGCCGACGATCACGCGGTGCTCGCCGCGGCCATCCGCAAGCTGCTGGACAAGAGC
>Ga0137409_10001043_pt1 | contig 29872 bp, 30 predicted proteins | sample CZODoug1_16funga_FD_122059 | JGI IMG/M metagenome (GOLD analysis project Ga0137409, IMG submission 122059) | Vadose zone soil fungal communities from Angelo Coast Range Reserve, California, USA - CZODoug1_16fungal (Hybrid Assembly) | ecosystem: Environmental > Terrestrial > Soil > Vadose zone...
TAGAGCAGCGCCTTGTAACTGATCCCCAGCATTTTCGCCGCGTCCTTGCGGCACCAGCGGGTCTTTTCCAGCGCGTCGGCGATCGCTTCCATTTCGGCCTCATCTTTCAAGCCGCGCACCAGGGCCTTTAACCCTTGCTCCTTGGGCGGCGCAGGCTCCTCCCGCGGCGAAGTCCGTTGCCGCGTCGAGGACATCTCGACCAATTCGCGCAGGCTGCCTTCATCGTCTTCGAGAATCACATAGCGTTTTACGAAATTCTCCAGCTCGCGCAGGTTGCCCGGCCAGGGATAATTCACTGCTGCATCCAGAAGATACTTGGAAGGTCCCGGTGGCGTCTTGCCGAATTTCTCGCTGTACTTCTGCAAGAAATGACGGAAGAGAAGCGGAATCTCAGCCGTCCGCTCGCGCAGCGGCGGCACGTTGATGGATAAAACGTTCAACCGGTAATACAAATCTTCGCGGAACCGTCCTGTCTTCATCGCGTCATGTACATCCACGTTTGTTGCGGCCAGCACGCGCACGTCGGTCTCCACCAGGTGCCGCCCGCCCAGCCGCGAATACTGATGATCCTGCAGGACGTGAAGTAGTTTCGCCTGCAAGTGCGTGCTCATCTCCGCGATTTCATCGAGGAAGATCGTGCCCTTGTTGGCCATTTCAAACTTGCCTGGTTTGCTGCGCACCGCTCCCGTGAATGCGCCCTGCTCGAATCCGAAAAGTTCCGATTCCAGCAGTTCGCCTGGCAAAGCGGCGCAATTCACTTTCACGAACGCCTGGTTTCGCCGCTTCGAGCGCAGGTGGATCATTCGCGCAACGACTTCCTTCCCCACGCCGCTCTCGCCGCAGATAAAAACAGGCACATCTACCGGCGCGATTTGCAGGATTTGCTGGCGGATTCGCACCATCTGGGGACTGGCGGCCAGAAAACTCAAGTCTTCGGTCACCTGGTCGCAATAATCGCGCAGCGCCTGATTCTCCGTGGCCAGCTGCTTCTTTTGCCGCGACTTCAGCATCGCCGCGTCCAGCTCCGTTTTCTCGAACGGCTTGGTTAGATAATCATGCGCTCCGATTCGGATGGCTTCCACCACTGTGCCTACTTCGTTCGAGCACGAAAGCATGATGACGTTGAGGCTGCGGTCGACCTGCATCAATTCCTTCAACGTATCGAGGCCGTTCAACTCCGGCATTAACACATCCAGGATGATGAAGTCGGGCCGCTCTCCCTTCTTCACCTTCTCGAGCGCATCTTTACCGGAGCTGACGGCTTCCACATCGAATCCGTCGACTTCCAGCAATGTCTGCAAGTACTTTCGAATACTGGGCTCGTCATCCACGACGAGAATTTTTTCTTTCACGGCCATTGACCCTTCCCTTTCAATCAACGAAATTCGAGTGTTTTAACCCTGATCCATCGGCAATAAAAATGTAAACCTGCTTCCCGTCGGCGATTCGCTCTCCACCCATATCTTTCCGCGATGCGCCTGGATGAGCCGCTTGGCAATCGCCAGCCCCAAACCCATTCCGGAAGTGTTCCGGTCCACGCGTACAAAATCCTCAAAGATCTCTTGATGATGTTCCGCTGCGATGCCCGGTCCCGAGTCCGTTACGCTTACTTCCACGCTGTTCGGGCGCGGCAACCGAAACCTGCGCCGCTCTTCCACCGGAGCCAGGGCCGCCACACGCCGTTCCCAGAAATGCGGCGCCGCACGCAGCGTGACGCTGCCCCCGCTCGGCGTATGCTTCAACGCGTTATCAAGCAGATTGGCGGCCGCCTGCTGTACCTTCTGATAGTCGAATCGGAAAGTCGGGATCGACGGGTCAAAGCGCGCATCGAGTTTGACGCCTTTGCGTTGAAACGCTTCCGACCAGCGTTTGGAGACTTCATCGAGACAATCTCGCAGATCGTTCTCGCGAAGTTGCAACACCAGTTTCCCGCTCTCCAAGGCCGAGTAATTCAGGAACATGGACACCAGACGCACCAGGCGTTCGCAACTGTCCTTCGACTCTTCAAGAATGTCCTGCTGCTTGTCCGTCAAGCGGCCAAGCGAACCCGCCAGCAGCAGATCGTAGTAGCCCTTGATCACCGCCAGCGGCGTCTTCAACTCATGGGCCGCTGACGCCAGAAACACCGTCTTCTGCCGGTTCACTTCCTGCAATTTCAGGTAGGCGGCCAGGAGATTCCGGTAAGTAATCTCGCGCTCCTGCAGAAGCTCTTGTACCGTGAGTTGCGTTGTTGGATCCGGTCCCGGCGGTGCTTCCGATTTGTTCTCAATCTCTACCACCAGCCAGTCCGGCTCGGGCATCCACTGGACCCGCACCCTGGATTTCGCTTCCCCCCGCTGGATCTGCAGGTCCACCTCGTGTTCGCCCTTTTCGATCTCGCCGAAGATCTTCGGTGAATCCACCTGCAGAAGATCGCTAAACAGATTTATCATTTGAATTGTCGCGTATCCGTGAGATTCCAGGAATTGCCTCGCGCGGGTATTTACAAGCAGTAGAGTGCCGCTTCGCTCGGCCACGATCAGCGGTTTTTCTATCGTGTCGAGCAGCCCACGAACAAATCCAAGCGGGAGAACCACGCGATTCTCTTCCGACATCGGAGGCATGGCAATCCGTCCGGCCATCAGGTGATTCCTTCCCTCATGAGGAGTGGTAAAAGTTTTCCCTAGGTGGCATCGTTGCAGAGGGACCTCGAAGAGTCAATGGTAAAAGCGTTCCATTTGCACATTTGTGGAAAGAAAGTGGATTTCCCAAATACCGCACCTGTCCTAACCAATTGTTTTTATTGATATACACCTACAATCATCTTATAATAAAGAACTTATTGAGACTCCTGGTTGTTCCCTCTGGCATTCCAGATGCATAGATCCGTACTAGGTCCTTGGTACTAAGATAGAGGGAGCACTTGGAGATCAACGTTCTCGGACAAAGGCAGCTCGTGGATATTTCGTCAACCCGACGCTCGCCGCGTATCCGCTTGCAGGTGCCCGTCTTCCTGAGGGGGACCGATGTCTCCGGCGTCGAATTCATTGAGCTCACCAAGACTCTCAATATCAGCTCCACTGGCGCCTGCATTACCTCAACGCATATCCTTCGGCCTGATCAGACTGTCCATCTAACCATCCCCGCCCCGTCGCCCGCCTCCTCCAGCCTTGTTCCCAGCGAGACTCCACCGATCGTCGCCAGGGTTTTGCGGCAGGAGTCAGCGGGTGAAATGCGTCTCTTCGGCCTGGAGTTTCTTCGGACGCTTGAGTAAATCCCGGCAATTTCTTGCCTCCCCTTCTCTTTACCCGGGTAGTTTTGTTACATAGCACTCGCCCTTTCATGTGAGCTGTACTTTTTCGTACCTCCATATCTCGCTTTTGTAATACGATACGCCCGCATTTCGGGAGGTTAGATTCCCAAGTGGACTTGACTGGGTCCAGTAAGAATGGACTCTTGGTTGCTCCACATTTATGTACAAAACTTGAATCGCTTTCCCCAAACCCCGCGGGGATAGGCAGAGGTTAGGTCTATACCGGTTATGCCCAGCCCCGGCGCCCCTGCGCCCCTGCGCTTGCCCATTGAGGATTCCTATTTCGAGCTGCTGGCAGACACGCTCGAGAGCCTTGATTTGCCAGCGCGCGGCCAGTTCCTCCAGCGATACTTTCGTGCGATCGCTCATCTCGATCTGCGCGAAACCCAAAGTGTGCAAATTTGGGATGACATGCTTTCGCGCCGCCGCGAACTCACCGAACTCGTCGGTCGTCAAGTTTCGCTGAATACCGCGCTCATGGATGTCCTCTCGTCCTCCGGTCTTCTTCGTGTTCCCATTCTCATCGAATATGACGAGCTGAAGAGGCTGGAACTCAATGCCGTGACTGATCCCTTGACGGGCCTCTACAACCGGCGGCTCTTCGCGGAAACATTCGAAAAGGAACTCAATCGCGCGCGGCGCTATGGCCAGCCTCTGGGATTGGTTACCCTCGACCTGCACCGCTTCAAGGAAGTGAATGACAAGCACGGCCATCCGCGCGGTGATGACGTATTGCGAGCTGCCGCAGCCACCTTGAAGAAAGCCTTGCGCACTTCCGATTCCGCTTTCCGCATCGGCGGCGATGAGTTCGCTTTATTGCTTCCGCAAACGGATTCTGCGCAGGCGCTGGCATTGAGCCGTCGCGTCCAAACGGTTTTTGCCGAGATGCTACAGCCGCTGCAGCTTGCCGTCACTGTAGGCATGGATCCCGGCGTCGCGATTTTCCCCCAAGACGCTGAACAGGCTGATCAGCTGATTCGCATCGCCGATGAACGTCTCTATCACCTGAAACACGCGAACCACAGTAAGAACGCCAACGGCTCCGCGCGGACCGCGCTCCCGTCTGCTCCTGAGGCGCCGGCAGCTCCCGCTCCAGACCGCGCTGCCCCCGCACCACAACCGATTTCGATCGAAACCAGGCGCCCGCCTGAAAAAACTGAAACAACCATTGCAGCGGCTGCCTCTGCTACTTCCGCCGCGATATCCGGGGACGTCGCCCAGGCCCCTTCGCGGGTATTCGCCGTCCAGCGCAAGGCTGAGCGCGTGTCCATGACTGGTACGAATGCCTACGCTGTTCTTGGAGACCAAGGTGCTCGGCGCGCCCGTGTCCTCGATCTTGGCTTTGGCGGTGTCGCAATGGAACTGGATTCGCTCGAAGATCTTCCCGAAAATCTTCTGGCAGTTCTACACGTGCCTATTCTTCCGCCCGTTCGCGTGAACCTGAAGCCCGTGTGGAAACAACAGACCGCTCAGGGTGGCTTCCGTGTCGGATGCGCCTTCGTTTCCTGAGATTCTCTGCAAATTCCCCTAACAACTTTTACTGCTCCTCGAAAAAAAAGGACCTGGAACTTCTCGGCCCCGCCCCTCCAGCCCTGATACAATTCCGTTGCATTTCCGTTCCCGGATAGGAGGCGCCATGATCGAACCCAAGGTGAGCCGACCTTACTGGCCCGACGCCTTGCAGAAGCCATCCAGCGAGACCACTGGCCTCAAATCCTGGCCATGGGCCCTCGAGCGCCTCGAAAAATCACACAACTATTGGATCTCCACCTCTCGCCCCGATGGCCGGCCACACCTCATGCTCGTCTGGGGCGTCTGGTGGCAAAACGCGTTCTGGTTCAGCACCGGCCCGCGTACGCGCAAGGCAAAAAACATCGCCGTCGACCCTCACTGCGTGATTGGCACTGAAAAAGCCGACGAAGCCGTAATCCTCGAAGGCCTCGCCGAAGAAATCAAAGATCGTTCCGTCTGGAAGCAAATCGCGCAAGTTTACAATCGCAAATATGGCGGCGACGTTGAGCCTCTTCTCGTGGCTTCCGACGGCTGCGTGTTTCGTGTCCAGCCCCAGGTCGCCTTCGGCCAGGACGAGCACACGGAAAATTTCACCGAGTCCGTAACGCGCTGGAATTTCCCGGAGAACTAGCATTCCCAATCCCCCATTTGGCGTAATTCGACACTTCGCGTATGATTGAGAATTGCTTCGCGACCTAGCGACGCGGCTGTAGTCCTCTGGCCTTGCCGGGAGCCGCGCAGACCGGACGCGACAGAATGGAGCTCCATGAAACCCGGTATTCACCCCGACTATCACACCGTAACGGTGCATTGCGCCTGCGGCCACAATTTCACGACCCGTTCGACCATCAAGGGCGACAGGCTGAACGTCGAAATCTGCTCGAACTGCCACCCCTTCTTCACCGGCAAGCAGAAGCTCATTGACACCGCCGGCCGCGTCGAGCGCTTCACCAAGAAGTATGCCGACGCCGCTGCCAAGGTCGAAGCCGCAAAAGTCGAATCCGCTAAGAAGTAAATTTTGGAGTGCGGCAGCTTGCTGCCGCTTTTCCGTCCTCCAGATCTACTTCACTCTCGACTAGTTTGCCTCTCGTCATCTCAATGGATCGAATTCCTTGGTGGGGCAGCCAATCCTGGCCGTCCCTCTTTTCTTCCCCTCCCCTAGGATTGTGAATTCCTCCCTGGCCTCTCTGCGCTCCTCAGCGCGCTCTGCGTCTCTGCCGTTATCATTTCTTCCTTCTTTCTTCTGTCGTTCTCTTAACTTGCAACTCTTAACTTTCGACTTTCAACTCCCTTCTCTCTTCCGCCCGTGTACAATGAAGTTCCAACGTGGCTACTCAATCCCGCATGTTTGATGACGCGCACCCCGGCGAACTGATCGAAACCGCCCCGCCGCGCGTCAGTCTCCGTAACGCCTTCGCGCATCCTTTCGATTCCGCCATCGCCGCCGCCCGCACCTGCTACGCACCGCGCCTCATCGGCCCCGAGGAAATCACCGACAAGCAGCGCCTCAACATCGGCGCCGCCACCTTCTACAGCGGCCATCACACCGTCTACCAGCACGCCCATTTCGAATTCGGTCTCGAAAATGTCAGCCGTCAATTCGTCTGGTCCTTCCTCCACGCGCATCCCTTTTATAATTCCGAGCAGCAAAGCCAGCGCTACGTCCGCCTCGACCGCGCGCAAGCCTATGTCCCTCCCGTCGATCTCTACTTCAACCAGCAATGCCGCGAAATCTACGAACAAGCGATCGCCCGCGCCTGGAACGACTATCGCGAGCTTTCCGCCCTCCTGATCGGTGACGCGCGCACCATCCTGAACGACATTTGGCACGTCAGCTCGATGTCCAATCCCAAGCGTCTCCAGAAAATCGAACGCTCCGCCGAAAAACGCGCCATCGAAATCGCCCGCTACGTCTTGCCCGTCGCCGCCTTCACCACCATGGTGCACACCATCTCCGGTATCGTTTTGCACCGCCTCTGGCGCATGAGCGCCGCCTCGGACACGCCCAGCGAAGCACGCGCCGTCATCGGGGCGATGGTCGCGCATGTCAAAGAAATCGACACGCAGTTCTTCGATCGCTTCGGTACGGAACCATTGGAAGAATTGCCGGAGTGGGCCGACCGCTCTGCGGTCGCGTATGAAAAAGGCGCTACTGCGAATTCGAATTCTGGAGAGGCGTTCGCCCGCGAATTCGACGCCAAACTCGCCGGCAAAACCTCCAGGCTCGTTGACTACTCCCCGAACGCCGTGCGCGTCATGGCCGAATCCTATCGCGGCGTCGCCGGCCTCACCGCATCGCAATGCCCCGACGCCGAAGCCATCGATCGCCTCTTAAATCCCGCGCGCAATCTCTATCGCCTCGAAACTCTGAACGTCGGCGTCCACTCGCCGACAATGCGCGCCCTGCAGCACGCCAACTACACTTTCGCCAAAAAGATCAGCCACACCGCCGACAGCCAGGACCAGCGCCATCGCATGGTCCCCGGCTCGCGCCCTCTTCTCACTCTCGCCGACACCCGCGAACCCGACTACATCACACCCATGCTCCTAGCCAACAATCCACGCGCCAAAGAAGTTTACGACCGCGCCATGCTCGACGCCTGGGCCGCGAAAAATCAGCTCCTCGATCTCGGCGTCTCCCCGGAGATCGCGCTCTATCTCCTTCCCAACGCCAAATCCATCCGCCTCTACGAATCCGGCTCGCTCCTCCATCTCCTCCACAAATGGACCATGCGCACCTGCTTCAACGCCCAGGAAGAAATCTACCAGGCTTCCATGGACGAACTCGCCCAGCTCCGCGAAGTCCACCCCGAACTCACTCGCTACATCGGCCCCCCGTGCCACATCCGCGCCGGCATCACCACCCCCATCTGCACCGAAGGCTCCCACTTCTGCGGCATCAAAGTCTGGCTCGCCTTCCCCAACATCACCCGCCGCATCTGAAACTACATGGCAGCCCGAACCGTCATATACTTAGGTTGGAAACTCACTATGCGCCCAAGTCCTGCTCGCCCCGTCGCCTCACTCCTCGCCGCAATCCTGTTGCTCTCGCCTTCTTCCTTCGCCTTTGACACTCCCTTGTCCGACCAGGCCGTTCGCGAAGCCTACTTCCTCGGCCAGCGGCGCGATGAATCCCTCGCTCGTTTCCTCGACAAGTACACCAGGGTTCTCCCTCCGCCCAAGACCGGCCCGCACATCGCTGCCGTCACCCTCTTTACGCCTTTCGCCCTCGTTACCCAACTCTCCAGCGAGCACAGCACCGGCTACAGCGCCCAGCAGGCCGCACTCGATCACCGCGACCAGCAAGAAACCGTAAGAGTTATCGTCCAAATCCTTCTGACGGATTCCTATCCCGCTTACATACCTCGCCCGACGGGCTCCCGCTCGGGTTCTCCAGTTGGTTTCGCCCCGCGTCCCTATAACTTTTGGAAAGATTTCAATGTCCAGGTTTTCGTTGGCGACAAAACACTCGAGCCTTTCAGTTCTTCAGGCGAGCCGGACTACATCTGTTCGGAGTATGGTGGTGGTTGCACGCTCATCGGCGCCACACTCCAGTTCGAATTCCCCGCCGAAGACTTCGCCACCGATTCCGCCACCATCGATGTCAATCCCCCCGAAGGCGACCAGGTTTCCGTCGACTTCGACCTCAGTTCTCTTCGCTGACCCGGATTTCTATCAGGCCCCGCGCCCCGGCCCGAAACGCGACAAAATCCTGTACAATCGAATCTCACGGGAGAGTAAACACATGAACCCGCTCAACCGTTCTCTTCTTTCCATCGCGCTGGCCGCACTGCTGGTTTCACCCGCTTCTTTGGGGTTTCAATCGCCCCTCTCCGACGAGGGCGTCCGTGAAGCCTATTTCCTCGGCCAGCGCCACGATGCATCCTTGTTGACCGATTACGTCAAGTTTCCCCCCCGCCCAAAAGTGGCCCCCACATTTCTTCCATTACTTTTCTCACTCCGTTCGCCCAGCTCACTCAGTTCTCCAGCAACTACGTCGGCAACTACAGCGCCCAGCAAGCTCGGCTCGATCATCTTGGTCAGGAGGAGATTGTCGAGATCATCGTCGAAATCCGGCTGACCCCTTCCTATGGCGCGTTCATCTCTTCGCCCTTGCGCTCGCGCTCCAGTTCTCTGCCGGATTTCACACCGCGCTCCAGCTTGTTCTGGAAAGACTTCCACGTTCAGATCTATGACGGCGGTCAGTCGCTCTCGCCCGCCGACTTTGACGGCCATGCAAACCACAGTTGCGGGCGTCGCGGCCCTTGCGTCATGACGGGTGCAACGCTCAAATTCGAATTCCCCGCCGATGCGTTTACCTCGGACTCCGCCACTATCCACATCGATCCCCCCGAAGGCGACCCCGTCTCCGTCGACTTCGACCTCACCCGCCTCCGCTGACAAGCCTCAGCCCGCTTGGTTACGCATCCCGCGCTGTATTGCCGCATTCCGCTCGCGAAACACTTAAGACGAGGTTTGGCACTCACCACAATTTTCCCTAACTTTTGGTATACTACTTTTCAGGTAAATCTCCGTAACATTCTGCCTGCGGTTGGCACTTGTGGCGGCAGTATGGCGTACCCTCGATTGTCAAGCTAAGTCTTTTAAAATCAACACTTACGAAAATCCTCAAAAACACACCCCTACACTTCATAAGTGTTGATTCTAAAACAACTTAAAGTCCCTTTAGAATCAACTTATGAAAAACATAGGGAGGGGTGGGGCTGTTATGGTTAACTAGGAAATGGGGTATAGCGGTCCGTCGGCCAACCGATTTCTTGGCCGTGTTAGAAATTCCACACTTCAGGAAGGTTACGGCGCAGCCTAACTCGCTCCCGCGCGCTCTTCTTCCTTATTCCTTACCTCTTTACCTCCTTACACTCCTCCTTCACGACCTCCATCGCAACGTCACCGGCCCATCCATGGGATGCACCATTGCCGCACCCGTCCGCCGCGATTCGATCAGGCTGGCTTTCAGCGCGAAATACCATTTCGCCGGCCGGTCCGCATCATCGATGAGCATCAACCGCGGATTGTGCTTCAATCCTTCCGCCTGCCGGATCATCGTTTCCTGGTCCTGGCGCAGAAAGATTTTGCCGAATATCTTGAAAATCGAAACCGGCAGAAAGAAAAGATTCCACGCCGCCACGAAATCGATCCGGCAAAGATCCCGCCGCACCGGCGTCACCGTAGCTCGGCTGGAAAACCACATCTTCCCGCTGCGATCCTCCTCCGTGCGGATATTCGGCAGCACGAAATCGATCGTCGTTGTCACTGGCTCCCCGGTGATTTTCTTGAGCAATTGGTAGGGCGCGCTGTTCGTGCTCGGCGAATGCGGGCACATCCGGAAACCATTTGGAATCGGCTCGAATTGTTTGGCTTTCTCGTGAATGCTTCCGCGTTTCCGCCAGAACCACGACTGGTGCACGAACGGCCCATGCGCCGGGTCCATCAATCCGATAATCCCGTGATCAATGTGCGAAGGCAGCTCGCAGGAAAGATGCATGATCTTGTATTTGTCGCTGAAAACGGTAAGCCCCGGCGCACCCGGAATCGTCTCCGGCAATTTCGATCCCGGCGCATTCATGTAAACCCAAACGTAACCGTCGCGTTCTTCACAGGGAAAATGCCCAGCAAAAATGCGCTCCACTTTCAACTTGTCCTGACTCGAAAGCGAAGGAATCTCAACGCACTGCCCGCTGCAAGCATCAAACCGCCACCCGTGATAACAACACTCCACCACGTTCCCATCCAGCCGCCCATAAGACAGCGGTATCCCCCGGTGCGGGCAAGAATCCCGCATCGCAAACGCTTTCCCCTCGGCGGTTCTGCCGAGCACCAGCGGCACTTCCAGCAACATCGCCGTCACGAGCCTCTGCCCGCGAATCTCCGTGCTCCGCACCGCCGGATACCAGAAATCCCACAAAAATCCCGCATCCGCCTGAGCCGCAGCTTCCTGCGCTACCTCGGCATCCATCCGCATCATCGTCCGTACCGCTTCGCTCATGATCGATTCGCCGCACGCTTTTGTAGGGGCCGCCTTCTGAGGCGGCCCGCTCTAACGCAGCCGCATCGTAGTATACCGCTTCGCCGTGCGGCAACCGCTCCCGCTGCCCAATTTGGGTACTTGGTCCTGGAGATCCACGTTTGGAGCGTGCAGGAATTGGTGGGATTATCGAAACAGAAAGCTCCCGGAGCAAAAGCGTGAAGCACATTTCATATCGGGTTCTATGGGTTTGCGAGGTGGTATCGATTGTAATCTTCGCGTTCGTTCTGACTGTGCCGGTTCAGGACTACGCGATGAGGGAGTTCAAGGAATGGTACCGAAATCCCTCACCAGATACGCTGAAGGCCTTTCGGTTGAAGCAGGAGGAAGAATCCCACCTACGTCTGGTCACAGCGGCCCCTTTCGGTATTGCAGCACTGCTGCTGGTCTTCCCGTTGTTCCGACTCCGCCCGAAGCCGAGAGGGTCAAAATGATCCACCGTCCAGATTTGCGTGATTCGGAATTCGGCGTTATTCTTAGTGCAGAGCAAATCGATGTACGCCACGTTCTATTAGCCGACCCGCCTTTCGCTCCCACTCCGGGAGCCCGCGTTCCTCTGCAAACTAGAAGTAATATTTAACCTAATTTTTCTCTTACTGAAAACTGAGAACTGATCACTGAAAACTCGTGAGGCACTGCAATGGCCGTTCTTTCGCTTACTGAAAAATTGAATCAGCTTGGCACTCGCTACGACGAGCTCACGCAGGAACTTTCCTCTGCGGAGATCGTCTCGGACTCTTCGCGCTTCCAAAAAGTCGCCAAGCAGCAATCCGAACTCGGCGAAATCGTCGCCAAGCACCGCGAATTCAAACAGATCGAAAAAGACCTCGCCGGCGCTCACCAGATGTTTCTCGAAGCGGAAGACGCCGAAATGAAGCAGATGGCCCACGACGAAGAGAAAGAACTCTCCGCGCGCAAGGAGGTGGCCGAGCGCGAATTGAAACTCCTGCTCCTCCCGAAAGATCCCCTCGACGACAAGAGCGTCATCGTGGAAATCCGCGCCGGCACCGGCGGCGATGAAGCCGCTCTCTTTGCCGCCGAACTCTTCCGCATGTATTCCCGCTACGCCGAAACGCAAGGCTGGAAAGTCGAAATCCTGGAAAGCTCTCCGTCTTCCATCGGCGGCCTCAAGGAAGTCGTCGCCGCGATTCAAGGGCAGAAGGTTTATTCCAAGCTGAAATATGAAAGTGGCGTGCATCGCGTCCAGCGCGTTCCCGCCACGGAAACGCAGGGCCGCATTCATACTTCCGCGGCAACCGTCGCGGTTCTCCCCGAAGCCGACGAAATCGATATTAAGATCGAAGCGAAAGATTTGCGCGTCGACACCTTCTGCTCTTCCGGCCCGGGCGGCCAGTCCGTCAACACCACTTATTCCGCCGTCCGCATCACGCATATCCCCAGCGGACTGGTCGTGTCGCAGCAGGATGAAAAATCGCAAATCAAGAATCGTGCGAAAGCCATGCGCGTGCTCCGCGCGCGACTGTACGAACAGGAGCAGGAGAAGCGGCAGGCCGCGCTCTCCGCCGAACGCCGCGGTCAGATCAAAACCGGCGACCGCTCCGAAAAAATTCGCACCTACAATTTCCCCCAGAACCGCGTAACCGATCACCGCATCGGCTTGACGCTCCACCAGCTAACCGAGGTGATGGAAGGAAAGCTCGCGCCACTCGTGGATGGTCTTGTCTCGCACTATGAATCCGAGCGCCTCCAGCAAGAGCTCGCCACCGCGTGATGTTGCGCCTCTTAGTGAATTCGCACGCCGTGCAGAATTCCTTCTTCTTTCTGCCGCTTTTTCTTCTCTGTGAACTCTGCGTACTCTGAGCTCTCTGTGTTAATTCTTTTAATTCTTTCTAACCGTATCGTGCCTCAATGAGTGCCAGTGAATCACAGATCGCCGTACGAACCGTACTGAAGCAAGGACTCGCCCAACTGCGCGAAGCGCACGTTCCTTCGTTCACGCTCGCCGCAGAACTCTTGCTGCTCCATGTCCTCGGCCGCGACCGCACCTGGATTTACTCCCACCCGGAAGAACAAATCGGCTCCGCAGACGCAGATCGCTATTTCGCACTCATCGCCCGCCGCAAAACTGGCGAGCCAACGCAGCATCTCACCGGCAAACAAGAATTCTGGGGCCTCGAGTTTGAAGTCACTCCCGATGTCTTGATCCCCCGCCCCGAAACCGAGCACGTCATCGAAGTCGCCCTCGATCGCCTCGCTGTCCGCGAATGCCGCGTCGGCCGCAAACAAACTCTCATCGGCGAAGGCTTGCAAATCGCCGATATCGGCACCGGCTCCGCCTGCATTGCCATCGCCCTCGCCAAGGAACTCCGTGGCGCCACAATCTACGCCACCGACATTTCCTTCGCAGCCATAGCCGTCGCCGAACGCAACGCCAAGCGCCATTCTGTTTCCAATCGCATCCATTTCCTCGAATCCAACCTGCTCGATGGCTTCATCGCGCGCGACGCGGCAAACGCGGGCATCTCCGTTGTAGGGGCGCAGCATGCTGCGCCCCTACTCGGCAAGGACGCTCCACACGAGTCACCGGTCACGAGTCACCAGTCACCTCTCTTCGACCTCATCGTCAGCAACCCCCCCTACATCGGCCGCCGGGAAGCCGCCACCCTCATGCGCGAAGTCCGCGATCACGAACCGGAAATCGCTCTCTACGGCGGCGAAGAAGGCTACGAACTCTACGCCGATCTCATCACGCAAGCCGCCGCGCACCTCAGGCCCGGCGGCATCCTCGTCCTCGAACTCGGACACAACAGCCTCCCCGCCGTCCAACCGCTCCTCGACGCACGCACCTGGACAAATGTAGGCGTAACCAACGACCTCGCCGGAATCCCCCGCGTGCTCGCCGCGGAACGGTTGTAGCGGACTCTCAACCGGAAAGGTTGAGGCTTGCAAATGTACAGCGTAGGCTAGGGCCATGCCTGACTTCGCGCGATTCCGGGCCAAGCATGGGCCGCTCGACGAGCGGTCCGCCGAAGCGGCGTCTTCGATTCTCCACGTGGATATGGACGCGTTTTTCGTTTCGGTGGAATTGCTGGAACGGCCGGAGCTTCGCGGCAAGCCCGTGGTTGTCGGCGGTCGGCCGGATCAGCGCGGCGTCGTCTCCGCCGCGAGCTACGAAGCGCGGAAATTCGGGATTCACTCCGCGATGCCGCTTCGAACGGCGGGGCGGCTGTGCCCGCACGCGATTTTTTTGGATGGCCACCACGAAAAATATTCGGAGTGGAGCGACCGCGTCGCGGCCATTCTCGCGAAATTCTCTCCCATCGTCGAAATGGTCTCGATCGACGAAGCCTATCTCGATCTCGCCGGCACCGAGCGATTGCACGGACCGCCGCTCGCGGCTGCCGACAAGTTGCTTCGAACGATCACTCGCACCACCGCTCTTCCCTGCTCCGGCGGCCTCGCTACGACGCGGCTCGTTGCGAAAGTTGCGTCGGATCAAGCCAAGCCGCGCGGCCTCGTCTGGGTCCCTGCAGGCAGCGAACAGCGATTTCTCGCAAAGCTGCCGGTGAGAAAAATTCCCGGCATCGGCGAAGTCACGGAGCGCGCGCTTCGCGCCCTCGGCATCGAAACTGTCGAACAGATCACCGCTGTTCCGCAACAAAAACTCGAACAGATTTTCGGCCAGTGGGGTACGGCGCTGTATCGCAAAGCGCGCGGCGGCGATTCCTACGAATTTGTCATCGACGCCGAGCCGAAATCGATTTCGCACAATCACACCTTCGGAGAAGATACCGACGACGCGGACGCCCTGTCCGCGATGCTCAGCCATCTTTCGCAAAAAGCGTGCAAGCGCCTGCGCGAAGCCGGTCTCGCCACGCGAACGCTCACGCTGACGATTCGGTACGCCGGATTCGAAACGCACACGCGCTCCAAAACGCTGGGGGAACCCACTCGGCTCGATTCGGATATTTTTGCCGTGTTTCAAGAACTCTTTCGCGCCCATCGGGATGTGAAGAGAAAAGTTCGCCTACTCGGAGCCAGCTTGAGCGGTCTCGCCCAAGGCAGCGAGCAACTCGATTTACTCGATGCCGAACGCCGCGCGAAACTGGAAAAACTTACGAGCGCCACGGACCGTCTCCGCGACCGTTTTGGTTTCGGCAAAGTGCAATTCGGCGGCTCACTTCGCCATGAATCCGGGCACGATCGCGACGATTCGTAACTCTCAGCGAAACCTTGGCCGAATGTCCTATACTTTACCTTCCTTGAGCGATCCTCCATGAGCGCACCTCCAACTCCCGGTGTCTCCTCTCCACGCCCCCCGCTCCATGCCGTGGATCGCGTGCGCAATTTCTGGCAGCAGATCAGCGAAGGCCGCCAGATTGATGAATTGTGGTCGCAATTCACCGCCGACGCCCGCGCCAGTTATGGCTTTTACATGAAAGAGGTGGACTCGGAAGCGCTTAGAACCGATCGCGGGTTCAACCGCTGGTTCCGGATTGCCAAGACGCTCTTCTGGTCGTTGTTGATGAAGATGACGCCGGCGCGGCGAGTCCTCTTGCTCGTGGCGTTTGTGATGCTGGTGATGTCTGGACTCAACGCTTTTGACGTGAGGTTCGAAATCGTGGCGGCCGGGCTCTTTTTGTTGCTGCTTTCTCTGGAGCTGGCGGACAAGGTCACGATGAAGCGCGACTTGGAAATCGCGCGGGAGATTCAAACCTGGCTTGTGCCCTCGCAGCCGCCGGAAGTCGCAGGCGCGAACATCGCTTTCGCGACGCGTCCGCAGAATTCCGTGGCCGGTGATTATTACGATGCGTTCTATCCCAATCCCGAGGAGCGCGAGAGGCTGATGGTCGTCATCGCTGATGTCGCCGGCAAGAGCGTTCCGGCGGCGCTGCTCATGGCCACTCTACAAGCAAGCCTTCGGACCATTGCCGGAGAAATTGTGCCGCTGGCGGATCTGGTGGCGCGGCTGAATCGCTATTCCTGCGCGCACAGTTTAAATGGCCTGCGCTTCACGACCGCGGTCCTCTCTGAATACAACCCCATTTCGCGGCGTCTTACTTACGTGAATGCCGGCCACAATGCTCCGATTCTCCGCCGCGCCAATGGCACGCTTGAAACGCTGGAGGTCGGCGGCCTGCCGCTCGGCATTGAATCCGGCGAGAAATACGAGACCGCTTCACTTGAGCTCACACGGGGTGACGCTTTGATTTTTTTTACCGATGGCGTAGTCGAGGCCTTCAATGAATCGGGAGAAGAATTCGGAAACGAGCGCTGGCTCGGCGCGATTCGCAATCTGCCGGATTGGGATGCTCAGCAAACCCTCCAATTCCTAATGAAGCGCGTGGACGAGTTTGTCGGCGCCACGCGCCAGTCCGATGATATTACCTGCCTAGTCTTTCGCAGCCGGTAGTCCTCAGCCGAAACCCTCGAACACACGGACCTCCCTTCGCCGCCCCATCTGTCGCATAATCACAGCGTGACGCCGCGCGAAATGGCCAACTCGATCTGCGATACGCTCCGCCGCAACGGTTACCAGGCCCTGCTTGTGGGCGGATGTGTGCGCGACTTGCTTCTCGGCCGCGAGCCCGCCGATTACGACGTGACCACCGATGCCACGCCAGAACAGGTGGTAAGCTTGTTCCCGGAGAGCATCGCGGTCGGTGCGCAGTTCGGAGTGATCTTGATTCCGCGTGATGGTCTCAAAGTCGAAGTTGCCACGTTTCGCTCGGACGTGGGCTACAGTGATGGCCGGCACCCGGACAGTGTGGTTTATTCGAAGACGCCGCAAGAGGACGTTCAGCGCCGCGACTTTACCATCAACGGGCTGCTGATGCGCCACGACACGGGAGAAGTGCTCGATTTCGTGGGCGGGCAGACTGACCTCCAAGCGAAAATCATTCGAGCCATCGGCGAGCCCGACCGCCGTTTTACTGAAGATAAACTCCGCATGATGCGCGCGGTGCGATTCGCCGCACGTTTCGGATTCGAAATCGAACCCGCAACGTTTCGGGCGATACGCCGCCACGTCCGCGAGATCCACCAAGTTTCCCCAGAGCGCCTCCGCGAAGAACTCATCAAAGTTCTGACTGAAGGTGCGGCCCGGCAGGCGTTCGAATTACTGGATGAAACCTGGCTCCTCCAGCAAGTCCTTCCCGAAATCGGGGCGATGAAAGGCGTCGAGCAGCCTCCGCAATATCATCCCGAAGGGGACGTGTGGATTCACACGCTGATGATGCTCGAAGGGCTCCCTGCAAGCGCGTCCCCAACCTTGGCCTGGGGCGTTCTTCTCCACGACGTCGGCAAGCCACCGACGTCCCAATCCGCCGCGGAGACGGGAGACCGCATTCGTTTCAACAATCACGTCGAAGTCGGCGTGCGCATGGCCGAGGCCATTTGCAGGCGATTGCGCTTCTCCAACGAGGACACCGAGCAGATCCTTGCGCTCGTGGACAACCACATGAAGTTCGGTGCTGTCGAGGAGATGCGCGCCTCCACCCTGAAGAAGTTTGTGCGGCTCTCGCACTTTGAGGAACACCTGGCGTTGCATCGGCTCGACTGTCTTTCCAGCCACCACAACCTCGATTCCTACGAATTCGTCCGGCGGTTCCTCGAGGTGACCCCTCCAGAGCAGGTTCGCCCGGAGCGCTTGTTGACGGGGGACGACCTACAGGCAATGGGGTTTCGACCCGGCCCCCTATTTGCACAGATATTGCGAGCCCTTGAGGACATGCAACTGGAGGGACAGGTCAAGACGCGGGGGGAGGCAGAAGAGTACGTTCGGCGCAACTTTGGCTCAAAGGAACAAGGTGTTTCAGGCGATTGAAAGTGCATCTAATAGGAAGATTGCCGTAACCAGGCTACCTGAACCTCGCCTGTGATACCGTAATCTATTGAACACAATAGATTTACCGTACTTGATAGGGTGAAGCAGAAGATCTGCTAGAATGTGAGCGTAGAATGCTAAGATTTTGTGCTAATAACTTTTATACTTTCGTGAACCCTTTCCGGCACGCTTGCATCTAAAATCTTATCGCTTGGCTCCTTTTGGCTGCGGCGATAACTAGAGGAAATTTATGGCTGAGAAAAAAATTGTCGTGCCGGAGATTCTTCCCATCCTCCCGGTTCGTGACACCGTCCTGTTTCCGGGCGCTGTCCTACCGTTGACCGTGGGGCGAGAGAGTTCGCTGGCGTTAGTAAATAGTTTGCAGGGTGACGAGAAGCTCTTGGGAGTGGTCGCCCAGCTCGATCCGCGAGTCGAGGATCCCGCAGCCGCCGATCTCCACAAACTCGGAACGTTGGCCAAGGTGCATAAGACCGTAAAAATGCCGAACGGCAACGTAGTGATTTTTCTGGAAGGCCTCCAGCGCATTCAAGTGCTCGAGTTGATCGGCCTGCGTCCATTTCTGCAGGCCCGCGTACAGGCGGAACCGGACATCATCGGCGAGGCGGATACCGAACTTGAAGCACTGCAGCGAAATGCGCAGGAACTCTTCCGCGACGTGGTAAGCCACTCGCCGCAGCTCTCCGACGATCTGCAATCCGTGGCTCTGAACATCGATCATCCGGGCCGGCTGACGGATTTCATCGCCGGCACACTGCCGTCGCTTTCGACGCTGCTGCGCCAGGAATTGATCGAGACCTCCAGCGTACGCAAGAGGCTCGAAACCCTGATCCGCGAACTATCGAAGGAGCTTGAGGTTCTGGAGCTTCGTTCGAAAATCCACGAGCAAGTGCAGGAGCAGGTGAGCCAGAACCAGCGCGAGTACCTCCTGCGCGAGCAGATGAAGGCGATCCAAAAAGAACTCGGCGAATCCGACGATTCGATGCAGGAGATCGACGAGCTGCGCAAGAAAGTGGAAGAAGCGGCCATGTCCGCCGAAGCCAAGAAAGAGTGCGACCGCGAGATAAAGCGACTGTCAAAAATGACGCCGGCCTCCGCGGAGTACATGGTTTCACGGACCTATCTGGAATGGATGACTTCCCTGCCGTGGAGCAAATCCTCGGGCAGCTCGGAAATCGACATTCCGAAGGCGCATGAGATTCTCGACGAAGACCACTACGATCTGCAGAAGGTGAAGGAGCGCATCCTGGATTACCTGGCAGTGAAGAAACTCCAGCCAGGCATGAAGGGGCCGATCCTTTGCTTTATCGGGCCTCCAGGCGTGGGCAAGACTTCACTAGGCAAGTCGATCGCGCGTTCGCTGGGACGCAAATTCGTACGCATCGCTCTTGGCGGAATGCATGACGAAGCGGAAATCCGCGGCCACCGCCGGACATACATCGGTGCGCTACCAGGCCAGATTATCCAGGGACTGAAGCGCGGAGAAACCAACGACCCGGTCATGATGCTCGACGAGGTCGACAAGCTTGGGCGTGATTTCCGCGGCGACCCGTCATCGGCGCTGATGGAAGTTCTCGACCCGGAGCAAAACAACGCGTTCCGCGATCACTATCTGGATGTTCCGTTCGACCTTTCGAAGGTGCTGTTCATCGCCACGGCGAACTGGATGGATCCCATCCCCGAGCCGTTGCGGGACCGCATGGAAATCATCGAATTGCCCGGCTACACGGGCGAGGAGAAACTGCACATCGCGCACAAGTACCTGATCCCGAAGCAGACAGCCGAGAACGGCATAAAAGCGGGGGAGCAGATCGAATTCACCGACGAGGGTCTGCGGGAAATCATCCACAGCTTCACGCGGGAAGCGGGCGTGCGCAACCTGGAGCGCGAGATCGCTACGATCACGCGAAAGCAGGCGCGGCGCATCGCCGAAGGCAAGATGGAAAAGATGGTCGTGACACCGGAAGTGGTTCGCGAATTCCTGGGCGTGCCGAAATTCCGCACGGAGAAGGAAGTCGAGGAGCGCGTCAAGCGGCCCGGCGTTGCCGTCGGACTGGTCTGGACACCGGTGGGAGGCGACATCATCTTCATCGAAGCGACCCGCATGCGCGGCGGCAAGCAGTTCACCATGACCGGGCATTTGGGTGAAGTCATGCAGGAATCGATGACCGCGGCGCTGACCTGGACGCGAGCCAATGGCGAGCGCTACGGCATCGACCCGGACTTCTTCCGCAAACAGGATATCCACATCCATGTGCCGTCGGGCGCGGTGCCGAAGGACGGCCCGTCTGCCGGTGCGGCGATGGTCACGGCACTGGTCAGCCTGCTCAGCGGGCGTCCGGTGAAAGACCGCCTGGCGATGACCGGCGAAATGACGCTCTCGGGAATCGTTCTGCCCATCGGCGGCGTGAAGGAAAAAGTGCTCGGGGCAAAACGCGCAGGCATCAACGAAGTTCTGCTGCCTGCAGACAACGAGCCGAATGTCGTCGCGGATCTCACTCCGGAGATTCTCGGCGATATTAAGATCACCTACGTGCGCACGCTGGACGAAGTCCTGGAGCACGCGCTCCAAAAGGAACCGGTGACGCCGCCGCTCGCGCCGCAGCCTGAGCCAAAACAAAAGCGCGTTGGCCCGGATAGCCCGAGGGCGATTCACTAAGCCAGGCTATTTCTTGGACGACTGGGGCGCAGCGGTGCTGCGCCACTACATAGAAATAATGAATGCAGGCCTCCGATGTACTCGGGGGCCTTTTTCATTTCAAGCGACGCTGGGCGGCCCGGAAACAAACTCCTGCTAACATGTTTCCTGGGATCATGCCGCACGAAAAACAAAATGCAGCAGATGCGTCGGTGGAACTTGCCAAGCGCATTACGGAGGCGCTGGCGCGGGAGCGGGTCGTGCCGCGATTTGTGGACTCTTACGTCATCGAGAACGGCCGCCATGCGTTGCAGGTTCACGCTTCGCTCTACCGCGATCTTCTGGCTCTGTTGCAGCGAGAGGCGCTGCTGGCTTTGACCGTGCGGACCCTGGCGATCGTTTGCAACGAGCCGCAGCCCGCGGGCAAATCCAAACCGCGTCCCATGCTGCGGCGAGATGCCACGTTGTTCCGCAGAAAATTTCTGGCGTCACTGACGCGGCAGCAAGGCTGGACCGCGGGCGATGCGCTCGATTTTCAGCGGGACCTGCAAATGTATGAGGAGCTGCTGGCGCGTGCCGCCGAGACGCGACGCCGCCGCAAGCCTTTTGAAGCGGCGGACCATCCCTTCGTCGATCGCTGCGCCTTTTTGCTGGATTCGTCGTTCATGGAAAATGCGCGTCTGGCGGCGAGCCGCGCGCTAATGGGGATCGAGGAATTGGCGGCGCAAATTGTCGCGGCCCGAGGACAGTCACCGCCAAATTCACGTCCCCACTGAACAACAGGGGAAAATCAGGGAATACGCTCAACCTGGACGGCGGTGCCATAGGCGAGCACTTCGGTGACACCTTGCATCACCTCGGTGGCGTCATAGCGCATTCCGATGACGGCATTGGCGCCGTGTTCGCCGGCGTGCTGCAACAGAAGTTCAAATGCATCTTCGCGAGTCTTCTCGCAGAGGTTCGTAAGAATGGTGATGTTTCCACCGATGATAGTCTGAAGCGCAGCGCCGAGATTTCCGATCACGCTACGCGAGCGCACGATAATTCCGCGCACGATGCCAAAATTCCTGACAATCCGATAGCCGGGAATTTCGAGCGCTGAAGTCACCATTCCGAAATCCACTCGTGGCATTTTTGTTCTCCTTAGGAGGGGCGTTTACCGCTGCGATTCTACCCGTTCAAACGGCGCTCTGCGAACAATCTTCCTCTGTTATCCTCAGGGAAAGTGGAGACACTATTTTATATCCTGGCGTTTTTGCAGATCCTCCTTGGGTTGTACCTCATCGGGCAGGTTATGCAGTGGCTTGGCTACGTGCGTCGGCGCTTGTACCTGGATCCAGGATTCTACGCGCCGCGGGTGGCCGTACTCTGCCCCTGTAAAGGCATCGAGCCGGGCCTCGAGCGCAATCTTCTGGCGCTTACGGAATTCGAACGGCAGAATTACGACATTTTTTTCATTGTCGCCTCCGGCTCAGACCCGGCGCGCAGCATCGTCGAGCGGATAGCTTCGAATTCGAGAGTGAAAAGCCACGTGATCATCGCGGGGAGTCCGACCAACGCCGGCGAGAAGGTGAACAATTTGCGGGTTGCCGTGGAACAACTGCCGCCGGAATTTGAAGTACTGGTCTTCACCGATTCCGACGGGCGCCCGGGTAAGAGCTGGCTGCATCACCTCGTGGCGCCGCTGAGTGATCCAGGAATCGGAGCGACAACCACCATGCGCTGGCTGATTCCCCATCGCGGCAATCTGCCGACCGCGCTCCTGGCCGCGTGGAATGCGCCGGTGGTCACCATGCTCAGCGAGAAAGGGAGAAATTTCTGCTGGGGCGGTGGCACCGCGATTCGCCGGAGCATCTTCGAGCAATCGGGTGTCTTGCACGTGTGGAGAAACTCGGTCAGCGACGATTATTCCTTGACGCGTGTGCTGGAGCGCAACAATCGCTCGATTGTTTTCATCCCGGAATGCTTGACGCCTTCTTACGTCGAAACCGATTTCCAGGGATTGCTGGAATTCACGAACCGCCAAATCCTGATCACGCGCGTGTACGCGGATAGAGTGTGGGCGCCCGCGGCCTTCACGCATCTTCTGTACTGCATGACGCTCTTGCTTGGCGTGATTCTGATCCTGAGCGACACCTTCGAACAGAGACCCGCTTTTCATATCGCGGCGCTGACGTTTCTTCCCGTGCTGCTTTCGTCGATCCGGAGTTCCATCCGGCTCATCGGCGTGACGGAGGCCCTGCCTGCCGGGCGATCCCAGCTCATGGGACAAGCCTGGATTTACATTCTGCTAGCGGCTTTTATCCCGTTCTTCTATACCATCAATTTTGCTAACTCTCTCATCACACGCAAAATTCGTTGGCGGGGTATGGCGTACGAATTGATTGGCCCGGAGCAAACGCGAATAGTTCCCTTGTGAGGTTCGCAATTGCGGGGGGCTAACCCTCGCCGCCTTTCCACAAGGCCTCGTGCTAGTCCAGCTATTACGGACTCCTCTGCGTTTAAGCCCGTTCGTGGGTAAAAAGGGGAAAAATTTCGCGTATCGTGCAATTCCTACCGTCAAATGAATTCGCAAGTGTCCGACAGCGGGCGTAAGTCCTCAAGTTATGAGTAAGTTGCGCATCCTTCCATTCGGTAGAATATGTGCAGATACGAATGGTTCGGGGAAACGATCTCAGGTGGACTTTCAGGGAGTTCCTTCACACGCCTGGTCGTTGCAGTACAGTGGGTAAGGGTCGGGGGAGCTGTCAGCCGTTTTTTTGACTTCTTGCTTGCCTGTCTGCCCCGTGGGGTGTACGCCTCGTCGAGGGGCGAAGAACATAAAACTTAATAGGCTTCAGTTCCGTCACGAAGCTGCATTCGGAGGGGGTGCATGTGAAGGCGATTCGCAGAAGTGAACAACCGGAGCAATTGACAAATTCCCGCCCAGCTTTTACCCGCGAAGTCTTCTTTTTCTATGAAAAAAGTACTGGAGTTGCCCACTTTCATGTCGACGCTGAACCAGACGGCAGGTTTCCCGTGGAGCAGGCCGCCGGGCTGCTGGCGATGCACTGCATGGTGCGGGGCCAGTCAACGAGCGATTACATTGTGATGGTCCAGGCCGAAAACGATGTGCTAGAAGGCCTCAAGGACAAAGCCGACAAACTATTGCAGGCAGGGAAATCGGTCTGCAGCCAAGTGAAGATGACGCGCCGCGAGGAAGAAGTTCTCTCCGGCCTGATGAAGAGCCTCGCCAACAAGGAAATCGCCGCCAATCTGAATCTCTCCGAGCGCACCGTAAAATTCCATGTCTCCTCGCTGCTCGCAAAGTTCCGCGTGCGCGGGCGAATGGAGTTGGTTCGCGTAGCTTCGCGGCAAACCACCGGAGCCGCGCCAATGCCAATACCGGTGTCGGTGCCGGTGGTGACACGGGAGGCACGCGCTTTTGGGCCCGGGCCCGCGACAAGAAATTATCCCGCGGCGCGGGGGTCGGCAGCCGTTGTTTCATTGTCCAAACGGCAAATGATGGCCTAATTCGCATTCCTTTCCAGTTTTGCAGACAAATGAAAAGGCCTCCCGATCGGGGGCCTTTTCATTTTTTGGGCTCGCGGGAAAAGACTACTTCTTCGCCGCATCGTAGAGCTCGGCGGCCTTGTCCCAATTGACAACATTCCACCAAGCCTTGATGTAATCAGCGCGCACATTTTGATACTTCAGGTAGTACGCATGTTCCCAGACATCCAGCCCGAGAACAGCCTTGCCGCCACCCGTGAGCAGATAGGGAGTGTCCTGATTCGGCGTGGAGTCGATGGCCAGTTTCCCATCTCGGACGACCAGCCACGCCCAGCCGGAACCAAAGCGGCCCATCCCAGCGGCTGCAAGTTTTTCCTGAAATCCGGCAAATGACCCAAACGTGGAGTTGATAGCAGCCGCAAGATTCCCCTTAGGCTCTCCGCCACCCCCCTTCTTCATCAGTGTCCAGAAGAGCGAGTGGTTCCAGTGGCCGCCACCATTGTTGCGGACGGCGTTGCGGATATTCTCCGGGACCGTATCGAGACCTTTGAGGAGATCATCGAGCGACTTGGATTGCAAAGTGGCTTGGCCTTCCAGGGCCTTGTTCAGGTTGGTAACGTAGGCGCCATGATGTTTGTCATGATGGATCTCCATCGTCCTGGCGTCGATGTAAGGCTCGAGTGCGTCAAACGAATACGGCAACGGGGGCAACGTAAAGGCCACGGGTTTTTCCTCCAGAGTAAGATTTGAATCCGAATTGTTCGCGGTGCCGGCGCGCAAAAGACCAGGTGCAGCATTTCCTGCCCCAAGTAATCCTGCGCCGACGATACCCGTATTCACCAAAAAGTTGCGGCGATTCATAGTAACCTCAGCACGCGGAGGGCGAGTCGACCTGCGGGTGGAATTATACCGCTAGTGGCCGCGAGATGGTAATGCGGCCTGAGGAAAACCGCGATTCCGCAGGACTCACCGGCCTGCTGGCGAGGCTTATTTCCGCCTGTCCCTCCAGCAACATTATCCATCGCGTCCATTGCGCGCTGATTGGATGCGCGAAAGCGCCCAACGGGCAGATTCGGCGAGGACCTGATCCTGCGAAGCCGCGACCCGCCCCAGTATATTGCTGATCCGATCGTGAGCCGCCGTGCCCGGCCGCAAGCCGGAATTCCCGAGCGCGATGCAGGCGTTGCGTATCAGGCCGCGCCATTTGGTACGTTTGACGGGGCTTCCGCGAAAGAGCTCGCGAAAGTCTGCTTGGCTCAGCCCGAGGAGCCATTCCAGTCTTGGGAGGTAGAGTGATTCGTCTTGCGGCGGGAGAGACGTCTCGGTGTGGCTTTCCTTCGGCGGGGGAAAACTTCTTGGCTGGAACTGCGGTATCGTCACAATCGGGGCGCGCCGGTTCCACGGGCAAACGTCCTGGCAGATGTCGCAGCCGAAAACATGATTTCCCATCGACTCGCGGAACTCTTCCGGGATGGAGCCCCGCAGTTCGATGGTCAGATAGGAAATGCACTTTCTGGCGTCCATGACGTAGGGCTCGACGAAGGCTTGCGTCGGGCAGGCATCAAGGCAACGCCGGCAGCTCCCGCACAAATCCGGCGGCGGCAGCTCGTTCGCCGCGAGCGTCGGTTCGAGATCGAGAGTGGTGAGAATGACGCCGAGAAAAAAGAAGGAGCCGAGCATCTGGTTGAGCAGCAGCGTGTTTTTCCCCAGCCAACCCAAACCGGCATATTTTGCGAGCACTCGCTCCTGGACCGGCCCCGTGTCCACGTAGGAGCGTGCCTCGAATGTGCCTTTAAATCGTTCGCGCAGGGATTCAACGAGCGCGTCCAGTCTCTCCCGCAACTCATCGTGATAGTCGTCGCCCCAGGCATAACGAGAAATCCACCCACTCGGGTTGCTTGCATCGATAGGCAGCGCAGAATCGATGGAAAGCGGCTGCGCGGTGATGTAGTTGAGCAAACCGACGATGGCGCTCCGGATCCCGGGCATGGCGGTTTGCGGATCGGATCGCCGGGGATCCGCGAGGTACTTCATTTCGCCGGCGTAGCCCCGTGCGAGCCACTCGGGCATCCGATTCAGTTCGGGAAATTGCTCCGCGCGGACCACGCCGCAAAGGTCGAAACCCAGAGATTTCGCCTGGTCCACAACCCACAACGTATCGGCGAGCGGCATCATCCAAAAGATTGTGCCGTAGTCCAGCGAATCAGGCGAGCTAAAGGGGAAATTCTGATGTCGCGCTCGAAGAGACCGGCCGGGTGAAATTACCTAAAACTTCGAAGCGCGGTGCTCTCGTCTGTAAACACATCAAATACGGTATACAGCTTGGTGATCTGAAGAAGATCGCGGACTTTCTTCGTCAGGTGCAGCAACTTTAGGTCCCCGCTCTGATTCTTCACCGCCGTGAACCCGCTGACCAGCTCGCCGATTCCGGAACTGTCAATGTAGTCCACGTCCGCCAGATTCAGCAGAATCAATTTTCTTTGATCCTCTAGCAGCCCCCGAATCGTCTTTCGCAGCAAAGCGCTGCCGTCTCCGAGGACGATCCGGCCGCTCAGATCCACGACGGTAACTTGCCCGGCATCGCGATGTGTCGCATGCAGTGACATCTATTTCCTTACGCTTCCTGTTGGGGCTTGGCGCCTTGTCCGCCTTGGCCATTCCGCGAAGCACTCCCCGGGGCGGGCAGTTTCTTTGACATCACGATTTCCGCACCACCCGTTTTGCCGGAAATCACATCGAACTCGTCCATGAAAGCACGCATCAGGAAAATCCCGCGACCGGAGGTGCTAAGCAGATTTTCCTCGGCGAGCGGGTCAGGAACATCGGAGAGCAAGAAACCCGCGCCCTCGTCCAGTACGTGAATAATCATCTTGTCCGCAGTGAGGTCCACGGCAAGGTGGATTTTCTTGTCCGGGCGTTCCTCGTTCCCATAGTGGAAGGCGTTGATCACGCCCTCGCGGACGCTCATACCGATGCGATAGCAGTCGTCCTCTCCGAACCCCGCCGCTTCCGCCACGCGAAGACACAACTCCTCGGCGAGATTGACGCTCTCGACCTGCGTCTCCAGCGTAATTTCTAGGTGCTTGGCGTCTGATGCCATCTTTTGCGTTGCTCTTGCCCCGGGAACCCCTAAAGTGAGCGCTTTATGGGTAACATAGCCAAGGAAAGCGAGTCAATGGAGCAAACCTGCCGTCCCGCATATTTTTAAGATGCTATTTGCGGCCAAAAGGCAACCTCAACCTGATGGACCCCGTCTGACAATCTGAGATGCGAAGATGGGTTGAGTCTCAGGCCCAGTAGGAGCGGTCCAGCGTTCTGTACTGGATCGCTTCGCTGAGATGCCTTGGCTCTGCATAAATCAATCCGCCAAAATACGCCAGCGATACTCTTGCGCCACGCGACGGTTATTCCGTTTGCCGAGACGCCCGCGGTCATTTCCCGCGCCAAGCCATGCGCCCCCTCCAAATCGACAGCACACCGTGCCGCTAGTCACAGTCCACCGCCCCACCATGCCTCTCACCGAGATCGACCGCAATCCCCGCAAGCGCAGCCCCGCCAGCCGGTAGCGGGCCAGTTTCCGACTAGGGACCGCTCCTTACCTTGTTCGCTGTTCTATGCTTTTTTGCGCTTCGCTAGTGGAGTGCTTCTGACATGCCCCGGAAAGTCAAAGCCGGGACTTAGCTAACTCCCGGTTCGTCACGGATTGGGTTTTGCCGCTGTTTGTTGCGGTTGGGTGCCAATATGCGGTGGTCTACTTGTCGATAGTGCCGCTGCCGCATCTAGCAAAAGTTCTGCCTTCAGCCGCGATGGCAGAAGGCCCTCGACGAAAGGAATGGTGAAGTCCGGATCGTCTTCCATGCCGAGGTGGACCAGAGGAGTTAAAGCCGGTATAGAGAAATAATTTCCGCCAGTTCCTTGCTTTTCAGAGAGGATGTGATTTGCCGACGCAAATCCCTGTCGTAATGCGTCATGTAACGCTCGCTGGTTATTTTGACCAGCCGCCACGAAGGCTTGCGCCGAAATTAGGTCCGAGGATGTTCCTTCATTCATTGCCTTATTGTCTCGTTGAACTTCGGCAATCACGGCCGCCGCTCGCTCCGGATCATAACCGGAGATACTTCGAGCCACCTGGAGCAAAGCGGTAGTACGCTTGCCGTCCGGCAACTGTTCGGCCTGAGCGATCGCCTCAGCCGGGTTGGAATGCGAAAGGCGCACGGCATCCTGGTACTTCTCGCTCTCACCTGCAGTTAGGCCTCGCTGAGGAGGTAAGGCGGGCCCGAACGCGATCGACGGTTGCTGGCCTTCTTTTATGAGCTCGAGACCCCGTTGCAATTCTGGTCTGCTTGACTCCAATTCCTTGGCCAGATCGGGATCTCGGGTGGTGAGAGATTCCAATATTAAAATGGCCGCATCGATTGCATTATGCACCGCCGCCTTTTGACCGCTGGCGGTAGACACTTCCGCTCTAAATTGGTATTTGCTTGTATCCGTGGCGAGCAGGTTCTTTACGAGCATGCGCAGAGCGGGCTGCACTGAATCAAACGGCAGGCCGCCCGCAAGCACGTGGAGCATTCTACCAAACTCATAATCATCAAAGTACGTACGAGGAGCTTGCCTGTATCCGGCGAATGCCGGCTGGAAGACGGACTCGAGGATGCGAATCGCACGTGGATTATCGCTGCCCCAGTATTTGTTAGTTGCCTGCATGGCGGCGTAGCCCAGCGCGGCGTAAGGATAGTGTCCTTGCAGGCCGAGGCGCTCTGCCTCTTGCTCCAACACGGGCAGAGCAGTTTCTCCATCGCGCGTCACTAAAATACCGAATACCTGTTGCGCTAATCCCATTTGAGTGGGCAAAGTGGCGGACTTCGCCTCAGGATCTTCAGTGCTAATTCCAGTTCGCTTTCAAGATGAGACTAATTGTGTTATGTTTGGGGCATGGCAAGACCCAGAAAGATCGACTCGGGTTTGGTGAAGCGGGCCCAACTGTTGGCGTCTCGAACGGACGACATTCAGGAATTGCGCATGGCGCAAGCGGTTCTGTTGCCCGCCTTGGGACAAATGACCTTGAAGGCCGCCGCCAAGGTGATCGGCGTTGGGCGGGCAACCGTGGCTCGGCTCCAGACGAGGTTTCGGCGTCGCAAGGGGAGCGCTCAACCGACGCCCCGGCGGTGGGGAGGGCGGCGGCGGGCGCTGATGAAACTGGAAGAGGAGCAGGCCTTTCTGTCCGCCTGGAAACCCCAGGCCGAGCAAGGCCAATTGGTGGTCGTGACGCCGCTACAGGTGGCGCTGGAAGAAAAGCTCGGGCGCCGAGTCAAGCCCTCGGTGGTGTATCGGCTGCTGGATCGCCACCACTGGCGCAAAGTGGCCCCCGACACACGACATCCCAAGGCCCAGCCAAGCCTCCAAGACGAATGGAAAAAAAAACGCTGCCCCAAGAGTTGGAGGCCATGCTGACTGCGCAGGCCGTGCGCGAGCGTCCGATTCGGCTGATGTTTCAGGACGAGGCCCGTTTTGGCCGCATGGTCCGTATCCGACGTTGTTGGGCTCCGGCTCCGTTGCGCCCGGTCGTGTTCAACGGCTACGAGCGCGAATTCACTTACGTTTATGGCAGCGTCAGTCCCTGGCATGGGGAATTGGACTGGAGTTTGAGTGACAAGATGAACACGGCCCAGATGGCTGCGTTTTTGTCGCAAGTCAGTCAAGCGCATCCCCAGGAGTTCATCGTGATGGTGGTGGACGGTGCCAGTTCGCACAAAGCCAAGGAGTTGATCGTGCCGGAGAATGTGCGCTTGATTCCCTTGCCGGGTTATTCGCCGGAACTCAACCCCCAAGAGCACATCTGGGATGAAGTACGGGAAAAGGCCTTTCCCAATCTGGTCCTGGATCGGATGGCTGCGGTGGTCGAACGGCTCAGAAACGGCATGACCGCCTTAGCTGCGGACGCCGAACGAGTCCGCAGCATTACCGCTTGGCCTTGGATAGTTAGTCTCAACTTGAAAGCGAACTAGAATTAATGGCTGATTCGGCCTGGTCAAAGGCGTGGTAAGAGGAACGCACCAGTGGGCCGGCTTCGACATGTTTGAAGCC
>Ga0137409_10001044_pt1 | contig 29862 bp, 33 predicted proteins | sample CZODoug1_16funga_FD_122059 | JGI IMG/M metagenome (GOLD analysis project Ga0137409, IMG submission 122059) | Vadose zone soil fungal communities from Angelo Coast Range Reserve, California, USA - CZODoug1_16fungal (Hybrid Assembly) | ecosystem: Environmental > Terrestrial > Soil > Vadose zone...
GGTCGTGCCGCCGCGAGGGGCAGGGGATCGGCGTCACGGGCTGGGTGCGCAATCTCCCGGACGGCCGCGTCGAGGCCGTGGCGCAGGGCACGCGGGAGCAGGTCGAGAAGCTCATCAAGTGGTGCTATCGCGGCCCGGAGGAGGCGCGCGTCACGGACATCGCGGTGACGTACGAGGAGACGCTGGAGGATTTCAGGGATTTCGGGATCCGATAGGACATGGGCGAGAACAGGATTCACCGCATCACCGCGCTGGGCAACGTGGAGTTCATGAAGAAATACGCCAAGCCCGGCTGCGTGGGGCTGTTCGGCGGCAGCTCGGGGATCGACCGCGCGATCCGCGTCGGGCAGAAGGACATGAACGACGAGGCCAGGCCCAGTCTCTGGTCGCACGTCGCGGTGTTCGAGGGCGAGCGCGTGGACGGCGAGCACTGGCTGCTCGAGAGCGACTTCGACATGGGCAAGGGGCAACTCCGCAACGGCGTGCAGGAAAACCGCATCGACAAGTACGGCAGCGAAAAGGAGTGGCCCAACGTGGCCGTGCTGGATCTCGGGCTCAAGGACAAGGACGTCCGGCGGGTCGTGGTTGCCGGCCTCGACCTGGTCGCGAAGCGGACCAAGTACGACCTGCCCGGGATCCTCCAGACCTATTGGGCGATGATGCGGAAGACGATGGACAAGGGAGCGGACCGGGATTCGGCCTTCTGTTCGGCGTTCGTGCGCGCCGTGTTCAAGGTCGCGGAGATCGACCTGGTCCCGGGGGTCGCGATCCAGCATACGCTGCCGGAGCACGTCTCCCGGACGGCGCTTCCCCACACCCGATACCTGCTCGTGCGCGACGGCACCTAAGGCGGCGACGCGCTGGCGCAGCGGAAGCCGAGCGTCGGCGACCGCTTCGTGACGGGCAGTTCCTGCCGCTCGCGGATCGTCCGGCGGTCCTGCGGGCTCAGCCAGTGGCCGCCGCGCACGACCCGCGTGTCCCGCCCCGGGCGTCCCTCGGTCGCCGTCCACTCCGCCAGGTGATCGGCCATATCCCGGCAGCCTTCAGCCGCCCCCGCCTCCCACTCCGGCTCGGTCGGCAGCCGTTTGCCGGCGCGCAGACAGTAGGCGACGGCGTCGAGATACGAATATCCTCCCGCGCGCGGCGGCGCCTCCTCGCGGTCAATCCAGATCTCGCCGATCCGGATCATCGAGGGGGGCGGCCGGTCGGACGGCGCGGCGCCCCACAGGGCGGCGGCGGCCGCGGCGAGGAGTATCGGGAGTGCCGCGGGCCAGCGCGACGGCCGGCGCGGCAGCCAGCGGGCCAGGCTCCGGGCGAGCGCGACGGCGTCGGGCCGCGATGCCGGATTCTTCTCCAGGCAGCGGCGCACGAGATTCCGCAGGGCGGGGTCGAATCCTTCGAGGTCGGGCGCGGGATCGTTGAGGATCTTGGACGACAGCTCGAGGAACGACGGCGCGCTGTGCGGGAGACGGCCGGAGAGCAGCTCGTGGAGCATGACGCCGATGGAGTAGACGTCGGCCCGTCCGTCGGCTTCGCGCGAGTCTCCCCGGGCCTGTTCGGGCGCCATATAGGCGGGGGTGCCGAGCAGTTCGCCGGTCTCGGTCAACCGCGGATCTCCGGGGCCGCGCGCCACGCCGAAGTCGGTCACGACGGGCTCGCCCGAGCAGACGACGATGTTGGAGGGCTTGAGGTCGCGGTGGACGATCCCGCGGGAGTGGGCGTGCGCGGCGGCGCGGGCGACGCGCTCGAGGAGGCGGCAGGCTTCGGCGGGCGGCAGCGGCCCCCGCAGGAGCTCGCCCTCGAGCAGCGGCATCGTGTAGAAGAGCCGGCCCTCGTGTTCCCCGGTCTCGAGGATCTTGACGATGTTCGGGTGGTCGAGGGACGCGGCCAGCCGCGCCTCGCGGAGGAAGCGCTCGCGGGAAAGCGGGCCGGAGTCGTCCTGTCGCAGCGCCTTGAGGGCGACGATGCGGTCGAGCTCGCGGTCGCGCGCCTGATAGACGATGCCGCAGGCGCCGCGCGCCCGTTCTTCCAGGATCTCGTAGCGTCCAAAGTCCATAGGGCCCCTCAGGGGGACCGGGCCACGGGGGATCCCCCCCGTGGCCGGCCCTGACGCCGCCGTCGGCGCTAGCCCTTCAGCCGGGTGATGACCCAGTCGAGCAAGCTCGGCAGGGCCAGGATCACCGTCTGCAGGACCTGATCGAGGAAGCTCTGAAAGCCATCCATCGTCAGTCCCTCCCATGGAACAGCATCGCTGACCAGGAGCGATGCCGGAGTCAAAGTGCCCCGACACCGCTCCACAAGGAGGGGCGCCGTCCTGGCGGCAAAGCGAAGCTTCAAGAAAGAGCTTCGCGCAACAATCTCAAAGAACGGGCCGGGGGTCAGCGCCCCTCGGCCCGGCCGCGGCATCGGCAGAGCCTCCGCCGCAGCTCCTCCATCAGCCGCGCCGGCTCGGCGAACCGGGACGACAGGGCGAGGAGGAAGTAGATCCTTCGGGCCGTCTCCCGCACGAACCGGTCCCGGTATCGTCCGGAGCGCGGCCCTCCGTCCGGCGCCATCGGCACCTCCCTGACCTGCACCCTCGCGCGAGGGGTGCAGGCCCGGGCCGCCTGCGCCGGCCGGGGTCTACGTCACGAAATTCTCCCGGGCGATCTCGCGCCCGCGATCGATCAAGTCACGCACTTGGCCCCGGATTCGCTCCCGCGCATCCTCCGCGGGCGGCTGCCGGAGGCACTCGTCGAGGAGCCGGACCACCTGCACCAGCCGCAGCGTCTCGGGGAAGTGGCAGAAGACCGGCTCCATCTGGCTCATGCGGTCCGCTCCTCCTGGAGCGATTGCGAGAGGCTCCGGAGCGACAACGCCCGCTCCATCCGGAGCATGTGCCGGGCCTTTTCGTCTGGCACCGGCCCCGTGGCCCGCCCCATCACCATCTGGACCACCACGCGCCGCACCGAGACGGGATCGCGTCTGCAGAACAGCTTTCCGTCTTTCACGCTCCACATTCGCTCGTCCTCCACCCGGGTAGTGGGCCGGACGGCAATAATGCGGGCCGATCATTTTTCCTGCCGACTTTTCCCCCTTCCCCCCCACTCCTCAGGCGGATGATGGAACACAAGCCACAAAGGACACCGAAGAAGAAATCAAGGCGGTGTCCCCCCGGATCATCGGAGCCGCCAATGCGGTGCGCCGGGCGCTGGGACCGGGACTCTTCGAATCGATCTACGAGGAGTGCCTGGTGCACGAGGTGACCCTATCTCCGACCCACGGGAAAGTGGCTTGGCCTTCTTTTGAACTTCCGCACCCCGGTGCTGCAGCGGGGCATCCGCCGCGTCGTGAATGGAACTTCGTGTTCTGGGTGACCTTCGTGGCTTTGGGTTGAACGGGTCTTTATGAAACTGCTCGCTGCCTTGCTCGTCGCCGGGCTGGCTTCCTCTCAGGACGCTCCGACGATCTGGATCTTCTTCTCGCCGGACTCTCCGGATGCGTCCCGGATTTTCGAGCAGGTCAAGGGGGAGAAGGTGCGGGCGGTGCTGCTCGTCGAGCGGTACTTCGGCGACCGCGAGCCCTCGGAGGCGTTCCTTGCCACGGTGCAGGCCGCCGGCGACGTCCGCCCGTTCGACGAGGACGGCCTCCGGATGGCGAGGAAGCTCGGCATCCGGCGGTTGCCGGCGGTCGCCGTCGTGCGCGGGGACCGGGTCCACGTCGCGACGGGGACGAAGGTCGACGTGAAGGAGCTGATGAAATGCGCGCGCTGATCGCCTTATGGGCGCTCGTCGGGGACGACAGCCGGTTCTTCGAGCGGCGGGACGTGGACTTCTGGAACAGCCGGCGGAAGGCGTCGGAGCCCGCGGCGGCGGATCTCTGGGCGGACTCGGCGGCGCCGCCGGCGGTGAAGCGGCTGCTGGACGCTCCGAGCGCCGAGACTGCGCGCTCGTATCTGGCCTGGCAGGAGGAGCGGTTCCGACGACTGCGGGCGGCCATTGCGGCGGTGGAGGCGGAGCAGGGGAGGAAGGCCGAGGCGCCGCTGCTCTACTTCTCGCGCGAGGGTTGCCCCTGGTGCGCCCGGCAGGATCAGGAGCTGCAGGGACTCCCCGTCGTCCGCGTTCCGGCCGGATCCCCGCTCTGGTCGCAGTATGGCGTGACGATGACGCCCACACTGGTCGCCGGGGGGAAAGTGCTGCGCGGCTTCACGCCGCGCGAAGCGCTGATGAAGGAGCTGCCGCATGACTAGCCTGCTGTTCCTCGGGCTGCTCCTGGGCCAGGACCTGATCGAGCGGGATCGGGAGCTGCGGCGGCGTCTGCCTCCGGGCGTGGAGCTGAAGGACGTGAAGCCTCAGCGGGCGTCGATCCAGCTGGACGCGGCGCCGGACCTGGGGTGCGGAAGCTTCGATCTCAAGGCCAGCTTCCGCAGCCTCTTCACCAAGAACCTGAAGGAGGAGTTTCTGGGTGGGGCGCTGTCGGCCGTGCAGTCGGAACTGGCCGGGTCGGCCCTGGTGCTCGCCTGCTACGCGTCGCCGACCGTGTGCGACGCGATCAAGCACTACCGCATCTCGGCCAACACGATGCTGGGGCAGGAGCTGGACGGCTGCCGTTCGCTGGAACGGGCGCTCGACGGCGTCCAGCGCGAGTCGCAGGCCCGGGCCATCAAGGAGTGTCTCGATGCCAAGGCGAAGCAGGGGATGGCGCTGGACGAGGCGCAGAAAGCCTGCCGCCGGACCTCGGAGCTCCGGGGCCTGGACGGGAAGCCGGTGCGGGAGATCGATCTGAACCGCGACCTGGGGATTCCCGAGACGCTGGTGCCGCCGCTGAAGATCGGGGCGGGGACGCTCCGGGCCGAAGCTCGCAATACGGCGGTGATGGAGCAGTATGAGGTCCGCCGCAAGGAGAAGGCGGCGCTCTGGAACGACGCGCTCAAGGATCCCTGGAAGGCGCCGATCGACAAACTGGGCCCCGTCTCCCGCGAAGAGCTGGGACGGATCTCGGCCATGGAGGCGTCTCGCCGGGAGGCGGCGGTGAGGAGCGTGTCGGCGGCGCAGGCGCTGGCCGAGGTGGTCGGGGAGGCGCAGTCGGCGGAGCGCTCGCTGGAATCCGGGGAGCTGCTCGCCACGCCGGAGGTCCGGCGCGAGCTGGAACGGCGGCGCCAGCAGCTGAGGAACGAGATCACGCGTCTCACCGAGACTTTTGAAGCGGAGCGGCGGGTGAACGCCGCGATCGGCGAGGCGCAGACGGCGGCCGCGGCGGAGGTGGCGGAGAAGGCGCGTCAGCGTCTCGCCCCCCGCCGGGAGGAGGAAGCGCGGAAGGCCGCCGCCGAGCAGCTCAAACCGTGGGGCTGCGAGGTGAAGAGGGACGAAAGGAGCCCGAAATGAAAGGGCCGAGAATTCCCGGGGATCCCTCGCTCTTCCATATCCTGATGGGGGAGCCGGACGAGAAGTGCGAGATCTGCCGCGCCCATGCCCTGACGGGGCACGACTTCCCCCAGGTCGTTCCGGGCATCACGATCATCGAGTCGGGGCCGCTCGATGCGATCCTGCGCTGTCCCTGTCCGCTCTGCGCGCAGATCGACTTCGAGCGCTTCGAGGAGGACCGGGATCCCGATCCCGACGATCCCCGTCACGGATGAAGCAGTCCCTCCTTTCCCTTCTTCTCTTCGCCGGGGGGATGTCCTGCGCGGGGCGGCCCTCCCTTCCGACGCCGCCAGGACATCCCCCCCTCGCGTGGCGGTTGTCCGAAGCGTCCGCCCCCGGCGGGAAGGAGCTGGTCTTCGAGGCCTTCGACCCGACCGCGGACGTCCGCATCTCCGTGCGCTTCGCGCGGGAGCTGGCCTCCGTGGGCGAAGTCGTGGAGGCGGAGGTCTGCCTCCCCGAGGCGACGGGTCTGCATCGACTGGAAGTCGTTCCGGACCGCGAGGGCGTGACGATCCTCGGCCCGCGCGAAGTCTGGGTCGACGGCCCCGCGCCGGTGCGCGTCCGCTTCACGTGCTCCGCACCCGGTCGCGGCGGAATCTCGGTGATCCTGAAGGAGTGATTCCCGAGAAGCTCCTCAAGCGCGCCATGAAATGGAGCGGCGAGAAGCGCAAGGTCGCCCTTGTGAACGGGGGGCCGGCGATCCTCGTCGAGCATCTGCAGCAGCGGGAGATCCTGAAGTCCGCGGGCAAGGTCGTGGGGGAGGGGAACCTGGACGAGATGAGGGGCCGTGTTCGTCGTGGACACCTCTGTCTGGATTGAATTCCTCGCCGCCCGATGGGGCCGGGAGTCAACCCTTCTGCGGGAGGCCCTGCATCGGGTCAACCGGGTGCGGCTCTGCGGGGCGATCCTCCAGGAGGTCCTGCAGGGGATCCGGGAGGATGACGACTTCCGGCGGGAGCGGCAGAATCTCGCGCAGTTCCGCTACCGGGAGGCGACGCGCGGGACCTGTCTCCGGGTCGCCCAGCTCTATCGGCAGCTGAGGCGGAAAGGGGTGAAGGTCAGTTCCTTCGACACGACGATCGAAGCGGTTTGCCTGGAGAACGGGCTTCCCTTGCGGACTTGCGACAGGCGCCACTTCGAGCCGATGGCGAAGCACGCGGGCCTCAAGCTGGCGTGACGGCCTTTCGGATCGCCACCACGTCGCGCAGCAGGGCGGGGAGGTCGGCGAGCTTCAGCATGTTGGGGCCGTCGCTCGGACCCTTGTCGGGGTTCTCGTGCACCTCGATGAAGAGGCCATCGGCGCCGGCGGCGACGCCGCAGCGCGCGATCACCGGGATCATGTCGCGCATGCCGCCCGACGCGTTGCCCAGCCCGCCCGGCTGCTGCACCGCGTGGCCCGCATCCATCACCACCTTGCAGCCGAACGACTTCATGATCGGAATCGCGCGCATGTCGACGACCAGGTTCTGGTAGCCGAAGGTCGCGCCGCGCTCGCAGAGCATCACGTCCTTGTTCCCCGTCGACGTCGCCTTCTCCAGGATGTTGCGCATCGACCAGGGATCCATGAACTGGCCCTTCTTGATGTTCACGGTCCGCTTCGTCTTCGCCGCGGCCACCACCAGGTCGGTCTGGCGGCAGAGCATGGCGGGGATCTGGAGGACGTCGACGACTTTCGCCGCGGCCTTCGCCTCCTCGGGCGAGTGGACGTCGGTGAGCAAGCGCAGTCCGGTCTGCTTCTTCACCTTGGCGAGGATCGCGAGGCCGTCCTTGAGGCCCGGTCCGCGGTAGGTCTTGCCCGAGGTGCGGTTGGCCTTGTCGTAGGAGCTCTTGTAGACGAAGTCGACGCCGGCGGCGCGGCAGATCTCGGCGATGGCGTTCGCGTGGCGGAGGGCGTGGGCTTCGGACTCGATGACGCAGGGGCCGCCGATGAAGAACAGATCGGTCATGTCCCCTCGATCAGGTCGTTGATCTGCTTGAAGGAGTGGCCCATCTTGTCCCGCTTGTCCCGGAGATACTTCCGGTTGTGCTCGTTGGGCGCGATCTCGATGGGGACCTGCTCGACGATCTCGAGGCCGTAGCCCGCGATCGAGTGCATCTTCTTGGGGTTGTTCGTCAGCAGTCGCATCCTGCGCACGCCGAGGTCGTAGAGGATCTGCGCGCCCGTGCCGTATTCGCGCACGTCGGCGGGCAGGCCGAGCTTCAGGTTGGCCTCGACCGTGTCGGAGCCCTCGTCCTGGAGCTTGTACGCCTTGAGCTTCTGGATGAGGCCGATGCCGCGGCCCTCCTGCCGGATGTACAGGAAGACGCCGCGCTTCTCGCGCGCGATGATCTCCAGCGCGGCCTCCATCTGCTCGCCGCACTCGCAGCGCAGCGAATGGAAGATGTCGCCGGTCAGGCACTCGGAGTGGACGCGCACCGTGACGGCCTCGGGCTGGACGACCGTCTCTCCGTTCTTCACGGCGCCGACGTCGCCCGCGCAGAGGGCGACGTGGAGGTACTCGTCGACCTTCGAGCGGTAAAGGTGGACGCGGAAGTCCCCGAAGCGGGTGGGGAGGGTGGTTTCGACGACCTTCTCGATGATCCGCTCCTTCTGGCGCCGGTACTCGATGAGCTGGGCGATGGTGGCGATCTTCAATCGATGCTGCGTCGCGAATTCGAGCAGGTCGGGGAGCCGCGCCATCGAGCCGTCTTCCTTGAGGATTTCGATGATGACCGCCGCGGGTTTCAGGCCGGCCAGCCGGACGAGGTCGACCGAGCCCTCGGTATGGCCGGCGCGGACGAGCGCGCCGCCCTCCCGGGCGCGGAGGGGATGGACGTGGCCCGGCCGGGCCAGGTCCGCTGGTCGGCAGCGGTCGTCGATGGCCGTCAGGATGGTCTTCGCCCGGTCGAACGCCGACGTGCCGGTGGAGATGCCGGCGGCCGCGTCGATGGTGACGGTGAAGTTGGTTCCGTGCTTGGAGGTGTTGTCGAGCGCCTGGAGGCCCAGGCCGAGGGCATCGCACTTTTCGCTGGTCAGCGCCAGGCAGAGCTCGCCGCAGGCCTTGCGGACCATGAAGTTGACCCCCTCGGGGGTCACCTTCTCCGCGGCCATGACGAGGTCGCCCTCGTTTTCGCGGTTTTCGTCGTCCACCAGGACGACCATCCGGCCGGCGCGAAGCTCGTCCAGGACTTCCGGGATCGATGCGAATTCACTCATGAGATGGGGATCATAGCTCGAGTTCATCGGCCCCGTCAACGTCACTACAAGTAACTGGCGGCCAGGGCCTTACATTCCCACAAACGCAACCGGTGCGTTTGTGGTCAGCGGAGGCGGACTTCGAGGCGGGAGTCCACCTTGCTGCCGCGCGATTCGTTGAGGGCGATCTGGACGGCGTCGCCGGCGGCCTTTGCGTCGGCCACGCGCCCCTCCAGGGTGATCTGGAGGTCTTCGCAGGTCACGCGGACGTCCTGGAACCGTTTCCCGGGATCCTGGTGAAAGCGCCAGAGGATATTGCGGGCGATCTCCTGGTCGGTGCCGGCCCGCTGCGACGGAGACTTGGATCCGCAGCCGGGAATCAGGAGAAGGGCGAGCGCGAGGGCCGCGGACGCGAGCGATTTCCAGGGCACGAGAGCCTCCTCCGGCGTCGAATCTGCATCCGGATCTTCCGGGAAAATTATAGTAGATGATGGCGTTCCCACCATTTCTATTGGTGAGCCGTAGTATTTCTGGTACCTTCGGTTTTTGGCTTTGATGGAGGCGCGCATGGACCCTCTGGCCCCCGGTTCGACTCCCGACGGCTCCCGCGGAGACATGGAATCCATCCAGAAGCTGAAAGCCGCCTACGATACCCTGAAGGCGGAGATGCACCGGGTGATCGTCGGCCAGGAACGCGTCCTGGACGAGCTCCTGACCTGCATCTTCTCGAAGGGCCACGCGCTCCTGGTCGGCGTCCCGGGCCTCGCCAAGACCCTCATGATCCGGACGCTCGCCCAGACCCTCTCGCTCTCCTTCAGCCGGGTCCAGTTCACGCCCGACCTGATGCCCAGCGATATCACCGGCACCGAGGTGATCGACGTCGACAAGGCCTCGGGCGACCGCGCGCTGCGTTTCATCAAGGGGCCGATCTTCGCCAATGTGCTCCTGGCGGACGAGATCAACCGGACTCCGCCGAAGACGCAGGCGGCGCTGCTCGAGGCGATGCAGGAGCTGCAGGTGACGGTCGGCGGCAAGCGCCACGCCCTCCAGCACCCCTTCTTCGTCCTGGCCACCCAGAACCCGATCGAACAGGAAGGCACGTATCCCCTGCCCGAGGCGCAGCTCGACCGCTTCATGTACATGATCCGGGTCGGCTACCCGACGGAACAGGAAGAGCTCGAGATCATGAAGCTCACGACCTCCGTCTTCGAGCACAAGCTCTCGACGGTGCTGTCGGGCGACGAGATCCTCCGGCTGCAGGACCTGGTCCGCCGGGTGCCGGTGGCCGATCACGTCATCCGCTACGCGATGGCGCTGTCGCGGGCGACGCGCGTCTCCGAGGGCGGCGTGCCCGACTTCGTGAAGGAGTGGGTGCACTGGGGCGCCGGACCGCGCGCGAGCCAGTACTTGATCATCGGCGCCAAGGCGCATGCGGTGCTGCAGGGGCGCTACTACGTCACGATTCAGGACATCCGGGCGATCGCCCACCCGGTGCTGAGGCACCGCATCGTCACGAACTTCACGGCCGAGGCCGAAGGGGTGACGCCGGACAAGATCGTGGACAAGCTCCTCGAGGTCATCCCCGCGAAGGAGGCTTCGCTCGAGAAGGACCAGGCGCTTCCCAAAGTCACCGGGGCTTAGAGGGTCCGTCGTCCTCGGTGCCCGTGAGGGGATTTCCTTATGGCCGACGCCACGCATAAGTTTCTCGACTCCAAGGTCCTCAACAAGATCACGCGCCTGGATCTGAAGGCGCGCCACATCGTCGAGGGCTTCATGGGGGGCATGCACAAGAGCCCCTACCACGGGTTCTCGGTGGAGTTCGCCGAGCACCGCGAGTACGCCCCGGGCGACGACCTCAAGCACCTCGACTGGAAGGTCTTCGGCCGCAGCGACCGCCTCTTCATCAAGGAGTACGAGCTCGAGACCAACCTGCGCTCGCACATCCTGCTCGACACCTCGGAGTCCATGGACTACGGCGGCAGGGAGACCACCAAGCTCGAGCTGGCGAGCCACATCGCCGCGTCGATGGCCTACCTGATCCTGAAACAGCAGGATTCCGTGGGCATGGTCTGCTTCGACAAGGAGGTGAAGACGTTCATCCCCACGTCGAGCTCGATGGGGCACCTGCGGCCGATCCTGGGCACGCTCGCGCAGGCCGAGGGGAAGAACAAGACCGACCTGGGGGCCGTGCTCAATGCGCTCGCCGAGCGCATCCAGCGTCGCGGCCTGATCATCCTGATCTCGGACCTCTTCGACAGGCCCGAGGTCATCCTCAAGAGCCTGCAGCATTTCAGCCACAAGCGGCACGACGTGATCGTCTTCCACGTCCTCGACGAATACGAGCTGACCTTCCCCTTCGAGCGGATGACGCTTTTCGAGGGGCTCGAAGAGTATCCCAAGCAGCTCGTCGACCCGCGCTCGCTGCGGAAGGCCTACCTGGCCGAGGTCAACCAGTTCTGCGAGGAGATCCGCAAGGGCTGCGTGAAGCAGATGGTCGACTACGTCCGCATCTCGACCGACCAGGACCTCGACGTCGAGCTGACGAAGTACCTCGCCGGCCGTCTCTCGATCCGGGGCAAGCTGACTTAAGATGAAACACAAAGACACCAGGGACACCGGGAAGAGGCTGCTCCGGAAGTGCGACCGGAACGGACGGGGGTCTTCTCCGTGTCTCCGCGTCCGGGTCTTGGGATCCACCTGCTGAGATGGGTTTCTTCAATCCCGCCCTGCTCTGGTTCGCGCTGGGAGGCGCGATCCCGGTCATTATCCATCTGCTGCACCGCCAGAAGTTCAAGCGGATGCGCTGGGCCGCGATGGAGTTCCTGCTCCGCGCCCTTCAGAAGACCCGCAAGCGCATGCAGATGGAGAACCTCCTCCTCCTGCTCGTGCGCATCCTCATCATGATCCTTCTCTCGCTCGCCATCGCGCGGCCCTTCTTCCGCGAGGCGCCCGTCGAGGCGCTCGGCGACACCGACACCCACCACTTCTTCGTCATCGACCAGTCCTACAGCATGGCCTACAAGCGCGCGCAGCACATGACGCTGGACGTCGCCAAGCGCGCCGCGCTCAAGGTGCTCCAGGACATCCGGCCGAGCGAGCAGGACCGCTTCTCGATCCTGCCCCTCAGCTCGTATCCGGAGCCGATCCTCGTCAACAGCAACCGCAAAGAGCGGATCCAGACCGCGATCAACGAACTGCGGCCCTCCGACTTCGGCACGAGCGTCTACGCGACCATGCAGTCCCTGCGCAACCTTCTCGAGTCGGCCGAGATCCGCAACCGCGACCGCCGCATCTATATCTTCACCGACCTGCAGCGCGGCGGCTGGGTGCTTCGCGACGACCAGGAGGCGAAGAAGTTCGCCGAGCTCCTGAAGGCCCTCTCGAAGAAGGACAACACCCGCTTCTTCCTCTACGACGCGGGCACCTCCGACGCCTTCAACCATGCGATCGTCGACCTCCGCGCCAACGACCGCGTCATCACCACCAAGCGGACCACCCGCTTCACCGCCTCCATTCACAACTTTTCGTCGATCCCCCGCCCCGCGGTGAACGTCGGATTCTACGTGAACGACTCGCTCGTCAAAACCGAGCCCACCGTGCTGCCGCCCAACGCGACGACGCAGGTGGCCTTTGAGTACGACTTCGCCGAGGCCGCGCCCCACGTGGTCCGCGTCTCCATCGATCCGGACTACCTCGACGTCGACGATTCCCGCTGGCTGTCGGTCGACGTCAAGAGCTCGCTGCGGGCGCTGGTGATCGACGGCGAGCCCAAGGACAACCCGAAGGACAGCGAGACGTTCGCGTTCGTGCTCGCGCTGGACCCGGGCCGGCAGGGCATCTTCTTCTCGGTGGACGTGAAGACGGTCGAGCTCTTCAACGCGGAGGGCCTCGACGGCTACGACTTCCTGGTGCTGGCGAACGTCCAGAGCCTGACCTCCGACCGCGTCGAAAAGGTGGAGAACTTCGTCAAGCGGGGCGGCGGGCTGTTCCTGACGATGGGCGCCAAGGTCGACAAGGTCTCGTTCAACGAGTTCTTCTGGAAGAAGGGCGCAGGGCTTTCGCCGGCGCAGCTGGAGGACATCGTCGGCGAGGCGCCCGGCGGCGGCATCGAGCGGGGCACCGAGCGGCGCATCGCCAAGTTCGCCCTGGGCCACCCGATGTTCCGCACCTTCCAGAAGCGGACGATGGCGGCCCTCTACGACCTCGTCTTCTACAAGTACTACAAGGTCAAGGACTACGATCCCGACAAAGTCCTGGCCTCGCTGGACGACAACTTCAATTCGCCGCTCTTCCTCGAGAAGCCGCTCGAGGAGGGCAAGGTGATCCTCCTGACGTCGACCATCGACCATGAATGGAACGCCGGCATCCAGGCCCATCCGCCGTACCTGCCGCTCATGTGGGACCTCTGCCGCTACCTGTCGTCCCGGCCCTCGGCTCGGCGGAACCTGTTCGTCGGCGACCTCGTCAATCTCGACCTTCCGGTGGAGCTGTACCAGCCGCCCTTCATCCTCGAAACGCCGACGGAGGGGTCGGTGACGCTCCCGGCCAGCACGCCGGAGAAGGACCAGAAGTTCTTCCGCCTCTTCTATCCCTCGCGCACGAAGTCGGACGACCCCAAGGCGTTCAAGAACGACGGCGTGCGGAATGCGGGCAAGTACCGCCTGACGCGGAACTCCGCGAAAGAGGAGGAGAAGCTGCTCGCGTACTTTGCGGTCAACGTCGGCCCGCGCGAGCCCACTTCGGAGGAGATCCAGGCGGTCGAGGGCAACCTCGAGCGCATCACGAAGGAGGAGATCCAGTCGCGCTTCCCCGACTTCAAGATCGAGTTCCGCGGGGAGAAGCGCGACGGGGAGCAGGAGATCGACGTCTCGCCGCCGCCGGCGAGCGGCCTCTGGAAATACCTGATGTACTTCCTCGTCGGCTTCCTCCTGCTCGAGTCCGCCCTCGCGTGCCTCTTCGGAAGGGGGAAGCAGTGATCGCCGCCGCCACGGCCGTCCTGGCCCAGGAAGCCGTCAAGGAGGGCGATCTCTGGGGGAAACTCCTGGGCATCGACCGCGTCTCCGTCTCCCCGGACGCCGACTGGTCCATCGCCTGGCAGCACATGCCCCCCGCCTGGGTGCTGTTCCTGATCCTCATCCCCGCGATCCTGGCCGTCATCGGCCTCCTGTACCGCCGCGAGCGGCAGGACGTGGGCACGGGTCCGAAGATCTTCCTCACGGTCCTGAGAGCCTCGCTCCTGCTGCTCACGCTGCTGCTCCTGATGGGGCCCGTGCTGACGGTCGAGACCATCAAGAAACGAAAGGCGTTCATCCTCGTCCTGCTCGACGAATCCCGGTCCATGCAGAAGGTCGACCTGCTCCAGACCGACAAGGAGCGCGAGGCCGTGTCGAAGGTCACGGGCGTCACCGGGGAGAACGAGCTCCGCCAGCTCAGCCGGGCGGACGTGGTCAAGAAGGTGCTCGAGAACCCGAAGCTCCGGATCCTCGAGGAGCTCGAGAACAAGCTCAACGTCGCCTACTTCACGTTCTCGAGCTCGGCGATGTCGCGCGAGAGCCGCGAGAAGCTGCTCGAGGACTACAAGCGGGAGACCTGCATCGGCACGGAGACGGCGATCGGCGACGCGATCAAGACCGCGCTGAACTCGCTGCGGGGGCAGTATGTCGCGGGCGTCGTGATCTTCACCGACGGCAAGAACAACTCGGGGATGGCGACGAAGGAGATCGCCTCGCAGCTGAAGCAGCGTTACCTCCCGATCTACACCGTGGCGGCCGGCGTCCCGCACACGCCGAAGGACATCGCGCTGCAGGAGCTCGAGGCGCGCGACGCGGTCCTCGCGAACGACCTCTTCGAGTTGAACTTCAAGGTCTCGAGCTTCGGATACGACGGCGAGACGGTGAAGGCGAACCTCTACGCCTACCCGATCAAGGAGAAGGACAAGGAGCCCGGCCAGGATCCGAAGGAACTGGACCGCCTGATCGAGGAGTCCAAGACGGAGACGGACCTGGAGATCCCGCTGGGAAGCAACAAGAAGGAGCTGAAGAAGCTCTCCTACTCGCCCAAGGTCCCCGGCGACTACTTCCTGATCCTCCGGATCGCTCCGCGCCCGGAGGAGAACACCGCGCACAACAACTACCTCACGCACCGCCTGCGCGTCGCGGACGACAAGATCAAGGTCCTCTACGTCGAACATCCGCCTCGCTTCGAGTACCGCTACCTGAAGAACTCCCTCGTCCGCGATCCGAAGATCCTCGTCCACTGCCTGCTCACGTCGGCGGACACCGATTTCCCGCAGGAGCATACGCGGTCCGAGGATCCGCTCTTCCGCGAGCCGCTCAAGGAGTTCCCCAAGGACCTCAAGTCGCTCCTCGAATACGACGTCCTCATTCTCGGCGACGTGGACCCCGGCAAGCTCGGCAACGAGGCCGCCAAGAACATCGAGACCTTCGTGTCCGAATTCGGCGGCGGCATCATCTTCATCAGCGGGGCGACGAACAACCCGCGCATGCTGGCCAACACGCCGCTGGCAAACCTGCTCCCGGTGGTCGCCGACGAGAACCGCGACCTCTACGAGCACGAAAAGGTCTACTCCCAGACCTTCGGCTACCAGTTGACCCCCGACGGCCGGACGTCGCCGATCACGAACTTCAAGGAGTTCAAGGGCGACGTCAACCGGAACCAGGAGCACTGGGAGGCCCGGGCCAACCCCCGGATGGGCCTGCCCGGCGTGCGCTGGTTCACGCGGATCAAGAAGCTGAAGGCCGGCGCGTCGCCGCTGGTGGAGATCGTCGGCATGGCGGCGGAATCGAGCCGGCCCCCGCTCTTCGTCACGCAGCACGTCGGCCGGGGCCGCGTCTTCTGGAGCGCGACGGACGAGACCTGGCTGTGGCGCTACGTCGCCGGCGACTATCCGTGGTTCTATCCGTTCTGGCAGCAGGCGATGTACTGGACGCGCGAGGGCAAGCTGCTCGGCGCGCGGCGCTACCGCCTGAGCGTCGACCGGGAACGCTACACCCGCGGCGAGCCCGTCACGGTCCTCGCCACCGCCTACGACGAGAAGTTCCAGCTGCGGACCGACCCGACGATCGAAGTCTTCGTCGATCCGCCCGCCGGCCGGGCCGGGCTGGAGCGCATCAAGGTCACGCTGCTCAAGGACAAGACCCGCGACGGCGGCTACGAGGGCCAGTACCGGCCGGACGACACGGGCCTGTACCGCATCTGGGCGGGCGACGAGGACGAGGCCAGCCGCGCGTCGGCGAAGTTCGTCGTGTTCATCCCCGACCGGGAGGAGGACGAGCCGATCCTGGACGTGGCCACGCTCAAGGAACTCGCGGCCGAGTCGGCGGGCGGCAAGTACTTCCCCGTGGACGAGGTGGGGCGGCTGAACGAGGAAATCCAGAAGAACGACGTGATGCTGCGCGAGACCAAGGAGGACGACCTGTGGGATTCCCCGCTGGTCTATCTGGTGTTCGCGGCGATCATCACGATGGAATGGATCCTGCGGAAGATTTTCCGCATGCTGTAAAATGGCCAAGCGGTACGCGACGATCGGGCTGGTCTGGACGCTGCTGGGCGCCGCCGGGGGCCTCCCCGTCCGCGGCGTCCAGGAAGACGGCTACCAGCAGAAGAACACCGCCATCCCCAACAAGTATCCGGATCTGAGCGAGCTCGAGATCCATGCCTCGGCGCTGGCCGCGGCAGGCCGCTATGTCGAGGCGCTGGGCATCTACGAGGAGGCGCTCGGGAACGGACCCGCCTGCGTGGTCCCCGTCGAAGGCACCCGCTGGGTCGGGATCCGGGACTATATCCTCGGCCAAGTGGCGTCCTGGCCCGAAGAGGGCAAGGCCGCCTACCGGCGTCGCGCCGACCCCCTCGCCGAGCACGCGTTCCAGGGCGCCAAGCGCAGCCGCGACGTCGAGGCGCTGGAGCGGCTGGTCGACCAGTATCCGTTCAGCTCCGTCGTGGACGACGCCCTCGCCCTTATCGCGAACCTGCGGCTCGACGCGGGCGAGTGCGGCGCTGCGGCGGAAGCGCTGGGGCGGCTCCTGGACCGGGAGGGCGGCGGCGACCGGTCGGTGACGATCGCCCGGCTCGGCCTCGCCCTGGCCTGCGACGGTCGGCGCAAGGAACTCGAAGACCTCATCCGCCGGGTGGAACGCGACCTACCGGCCGCCACGGTCCAGGTCGGGGAGAATCCGGTCTCCCTCGCGAAGCACCTGACGGCTCTCTCGTCCGAGGTGCGGGAGCGGTCCACCGCGACCCCGCTGGCCCTGCCCGCCTGGGAGTCGATCGGCGGCGGACCCTCGGGGACCCGGCTGGCGGAACCGGGAGTCGACCTGGCCAAGGTGGCCTGGGCCGACGTGGTCGGCCTGCCGAACCTGGACGGCAACAGCGACGAGCCGCTGGCCCGGCGGAGCAGCGCGCTCCAGCTCAGCGCGGAATTCCGCCCGTTGTTCCCGGCGGTGTCGGACGGAATCCTTTATGTCCATAACGGGATCGTCCTGACCGCCTACAACTTCTACGCGAAGCAGGCGGAGAAGCTCTGGCAGTTCCGCGTGCCCACGCCGTCGGGCGAGGTGATGTTCGACAACCGCGTCATCTTCGCCCCCATGGTCCACGACGGACGCGTCTACGCGAACCTCATCTCCTCCGTCGGCGGCGAGGAGAACCAGCTCGGCTACGTCCGCGTCAAATTCCCGTTCCCCCGCCGCGGCCTCTACTCCTTCGACGCCTACACCGGGAAGCTGCTGTGGAAGGTCGGCGGGAAGTTCGGGGCCGAGGCCCTGGAGGAGAATGCCAGCTTCGCGACGGCGCCCGTCGCCGACGGGGGCCGGCTTTACGTCGGCGCGGTGAAGCAGAAGCTCTCCACCGATCCCTTCCAGCATTATGTCCTCTGCATCGACGCGGTCACGGGGCGGATCGTGTGGTCGACTTACGTGGCCTCCGGCGGCACGGAGATCAACCTCTTCGGAAACTCCACCCGGGAATCGCTCGGGTCGCCGGTGTCGATCGGCGAGGACACCGTCTATTACTGCACGAACCACGGGGCGATCGCCGCGCTGGACCGGAAGACGGGCCGGATCCGCTGGGCGCAGCAGTACCGCCAGCAGCCGGTGATGCCGACGCGCAGCGTCTACGTCCAGAAGAACCGCCTCGAATGGGTGAACTCCCCGCCGGTCGTGGCCCGCGGGACGGTGGTGGTCACGCCCACGGACTCGCCGATGCTCTATGCCTTCGACGCGCAGACGGGGCAGCTGCGCTGGGACGCCCCCCGCGGCCAGGACCTCCGGACGATCTACGGCGTCAAGGACGGGACGCTGGTCCTGGGCGGCGAGCGGGTCGAGCTCCGGGAGCTCCTGACGGGGCGCCAGGCGTCGCCTCCGATGGCCGACGAGCTCCGCGGCAGCGGCCGCGGGGTGATCGCTCCGGACGGCATCTATGTCCCCGGCCAGGACAAGCTCCGCCGGCTCAACTGGGACGGGACCTGGGACGAGTCTCTGGCCCGGCGCTGGCCGGGCGTGTCCGACGGCGGCAACCTGATCATCGTCGACGGCGCGGTGGTGCTCGCGACCCAGGATGCGATCCAGGTCTTCTTCGACCGCCACGACCAGGAGCGGACGATTTTGGAGGCGCTCGAGAAGCATCCGGACGATCCGGCGGTGCTCTACCGCGGGGCGCTGCGCTACCTCCAGTCCGGCGACGCCTCGCATGCGGCCGAGCTGCTGCAGCGGACGGTCGCCCGCACGGCGAAGTCGTCGCGACCGGAGGACGAGTCCCTCCAGCGTGCGGCCCGAAAGCGGCTTTTCGCAGTGTCGATGGAGGCGGGACGGTCGGAGCTCGAGGCGGGGCGTTCGGCGAGCGCCGCCGAGCACTTCGCGGAGGCCCGCTCCTGCGCCGCCGATCTCTCCGCGCACGTCGAGGCGTCCGTCCAGCTGGCCCGCGTCCGGCTGGCGCGGCGGGAGGACGGGGAGGCCGTCGGGGAATACCAGCGGCTGCTGCTGGAGCACGGGGAGGAGTCCGTCGAGGGCGGGCGGGTCTTCGAGCTGGCCCGGAACGCGATCGGCGCGATCCTGGCGGCGGTCGGCCGCGAAGCGTACGCCCCCTATGAGAAGGCGGCGGCGGCGCTGCTGGACGAGGCCCGGCGGGCGAAGACGGCGGACGCCATGCTGAGGGTGTTCCGCCAGTATCCGAACAGTCGCTCGGGGGAGGAGGCGCTGTTCGAGGCGGCCTCGGCCCACGCCCAGCTCGACCGGCTGGACGATCAGATCGCGGCGCTCCGCCAGTTCCTTCGCGAGTGCGCCGAATCCTCCCGCGTCCCCGAGGCCCACGCGCGGCTCGTGCGCGCGCTGGAGAAGAAGGGCCATACCGCGAGCGCGGGGACCTACCTGCGCCGAATGATCCGCCTCTTCCCGGACGCGGACATCGAGGACGCGGGCGGGAAAATCACGGCCCGCGAGTTCGCCGAGCGCCGGCTCAAAACCGAGCTTTATGCAAAGACGCCCGGCGGGATCCCCGTGTCCACGCTGACGCCGCCCCTGACGCCGTGGCTCGACTATACGGAGCCGAAGTTTCCGGAAGGCATTCCCTTGCGCGTCGCCGGCACCCCGCCGGCGGGCCTGAAGGACATGCTCCTCATGCACTACGCGGGGCACTCCTCGGCGGCCGTCGCGGCGATCGAGAAATTCCGGGAAGGGACCGGGGGACGCGAGGCCTGGAAACTGCCGCTCGACGCGCCGGCCCGGTTCGCGTCGTTCCTGGAGAACTCCCTCCTGGTGGCGGACGACCGGACCGTGACGCGACTCGACCCCCGCAGCGGCATTCCCGAGTGGACCTACCGCTCGCCCTCCCGGATGCGCGGGTTCGCCCTCTCGGGACCCCTCCTCCTCTTCATCACCGACGAAGGCGAGTCGCGGATCTCGGCCCTGGAGGGCGCCCGCGGCACGATCGCCTGGGCCCAGAGCTTCGAAGGCGTCGCCTCCTCCCGCATCCAGCCCACCGGCGAGGCGGCCGTGTTCACCACCCTCAATCCCAACCGCATCCTGCTGTTCGAGGTCGAGACCGGACGGCGGCTCATCGGCCAGGCGCCTTATACGGATGGCGCCACCGCCCAGCTGGTCTACGTGGGCGACGACGTCCTCGTCCTCCACTCGGAACAGCGCTTCCTGGAGGCCTACGACCTCCCGTCGGGCAAGCTGCGCTGGCGGCAGCTGCGGTACCGGATCTCGACGCGCGGTCTCGAGGCCACTTCGGAAGGCCTGGTGTTCCTGGGCACCCGGCGGCCCGCGTCCGACCCCGACGAACGGCTCTTCCTGGAGATCATCAATCTCCGGACGGGGAAGATCGTCAAGCAGAAGGAGCCCGCGGACCTGGGCAACGCGCTGTTCCTGATGGTCGACGGCGACCAGGCGGTGGTGGTCTCGCGCGAGCCGGACAAGACGGTGAGCGTCCGCGGGGTGTCGCTGGCGGACCTGTCGGTGACGTGGACGTCGCCGCTGGGGGGCGTCGACGCGACGCTGCTGCCACCGACGCTCACCCGCGACCACGTGATGGTGGGAGCGTTCCTGGAGGATGCGAAGAACGTGAAGTACGCGACGCAGGTCTGGCTGCTTGATAAAAAGGGCCAGGTCGTGCACAATAAGAAGAGTGAGTTCGTCTATGAGCGGCCGCCCGGCTTCCTGGGGGTTGCTCACGACCGGCTGATCACCAGTGTAAAGAATAGGGTGGAAGTGCAGCGGTGAAGAAAGCCCTCCTGGTCGCGACGGGCGTCCTCGCCGTCCTGGCGCTTCCGTCGGGCGCGCAGCAGGACCGGCCCGGAGAGGTCGCCCGCGGCGAATTCAATCCGAACGCCCGCGAAGCCGTCGATCGTGCCCTGTCCTGGATCGCCTCCCGCCAGAACGCCAACGGCTCCTGGACCAACCGCGTCGGATACAAGCTTTATGAGGAGTACTTCGGCGAGGAGAACGAATCGGTCGACGTGACGGCCATCTCCTGCATGGCCCTCGTCTCGGCCGGAAACGTGCCGGGCCGGGGCAAGTACGGCAAGAACGTCGCCCTCGGCGTCGCCTGGCTGCTGTCGAAGGTCCGCGACGAGGACGGTTACGTCACGCACGCCGGATCCAGGATGTACAGCCACGCGTTCGGGACGCTGTTCCTGGCCGAGATCTACGGGATGACCCGTCAGGCGGACATCAAGCCGAAGCTGAAGCGCGCGGTGGACCTGATCGTGAACAGCCAGAACCGGGAGGGCGGCTGGCGCTATCAGCCGATTCCGGTGGACGCGGACCTGTCCGTGACCGTGTCGACCGTGCAGGCCCTCCGGGCCGCCCGGAACGCGGGGCTCGCGGTGCCCCTCGACACCATCCAGCGCGCGATGCGCTATATCATCCGCTGCGCGGTGCCGCGGCGGGGCTTCAGCTACCAGGCGGCGACGTACGACAACGGCATGAACGACACCCGGGTGTCCTTCGCGCTAACGGCCTGCGGGGTGGTCGCGATGTACAGCGCGGGCATGTACGACTCGCGGGAGGTGCGCGAAGGGCTGCGGGTGCTCCCGGACTACAAGCATTCCCTCGTGCCCAACAAGCTTCACTACTACTACGGGCACTATTACGCCTCCCAGGCGATGTACCTCGCGGGGGGCGAGCACTGGGCGAATTACTATCCTCCGGTCCGCGACGAGATTCTGCGCAATCAGAGGGCGGACGGCTCGTGGCTGGACGACGTGGGCGCGACGTATGCGACGGCGATGGCCTGCGTCATCCTCCAGATGCCGTGCGAGTACCTTCCGATCTTTCAAAAGTAGTAGCTGTCCCTGCCTGCTGACAGATGGGGGTTCAGATATTCTAACCACATGACGATCAGTACGTTAGCGGTGGGAACATTTGCACAGGCTTGGGCGTCTAAATTAATGGCTATGGGTGGGGTCCTGAAGTCGCTCGAAGAGCTTTGGTCGCAGGGGCAGTTGCGGGATCTGGAAACCGATCTCGACCGCTTCATCCGGGACAATCTCCAGGAGATCCGGCGGGTGATGTCGGAAGGGCGGGGATCGGGGACCGAAATCGCGCGGCGCCGCTACATGCGGGGCGAGATATCCAACGATCAGCTGGTGGATTACTGCGTCCGGGCGGTGCTCCGGAAACGCGGAACCTGCAATGCCCGGCGGGATATCCAGGACCAGTGCTACGAGATCCAGAAGGAAGTCTGGTATGAAGGCGAGCGGGTGCGCCAGCCCGTCTGCGCCGAACGCCGCGAGGAAATCGCCCGATCGTGGGCCCGCCAGCATGCCTCCAAGTGGCGCGAATGGCGCCTCCTCCAGCTCCTCTACGTCTGGGAGAAGAAAGCCGGCGAATACGTCAAGCTCCTCCAGCCCGACTCCCGCTCGTAGCCTCCCCCCCCCCCGATGAATTGACCCGTTCCCGCCCCGTTCTGCTAGACTCTGTCCCATGGTCGCCGTCCTTCAGACGGAAGGGCTTACCAAGCACTTCGGCGCCTTCAAGGCCGTCCAGGATCTGAACCTGGACGTGCAGGAAGGCGATCTCTACGGCTTTCTCGGGCCCAACGGGTCGGGCAAGACCACGTCCATGCGCATGATGCTCCGCCTCATCCGGCCTACCGCGGGCCGGGTGACGATGTTCGGGGAGGATGTGCGTGACGACTTCATCGGCATCATGGAGCGGGTGGGGGCCCTGGTCGAGCTGCCCGCGTATTACCCCTACCTGTCCGCGGTGCAGAACCTCGAGATCCTGCGCCTGATCAGCGGGGATGTGCCGGTGTCGCGCATCGCCGGGGTGCTGGACGACGTCGGCCTCGGGGCCCGGATGCACGATCGCGTGGGGACCTATTCGCAGGGGATGCGTCAGCGCCTCGGGATCGCGATGGCGCTGCTGGCGAAGCCCCGGCTGGTCTTCCTCGACGAGCCGACGAACGGCCTGGATCCGCAGGGCATCACCCATATCCGCGGGATGATCCAGGAGCTCAACCGCCGGGACGGGGTCACGTTCGTCATCTCCAGCCATCTGCTCCACGAGGTCGAGCTGACCTGCACCCGCATCGGGATGATCAAGCAGGGAAAGATGATCGTCCAGGACAAGCTCGACGCGATCATCGCCCGCACGGTGAACGGGCTCCATATCGTCTGCGATCCCCGGGCGAAGGCCGTCGCTCTGCTGCGGGGCCGCGACGGCATCCGCGAGGTCCGGGAGGAGGAGGGGCGCCTGCGGGTGATCTGCGACGCCTCCAAGTTCGGCGAGATCAACGCGCACTTGGTCGTCAACGGCGTGACCGTGAGCGAGCTCACGCCGGCGCGGCAGACGCTCGAGGAGTATTTCCTCTCGCAATGATGGTCCGCGTGCACCGTCTGATCCGCGCCGAGTTCCTCAAGCTGTCGGCGCAGCCGTTCCTCAAGGTCTGCCTGCTGGTCCTGATCGTCATCACGCTGAGCTTCGAGATCGGGCTCCCGCTGGCGAGGGGACAGAAGGAGACGGTCTGGCGGAGCTACAACTCCGTCATGCTCTTCGCCTACGGGTTCCAGTCGGGGCTGAAGGTCGCCACGTACGTGCTGCTGATCTTCTCCAGCATGATCTTCGCCGGGGAGTTCGACCGCGGGACGATCAAGAACCTGCTGACGCGGCCGATCACCCGCCTGGACTTTTTCGTGGCCAAGTGCCTGACGGTGACGGGACTGGCGGTGTTCCTCTTCGGCTTCGTCTTCTTCGTCGCCTCCGCGTGGGCGCTCTGGCGCGGCGATCTGGGGCCGGTGTGGGACGACGGCAGCTACCTCATCCAGCGCGGCGCGGCGGAGATCACGCAGCACGCGCGGAAGGCCGTCCTGATGAGCTTCCTGTCCTTCCTCGCGGCCGGCTTCCTGGGCATCCTGGTGTCCAACCTGACGGAGTCGTCGGGTTACGCGGTGGCGATCGGGCTCGTGGTCTTTCTCGCGGGCGACCTGGCCACGGGCATGATGGCGGACCGCGCCAAGGAGAAGGTCTTCCTGTTCTACGCCCCCTACGCCCTGGAGAAGCTGACTCAGCTGGGGGAGGGGACGACCACGCGGTGGAACCCCGACATCGACGCGCAACATCTCTATGTCTTCGTCCCGACCGCCTACATGGCCGCGTTCATCCCCCTGGCCTTCGGCCTCTTCCGCACCCGCAACATCACCGCCTGAGCGGGAGACCACAGACCGTCTGTTTTATCCCCGGGAATTACTTGATGGGCGCTCCGAGGGGGGACTATAATATCGCCCTACAATCCCATGAAGGTTTCGTCTCTCCTCAATCCGAAGCTGATCAAATGCGGCCTCGTCGCCCGGACGAAGGACGAGGCGCTTCTCGAGCTCCTCGAGGTGATGGCCGCCGGCACGCCCGAAGTCACGCTCGACGAGCTCAAGGCCGCCCTCGCCGAGCGTGAAAAACTGGGGCCCTTCTCGATGGCCAAGGGCAGCGCCTTCCCCCACGCCCGCACCGAGAAAGTCTCCGACTTCCGGATCGCGATCGGCACCCTCCCCCGGGGGCTCGACTTCAAGGCGCCGGACGGCAACTTCATCCGCCTCGTCGTCCTCTTCGTCATCCCCAAGAAGCATTCGAACCTCTACCTGACCACGCTGGCCCAGTTCCTCAACCTCTTCGCGACCGAGGAGAACCTCCTCAAGGCCGCCAACTCGAAGACCGGCGAGGAGCTCATCGCCGCCGTCGACTCGATCTCGCCCCGCCCGCCGGCACCCCCCGCGCCGTCGACGTCGATGGCGACCGTCACGCCCTCCACGATGCTGTCGAAGGCCATCGAGCTTCTTTCCTCGAGCAGGGGCGAGGCGGTTCCGGTGGTCGACGCCGACGGCAACCTGGTGGGCGAGCTGAGCGCGGGCGCGCTCCTGCAGCTCGGGGTGCGCGAGCACTTCCTCCAGCTGGCCAGCGCCGCCTCGCTGCAGGCGGGCGCGTCGATCGAATCGGTCTTCCGTTCGCACGGCGACGCCACGCTCGAGAAGCTGGGGGTCATCTCCTCCAACGGCTACCGCACGATGCAGGAGGACGAGCCCCTGCTCGAAACCGTGGTGAAACTCTCGCAGTCCGGGGCGCGGGGGGCCTACGTGCTGCGCGGGCGCCGCCTGGTGGGCCACGTCTCCACCGCGGACATCCTCAAGAAGATCTCGGGGAGCCGCTGATGGCCGGCGCGGGCGAGTCCCCGGGGGTCAAGCTCTACAACGCGGGCGCGGAGCACTTCAAGCGCAAGGAGCTGCCGCAGGCGATCGACTGCTTCAAGCGCGCCGCCGAGGCCGATCCGAAGCTCTATCGCGCCTGGGCCTACCTCGGCATGGCCTACGCCCAGCAGGGGTCGCTCGACCCCGCCATCGAGGCATACCGGAAGTGCATCGACATCGCGCCCGAATACCACAAGGCGTTCAACAACGTCGGCGAGCTCTACCGCCGCAAGGGGCTGCTCGACTACGCCGCGATGGTGTTCAAGATGGCGACCGAGATCGAGCCCAAGATCTCGCATTACTTCTACAACCTCGGCATCACCTACTTCGAGATCGGGATGTACAGCCAGGCCGAGGACGCCTTCACGAAGGCCGTCGCGCTCGATCCGAACGACTACGAGTACGCGACCGAGCTCGCGCAGGTCCAGTTCACCCAGAAGAACTACGAGGGCGCCCTCAACACGCTCTCGAAGTTCCATGAGGCCCATCCCGAGCATGCGCGATCCGCCGAGACCGGCGCCCGCGTCCAGATGCTCCGCCGCCGCCTCGACCAGCTCAAGGCCGCCGTCCCGCCCGCCGACGCCAAGGGCGAGACCCGCCGCGTCGCCCTCGAGGAGGACGACGAGAACGCCAAGACCAAGATGGTCGATCCCGCAATCCCGCCGGGACAGAATGACCCACCTGCCCCGAAGAAATAGCCGCCGGCCGCTGGCCCGCCGCTTGCATCCTTGACGTCATGATCCGCATCGGCTGCGTCCCCTACCTGAACGCCAAGCCCCTCATCGAGGGGCTCGACGGCGTCCTCCTGAAACCGCCCGCCGACCTCGTCGGCCTCCTCGTCTCGGGGAAGCTCGACGTCGCGTTGCTTCCCGCGATCGAGGTGCTGCGGCGCAAGCTCGCGTTCGTCCCCGGGATCGCGATCGCGTCGCCGGGGCGGACCGACAGCGTGCGCCTGCACCACGCGGTGCCGGTCCGCGAGATCCGCCGCGTGGCGCTCGACCGGAACTCGCGCACTTCGAACATGCTGACGCGGATCATCCTCGAGAAGCGCTATGAGATCCTCCCGAAGTACGTCGTGCGAGACCCGTCGAAGGGGCTGTCCTTCGAAGCGGTTGACGCCGCCGTGACGATCGGAGATACTTCGTTCCGGCCCGGCGGGGTGCCGTATCTCGACCTGGGGAGCGAGTGGAAGAAGTTCACGGGGCGGCCGTTCGTCTACGCGCTCTGGGCCCTGCGGCCCGGGCAGCGGCGGACGCGCGACATCGCCGCGGCCCTGCGGGCGGCGAAGCAGCGCGGCGGCGCGGCGATCGCGGAGATCGCGACGCGCGAGGCTCCCCGGCTGGGGCTGACCCCGGCCTACTGCCGGAACTACCTGACGAAGGCCATCACCTTCGACCTGGGCCCCGCCGAGCGGGCCGGGTTGAAACTGTTCTGGAAATATGCCGACGACTGTCCGTGACGTGATCGAGAAGGCCAAGGGGGGCGGCCGCCTGAGCGACCCCGAGGCCGTGCTCCTCTTCGAGAAGGGCAACCTGCCCGAGCTCGGCGAGGGCGCGCACGCCATCCGCCGCCGCCTGCATCCCGAGAACGTCGCCACCTACATCGTCGACCGCAACATCAACTACACGAACACCTGCATCACCTACTGCAAGTTCTGCGCCTTCTACCGCCCCCCCGGCCATCCCGAGGAGTACACGCTCACGAAGGAGGCGATGGGGCGGAAGATCCAGGAGACCAAGGCCCTGGGCGGAGTCCAGATCCTCCTCCAGGGCGGCCACCACCCGTACCTCAAGCTCGACTGGTACGAGGACATGCTTCGGCACATGAAGTCCTTCGACATCCACGTGCACGGCTTCTCCCCGTCGGAGATCCAGCACTTCGCGACGGTCAACAAGATGAACTTGCACGAGGTGCTCGTGAAGCTGCGCGCCGCCGGGCTCGACTCGATCCCGGGCGGGGGCGGCGAGATCCTGGTCGACCGCGTCCGCGAAGCGATCAGCCCCCTCAAGATCAAGAGCGACCAGTGGCTCGAGGTCATGGAGGAGGCTCATCAGATCGGGATGAAGACGACGGCGACCATGATGTACGGCCATGTCGAGACGGTCGCCGAGCGCGTCGAGCATCTGCGGCGCCTGCGCGAGCAGCAGGACCGCTCGGTCGCGCGGAAGAACAGCGGCGGCTATACGGCGTTCATCTGCTGGAGCCTGCAGCCGGACAATACGGAGATGGCGGGCACGCCGAAGACCGGCGGCTACGAGTACCTGAAGACGCTCGCGATCTCGCGGATGTACCTCGACAACTTCCCGAACATGCAGTCGTCCTGGGTGACTCAGGGCGACAAGGTCGGCCAAATGGCGCTGCTGTACGGCGCCAACGACATGGGCTCGACGATGCTTGAGGAGAACGTCGTCAGCCAGGCGGGCGCGACGTTCCGGATGACGGAGCAGACGATCCGCCGCGTGATCGAGGACCTTGGATTCCAACCCCGCCGGAGGAACATGTACTACCAGCTGCTGGCCGAGGCGTCGTCATGAAATTCCATCCCCCCTGGCAGGATCGCGTGGCGCTCCTCATCGTCCTCGTCGTCGGCATCGGGCTGGTCGGCTTCTCCGGCTACATGGCCCTGCGCGGCGCGACGTCCCGGATCGGGTCCTGGCGGCAATCCTTCGGCATCACGGGCGCGCTCCTCGCGGCCGCGGTCTATTTCAACTGGTACGCCTATCAGCGGACGATCCGCATCCATGATCTCGGGATCGAGTGGAAGGACTGGACGGAGACGGTGTCGTACCGCTGGGATGAGATCCAGGGGCTCGGCTTCAAGAAGTACACGAAGGTCACGAAGGCCGGACTGGTCCTCAAGTCGACGATGGCGCTGAAGTTCCTCCCCTTCTTCTCCCCCGCCCTCTATGCCGGGTTGAAGGATCGCTGCGGCCGCCTCCCCGCCGAGGTGGAGAAGGCCCTGGGCGTCCGTTCCTGATCTACTTCTTCCGTTTGTACTTGATCTCCCCCGTATTCCTCTCCTTCCCGTCGGGACCGGGCGCGAAGAACTTCATCGAGTGCGAGTCGTCGGTATCGATGTTGATCACCCAGCGCTCCTTGACGGGCTTCATGGTCTGGGGATCGACGCTGTCGACGACGAGCGTGTAGACCTTGCCGGCCGCGTCGACGTCGCCTTCGAAGGTCAGCTGGACCGGCATCATGCTGTCGATCCAGGAGCCGACGAACTTCTTCTTGTTCGTGTCGTAGGTCATCGTCCAGCGCCCGTGGAAGGGCTGGCCGAACATGTCGCCGCTGACCTCGGACGTGAGCCACCAGCCGCCGTACCCCATTTTGGCGGAGTCGGTGCCCTTCATTTCCTGGGGCGGCTGGCTGGGGTCCATGAAGAACTTCGCTTCGTAGGTCCACTCTCCCTCAAACTGATTCTTGAGGGTCTCGTGCTCCTTGCCGGGCTTCGGCATGTCCTGGGGGGCGGCGAAGACGGCGACGGCGATCAGGGCGATGAGCTTCATGGTCGTTCCTCCTTATCTGGGCGCATTCTGACTTTCGCGACGGCGCGCGTCAACGACATGTTCGTTAAATGTTCGCTAAGATCGCGTCGCAGGCGGCGCCCACCCCGTCTTCTCCCGCCACGACCCTGGCGCATTCCTGTGACCGGGGCTTCGCGCCGGGGTCGGCCAGCAGGCCGGCCAGCGTCTCCGCCGCCCGGTCGCGGCGATACTTCGCGCGAGGGAGCGTCCGCGACACGCCGAGCCTCCGGCAGCGAGCCGCGTTATCCGGCTGGTCGTTGGCGAACGGGACGACGACGAAGGGCGACCCGGACTTGAGGCACTGGCTGATGGTTCCGATGCCGCCCGAGCAGACGACGGCCTCGGCGCGGGGGAAGAGCAGGGAATAGGGGGCGTATTCGGCGAGGAGGACGTCCGGGCCGGCCAGCCCGCGGGGCGGCGTTTTTCCGCAGAGCAGAACGGCGCGACGCTTCAGCGCGCGCGCCGCCGCGGCGCTCTCCTCGTAGAAGCCGCCCGCGTCAAGGACGGCCGTCGATCCGAGCGTGAAGACGAGCGGCGGCGGCCCCGAATCGAGGAACGACGCCAGCGCGGGACTGAGCGTCTCGTGCCCTTCCTTCCGGTCGTAGAAACAGACGCCGGTGATGACCGCGTGCGGCGGCCAATCCGGCTGGGGCTTTGCGAGCAGCGTCGTGAACAACGCGAGCACGAGATGCGGCGAGTGCTGGCCCTCGAAGAGCGGGTGGCCGCCCGGAGGGAGGCCCAGCTCCCTGCGAAAGTCGAGCAGGGGCTTCACCCACGACTTCGACAGCGACCGCCCCAGCCAGTCGAAGAACTTCCGGAACCCGCTCGAGTGATACGTCAGGCTCGACAGGAACTCGTAGCCCGAGATCTCCATCGGCTCGTGGACGGACAGGAACGAGAGCGGCGCGAGCGCGACCGACGCCCACTTCATCTTCTTCTGCTCGGCGACGATCGGCGTGTTCAGGGCGATCGGATGGCCGACCATATAGTCCATCCCCTCGGCCGCGCGCAGCGTGTCGGCGTGGCCTTCGCGGATCGCGGGCATCAGCAGCGTGCGGAAGATGTTCTCGCTGCCCTTCTTCGGGTCGCAGACGAGCTTCACGACCCGCTCGTCCTCGGGCGAGATCGAGGGGCCCAGCTTCCGGAACTCCAGGCCGAGGCTTTCAACGCGGCTCTGTTAGAACGACGACGTGGCCACAACGACCCGATGGCATATGGCGCCTATCTCGCCGGGCCGGTCGCGCATTGCATGGAATGCCACACGCCGCGAAACGGGCCGCATCTCGACCTGAGCCGGCTCGGGGTCGGCGGCCGCGAGTTCCCCGATTTCGACAATCCGGGAGCGCTGACCGTCAGCCGCAACATCACCCCCGACCCGGAAACCGGCATCGGCCAATGGAGCAACGCAGACGTCAAGGCCGCCATATTGCTGGGCATCCGCCCTGACGGCACCAAGCTGACGAAGACGATGCCGTTTGCGGCGTACTACAACATGACGTCCGACGATCTGAACGCGATCGTCTTCTATCTGCGCTCATTGCCGACGCTGAAGATGTGAGCAGCAGC
>Ga0137409_10001046_pt1 | contig 29853 bp, 25 predicted proteins | sample CZODoug1_16funga_FD_122059 | JGI IMG/M metagenome (GOLD analysis project Ga0137409, IMG submission 122059) | Vadose zone soil fungal communities from Angelo Coast Range Reserve, California, USA - CZODoug1_16fungal (Hybrid Assembly) | ecosystem: Environmental > Terrestrial > Soil > Vadose zone...
TCGTTGATCAGCACCGTGCAGGCGCCGCACTGGCCGTGGTCGCAGCCCTTCTTGGTGCCCGTCAGGTGGAGATGTTCGCGTAGCGCGTCGAGCAGCGACGTGCGCGGGTCCAGGTCGAGGTGCCGCACACGACCGTTGACGGTCAACGCGATCTCGGCGGTCTTCGTCTCGGCGGATGGAGACATCACGCACCTCCGCGGGGCAGTCGGTCGAAGGCTCCATGAGCGACCGGTCCGGCTGACCCCGTGGGCGCGCCTCCGGCCACCGGGACAGCCTTTGGCGATCGCAAGCGGAAAGATCAACCGTGTTCCTCCGCACCTGCTCGGGCCCGACGTTGACGGATCAGGGGCAATTCTGTCGTACTGGCGGTCTCCAGCGTCACTTCAAAGGGGGTTTTCCGCCATGCCGAGGCAGACTCTCTCGCGCCGCGCGCTCCTCGCCGCAACGGGCGCAACGGCCTTTTCCGCCGTTCTTCCCCGCCGCGCGTTCCCGGCGGGCAAGGCGAAGATCCGCATCGGCTTGCTGCTGCCCTATTCCGGCACCTACGCGGCGCTGGGCAACAACATCACCGACGGGATGAAGCTCGCCGCCCGTGAGCACGACAACAAGCTAGCCGGCCGCGAGCTCGAGTGGGTGGCGGTCGACGACGAGTCCGATCCGGCGAAGGCCCCCGCCAACGTGAACAAGCTGGTGGTCGGGGAGAAGGTCGACGTCCTCACCGGGCCCGTCCACTCCGGCGTGGCGATGGCGATGATGCAGGTCGTCCGGCAGGAGAAGACGCTCACGATCGTCACCAACGCCGGCGCGCAGGCGGTCACCGGCCAGCTCTGCGCACCGAACGTGTTCCGCACCTCGTTCTCCAACTGGCAGACCTCGTACCCGTGCGCCGACGTGGTGCTGAAGGACGGCCGCAAAAAGGCCATCCTGATGTTCTGGAACTACAGCTTCGGGCAGGAGTCGATGGCCGCGTTCAAGGAAGGGTTCACCAAGGGCGGCGGCACCATCGTGAAGGAGATCCCCGTCCCGTTCCCCACCACGGAGTTCCAGGCCAACCTGTCGGAGATCGCGGCGCTCAAGCCCGACGCGGTGTTCGTCTTCTTCGCCGGCGCGGGCGCGGCCAAGTTCGTCAAGGACTATGCGGACGCGGGCCTGAAGGACAAGATCCCGCTGTACGGCAGCGGCTTCCTCACCGAGGGCGTACTCGGAGCGCAGGGGCCCGCAGCCGAAGGCATCAAGACCACGCTGCACTATGCAGACAGCCTGGCCACCCCGGCCAACCGCGATTTCCGCGCGGCCTTCAAGAAGGCGACTTCGCGGGATGCGGACGTCTACGCGGTGGCGGGTTACGACACCATCCACGCGCTCGCGAGGGCGCTCGACAAGGTCCAGGGGGACACCGGCGCCCGCAAAGAGCTGATCGCGGCGCTCGAGTCGGTGCAGTTCGAGAGCCCGCGCGGACCGTTCCGCTTCTCCAAGGCACACAACCCGGTGCAGAACGTGTACGTGCGCCAGGTGAAGGCCGGCCGCGAGATCGTGCTGGGCGTCGCGCAGAAGGACGCCGAGGATCCGGCGTTCGGTTGCCAGATGGCGACATGACCCTTCCGCTGTTCGCGCTGCAGCTGCTCAACGGCGTGGAGTACGGGCTGCTCCTCTTCCTGGTCGCGAGCGGCCTGACGCTGATCTTCGGCGTGCTGGGCGTGCTCAACTTCGCGCACGGCTCGTTCTACATGCTGGGCGCGTACCTCGCGTACTGGATCGGCGAGCGCACCGGCAGCCTGGCCTGGGCGCTCGCCTTGGGGGTGCCGCTCCTCTTCGCCACCGGATGGGTGGTGGAGCGCCTGGCGATCTCGCGGCTCTACGGCCGCGACCACCTCTCGCAGCTGCTGCTCACCTACGGCATGGTGCTGCTCTTCAACGAGCTGCAGCGCGCGCTCTTCGGCAACGAGGTGCACGGCGTCGCCACCCCGCGGCCGCTCGCCTTCGGCCTTCCTCTCGGGGAGCTGCAGTCCTGGCCCGCGTACCGCGCCTTCACCTGCGTGGCGTGCCTCTTGGTCGCGGCGGCGATCCGGCACGTGCTGCTGCGCACCCGCTTCGGCATGCGCGTCCGCGCGGGCGCCGTGAACCCCGAGATGGTCGAGGCGCTGGGCGTGGACGTGCGCCGCCTGCTCTCCATCCTCTTCAGCGCCGGCACCGCGCTGGCCGCGCTGGCGGGCATCCTCGCCGCGCCGCTCACCACCGTGTACCCGGGCATGGGCGAGGGCGTGCTGATCGTGTCCTTCGTGGTGGTGGTGATCGGGGGCATCGGCTCGGTCAAGGGGGCCTTCTTCGGCGCTCTGCTGGTCGGGCTGGCGGACACCCTCGGCAAGGTGCTGGTCCCGGCCGTCTCCAGCGCGATGGTCTACGCCGTCATGGCGGCGGTGCTGCTGTGGCGGCCGCGCGGCCTGTTCGGCCAGCCTGCCGAGGCGCGATGACGCTGCCGCGGAGCGTGCGGGCCGGCCTGCTCGTGGGCGCCATCGCGCTCGCGCTGGTGCCGCTCTCAGGCGACCGCTTCTGGGTCCAGTTCGCCGGCAAGGTGATGGTGACCTGCATCTTCGCGGTGAGCCTGGATCTATTGGTCGGCTACGCGGGGTTGGTCAGCCTTGCCCACTCGGCATTCTTCGGCCTCTCCGCGTACCTCCTCGCCGGCCTCACCAACCAGCTCGGCCTGGTCAGCCCGCTCGTGACGCTTCCGCTCTGCCTCGCCTTCGCCGCGCTGGCGGCGCTCCTGATCGGCTGGCTGAGCCTGCGCGCCACCGGCGTCTACTTCGTGATGGTGACGCTCGCGTTCACGCAGATGCTCTACTACCTGTTCAGCGAGTCGCCCGCCCTGGGCGGCTCGGACGGGGTCTTCATTTCCCAGCGTCCTCGGCTGGCGGTCCTGGGGCGCACCGTCGTCGATCTCGGCGATCGCACCGACGCCCATGCCGCGATCTGGGTCGCGCTGGTCCTGTCCTTCCTCTTGCTGCGGCGGCTCGTGCGCGCGCCGTTCGGGCGGGTGCTCACCGCGATCCGCATCAACGAGCCGAGGATGCGGACCCTGGGGTACGCGACGCGCCGCTACAAGCTCGCCGCATTCGTGCTGGGCGGCGCTTTGGCGGGGCTCGCCGGCTATCTCGACGCGACGCTGTACGGGTTCGTCAACCCGGCGCAGTTCGGCTGGCGGCAATCCGGGCTGGTGCTGGTCACGGTGCTGCTCGGAGGCAAGGGAACGCTGTACGGGCCGGCGGTGGGAGCTGCCCTCCTCGGCGTCCTCGAGCATTTCGCCCAGCGCGCCACCGAGCACTGGAGCGCGGTGGTCGGGGCCGCGGTGGTCGCGGTGGTCCTCTTCCTGCCGCGCGGAGTCGCCGGGCTCCTCGAGGGCAGCCGTGGCTGAAGGGTTGCTGGAGACCGAGGGCCTCACCCGCCGGTTCGGCGCGCTGGCCGCCGTCGACGGCGTCTCGCTGAGCATCGAGCGCGGCACGGTGCACGCGATCATCGGCCCCAACGGCGCCGGCAAGTCCACGCTGCTCAACCTGCTCTCGGGCGAGCTGCTCGCCACCTCGGGACGCGTGCGCTTCCGCGGCAAAGACGTGACTCGCGCACCGCCCGACGTCCTCTCGCGGATGGGGATCGGGCGCAGCTACCAGACGGCAAACGTCTTCCCCGAGCTGACCTGCGCCGAGTGCGTGTGGCTGGCCGCGCACTCGCGGGTTCCCGCGCCGTCGTGGCGAGGCGACGACCCCGAGGCGGCGGTGCGCGGTGAAGCCGCCCTGCGGGCGTGCGGGCTCGCCGGCCGGAGGCTCTCGCGCGCGTTCGAGCTCAGCTACGGCGAGCAGCGCCAGCTGGAGATCGCCATGATGCTGGCCACCGATCCGGAGCTGCTCCTCGTCGACGAGCCGCTCGCCGGGCTGGGCCACGACGAGGCCCGGAGGGTGCTCGCGCTCCTGCGCGAGGTGGCTCGGGAGCGGACGCTGGTGCTCATCGAGCACGACATGGACGCCGTGTTCGCCGTCGCCCAGACCGTGACCGTGCTGGTCAACGGGCGATTGCTGGAAACCGGCCCGCCGGGCGCGATCCGCGAGAGCCCGCGGGTCCGCGAAGCCTACCTGGGCGAGGAGGAGCCGTGACCGCGCCGCTGCTCGAGGCGCGCGACCTGCACACCTTCTACGGGGCGAGCCACGTCCTGCACGGGGTGAGCCTCACCGTCGCGACGGGCGAGACCGTCACGCTCATGGGCCGCAACGGAATGGGCAAGACGACCACCATCCGCTCGGTGCTGGGGCTCACCGGGGCGCGCTCCGGCGAGGTGCTGGTCCGCGGGACCCGGGTGACAGGCTGGCCCACCCACCGGATCGCGCAGCTGGGGATCGCCTTGGTGCCCGAGGGGCGCGGCATCTTCCCTGCGCTGTCGGTCCGCGAAAACCTAATGATGGCGGCGCGGCCAGGCCGCTGGACGCAGGACCGCGCCGTGGAGCTGTTCCCGCGGCTGGCAGAGCGTCTCCATCACCTGGGCTCGCAGCTCTCGGGCGGCGAGCAGCAGATGCTCGCCATCGCCCGCGCGCTCTTGACGAACCCCGAGCTGATCATCCTCGACGGCGCCACCGAAGGCCTGGCGCCTCTCGCCCGCCAGCAGATCTGGTCCGCGTTGCGCCGGCTGCGGTCGGAAGGCACCGCGGCGCTCATCGTGGACAAGGAGGTGCGCCGGCTGCTGGAGATCGGCGACCGCCACCTGATCCTGGTCAAGGGACGGGTCGCCTTCTCCGGGACCACGGCGGACTTCCGAGAACGCGCGGAGCAGAACCTGGCGCTGCTCCGCGCGTAGGTCCTAGAACAGGAAGAACCCGGCGAAGAAGACGCGGGAGTTGTTCGCCAGCGCGCCTCCCACCTTGCGTTGCAACGTGCGCGCGTACTCGATGCCGAAGCGCACGCCCGGCCAGGGATCCACGATCAGGTTGGCGTCCCACCATGTCTGGTGGAACCAGCTCCCGGTCGCGCCCGCGTTGAAGAGGTCGATGTTGTCCGAGTACACGTTGCTGTAGTTGCCGGCCAGGACGACCTTCCCGTACGAGATCTGGGCGTCGAGCAGAAGCGTACGCCAGTTCACGGTCCTCAGGATGCCGTTCCTGTCCCACCCGGCCATGCCGGGATCGATGTCCTGGAACACAGCGTAATTCGCCGCCGTGATGCCGGTCGGCTGGCCGATGGCGACGCCGCCTGTCAATCCGGCGAAGAGGTCTGAGTAGCCGCTGCCCGTCGTGGCCTCGCCGAGCAGCGAGATGGCGAGCCCGCCACGCTCCTTGGCCGGGATCACCGGCACGAAGGCATCCACGGCGATGGCACTGCCCGTCACCGAGGCGGTGGAATTGGTGTTCGCGCCGCTGCTCACCCCGTTGACCGCGGCCGCTGTTGCCAGCTTCAGCTTGCGAATCGCGCCGGTGACCGCCACCGAGGCGGGGCTGATGGTGGTCGACGTCGATCCGATGCTCTGCACCCCTGTCCAGCCATTGATGTTGAGCTTGAGCCCTCCCTGGAAATCGGGGAGCTCCGAATCCATCTGTGGAGGCCGCACCGCGGCGGCAGCGATCTCCACCGAGAAGACCTTCGCGTCGAAGATGCGGCTGAGCCTGACCTGCGGGTTGCGCCCGAAGAGCTGCCCGGGCAAGCCCTGCGGCTGCACGCTGGTGGGCAGGTACGCCGCCTCGAACGCCATCACGTTCCAGGTCTGCCCGATCCAGAAGGTGACGATGTCGCTCTCGACTTGCATGAGCGCGTGGCGGATGCGCGGCGTGGGATTGGTGAAGAAGGCGGACTCGGTCCCGTTCGGCGGGCGCAAGCTGGGGTTGAAGGGCGAGTTGCCGACGAAGTCCATCTCGAAGTTTCCCCTCGCCCGGACGCCGGCCACTTCCGGAGCGGAGAAGCGCAGTCCGAGGCGGGTGCCGCGCGAGCTGAAGGTAGTGCGGCCGTTGTCGCCCGGGACCGTGCCGGGCAGGTTGAGCGTCGGGTGGCCGCCGTAGGAGTCGAGGACTGCCCGCTGCGAGTCGTGGATGACGTCGCCTTCCAGGTACCCATAGATGGTGGTGACGAAGCGCCCGATCACGAAGGTCGGCGAGGTCGCCGCGCGTTGGCCGACGGTGATCATGTCGCGCAAGGCGGCCGCGTACTCTTCGTCCGACATCACCCCTTTTTTGTGGAGCGCATCGAGCGTGGTGAGGGTCAGAAGGAAGTCCGTCCGCTCGGCCACCTTGGGCGGGACCTGCGGCGTTGCGGTCCCCGCCGGCGCGCTGCCCTGAGGCGCAGGCTCTGGACTCGCCGCGTCGGAACGCGCCACCGCCGGCGCCAGCATGAATGCCGAGAGGACGACAAGGGCTCTGCCGGTCACATCAGCCTCCTTGAAAGATGCGGAAATGAGGCAGGCCGATGTCTGCTCGCGATCCCCCCGTCGGGAGCCTGCCGCGTGCGAACGATTGCACAAATCCACCCCGGACTTCCAGGGGAGGGGGTCCGGTGGGGCTGGAGCGGTCCTGCCGTGCTGCGTCAGGCGGCGCTGGCGGCGGTCCGGTACCAGCGCAGGTGCCGCCGCGTGATCCAGCCGATGAGCGCGTCCATCCCGACGGCGAAGCCGGCGAGCAGCAGCACGGCGACGAAGGCGGCGTCGTGGTGGAAGGTCCGGGACTGGAAGAGGATGAAATAGCCGAGCCCGTCGATGGAGATGAAGAACTCGGCCACCACGGCCCCCACCAGCGCGCGCCCGACCGCGAGGCGCACGCCGGCCAGGAGGTACGGCAGGGACGAGGGAAGCGTGATCCCGAACCAGACGTCGCTCCAGCGGGCGCGACAGGCGCGGGCGACCTCCAGGTACTCGGCCGGGACGGAGCGCGCCCCGTCGGCGGCGTTCATCGCGATGGGGAAGAAGGAGGCGAAGACGACCGTGGCCAGCCGCGCCGCCGAGCTGTAGCCGAACCAGATTGTGAGCAGCGGCAGGATGGCGACCATCGGCATCGCGTAGAGCCCGTTCACGTAGAGCTTCAGCAGGCGATCGGCGGCCTTGATCCGCCCCATGGCGAGGCCGATCAAAGTGCCAGAGACGACCGCGATGAGGAGCCCCTCGACGACCGCGTGGAGCGTGACGCCGGCCGCCCGCAGCATCCCGGCGCTGGCCAGCGCCTGGGGGAACGCCCGCGCGATCCCGCTGGGCCGCGCCACGTAGGCGGGCGCGAAGAGCCGCACCACGACCTCCCAAGCTCCGAGCACCAGCAGGCCGCCCGCGAGCTTGACCAGCGGTGTGGACTGCGAGAGCCGCTTCATCCGGCGAGCCCGCGCCAGGCCGTGAATCGATCCTCGAGCGCCCGACCCACCCCCATCAGCGCGACCCCGAGAAGGGTGATGACCAGCACGGTGGCGAGGAGCCCGGCCGTGTCGAAGTTCCGACCCGAGGTCATCAGGAGCTGCCCGATTCCGCTGGCGCTGAGGAAGAACTCGGCGGCCACCACGCCGACCAGCCCGCGGCCGATCGCCTGGCGCACGCCCGTCATCGCGTACGGAAAGGTGCCCGGCAGCATGACGTCGCGCCAGATGGCCCACTCGCCGGAGCGGTAGGAGCGCGCCACCTCGATCAGCTCGGGACGCACGCTGTCCGCGCCCTCGATGGTGTTGTAGAGGACGGGGAAGAAGCAGAAGAGGAAGACCACCAGCACCTTGGCGCCCATCTCGAGGCCGAAGATGGAGAGGATGAAGGGGATCAGCGCCACCATCGGCATCGCGTTGACGAGCAGGATGTAGTCGGAGAGGGCGACGCGGAGGACGCGCGCGCGAGAGAGCAGCAGCCCGAAGGGAAGCGCGGTCAGGAGCGCGATCCCGAAGCCGGCGACGAACAACGCGAGCGATCCGCCCAGGCTCGCGCGCAGCTCGCCGGTCTCGATCATCTCCCAGAGGCGCAAGAGCGTCGCCGAGAGCGGGGCCGCGACCGCCGCGTTCGCGCGCCGCCCGGCGAATTCCCAGAGCGCGGCCCCGCCGAGCACGCTCACGGCGTAGGTCGCCCACCGCACGCTTCGAGACTCCGGATCCAGCATCGCGCCCCCTACTTCTTCAGCAGCGCCTCCGCGTCCTTCCACACGCCGCGGTCGACCAGCCGCTCGTACGCCACCGGCTCCTTCCCCGGCTTGATTCCGCCCACGTCCTTCTCCGCCGCGATGACGCGGTCGAGGTTGGCCTTGCCGAGCCCGTCGTCCTCGAGCGGCCAGTACTTGATTTGGTAGAAATGCGGGAGCGCCTGCTTCGACACCTGCACGGTGCGGCCGGTGACGGTAGCGATGCTCGCGACCCGATCGGCGTTCTTTGGATCGACCATGAACCGGGTCGCGTCGATCAGCCCGGCGAGCACCCGCGCGAAGGCGGGGCGCTTCTGCTCGAGCGACTTCCGGGTGGAGACGATCAGGTTGTAATGGCTGACCGGCGCCACCTCCTTGAAGGTCGACACGATGGCCAGCTTCTTCCCCATCTGCTCCTCGAGCACCGGGACGTCGTCGGTGTGCAGCACCCCGACCTTGATCTGCCCCGCGATCATGGCCGCGCCGACGTTCGAGCTGACGCTCATCAGCTTCACCTGGTCGACCTTGAGCCCGCAGGGTTGGAGAAAGGCGGCCAACGCCACAGCCCGCGCACCTCCGACGGAGTCGACGCCGACGGCCTGGTCCTTGAGATCGGCGCATTTCATTCCAGGTTGCGTCGTCGCGAGCAGCCAGTCGGGATTCGCCATCCCGTAGATGCCGACCAGGTCCACGCCGGCGTTGGACACCATGCGCACGATCACCGGCGTCGGCGACAGCGACAGGTCGATGTTCCCGGAGACCACCGCCTGCGCGGCGGCGGCGCCGGAGTCGAAGGGGCGGACTTCCACCTCGACCCCATGCTTGTTGAAGAACCCCTCCTCCTTGGCGACGTACGCGACCAGCCCGGAGAAGACGGGCGGAACGCCAGGCACCGCGATGGAAACGCGGTCGGCGCCCGGCGCCGGACCGGCAGCGACTGCGAACAGCAAGAAAAGCAGGCCGTGTCTCCTGGTGGTCGGCGTCATTCCCATATCCCCCGATCGTCCGACTGTCGAGTTGCAGTATGCCAGGATCCCGGCCTCAACGACCGATCTGCCGATCTGGGGACACCATACTTAACTTCGTGCCAACCCATCTGATCTGGGGACACCATACTTAACTTCGTGCCAACCCAAGTGGGTTCTGGACGGCGGCGCCATACGTAACTCGCCCGAACCGCGGTCTCGGAATGCTTGCTACAGGCTCGCCATGGCTCGCATGGCCCGCGTCGTCGTCCCCGCCTTGCCGCACCACGTCACGCAGCGCGGTAACCGTAGACAGCGGACGTTCTTCTGCCGCGACGATTACCTGCTCTACATCGCTCTCACGGCAGAATGGTTCGACCGCTACGAGGTCCAGATCTGGGCCTACTGCCTCATGCCGAACCACGTCCACCTCATCGCGGTTCCTGCATCGCCAGAGGGCCTGCGCCGGGCCATCGGTGAAGCTCACCGGCGATATACGACGGAGATCAACCGGCGCGAGGGGTGGCGCGGTCACCTCTGGCAGGGACGCTTCGCCTCTTACGTGATGGACGACCGGCACACGCTCGCCGCCGCACGGTATCTGGAGCTCAACCCGGTTCGCGCCGGCCTCGTCGCCCGGGCCGAAGACCATCCTTGGAGCAGCGCGCGCTCTCATCTTCTCGGCCGCGACGACCGCCTGGTCCGCGTCGCGCCGCTGCTTGCGCGGGCCGGAGACTGGTCGTCGTTTCTCGGCGAAGGCGCCAATGCCGAGGACTCGCACTCGTTCCGCAGGCATGAACGGACCGGACGACCGCTCGGCAGCGACGCGTTCGTCGACGACCTCGAGCGGGTGTTGGGGCGCGCCCTCAAGCCCCGGCCACCGGGACCGGCGCCGAAAAGAAGCGCCGACTGCACACCGTGAGAGTGCGCGGCCGTCGCTGGCACGGCGGGTTGCGTATGGTGTCCCCAGATCTCCTCAAGGACGACCACCGCCGATCGCCGCTGTCGCTACCCCGACGACCGCGAGTGCCGCGGTCACGGCGAAGCCGAGGTCGACCGCCCGTACCAGCGCGCCGGCGCCGCCCCGGTGCAAGACGGTGGTCAGGATGGCGCCGGCGAGACCGACCCCGAGCACCATGCCCGCGTTGCGAGCGGTGGCCAGCACCCCGGCCGCGATCCCTTGCCGGTTCGGCGGCGCCGCCCCCATCAGCGCGCTGTTGTTCGGCGCGACGAAGATGCCGGTCCCCAAGCCGCAGACGGCGAGGGCCATGGCGACTTGCGGCAGCGGCGTAGCCGGGCCGAGCCGCGAGAGGAGGAAAAGGCCGAGCGCGAGCAGCGCCATCCCGGCCATCGCCGGGATGCGGGTCCCGATCCGGTCGGAGATGGTCCCGGCGGCCGGCGCGACGAACATCATCACCAGCGGCTGCGCGGTGAGCAGCAAGCCCGCGCGCGCGGGACCCAGGCCGCGGGCTTCGATGAGGTAGAACGGGAGCAGGAAGAGGATGCCGTACACGCAGACGTAGTTGATGACCGCGCTGGCGGTCGCGCCGGCGAAGGCGGGCCGGGCGAACACCGAGAGGTCCAGCATCGGTCTCGGGACGCGACGCTCGATGCGCAGGAAGAGAGCGAGCAGCGCGATCGACGAAGCGAGGAGCAAAAGGGTCGCGGGAGAGGACCATCCCCAGGCGTGGCCCTGGTTCAGGCCGAGGAGAAGCGCGAGCAGGCCGGCGAAGAAGGTGGCCGCGCCCGCCCAATCGAACCCGTGCTCGATGCGCTCCGGCGCGTCGGGGACGACATACCGGGCGCTGAGGAACAGCGCCACCGCGCCGACCGGCACGTTGATGTAGAAGATCGCCCGCCAGCTCCAGTGCTGCGCGAGGAAGCCCCCCAGCGAGGGGCCAACCGTCAGCCCGAGGTACGTCATGGTCGCCTGCAGGCCGAGCGCCTGGCCACGCTGCTGCGGCGGGAAGGTCTTGGTCAGGATGGCGGGCGAGTTCGCGAACTGCATGGAGGCGCTGATCGCCTGCAGGGCGCGGAAGGCGATCAGCCACTCCGCCGAAGGGGCGAGGCCGCACAGCGCCGAGCTGGCGACGAACCCGGCCACCCCCCACAGGTAGACGGTCCGGTGGCCGCGGACGTCGCCCACCCGGCCGAATCCCAGCAGCAGCCCGCTGACGACCAGGAGGTAGACCGTCACCACCCATTCGACGGTGGCGATGTCGGTGCGCAGCTGGTCGCGCAGGACCGGAAGCACGGCGTTGACCACGCTCCCGTCGAGCGCGGCCATGAAGGTGCCGGTGCCGATCGCGAGAAGCACCCACCACTTGCGCGGGACGTGTGCCCGGGCAGCCGGAATCTCCTGGTCCGCGCGCATGCGCGCGGCAGCCTATCCCATGGCAGTATCGGATCCGATGACTCCCGCGACTCCGGTGGCGCGCGTCGAGGTCGGGTCCTTCCGCCGCGACGGGGTGGAGATCCTGCACGAGGTGCGCTGGACCATCAGCAAAGGCGAGCACTGGGTGCTGCTGGGACCCAACGGCTCCGGCAAGACCTCGCTGCTGCGCATCCTGGCCGCGTACGAATGGCCCAGCCAGGGCGAGGTCGAAGTGCTCGGCGAGAAGTTCGGGCGGTTCGACCTGCGCGAGCTGCGCAAGCGCATCGGCCTGGTCTGCGCCGCGCTCGCGCCCCGGTTCCCCGACTGGGACGACGCGCGGTCCATCGTGCTCTCCGGCATCGACGCCGCCATCGGGCGCAGCCGGAAGTTCAGCCCCGACGAGGAGCGGCGCGCGCTGGCGGCGCTCGAGGCGCTGGCCGCGGCGCACATCGCGCGCCGGCCGTTCGGAGCGCTGTCCGAAGGCGAGCGCCAGCGGGTGCTGATCGCGCGCGCCTTCCTTCCCGCGCCCGCGCTGCTGGTCCTGGACGAGCCGTGCGAGGGACTCGACCCGCTCGCCCGGGAGCGCCTCCTCGAGGACCTGGCCCGTTTCGCCGCGCGGCCCGGCGCGCCGACCATGGTGCTCGTGACACATCACCTGGAGGAGATCCCGCCCTTCGTCTCGCACGCGATGATCCTCGCCAACGGCGGCGTGGTCGCCACCGGGCCCGTGGAGGAGGTGGTGACCACCGCGCACCTGTCGCGCGCCTTCGGCGTGCCCTGCGAGGTGAAGGTGGAACCATCCCGGCGGTACTCGCTCCGCTTCCGCGAGCGACGCTAGGGCCCGCGTGAGTTGGCCACCGAGACGGCGCGACCAAGCTTGGTAGGCTTGCGTGCACGGTGACTCTTGACGGAAGGCCCACGATTCGCCAGCGTGGCACCCGGGAAAGGCCGCGCCGCCGGAGCCGCTCGCAGCAAGGAGCACGGGATGGCCAGCATCCAGAGGAACGTGGTCCGCGACGTCGTCGGCCTCGAGGCTTCCACGCCTTGCCGCGAGGCCGCGAAGCTCATGGCGCAGAAGAGGATCGGCGCCGTCGCGGTGAAGCAAGGCGGCCGCATCATCGGGTTCGTCAGCGAGCGCGACCTGATCCTCAGGTGCCTGGTCGGCGGGGGGACCTGCGAGGCGCCGATCGCGGAGGCGATGCGCAGCGATCTCCCCAGCGTCGACGCGAGCGCGTCCGAGAGCGAGTGCGCGAATCTGATGAGGGATCACTACACGCGCCACCTGCTGGTGGAGGAGGACGGCCGGGTCGCCGGCATCATCTCCATGCGCGACGTGATCGTCCTCATGCTCGACGAGAAGCAGTTCCTCATTGACCAGCTGAACGTCTACATCTGCGGCCGCTGAGCGCCAGCGGCCGCCCCTAGGCGGCGCTGTGCTGGCTCGGAGAAGCGAGGGCGCGGCGAATGAAGGCCGCCGTCTTGAAGGAGCTGGCCGCGGGCGAGAAGAGAGTCGCCGCCGTCCCTGCGACGGTGGAGAAGATGGTCAAGGCCGGGATCGAGGTCTGCCTCCAGTCGGACGCAGGGGTCGCCTCCGGTTTCCAGGACGGCGAGTATCGGGAGGCGGGGGCCCGGGTGGAGCCGTCGCCGGACGCCGCGCTCGAGGGCGCGGGCCTCGTGCTCAAGGTGCAGAAGCCCGGCGGGGAGGAGCTGGACCGCATTCCGCAAGGCTGCGCGTTGATCGCCTACAGCTTTCGCGCCGCAACCGACCTGTCGGAGAAGCTGCGCGCGCGTCGCCTCACTGCGCTGTCGCTCGACCTGGTGCCGAGGATCGCCCGGGCCCAGAGCATGGACGTGCTCAGCTCGATGGCGAACATCGCCGGGTACAAGGGCGTGCTCCTCGGCGCGGGCGCGCTGGGCAAGTTCTTCCCGATGTTGATGACCGCGGCGGGCACGGTCCTCCCGGCGAAGGTCCTGGTGCTCGGCGCCGGGGTGGCCGGCTTGCAGGCGATCGCCACGGCCAGGCGGCTGGGCGCGCTGGTGACCGGGTTCGACATCCGCCCGGCGGTCAAGGAACAGGTGGAAAGCCTGGGCGCGCGCTTCCTCGCCGTCGCCCTCGAGGAGCATGCCCAGGATGCGAAGGGCTACGCGAAGGAAGTTTCCGCGGACGCGGCGCGGAGGGAGAGGGAGGCGGTCGCACAGGAGCTGCGCGCGACCGACGTCTGCATCACCACCGCTCTAGTCCCGGGCAAGAAGGCACCGGTCCTCGTCACCGCGGAGATGGTCCAGGGCATGCGGATGGGCTCGGTCATCGTGGATCTCGCGGCCGAGCAAGGCGGGAACTGCGAGCTGACGGAGCCCGGCAACCAGATCGTCAAGCACGGCGTGACCATCCTGGGCCCTTTGAATGTCGTGAGCTCGATGGCCTACCAGGCCTCGCAGCTCTACTCGCGCAACGTGCTCAACTTCCTCCTGCACGTCTACGACAAGCGGGCCGGCAAGATCGCCGTCGACCGCGATGACGAGATCGTCAAGGCCTGCTTGATCGCGCACGAGGGGGAGCTGCTGCAGCCGCTCTGACCAAAAGAAAGGGACACCATGATCGATCCCGGTCTGATCGCCGATCTGTACGTGTTCGTGCTGGCCGGCTTCCTGGGCTACCAGGTGATCTCGCGCGTCTCGCCGCTCCTGCACACCCCGCTCATGTCCGCGACCAATGCGATCTCCGGGATCTCGCTGGTCGGATCGCTGGTAGTTGCCGGGGCCGGCTACAACCCGCTCAGCACCGCGCTGGGGTTCATCGCGGTGACCGCCTCGACCATCAACGTGGTGGGCGGTTTCCTCATCACCGACCGGATTCTCAAGATGTTCAAGGCGAGCCGCTGAGCCATGCAGCAGCGGACCCTGCTCCAGCTCTTCTACCTCCTCTCCGCCATACTCTTCGTCCTGGGCCTCCGCGGCCTGAGCCACCCCCGCACCGCGCGCCGGGGGATGTTCCTGGCCGAGTTGGGGATGCTGCTCGCCATCGTCGGCACGCTGTTCCACCACGAGATCCTCAGCTATCGATGGATCGTCGGCGGGCTCGTGCTGGGCACCGTCATCGGCGCGCCGCTCGCCCTCTGGATCCCGATGACCGCCGTCCCGCAGCGGACGGCGCTCTCGCACTCCTTCGGCGCCCTCGCCGCGGCGCTGGTGGGCATCTCCGAGTACTCCCGCCACGGGGCGCAGCTCGGCGCCGGCCGGGTGGCCGTGATCGGCATCGAGGTGATGCTCGGCACCTTGACCTTCACCGGCAGCCTGATGGCCGCGGGCAAGCTGCAGGGGCTCATCCGCGGGTATCCGATCACGTACCGTGGCCAGAACTTCTCCAACCTGGCGTTGCTCGCGGGCATGGTGGGCCTCATCGTCGCGCTGGCGTTCATGCCCGCCGCCGGCAACCTTTTCTACCTGATGGTGGCTCTCGCGCTCGTCTTCGGCGTCCTGCTCATCCTGCCGATCGGCGCCGCCGACATGCCCGTCGTCATCGCCTTGCTGAACTCCTACGCCGGCCTGACCGACGCGGCGATGGGCTTCATGCTCGACAACAAGATCCAGATCATCACCGGCTCGCTGGACGGCTCGTCGGGGTTCATCCTCTCCATCTTGATGTGCCGCGCGATGAACCGCTCCATCACCAACGTGCTCTTCGGCGCCTTCGGCAAGGTGCAGGAGCTGCCCGCCGGTGGGGAGGAGGCGAAGAAGCCCATCCGCCAGACCACGGTGGACGAAGCGGCGGAAATCCTCGGCACTGCGCGATCGGTCGTCTTCGTGCCCGGCTATGGCATGGCCGTCTCCCAGGCGCAGCATCGAGTGCGTGAGCTGGCTGATGCCCTCAAGAAGAAAGGAGTGGCCGTGCGCTACGGCATCCACCCCGTCGCGGGCCGGATGCCCGGCCACATGAACGTGCTCCTCGCCGAGGCCAACGTGCCCTACGACGAGCTGTACGACATGGACCAGATCAACCCGCAATTCGCCGAAACCGACGTCGTCGTGGTCGTGGGAGCGAACGACGTCGTGAACCCCGCCGCGAAGCGGGAGCCAGGCAGCCCCATCTACGGCATGCCGATCCTGGAGGTGGAGAAGGCGCGCGTGGTGATCGTCAGCAAGAGGAGCCTGGCCCCCGGGTTCGCGGGGATCGACAACGCGCTGTACTACAACGAGAACACGCTGATGCTCTTCGGCGATGCGAAGGACACCATGGTGAAGCTGACGACCGCATTGAAGGAATGACGTCCGCTCGGGCCGGTGGCCGCGGACGCTTGCGGACGGCGGCGCCTTCCGGCCAGATGTCTGCAGCTGATGCGCATCGTGCTCGCCACCGCCGCGGCCCTGGTCGCCTTCGCGGCGAACTCGCTCCTGTGCAGGGCGGCGCTCGGCGGGGGCCGGGCGGACGCGGCGAGCTTCACCGGCCTGCGGCTCGCCTCCGGCGCCGCGGTGCTGATCCTCCTCTCGCGCGGGACGGGAGGGGCGCGCGGAGGGAGCTGGCCCTCGGCGGCGGCGCTGTTCGTATACGCGGCCGCGTTTTCCTTCGCCTACTTCTTCCTGTCCGCGGGGGTAGGCGCCCTGCTTCTCTTCGGCGCGGTGCAGGTCACGATGATCGGCGCCGGCATCGCGGCCGGCGAGCGCCCGGCGCCCTCGGTGTGGGCGGGTCTGGTCCTCGCGCTGGGAGGGCTCGTCCACCTCTCGTCGCGCGGCGCCCACGTCCCCTCGCCGGGCGGCACCGCGCTGATGCTGTCGGCGGGCGTCGCGTGGGGCGTTTATTCCTTGCGCGGCCGCAGGGCGGGTCCACCGCTCCCCGCGACCGCGGACAACTTCCGCCGGGCCGCGCCGCTCGCGGCGCTCGTCTGGATCCTGTCAGCGCTCGGCGGCGGAATGCACCTGACCCCCGCGGGCGCCGCGCTCGCCGTCACGTCGGGCGTGATCACTTCGGGGCTCGGCTATGTCGCCTGGTACGCGGCGCTGCCCCACCTGACCGCTGCGCGCGCCGCCGTCCTGCAACTCTCGGTGCCCGTCCTCGCCGCCACCGGCGGGGTCCTCCTGCTCGGCGAGGTCCTCACCGCGCGCCTCGTCGTCGCGGGCACCGCGATCCTCGCCGGGATCGCGCTGGCCACGCGGAAGCCCCGCGTTGCATCGGAATCGCGTCCCGCCAAGGCCGCGTAGCCTACGGTCGGGATCTGGGGACACCATACGCAGGTGCCGCCAGACCTTTGTTTCCCGCAGAACGTTACTCACCCAAGAGGGAACGGAGCCGTATCACCTCTTCGAGTAGACGAGGGACGTCCTGCCGGGCATGAGCAATGAAGTCCTGATCGTCTTCCGTCGCGCCCGATAGCTCAATGTCCTCGCCTCGGGCGTTCGGCGGGCCAGTCATGATGAAACTGCTGCCGGCCTCGTGATCTCGTCCTTCGATCATCGACTTCCAGGGGCCACGGGCAGCGCGGTTGCACCTCGCCTGGATCTCGGCAATCTCTTCGGAAGTCATAGGCTTTCGGGTACTCATGGCACGTTTGGATTCGGAATGGTCGGAGCGAACAATCGCTCCGCCTGTTCGGGTGTAATACCGCTCAACGTGGAGTGGAGCGGATTGTTCGGCGTTGGGCTCGGGGTCACGCGGCCACCCAGCGCCTCGACTTGCTCGATCGTCGTCACGCCGACCTGTTTGTTCGGAAACGTCTTCGTAAGCTCCTCCACGGTCGCGCCAGGCGAGCGTCACGAGACGCCCTCAAGTCGACCGCTTGCGTCCAAGGTGACGCCTTTTACCTTAGCAAAGCGCTGCGGCTAGCTTGGTTCCGGGCTGGAGCTCTGGCTCGAGGCCCGAAATGGGTCCAGGATCTGCGCGAGGTACGTCCGCGCCACCCGGGCGTTCGAGACGCCGTAGCCTTGCGGCCAGCGTGTTTCAGGCAGGAAGTGCGTCCCGAAGATGCGGTCGAGGACCGGTAGGTGGACGGCGAAGTTCTTGTCGATGGCCTCGGCCTCGGCGGCGTGGTGGAAGTGGTGGAAGCGGGGCGTCGCCAGAAAGGGCTCGAGCCGCTTCAGACCCGCACCGAAGTTGGCATGGATGAAGACCGCATGAAAGGACACGAACGCCAGGTAGAGCGCCACCGCGGACGGGGAGGCACCGACGAGGACCAGGACGGTCATCACCCCCGCCCGGGTCGCCAGCGCGTCGAGCGGATGCATGCGTGAGCCGGCCAGCCAGTCCATCGCCGTGCTCGAATGATGGACGGCGTGGAGGCGCCAAAGGAACGAAAGCCGGTGGAACGCGCGGTGGATCCAATATTGGGTGAGGTCGGCCAGCACCAGGACGGCGAGAAACTGGGCCGGCAGCGGGAGCCATCCGAGCAGGGCGAAGTCGCTCGCGGGGAGCAGCGCGTCTCGAAGCATCCGGGAGGGAAACAGCGACGCCCAGCTGAAGGCCTGTACGACCAGGTGGCTCACAAGGAAATGGACCCCGTCAGTCGTCCACTCCGGCCGGAAGACTTCCTGGTCGCGCCGGTGGGGAAGCGCGCGCTCGAGCGGCACGAAAATCAGCGCAAGCACGAGCAGGTTGAGCGCGAACCATTCGAGCCCCAGCCCGAACTTCGTCTCCACCGTATCGGGCAGCGGCACGGCGGCGCCGCCCAAGGCCATGGCGCAGACCGCCAGGAAGATGCCGGTCAGCCCCAAGATCTTTTGACGCCGGCGGGCAACGCTGAACAGTCCCAGCATCACCGACGCGATCAAGACGGTCTGCAGCACCCCACGGAGGAGCGCGACGGGGTAGTACGCTCGAAGGACAGGGGCGGTGAGAAGTCGGGGAAAGTGCAGGCAGAGCACCCCGAAGAGGCCGAGCGCGCCGCCGAGCACGGAACCAACCCCTCCGACCCAGCCGGTGCCCAAGTTGGAGGGTTCGTCGTCCCCGAAAATGCGCCGGAAGTAACGGTCGAGCGCGGTGGGCGCGGCGTCGGACGAGCGCATGCATCCAAACAGTAGTCGAATCGGCTGCCTGGAAAAGAAACCGCCCGCGCCCATCGAAGGCGAGGAGTTTGCGACGCCCCGTCTAACGCACTGCGTCCCGCCCCGGCGCGGGACGCGCCGCGTCAAGGCCCGTCACTCGACGCTGGCTCCGGCTCCCGCGCCCTCGCGAGCCTCGACGATGAGCCGGGTGCGCAGATCGTGCAGCCGCCGCTCGAGCCCGACCGGGTACCGGTGCGGGTTCACGAATCGCTTCACGCCGGCGTGGAAGCGGGACAGCTCGCCGGACACGCGCTTCCTGACCTCGACGAGCGGCGGCGGATCGTAGACGCGCCGCCCCGCCCGGAAGATCGGCACCAGCAGGTCCTGCGAGGGCGTCCCGGCCGGGATGGTGCGCCGCCGCGTCGCATCGAGCGGGTCGACCATGGTGACGGGATCCTCGGGCGGCATTCCCACGTCGTAGATCACGTCCGCGACGGCCTCGGCCTCGCCCTGGAACCGGCTGACCTGGAGCACGCCCGGGATGGACGTCTTGATCGTTTGCTCGGACAGCTTCACTTTCGGACGCCACGCTCCTCCCGGCCTGCGTACCGCGGTGAGCTTGAAGACGCCGCCGAGCGCGGCGTCGGGATGGCCGGTCACCAGCCGGGTGCCGATGCCCCAGGCGGAGATCGCCGCGCCCTGCTCCTTGAGCGTCGCGACCAGGTGCTCGTCCAGCTCGTTGCTGGCCAGGATGCGCGCGGTCTCGAAGCCCGCATCGTCGAGCATCTTGCGCGCTTCCGAAGAGAGCCAGGCGAGGTCGCCCGAGTCGAGGCGCACGCCGAGCATCTCGTGCCCGCGCGCGCGCAGCTCCTCGCCGACCTGGATGGCGTGGCGCACGCCCTCGCGGGTGTCGTAGGTGTCGACCAGGAAGATGCAGTTGTTCGGCAGCGCCTCGGCGTACGCGCGGAAGGCGCTCAGCTCGTCGTCGAACGCCATCACCCAGCTGTGGCCGTGCGTGCCGCTCACCGGGATGCCGAACAGCCGCCCCGCCATCACGTTGGAAGTGGCCGCGCAGCCGCCCACCCATGCCGCCCGGCTCGCGGCGAGCCCGCCGTCGAGCCCCTGCGCGCGCCGCAGACCGAACTCCAGCACCGGATCGCCGCGCGCCGCCAGCACCACCCTCGCCGCCTTGGTCGCGATCAGCGACTGGAAGTTGACCAGGTTGAGCAGCGGCGTCTCGATCAGCTGGGCTTGCAGGATGGGCCCGGTGACGCGCACGATCGGCTCGAGCGGGAACACCACCGTGCCTTCCGGCGCGGCGTCGACGTCACAGGCGAGCCGCAGCGAGCCCAGATGATCGAGGAAGGCCGGCTCGAAGAGCTTCTCGCCGTCGCTCCCGCGCACCTCGGCGAGGTACGCGAGGTCCTCGTCTTCGAAGCGCAACGACTCGATCAGGTCGATCGCGTACTCCAGCCCGCATGCGACCGTGAACCCTCCCCCGAACGGATTCTGCCGGAAGGAGACGTGGAACGCCGCCTCCAGCTCTTCCATGCCGGACTTCCAGTACGCGTAGGCCATGGTGAACTGGTACAGGTCGGTGAGCAGGGCAAGCGAAGGCCGGTACAGCTCGGTCGGGATGCGCACGCCCTTACTCTACGCGTGAGCGGCGATGGGCGGGCGGCGCGCCGCCTGTTCTTCGGCGATTCTCGCCGCGCCCCAGAGGGCGATGAACCCCAGCTGCACGAACCCGTCGATCAGGTAGACCGGCGAGATGCGGCGGCGCAAGCCGGCGTAGTGGAAGTCGACCGCCGCGAAGGTGGCCGCCATGCGCAGCGCGAGCCCGCGCTCGTCGCGGCGAGGCCGTCCGCCGCGAAGGCCGGCCTGCATCAAGTGCAGGCCCACGTTCAGCGAGCAGGCTCCCACGCCCTTGATGAACCATTCCTCCAGCGTCGGCCCGGTCACCTTCTCGAACGAGCGCAGGTGCACGAGCGGCCACGCTCCGACCAGCGCGTAATAGGCGCCCTGCGCCAGAGCCAGGATCGACCAGGGCTGCAGGCGCTCGACCGGCGGCTCGCGGACCTCCTCTTCGCGCAAGCGCACCGGGTCCCGGCGCTCTCGCGAGGAACGCAAGAGCCCGAAGAAGCGCCTCCGCCGCGGCGCGCCCGCTTGGCGCGGCTCCATGCTCTACAGGTTACGCATCGCGCCGCAGTCGTGGCAGCTCGTGCGCGCAGTCGCTCGCCGAGCGCACCGGCATGGCGCGTTGCTAGGTTGCCCCGGGAACGCGAGATGGATCGGCTGAAGCCCAGCATCAGGCCAAGCGGGCCCCGGATCGGGTTCCAGCGCTGGGACAAGCTGCTCTTCCTGCACTGGGAGCTTCCGCCCGACGTGCTCCGGCCGCTGGTCCACCCGCGGCTCGGGCTGGACACCTTCGACGGGCGCGCGTTCGTGAGCATCACTCCGTTCACCGTCCGCGGCGCGAGGCTCCGCGGCTTTCCGGCCCTCCCCGCGCTCTCGGACTTCCACGAGGTCAACGTCCGCACCTACGTGCACCTCGGGGGCGAGGATCCCGCCGTCTGGTTCTTCAGCCTCGACGCGGCGAGCGCGGTCGCCGCCGCCATCGCTCGCGCATCGCTGCGGCTGCCGTATTGCTACAGCCGGATCTCGCGCGGCGAGGCCGGCGGCCGCCTGACCTACGAGGCAGCGCGTATCCTGCCGGTCGGGCCGGCGGGACTCTCGGCAGCGTGGACGGTCGTGGGTGAGGCATCCCCGGCGAGCCCGGGCAGCCTGGAGCATTTCCTCGCCGAGAGGTACCTGCTCTTCTCGCGCGCGTTCCGCCAGAAGCTCTTCCGGATGCAGGTGCATCATGCGCCCTGGCCCCTGCGGCCGGTGAAGGAGCTGGACGTCGCACAGACGCTCTCCACGGCGGACGGATTGCCGCCGCTGCGAGGCACGCCGCTCTCGCAATACTCGGAAGGCGTGGACGTCGATTTCTTCGCGCCCACCGTGGTCTGACGCAGGTGCTCGTCTACGGCGATCGGTGCGCGGTGGTGGATGCGGCCGGCGCACTCGAGCGCATCCGCGCGCGGGCGGAACGGCTGGGGCGCGCCGCACCGGGGCTGCGCCGCCACACCGGTGTCGTGGAGCTCCTCCTCGAGGCGGGTGAGCTGACCCAGGGCCTGCTCGACGCGGAATTCGAACAGGCGGGACGGGACGGCTGGACGCCGGTCGCCGAAGCCTCGGGCAGGCTGCTGCGCGCGATCGGAGCGGAGCTGTGCGCCTCGGTCGCCGCTCGATTCGCGCGCGGGGGTGGGCTTCGCGACACGCTCGCCGCCCTCGATCGGCTGCCTGCGCTGGACCTGCCCAGGCGCGTCCGGGTGCGGCAAGCCGAGGGACCGTCGTTCTACGCGCTGTACCCGGAGCTGTATGCGCTCGCCGCCCGAGAGGCCTCCGAGCTGCGCGGCGCGGTCACCGTGGGGATCCGCAGCATCGGGACCGCGCTCGCGGGCGTGGTGGCGGCCGCGCTCGACGGTCCGCCTCCGGTGACCGTACGGCCGATCGGCGATCCCCGCGCGCGCTCGCTGGTCCTCGAGCGAAGGCTGGCGAAACGCCTGCGGTCGGCGGAGGCATACGCCGTCGTCGACGAGGGCCCCGGGTTGTCGGGAAGCTCGTTCGCCGCGGTAGCGCGTGCCCTCGACGCACCGGGGCGCGTCCATTTCTTCCCGAGCCATGGGGCAGGACCCGGTCCGCTGTCCGACGAGCCGACGTGCGCGCTCTGGGATCGCACGCCTCGTCACCTGTGCGAGCTCGAAGCGGCCTTCCTCGACGGCTCCCGCTTGCCCGCGCTCGCGTCCTGGGCAGAGGACCTCACCGGTCCGGCCACGGCCCGCGTGGAGGACCTCTCCGCGGGCGGCTGGCGCTCGCGATTCCCCGGCGCCGGACGGCTCCCGGCCGACCCGCGACACGAGCGCCGCAAGTACCTCTTGCGCTCCGCCTCCGGCGAGTGGCTGCTCAAGTTCGCGGGGCTCGGCGCTCCCGGACGCGCCGCGCTCCGGCGCGCCGTCCGCCTCTCCGAGGCGGGCTGGACGCCCGCGGTCGCGGGGCTGCGCCACGGCTTCCTCGTGCAGCGCTGGGAAGGAAACGCGAGACCGCTGCCTCTGTCCTCCCGCGTTCCGCGCGCCTCGATGGTCGCGCAGGTGGCGGACTACCTGGCCTTCCGGGCCGAGGCGCTTTCCGGCGGGACCGGCGCGAGCCTGCGCGAGCTGCTCGAGATGACCCTGCGCAACGCAAGGCTCGGGCTCGGCGAGGACCTCGCCGATCGGCTCCGGGCGTGGGAGCCGCGCATCCCGGAGCTGGAGCGCGCCGTCCGCCGGTGCGCCGTCGACGCGCGCATGCACGCCTGGGAATGGCTCGTGCTCCCCTGCGGGGCCCTGATCAAGTCGGACGCGGTCGACCACTGCAGCGGGCACGACCTGATCGGTTGCCAGGACGCCGCGTGGGACCTGGCCGGCGCTGCCGTCGAGCTTTCGCTGGACGCGGGCGAGCGCGACGACCTGCTGCGCCGGTTCGCCCGGCGGGCGCGACCTCCGTCCCTCCCGCTGCTCGAGCTCCTCCACGGCGCCTACCTCGCCTTCCAGCTCGGGAGATCGGCGCTCGGCGCGGCGGCGATCGAGCCGTGGGCGCCGGGCGATGCCAGCCGCCTGCGCGACGAGCAGCGCCGTTACGCCGGCCTGCTCCGCGCCGCGCTGGCCACCTCGGGCGCCGCTTCCGGCTGGGCCAACGCCTCCGTCTGACTGCGGCCGCGCCCCACCGGGTCGCCGGTGGTCAGCAGCAGCGCGCGCAGCAGCTCCGCCACGCCCCACGCCTGCGCGACGCAGCCCCGCGGAGCGTAGGGCGCCTCGGCGTCGAACACCTCGCTCACGGAGCCGAGGCAGGCATCGCCCAGGTGCGCGACCAGGCCCGTAAGGAAACGGGCCGCGCCGGCGCGGTCCTCGGGGTGCACGCGGATCCAGGCGTCGACGAAGGGGCCGATCAGCCAGCTCCACACCGTGCCCTGGTGGTACGCGGCGTCGCGCGTGCGCAGGTCGCCGTGGTAGCTGGGCTTGTAGTCGGGATGGGAGCGGGACAGCGAGCGCAATCCGGCCGGTGTCACGAGCTCCCGCTCGACCACGTCCACCACGGCGCGCCAGCGGGATGGATCGAGCACGGGGTTCGGCAGCGACACGGCGAGGATCTGATTCGGGCGGCAGGCGGGATCGTCTCCGCTCTCGCCGTCCACCACGTCATAGAGGTGGCCGCCGCCCTGGTACCAGAAGCGGCGATTGAACGAGGCGCGCGCGCGCTCCGCGTGCCCGGCCAGCTCGCGCGCGGCGCCCGCGTCGCCCTCCTCGCGGGTCCAGCCCTCCAGCACGCGGAGCGCGTTGTACCAGAGAGCATTGATCTCCACCGCCTTGCCCCGGCGAGGAGTGACCACCCAGTCCCCACACTTCGCGTCCATCCAGGTGAGCTGGAGCCCTGGCGCGCCCTGGCGCAACAGGCCGTCGTCGGGATCGACGCCGATGCCAAAGCGCGTCCCCTGCAGGTGCCTGTGCACGATCTCGCGGAGCACGGGCAGGAGCTGGCGCAGCGTGTGCCGGTCGCCGGTCACCTCCAGGTAGCGCGACAGCGCATGGAACATCCACAGCGTGGCGTCCGCCGTGTGGTAGAGGCCCTCGTTGCCGCCCTCGGGGAACAGGTTGGGGATCAGGCCGTCCCGCACGTGATGGGCGAAGGTGCGCAGCACCTGGCCCGCCTCCGGGTGCCGGCCGGTGAGCAGCGTGAGCCCTTCGAGCGAGATCATCGTGTCGCGGCCCCAGTCGGTGAACCAGTGGTATCCCGCGATCACGCTGCGTGCCTCGTCCCCGAGCGCCTGCGCGCGCGCGGCATCCTGCACGCGCCCCGCGGGGGTGACGAGGAAGGAGTCGGCGGCGAGGACCAGCTCCGCCGCGGGCCCCCGGCGAGCCAGCGGATGCGCCGCCTCGAGGAGCCGCTGCCGGCGATCCCGCTCCGCGGCGAGCGCCTCCTCCGCCGAGAGAGACTCGATCTGCGGCCATCCTTCGGTCGAGGCGACCAGCGCGGCGTGCTCGCCCGGTCCCAGGTCGACACGGAAGTCGCCCGGCGACCAGACCTGGCCGAGGTGCTCGTACCCGCGGCTCTCCTCGACGCGAAAGACGAGCTCTTCGTCGAGGCGCGGCTCCAGGATCAGCGCGCCTCCGGGCGCCTCCATCGCGAGGCGCAGCGGCGGCAGGTCGCGCTGCCCGGTGATCTCGTAGCGCGTATCGATGGCGCGCAGTACGTACGGGCCGTCGAGCGGCGCGCTCACCGGCGCGTCGTGCGAGCGGAAGTGCAGCGCGGGCCGGACGTGCAGGCGGACGCGGGCGTTGCCTTCCACCCGGTACAGCACGCGGGCCGTGTTCTGGCCGTGGGAGAGGAAGAGCGTCTTGGTCAGGACCACGCCGGGGCCCAGCTCGTAGCGCCACACGGGCAGGCCCAGCTCGAGCCGGAACTCGCGCAGGTACTGCGCGCCGGGCACGTCGGGCTCCGAGCCTCGCCGCTCCGCTCCGCCGAGGCGCAACATCGCGCCGCCCTCCACGCGCGCCCCTTCCGAGAGGCGGGAGAGCATCATGGTGCGCCCGTGCGGAGTGGGCAGGGCCGCGACCAGGGTCCCGTGGTACCGGCGGGTGGCGACGTCCGCCACGGTCCCCGAGGCGTAGCCTCCGAGCCCGTTGGTGACCAGCCACTCGCGGCGGAGGAGGGGCTCCACGTCGCCGCCGCCTTCCCACCGGAACGAGCGCGCCACCTCGACGGGTGCGTCAGCTACCGCCATCGCCCGTCCCTGGCGCCGGCGCGGGCGCCAGCGCGACCGCCGCGTGGGGAAGGAGCGTCCAGACTCCCTCGCCGTCCACCAGATCGGGCGTTCCGGAGCCGCCGTACCGCGGTTCCTCGCTCGACCAGAGCGTCTGCCAAGCGGTTCCCGCAGGAGGCGCCAGCAGCGGCTCGGGCGCGGCGTCCAGCCGCTGTCGCAGTCCGAGATTCACGATGAGCAGCCGATCGCCGCGCGCATCGAACCAGCGGACCGCGAACGCCCGATCCGAGAGCACTGCTCCGTCGATCCCGGATCGCCCCTGCGCGGCGAAGACGGGATCGTCGCGCCGCAGGCGCAAGAGGTCGCGATGGAGCGCCAGCGTCTCCGCGCTGCCCGTCCGAGGGTCGAGCTTGCTGCTCTCGAAGGCGGCGCGGTCGGCGGGATCCTGCAGGCGCGCCGCTCCCCGGGGCGTCGCCAGGCCCGGGAACTGGGAGAGGAACTTCCGCCTTCCCTCCCGGACCAGCGCGGACAGCGGCGCGGGATGATCGGCGAAGTAGAGAAAGGGCGACTGCACCCCGAGCTCCTCCCCTTGGAACAAGAGCGGCGTCTGCGGCCCGAGCAGCAGGACCGCGGTCAGCGCCCGGTGGAGGCCAGGCGCAGTGAGCTGCTGGATCCGCTTTCCGTCGATCGAGTTCGCCACCTGGTCGTGGTTCTGCAGGTAATGCACGAATGCCGCGGGCGGCAAGCCGTTCGCGGGCGTGCCCCGCCGCTTCCGCTGCCATCCGGATCGCTGCCCCTGGTAGAGGAAGCCCCGCTTCATCGTCGAAACCAGCTCCTGCGCCGTGCCCCGGTAATCGGAATAGTAGGCCTCGCAGCGGCCGGTGAGCGCGACGTGCGCGGAGTGGTGGAAATCGTCATTCCAGAGCGCGTCCAGCCCGTAGCCTTCGCGATCCGGGGGGCGCGCCAGCGCGGCGAGCTGCGGCTCGTTCTCCGCCACGATCACCGTGCGCCGGCCGCGCGCGGCTTCGCGGACCCGGCCGGCGACCGCCGAGAGGATGTGCTCCGGCGAGGAGTCGAAGATCTGCTGGGTGGCGTCCAGCCGCAGCCCGTCGAAGTGGAACTCGTCGATCCAGTACCCGGCGTTGGAGACGAAGAACTCTCGAACGCCCGCCGAGGACTCGCCGTCGAAGTTGATCGCGTCTCCCCACTCGTTCTGATACCGGTCGGTGAAGTAATCCGGCGAGAACTGCCGGAGATGGTTCCCCTCCGGACCGAGGTGGTTGTAGACCACGTCGAGGATGACCCCGAGCCCGAGCGCGTGCGCCGCGTCGATGAACCGGCGCAGATCGTCGGGCCGCCCGTAGAGGCGCGAAGGCGCGTACAGATCGACTCCGTCGTATCCCCAGCCGAACGATCCCGCGAAATCCGCCACCGGCATCAGCTCGATCAACGTGACGCCCAGCGCCGCCAGCCGGGGAAGCTCGGGCTCCGCGGCGGCCCAGGTGCCCTCGCGCGTGAAGGTGCCGGCATGGAGCTCGTACATGACCTGGCCGCCGAGGTCCGCCCCGGGCCACTCCGCGTCCGCCCACGCGTACGCGCCTGGATCGATCACTTCGGACGGGCCGTGCGGTCCGTCCGGCTGGAAGCGCGAGGCGGGATCGGGGAAGGGCCCCTCGCCGTCGACCAAGAACCAATATCGCGCTCCCGGCCGCGCGCGGGACGTCAGCAGAACGAAGTACCCTCTGCCGCCGCTCGCCATCGACAGACTATCCGAGGGCCCCTCGAGCACCAGCTCGACCTTCCGGCGCGCGGGCGCCCACACCACGAACTCGACGCCGTCCGGCCGGCACTCCGCGCCGATGGGAAGCGACCGCCGTGCCGCGATCGCGTCGCCGAGGCGGGCGCGAACCACCGGTGCTGCGCCCGGCTGATGCACCTCGCTCCTCCGCTGAGACCCGGGCGCGATCATCGCCTCCGCGATCGAAGGTGTGCCGGGTGGTCTCGGGCCCAATCCGTGCGTGCCCGCCGGCAGACATCGGCCGGCGCGCTCGGGCGCCGACGGCGCAGCGCCGTCCGTTCCACGCTCAGCCGTCCGGCCCCGACGGCCGACTGACGTAGGCGCGCGGACCCGCGCGCCCGGCTCGCGTCTAAAGTTGCGGCGCACAGGAGACCCCAGCATGGCCCACAAGCTCGCTGTCCTGTCGCGCTGGCCGCTGCTCCGCCAGTTGGTCCGCGGCGACTTCGCCGGTCTCGGCGATACGGCCGCTTCCGACCGGACGCGCGCCCTCGCGCCGCGCACCTCCAAGGCGGACCGCGTGGCACGCTCCATCTGCCCGTACTGCGCGGTCGGGTGCGGCCAGCTCGTCTACGTCAAGAACGAGCGGATCATCGACATCGAAGGCGAGCCGGACTCGCCCGTCTCGGCAGGATGCCTGTGCCCCAAGGGAGCGGCCACCTTCCAGATGGTGACGGGCGACCACCGCCAGAAGCACGTGCTCTACCGCCGCCCGGGCGGCACGCGCTGGGAGACGATCCCCCTCGAGCAGGCGATGGACATGATCGCCGAGCGAGTGAAGCGCGCGCGGGACGACACCTGGGAGGAGCAGGCCGCCCCTGGCACCAAGCACGAAGGCGCCACCGTCCGGCGGACGCTCGGCATCGCCCACCTGGGCGGCGCCACGCTCGACAACGAGGAGAACTACCTGCTGAAGAAGCTGTACTGCGGGCTCGGCATCGTGCAGGTGGAGAACCAGGCCAGGATCTGACACAGCTCCACGGTCCCCGGTCTGGGGATCTCCTTCGGCCGCGGTGGCGCGACGACGTTCCAGCAAGACTTGCAGAACGCCGACTGCATCGTCATCGAGGGCTCGAACATGGCGGAGGCGCACCCGGTGGGGTTCCGCTGGGTGATGGAGGCGAAGAACCGGGGCGCGACCATCATCCACGTCGACCCGCGCTTCTCGCGCACGAGCGCCGTCGCCGATCTGTACGTGCGGATCCGGCCGGGTTCCGACATCGCGTTCCTCGGAGGCCTGGTCCGCTACGTGATCGAGAACGAACGCTACTTCAAGGACTACGTGCTGAACTACACGAACGCGGCCACGCTGATCGACGAGCGGTTCCGCGACACCGAGGACCTGGGCGGCCTGTTCAGCGGCTGGGATCCCAAGGAGGCCTACGACCCGGAGAGTTGGCAGTACGAGGGCGTCGGCGGAGTCGTCCCGGCGGCGGGGCACAAGGAGGTGTTCGCCGAGAAAGGGGCCGGCCGCGTGGACCTGCGCGGCGTGAAGGTCCTGAACCGCAAGGAGGACCCGACCCTCCAGCATCCGCGCTCCGTGTTCCAGATCCTCCGCCGCCACTTCTCCCGCTACACGCCGGAGATGGTGGAGGACACGTGCGGCGTGCCGCAGGCGCTCTTCCTCCGCGTCGCCGAGACGCTCTGCGCGAATTCCGGCCGCGACCGCACCAGCGCCTTCTGCTACGCGGTGGGCTGGACGCAGCACACGGTGGGCGTGCAGTACATCCGCACCGCCGCCATCCTGCAGCTCCTGCTGGGAAATATCGGGCGGCCCGGAGGCGGCATCCTGGCGCTGCGTGGGCATGCTTCGATTCAAGGATCAACCGACATCCCCACTCTGTTCGACATTTTGCCGGGTTACCTGCCGATGCCGAAGTTCGGCGTGAATTCGCACGATCTAGCCACTTACCTCGGCAAGCATCAGGATAAGACCGGCTGGTGGTGGAACATTGATAAGTACATTGTCAGCCTGCTGAAGGCCTATTACGGAGAAGCCGCAACCAAGGAAAATGAGTGGGGCTTCGGCTGGCTGCCACGCATCACCGGCGACCATTCTCATCAGGGCTACTTTATCGAGATGATGGATGGCAAGGTGGAGGGCCTGTTCGTGATGGGCCAGAACCCAGCTGTCGCTGCTCCCTCTGCGCGCTTTGAACGTAAGGCGCTTTCCAAACTCAAATGGCTGGTGGTACGGGATCTGGTGGAATTGGAGAGTGCGTCATTCTGGTATGACTCGCCGGAAGTGGAGCGTGGTGAGCTGCGCACTGAGGAAATCGCCACCGAAGTTTTCTTTTTGCCGGCGGCAGGTCATGCCGAAAAGGAAGGCTGCTTTACCAATACCCAACGCCTCCTCCAGTGGCACCAAAAGGCCGTCGATCCGCCGGGCGACGCGCGCGCCGAACCCTGGTTCATCTATCACCTGGGCCGCCGCTTGAAAGAGAAAGCCAGGCTCGACCCGCGCGTGCGCAACGCCGGCCTGAATGCCCTGACTTGGGACTATCCACTCAAGGGCAAGCACAACGAACCGAGCGTTGAGGAAGTGTTGCAGGAAATCAATGGGCGCTCTTTGCCCGATCGCACTCTGGTCAGCGGTTTCGTTGATTTGAAATCGGATGGTTCCACTTCCTGCGGCTGTTGGATTTATTCCGGCGTGTTTCCTGCTGCCGGTCAGAATCGCGCCAACGGTCGCAAGTCGCGTGACTTCTACGGACACGGTTGGGCTTTTTCCTGGCCGGCAGATCGCCGCATCCTTTATAACCGCGCCTCTGCGCGTCCCGATGGACGGCCCTGGAGCGAAC
>Ga0137409_10001047_pt1 | contig 29845 bp, 19 predicted proteins | sample CZODoug1_16funga_FD_122059 | JGI IMG/M metagenome (GOLD analysis project Ga0137409, IMG submission 122059) | Vadose zone soil fungal communities from Angelo Coast Range Reserve, California, USA - CZODoug1_16fungal (Hybrid Assembly) | ecosystem: Environmental > Terrestrial > Soil > Vadose zone...
ACGGCGGTCAGCGTTTCGACGTTGTTGACGACAGTCGGCGAAGCATACAGACCTGAGATAGCCGGGAAGGGCGGCTTCATGCGCGGATGGCCGCGAAAGCCTTCGAGCGAACTGAGGAGCGCAGTTTCTTCACCGCAGATGTAAGCACCGGCGCCGGTGTGCGTGTAAATCTCGCACGAAAAATCAGTGCCGAGAATCTTGCTTCCGAGAAGCCCGGCGGCGCGCGCTTCATCCAGTGCGACGTCCATGATGTCGATCAGGTATTTGTATTCGCCGCGCGTGTAGATGTAATTGACTTTCGCGCCGAGCGCGTAGGCGGCGATCAGCATGCCTTCGATCAGCATGTGCGGATCGCGTTCCATCAGGTAGCGATCCTTGAACGTGCCCGGCTCGGATTCGTCCGCGTTGCAGACGACATATTTGGGTTTGGGCGAATCCTTGGGAACGAAACTCCACTTCATTCCGGTGGGAAACCCCGCGCCGCCACGTCCGCGCAGGGCCGACTTCTTCACTTCATTGATGACGTCGTCGGGCGACATTCCCGCTAGCACTTTCTTGAGCGATTCGTATCCGCCGTGCTGACGATACACGTCGAGCGACGTCGAGTTCTCGAGCTGAACTCGCGCGAGTTGAAGTGGTTCACATCCGATGGCGCCGATAAACATTGGTCAGTAAATCGTGAATCGTAAACTTCTTGATCGTCGTTTAGAGGCGGGCCTTGCCCGCCGTCTCAACGTTGAACCGGTGGGCAACGCCCGCCTCTAAACGTTCGCACAACAACTCATGTCAGCGAATCCAGAATCTGATCGACCTTCGCCGTCGTCAGATTTTCGTGGTAATCAAAACCGATCTGAAACATCGGCGCCGTGCCACACGAGCCGAGACACTCGACGAGCGAAACAGTGAAACGTCCATCCGCGGTAGTCTCGCCGGGCTTGATACCGAGGCGCGTGCAAATGTGCTCAGTGATCTTCGGCTCACCCATGATGTTGCACGAGAGCGTCTTGCAAATCTGAATGTGATACTTGCCAACCGGCTCGGTATGAAGCATCGAATAAAACGTGGCGACTTCCCAAATGTCTGTGATGCGCAAACTCAAACGCTTCGCGAGATACGCAATTCCCGGCGGGTCAAGGTAGCCGCGCTCGCGCTGCACGATGAACATTAGCGGCAGAATCGCGGAACGCTTCACGGGATACTTCGCCAGGTGGCTGTCAATCTCGCGCTCGACGTCAACAGAAAACGACGCAACCTCGTCGCCGATATCCACCGGCTGCGATAGCGGTTGAATTTGAATTGGCTGAGTGCTCACGTAAACCTGGGTTTCAGGTATCAGGTGTCGGGTGTCAAACTAGGGTTTCAGGTGTCGGGTGTCGGTCAAACAGTTCCTCAAGATCAGGTAGAACCGGCACCTAACAGCCGAAACCCAACACCTATCAGCGCCGGCGCCTGAAACCCGACACCTATCTATCGATCTCTCCCAAAACAATATCCAGCGATCCGATAATCGCCACGATGTCCGCGACCATCGCGCCTTCGGACATATGCGGCAGCGCCGAAAGATTTACAAAGCTCGGCCCACGGAAATGCACCCGCGATGGCCTTGGTCCGCCGTCGGACTTTACATACACACCGAGCTCTCCTTTCGACGCTTCGATCGGTTGATAGACTTCGCCCGCCGGCACGTCAAACCCTTCAGCGACGATCAGGAAGTGATGAATCAAAGCATCCATGTGTTTCTTCATCGCTTCGCGATCCGGCAGGACAACCTTGGGGGCATCCGCTTTCACTGGCCCGGGCTTCAGCCGCGCGAGCGCCTGGGCCACGATCTTGTGCGATTCCTTCATCTCGCGCATGCGGACCATGTAACGCGCCCAAACATCGCAGTCCTGCTCAGTCGGAACTTCAAAGTCGTATATCTCATAACTTGAGTAAGGGTTCGCGCGGCGAATATCGAGATCAACTCCGCTGCCGCGCAAACACGGGCCGGAGAGGCCCCAGTCGATCGCATCTGCGGCCGTGATCACTCCGACTCCCTGGGTGCGTTTTTGAAAGATTCGATTGCCGGTCAGCAACGTATGAAACTCGTCAACCGACTTTAAGAAACCATCCTGAAACTGCTGTGTGCGACGCTCGAAGCCGGCCGGCAGGTCCATCATCAACCCGCCAATGCGGAAATACGACGGCGTCAAACGCCCGCCTGAGGCCGCTTCGATCAGATTCAGAATCTTTTCGCGTTCGCGGAAGCAGTAAAAGAAGACGGTCATCGCGCCGATGTCGAGCGCGTGCGTGCCCAGCCAAACGAGATGCGACGCGATGCGCTGGAGTTCGCACATCAACACTCTAATCGTTTGCGCGCGCTCGGGTATTTCCAGTTCCAGCAGCTTCTCGACTGCCATCACATAAGCCAGGTTGTTGCCGAGCGGATTGAGATAATCCATCCGATCGGTGATCACGATCCCCTGCTGATACTTTTTATACTCAAAGAGCTTCTCCATCCCCGTGTGGAGATAGCCGATGTCCGGCGTGGCCTTCACTACCAGTTCGCCGTCGAGCACCAACTCGAGCCGCAGCACGCCGTGCGTAGAGGGATGCTGCGGGCCCATCGAGATGGTCATCTGCGTGTCGAGCGGACGATCGACGATCTCAAACTGCGGCGGAATGTTTACGGCGGAACTCATAAGTTCAGTGAAAGGTGAAAAGTGAAAGGTGAAAGGTAAGTAACCGTGAATAGTTGAAAAGGTTTGCCTGCTTACTTTTCACTTTTCACTCTTCACCTTTCACTATTTCAAGCTGTACGGCTCATAGCCGCGCAGCGGAAAATCCTTGCGCAGCGCGTGACCCTGCCAGTCGTCGGGCAACAGTATTCTTCTTAAGTCCGGATGTCCGTCAAAGACAACGCCAAAAAGATCGAACGTTTCGCGTTCATGCCAGTTTGCCGTACGCCAAACGCCGGTCACGGTTGGCACATGAGCGTTGCTTTCATTCAGCAGAACCTTCAACCTGAGCCGATGATGCCTCGTGGTCGAGAACAGATGGTAATTAACTTCGAAGCGCGGCTCCTCTTCGACACCGCGGTCGGCGCCGCAAATGTCTGCGAGAAAATCAAACTTCGCATCCGCAGCGGATTTCAGCGCGGTGCACACGTCAACAATATGCAGGCGAGGCACGACTGCGGTCACTTCGCCGTGTGCTTCGACAATCTCAGTTATCCAATGCGCATGTTCATGCTGCAACGCCGTCACCAATTGGGACGGCGTCGGTTTCTGATCTGAATTTGTGACCGGCTGTGGCAAGCTGCTCTGGTTGTTTACCCCTGTGGTCATGAAACAATTGCCTAAGCTTCTAGGAAGAGCGGCGCCGCTCATGTCGTGATGCAATGGAATAGGGCCGCGCTTCCGGGGCGACGTCCTGCCCAACTGTCGAGCCGTTTGTGATCGGCAACGTCCCGGGGACGAACGCGCCGCGCGCTTCGGCTTCAGGCACATCCCTGCGGTCACGAACCGATTCTTTCATGACCTTGTCCTGCAACATCATCACTGCGTGAATCAGCATCTCCGGGCGCGGCGGACATCCGGGAATGTAAACATCCACCGGCACAATCTTGTCCACGCCCTGCACGATCGCGTAATTATCGAAGACGCCGCCGGAAGTGGCACACGCTCCCATCGAGATAACCCACTTTGGCTCCGGCATCTGATCGTAAATGCGACGCAGCACTGGCGCCATCTTTCTGGAAACACGGCCCGAGACGATCATCACGTCCGCCTGACGCGGGCTGGCGCGAAAAACTTCCGAACCGAAGCGCGCCAGATCGTTGCGCGACGACGTGGCGTTCATCATCTCGATGGCGCAGCACGCAAGTCCGAAAGTTGCCGGCCAAAGTGACGACTTGCGCGCCCAGTTGATTAGCGAATCAAGCCGCGTAGTCAACACTTCCGGCAAAGCTTCGGCAATAATGTTCTCGAGTCCCATGCAAAATTCCTAACTGCAAATCAGGCGGCGGTGCGCGTGCTCTGAAACTTGCGTTTCTCCATGTCTGCCAGGAGTCGGGCTTCGGCTTCAGCTTCGCGGCGCGCCGTCTCGCCCCAATCAAACGCGCCCTTCTTGATTACGTAAACATAACCCGCCAGCAGCAGCACCACAAAAACCATCATCTCCACGTAGACCAGCGTTCGCAAACCATAAGCAGGGCTGGCGAGCGTTTTGAAGACTACGGCCCAGGGCACCAGAAAAATTACTTCAATATCAAACAGGATGAAAATCATCGCGATCAGATAAAACTTTACCGAGAAGCGTTCCCGCGCCGTGCCGACCGGATCCTTGCCACACTCATACGGCATCATCTTGGTGCGCGTTCGCTTTCGCTGACCGACAAACTGCGAGAGCACAATGTTGCCAACCGCAAAACCGCCGGCAACTATGAAGATCAGCAGGATTGGCAGATAGTCGTAAAGTTGAAAATGCATTTATTAATTGCGCGGCGCTACGATGTCACCTCACGTCTGACTTCTTCATTTTGCGACAGACGCGCACTGCTCGAGGTCACTAACGACCACTCGAGTTTACTATCCAGCTTGGGAATCATTGTACAAGCCGAATCGTAGTCGAACTGATCTGGGGTGTCAAGCAACGTTGTCTTTCCGTAATCGTGGCAAAAATTGGTAATTGACCCCGCAAAAATGGCTGTGTTAACTTCGATTGAGCTTCCCGACATTTACCCGGTCGCCGGCTCCCGAAACATCTGACTTCCGCATATTCAAGATTGTGCTAACTGGCTTCAATACTGACATCGAACACGACGGCGTCGTCTATCACGTGCAAACGGAAGACAAGGGCCTCGAATCGCCTTTGATCCTTTCGCTCGTTTATGCCGGCGGCGCGATTCTGGCCAGCAAGCGTTCCCGCTACGAAGACCTGATCGCTTCCGGTTTTGACGAGGAAGTTTTGGCGCAGCGTTTGAAGCGGCAGCATCGCTTGATCTGCGCCGCCATCAACGCCGGCCGGCTCGAGGAGCTGAAACGCATGGGCGAGCGGCCCGAGGATGGATCGGCACAGGAAGCGCCGCCCCTAACTGAAGCCCAGCAGGACAACGCGATTGACGACGCCGGCGCAGCGGAGGCAGAAGCGGACGCAACGTCTGAAACAGCAACCGGGGACGAAGCTGCAATTGTCAGCAAGCGGCGTCCAAAAGATGAAGTCTGGGTTGTTGGTGATGTGGCGGCAGAGCGGGCGGAGCAGCGTCGTGGTCAACCGGATGCGACCGGAAGGGAATCGACCTATACAGTTTACGACTCGCGGCGCCAGTCGCCGCTGGGTGAGGTTATAGAATCGGAAACGGGCGTTGTTCTCACGGTCCTGGATGAAGATGAGTTTCGCGCGGGCGAGTCTTGCACCATACGCGTTCTGGTGGAAGATCGATCAAGGAATAAGGAGAAGCCGCTAATGGGTGTGGCGGTTTCCGTGAAAATACTTGGCACCGAATTCCGGCCGCAAATGTATTCAGTCAAAACTGAACGCGATGGCGTTGCCGCCCTCTTAACCACGATGCCCAACTTTACTTCGGGCCGCGCTGCGGTCCTGATTCGCGCGGTCGTGAAGGGTCAGACGATGGAAGTGCGCCGCGTGATTCATCCTGCCGAGTGAGGTCCGCGAAATTCTTGCTAATTCAGCTCAATGGTGAACCTCGAGAGGTGGAGGAAAATATATCTCTGCCGGAGCTCGTCGCGAGTCTGGGTCTGAAGGCTGAGCAGGTCGCGATTGAGCTGAATCAAAAAGTGATACGCCGCGCGCAATGGGAATCAACTGTGCTGCAGACCGACGACAAAATCGAGATCGTGCATTTTGTCGGCGGCGGATCGTAACGCAAACTGTTAGTTTGCATGCAGGCATAAAACGGTTGATGAGTCTGTTTAGAAAGCGAACTTTGTCCGCCTCGGGCGCACAAGTGCACTTTCTAAACAACCGGTGAAGAGACAGTCGCCGGAAATTACCTTGCGTTGCGGTAGTCACCCAGCAGCAGCCAGCCTATAATTCCTTCATGGCAACAGCAGCACCAAAGCAAACAGATCGTTTTGAAATTGGCGGCCGCACATTTACTTCGCGGCTCATCATCGGCACCGGAAAGTATCGGACCTTTGACGAGATGAAGGAGGCGCATCGCGCGTCAGGCGCCGAGCTGGTGACCGTCGCTGTCAGACGCGTGCCGCTGGATCGCAGCAGCGAGTCGTTCCTTGATCATCTCGATCCCTCACTGCAAATACTTCCAAACACGGCCGGCTGCTATACGGCTGAGGAAGCAGTTCGTACAGCGCGATTGGCGCGCGAGGCTCTGGGAACCGATCTGCTCAAGCTCGAAGTGATCGGCGATCAAACAACACTTTTCCCGGACAACGAACAGACACTCGAAGCCGCTCGCGTGTTGGTTAAGGAAGGTTTCATTGTTCTTCCTTACTTCACTGACGACCTGATCATGGCGAAGAAGTTGTTGGACGCCGGTTGTCCCGCAGTAATGCCGCTGGCCGCGCCGATAGGATCCGGGTTGGGCATTCAGAATCCGGCGAACCTGCGGATCATGCGCGAGCAACTCCCCGACGCGACGATAATCGTAGACGCCGGCGTGGGCACGGCGAGCGACGCGGCGATTGCGATGGAGTTGGGCGCCGACGCGGTGCTTATGAATACTGCGATCGCCGAAGCCCGCGACTCAGCCAGGATGGCACAGGCAATGAAGCTGGCGATTGAGGCAGGACGCCTCGCCTACCTCGCCGGCCGCATGCAGAAACGACTTTACGCCAGCGCTTCCAGCCCCGTCAGCGGCGTCGTGCATTAATTAGGTAGGACAGACATTCTTGTCTGTCTTTCCATCAAAAAACTGACAGGCAGGAATGCGTGTCCTACCTGGATCATTTGGCAGTCTTCAATAGCCGCCGATGCTCAACGACGAAACGAATCATGTTGTAGGTAATGCTCTCGGGTAGTGCCTCGCGAATGGGTTTGAGTTTTCCGGCGCCTTGTTCGTCGATGGCCTTTTCGATTTGAACCCGATCGGAATCTGAAACCAGTTTGGATATATCGACTGTCAGCCCCGCGCCCATACACTCGATTAGATGTCCCTCGATAGTTTTTGTTACGAGGTTTCGCTGCCTTGCAATTTCTTCAACCGAGTAGCCGTTACGAAAGAGATTGTAAGTTTGCAAGGCTGTGTTCGGCAGCAATGGCTCCTCTTCAACTCGCTCGCCGTCGTCATTCAGCGCCAATTCAATTCGCTCCTGCTCGCGCATCACGCAGTCACCGAATTCCGTGATCGAAATCGTCGGGTACTCGCCTTTGCTGACACGCAAACATCGCGCGGCGCACAACGCCTCGATGTAAACCATGATGTCGTCTTGTCGCATCTCCTTCAGCAGACCGTAGGTTGACAGCTCGTTCAAATGCGCCTGCATGACGTTCTTCGCCGCCGAGCCGCGCAGAGTTGCGGCGAGCGTGGCTTTCCCAAATCGCCCTTTCATACGTGTGGCACAGGCCAGAATCTTTCGTACGCGCAAATTTTCGTCGTCGGTTAGCGGACGAGCAGCGCCGGGCACGGTGGCGGCAGGACGATTATGGCGAGCTCGGCCGGGAGCGCTTGTCTCGCTCGGCAACTCCGCGACGGTAAGGGGAATTCGTGCCGCGGAATTCGGTGCGCAGTTTCCGCAGGTGCCACATTGGCGTGCGTGATGGCGATCGCCGAAGTAATCAAGAATGTGGGCGCGATAGCAATATTCGCTGTAACAAAACTCGATCATCTCGCGCAGCTTGCGCCGCTCAAGCGCGGCGCGACGTTCGACATCGCCCGGCGTGACGCGCAGCTTCGTCGCAGCAACGGTGTCCAACATCAAGATGCCGCGAGTGCGACGGAACGATTTGGCGCCAGTAGCGTCTATCGGGGCTACTGCGGGCGAGACGCCCGCAGTCCCGGCGGACGCGGTCCCAGGTTTCATGGCCCATGGAGGAGCGGCTTCTGCTCCGGAGGCGCTTCCCGACGCGGCGGCGAGGCGCTGTATGTGTCCCGCGCGCTCGAGCAGATAAAGGGAAGACTGCACGGCCATTTCATTGCGAGCCCCGGCGCGCTTCGCGATCTCCGAAGCTGAGAGCTCGATGCGCTTGAGGCCGGTTGATACCAGCGCGTTGTAAACGTCGCGAATGATTTCGGCGCTGGGATAGGAGCCTTCAATGAAAAAGTCGTGCGTGTTCTTGTCGGCGTAATTGAATAACAAAACGCACGACGACGGCAGTCCATCGCGTCCCGCGCGCCCGATCTCCTGATAGTAGGCTTCAATCGATCCGGGCATTTGATAATGAGCGACGAAGCGTATGTCGGACTTATCGATGCCCATGCCAAACGCATTGGTCGCGATGATCATTTGCGTGCGGCCGGTCATAAAGTCTTCCTGCGCTCTCACGCGCACCGCATCGCCCATGCCGGCGTGATACGCAGACACGCTCAAACCCTGTCCCTGTAATTGCATCGCCACCTGCTCGACCGCTTTGCGTGTCGTTGCGTAAATGATTCCTGAGCCATCGTCCGACTTTGCCAGTCTCTTGATGCGTGCGATCTTTTCGCGTTCCTTTTCGGTGTGGACCACATCGATGGTCAGATTCGGCCGGTCGAAACCGCTGACAAACGTTTCGGGTTTGATCAGGCCGAGTTGTTGAATTATGTCGGAACGAACGTAAGGCGTGGCGGTCGCAGTGAGGGCAAGCGTTTGCGTGTGTCGCCCGGTTTCCCCGGTTTCATTTAGCGCCTCGACCACTCGCTTCAGGCGCAGATAATCGGGACGAAAGTCGTGGCCCCAGGTTGAGATGCAATGAGCTTCATCAACCGCGAAGAGCGAAACAGTGATTGACTTTAACGCTTCGAGAAAACGACTGCTGCGAAAGCGCTCCGGCGCGACGTAGACGAGCTTGAACTGACCCCGGCGCAGCGCCTCGATACGCGACCACTGTTCGCGTTCGGCGATAGAACTGTTGATGAAGGTCGCCGGAAGATCGCGTGCCTTCAGTGCATCCACCTGGTCTTTCATCAGCGCGATCAAAGGCGAAACAACTACCGTCGCGCCGCCAAACATCATGGCCGGCAATTGGTAGCAGAGCGACTTGCCGCTGCCCGTGGGCATGACGACAACCGCATCCTTGCCTTCCAGAATCGCCGCGATCACTTCACGCTGGCCTTCGCGGAAATCAGCGAAACCAAAATGTTCGCGCAGCGATGTGAGGGCGTCGGTAATGGATTGCATAACGCGCGAGTCTAAGTGGTTTGAATCGTGGCTAGCAAGTTGTTTCGCCGGCGCGAGGGTGCAGCGACGCTTGCAAGGATTCTGGTAATCAAGCTGGTGCGATTTACCCGCTCAACTACACAGACCGTTTCGATAGCTCACTGGCGCGCGCGCGGAACATCAGTTTAGAGAGTGCACTTGTGCAGCGGCTTCCGTACGCCAAGCAAGACGAACGGCGGACAAGTCCGCTTTCTAAACGACACGGTTGAATCGCGCGCTGATTTTTGCTTGCAGTCCTGACGGCAAAGTAGTAAACGAGACGTGCCGAAGCTTGGCCGGTTCTCCGGGTCTGCCAACCTCAACCTGTCGTCAAGTAGTTGAACTATGCCGCAACAACAATTGAAAGTGATGATCAGCAGCACCGCGCGCGATTTGCCGGAGCATCGAAAGAAAGTCATGGATGCGTGCATGCGGCTGGGTATGTTCTATCCAGACATGATGGAACATCTGACAGCGACGAACGCTAACGCTCTAGAAGTCTCGCTCAGGATCGCTGATCGAGCGGACGTATATGTCGGCGTGTTCGCGTTTCACTACGGATATGTGCCCGACGGAGAGGCGATCTCGGTGACTGAAGCCGAATATGAGCGCGCTGTTGAACGGGATATTCCCAGGTTGATCTTCCTCATGAGCGACGCGCACGACATCAAGCCTGGTGATGTTGAAACTGGCGATGGCGCCGCGAAGCTTACCAAACTGAAGGAACGACTGAAAAAAGAACGAGTTGTCGGGTTCTTTGATTCGGCCGACGACCTAAAGGCCCAGGTCATTCAGGCCCTGGTCCCTTACCGCGAATCAGACGTCACGACGTTTCATTATGTCAGCGATATTCCGCCACCGCCCGAACCCTTCATCGCGCATCCTTATACACTTTTGCAAACGCCTAACCTCATTGGACGGCAACGAGAACTAAAGCTGCTTACCGATTGGATAACCGGCAAGGAGCTGGAGGCCGACGGCCGCAAGGCGCCAAGCAATTCTGTTCGCATCATGAATATCGTAGCTATCGGAGGGCTGGGAAAGAGCGCTCTGACCTGGAAATGGTTCAACGACATCGCGCCTGAGGAAATGAAACCGCTAACCGGACGCATGTGGTGGAGCTTTTACGAAAGCGACGCTACGTTTGAGAACTTTGTAACTCGCGCACTTGCTTATGTAACAAAGCGCCCGCTCAATGAAGTGCAGCGGATTCCGGCTCCCGAGCGCGAGACCCAATTGCTGGCAACTCTCGATCATCAGCCTTTCCTTCTAGCGCTCGATGGACTTGAACGGATTCTGATCGCGTACGCACGAATGGACGCAGCGCGTCTCGATGATAGTGAAGTGGGTAAGGACAAGAATCTAAGAAAGACGGCCGACCCTCGTGTTGGTAATTTCTTGAAGAAGCTTGCTCAATCAAAAAACTCTCGAATACTGATCAGCTCTCGTCTCTATCCTGCCGGGCTTGAAACCGGTGGCGGCGACCCCATACCCAGCAGCTTCAGATGCGACATCACCGGTCTGACTGACGAAGACGCAGTCGAACTCTGGCGAGCCTTTGGCGTTAGCGGTTCACGCGATGAGCTTCTTCCCGTATTCAGCACTTTTGGCAAACATCCGTTGTTGGTCCAAGCACTGGCGGGAGAAGTTAAGCGCTATCGCCGAGCGCCGGGTAATTTTGAACGGTGGCGTAAGGCTAATCCCAAGTTTGATCCGGCAAAATTTCCTGAACTCGCAAAAGCAATGGCCCACGTTCTCGAGTTTGCGTTGCGTAGTCTGGATAAGAAGGTGACTCGCGTTTTGCACACCATTTCCGCTTTTAGAATGCCCGCTACTTACGACACCCTTAACGTTCTTTTGGTCGCTAAAGGTAAAAACCGCTTTGAACTTCGCACGGGCAAGCTGATAAACGAAGAAGGGAGACTCTTCGATGAAGAAGCGAGCTTCGACAAAGCCCTAAGCGAATTGGAAGATCGTGGGTTGGTTGGCTGGGACAAGCGCGCCAATCGTTACGATCTGCATCCGATTGTGCGCGGAGTCGTATGGAATGCCTTAGCTGATAACACACGGCATGGAATCTATTCTATCCTCCACGCACACTTCGAGATTTTGGGTAAGAAGCAAGACTGGAAAGCAGTCAAAAGTTTGGAAGATCTGACTTCGGGTATCGAGTTATATAATACACTTATCGGGTTGGGGCAATATGACGACGCGTATTTAATCTTTCGTGACCGTTTGGATAAGCCGCTTTCCTATCGACTTAGTGCCAATCGCCAAAGCGTTGAACTTCTGGAGATGCTTTTCGCTAATGGACTGGGACACGCGCCTCGACTTAACAATCCCGCTCAGCAAGCCTACACGCTGAACGCGCTGGCAATGGCCTATCATCTCAGTGGGCGGCCAGAACGTGCTGCTTCGTTTCACCACCGGTCAAATATCATTCGTTTGGACGTGAAGGATGACCATAACTTCAACTTAGGCCTAGGCAATCTGGCTATCGTACAGCGGCTATTGGGGGCATTGTATGAGTCAGAGTCAACTTTCCGGAATGTCTTGATAGGTCTGCGCATGAGGAGCGAGATCCCTGAGGAGGCACAATGTCAGAGTTGGCTAGGATATGAATTGGCAACTCGCGGAGCTACTAGGGATGCTAACATCACTTTTACGCGGGCCTTGAACATAATAGTCTCTCATCGTTCAAGTCACTGGGAAGGTTTCGTCAGTGCAAAGCTTTGTCAACTGTTGCTTTGGGCAGGTAATGCATTTGGAGCTTCATCACTCGCGGATCGCGCTTGCGAACTTGCCCAGCACCCTTACATTTATGAAGAGGGTCTTATTGAGGGCATTCGGTTGCAAGGGCAAGCAGCATTGGCCCTGAATCACCTAGTGACAGCCGACGAACGGCTGCACCATGCGCTCAGTCGTGCCCGACTGGTGAACTTGGTTGAAGACGAACTGCCCGCGCTCGTCGCGCTAGCTGAGTTACGGCGGCGGCGGGAAGATCTAAGAGCGGCTCGCGAGTTTCTGGATGATGTTTGGGAATCAGCAGAGCGCGGGCCGTATCCGCTGTTTCACGCGGATGCTTTTAATGTGCTGACCCAGATTGAGCGCGACGAAGGAAACACGGCCGCGGCGATTGAAGCGGCGACTAAGGCATATCGATTGGCGTGGTGTGATGGGCCGCCGTTCGCTTATCACTGGGGATTGGAGAAGGCGACACAGCATCTCAAGGAACTCGGCGCGCCGGAGCCGGAGCTGCCGCCGTTTGACGAATCAAAGTTTGAGCAGATGCCGGAGGTTGAGATCGATCCGGACGATGAGTTTCATGTCGGGACGGTCTCCCATGAGTCTTGAGATTGGCCGGTTGGCATTGGTTACGTCTAGTCTCTTTGCAATGAGCAGGTTCATTTCTGGTGAGGATCTATCGTCGCGGCTTGCCGCCTTCCGTGAGGTAAGGCTCGGCCTTACCGGACATTACCTCTCAAATCTTATGAGGCTGCGCCTCAGTCGACAGGTCGAGGCATAGCCTCGGTCCAAATAGAGGCTGGACGGTAAGGCCGAGCCTTACCTCACGGAAGGCGGCAAGCCGCGGAAGCTGGACCAGTTCAGTTATTCGATCTGGCATTTCGGAAATTCGCGAAGTTCACTGCGGGCGGCCTCCATGTCTTGGGATCGCCGACGATGCCTTTCTTAACGCTCACCACTTCCAGCCGTTCTGGTTTCACGGCAATCAACAAATAGTCCGTGGCGCGATTGGGATAGAAGTCCTTCCACTCGTCCTTCCAACGTTTCTCTTTTTCCTTGGGATCGTTAACTAGTCGCGCGATGCCGGAAATCGTTACATAGGCTTGTTCGTCCCGATCGAAATAGTAGAGGGTGACTCGAGCGTTGCGGCGAATCTCTGCGACCTTGCGGCTGCGCGGATTCGTGCCCAGCCAAACCACCATGTCCTCGTCGGACGCGAACGGATCCATCGTCCGCGCTTGTGGGCGTCCCGAAGAATTCAGGGTGATCAGCGCACAGTAACGAGCACTCGTCATGATCTCGCGCGCGGCAGCGACTAGTTCACTCCGGCTAAATTGCTTGTTAGTTTCCTGACTCCGGACCGGTGGCGTTGCTACGGCTAGGGCAACCAAGATCAAGACAAAGGATTTCAGGAAGCGTGTTATTGATTTCATAGACTTTCTCCAATGGCGCATCAATGGTAATAAAGCAAAACAAGGACAGACTGGAAAGTCTGTCCTACCTCTTCCAGGTGCGCCGGATGGGATGAGCTTCGGTGTTGAAGATGACTTTCTCGAAGTCGAGTGTCGAGGGTGGCGCGGCGAGCAGGTAAAAATATTTAAAGGTTTCGGCAAAGACGAAGCTCGGCATCGAATCGGATTGTTCCTTCGTCAAGACGCTCTTGAGCGCGGCGTAACCTTCGTCTGTGCGGCAGTATTTCACGAAGTCGTCGAACATGAGTTGGCCTTGCTGGAGGTAGCTTGCGGCGCTGGCTAGTTGACGATGTGAAGGGACTGGTCCACTCGTGGCACCGCGAGGCAACGCGTCGCTGCGAAACGATCGCGAAGTCGAATGCGGGCGAGACGCCCGCGGTCCCGGCGGTCCCAGCGTCGCGTAGTGATGTAAATAGTAAGTTGATTCAACAATTTCCGGTCGCAGCGGATAGCCGGGTGAGATAACCTCCCACGTCTGGTAATTAATTTCTTCGGGCTCGATGCCATAGCGGCGCCACATGTTCTGCGAAGACGCTTGCAGACGCGCCGCGCGTTCGAAGTCGCCGGAGAGAGCGAGCACCGCGGGAAAGAAAGCATCAAGCGCACCGTAGGTAGCCGACGTCCGCGCTCCGGTGTTCATGTCGGCGTGGCCATACCAGAGCTCTAACTCATAGCGCCGCGCGCCTCGGTCTATCTCATCCGCCAAATATTTGTTGATTGCCGCGATGCTTGCTAGCCACATCCGTTTGCAATCCTCATCGTCAAACAACAACCAGCACTTCAGCAGATACTCGTAATAACTATCGATGGCGCCGCTGATGTGGCTGTCGGTGTCGGCCCACTGGCCGGTCTCGACATTGATCCACGTGCCGACCAACCCGACCGGTGAGCGGCGTTTGTAAATCTCGACCAGCGCGCGTTTCGCTTTCTCGTAGAACACGGGCCGGCGGGTGAGCTTGCTCAGCGTGCCAAACTCAATCAGCAAAGTCCCCGCTTCTGCGGGATTAGTTTTAGCGTCTCGGACCTTGCCGGTTTTGAGATTCACGAATCTATACGGCAGACCAGTCGGCGAATTGAAAACCGGCAACAGTCGGTTGCCCAGATCCTCGGCCAGGTTTAGCAGTCGCTTGTCACCGGTTAGTTGATAACTGGAAAGCAAACCACCGAGCAGCCGGATCGTTATCTCGAAATTCTGAACGTAGATGTCTTTGTCGAAAGAGAGATTCTGGACGATATATTTCCGCGTCTTTGCTGCTTCGTCTTTGAAGCCCATGAGGATCATTGTATCGAGCGCGTCGACTGGCGTCATCAGGAGCGGCTGCGCATACCAATCGTGATAGCTCTTGGTGAGAGGCTTCAGGTCGTCATGGCCCCAGGCGTATTTCTTGTAACCGCGCCACGCGTGCAGAAATTCCGCACGCACATCCGCCCGCATATTCGCGTGCGCGGGGGGGGCAGATTGATGGCCGCTCGCTTGTTGCGGCGAAGCGATAGGCGTGAACAAGAAAAGGAGCAACAGAAGTGCTGTCGCTTTCGAAAGAGAAGAGCGCTGCATTTTCACTATGGACATGGAGCGGGAGTCGTGGCTGTGTTGCGAGCAACCGGAGCGCTCGTCGGGTTGCTGAAGTCAGCAGAATTATTGTTGCTGTCGGTGCAGCTTACTGTTCGGATCACTGATCGAGCGTTTGAATTCGTCCCGGAAACAGAAATCGGAGCGGTCTCGGAGCAGTTAGCCGTACTGCCGTAGCCGAGGAAGTCGACCACGGTCGAACCTATGGGACAGCCGCTGCCAGTCAGTGCTGTCATGCCGGTGACGAGCGCAACTTTACCGGAAGTAGCGGCGATGTTGAAAGTGCCGGATGCATCAGCTGTCGGTAGCGTGGCACCGACTGCGCCTCCGGAAAATTCGCGAACCAGGAAATAGTGCCCCGGCAAAAATATTCCTGACGAGATGTCAGTCTTGTTAGTTGAGAAGTTGCTGGTCGCCGCCGCGTACTGAACTGAATAAGGCGTTATCGAGAAGTTAACTGTGGTCGTGCCGCGATTGAAAATCTCGATGAAGTCGTTGGTGTAGGTCGCGCTCGTGTTGCCGCCGCCGCCGTAGATCTGACTAATAACCAAACTGGCCGTGTCGTCATTCTGGATCGTGCCCTGTCCCTGACCATCCAACAGCGTGGCGTTCGTCACATTCGTCACGTTGACGAAGAACGTTTCATTCGTCTCAACCAGCGTGTCGCCGTTGACCGTCACATCAAACATGTAGGTTGTGTTGCCGGCCGTGATCGTCTGACTGGTCAGCGACTTCGCTACATAGTCGTTGTCTTCGCTGGGCGGGGTGTCGTCCTGCGCGGTGCCGTCAGCCGTGGCGATGTCAAACGTGATGCCGCCCGCGGGCGCCGGCAGCGATGAAGTGACGGTGAACGTGAAGGTCGTGGCGCCGCTGTTGCCTTCGCTCTGCGAGACGTCGTTGATAGTCAGCGCCGGACTGTCGTCGTTCTGAATTGTCCCGAGTCCCTGGCCGTCCGAGACCGTTGCCCCGGTAACATTCGTGATATTAACAAAGAACGTTTCATTCGCCTCGATGTTGGTGTCGCCGTTTATAGTGACATCGAAGTTGTAGGTTGAGCTGCCGGCCGGAATAGTCTGCGAGGTCAGCGTGTGGGTGACGTAGTCGTTGTCCGCGACGGTGGCCGTGTTGTCCTGCGTGGCAATGTCAAAGCTCACGCCGCCAGTCGGCGCCGGCGATGAGAGACTGACGGTGAATGTGAAGGTGCTGGCGCCGGCGTTGCCTTCGTTCTGCGACACATCGTTGATCGAAAGCGAAGGCAGATCGTCGTTTTGGATCGTGCCCACGCCCTGACCGTCCGTAACCGTCGCGCCGGAAGCGTTAGTCACATTAACGAAGAACGTTTCGTTGTTTTCCACCGCCGTATCGCCGTTAACATTGACGGTGAAGCTGTAGGTCTGCTGGCCGGCCGGTATCACCTGATTAGTCAGCGTCTTCGCTGTGTAGTCGCTGTTGGCGGTGGTGGCCGTGTTGTCCTGCGTCGCGATGTCGAAGCTGATGTCGACGGAGGGCGCCGGCGCCGAGAGGCTGACTGTAAAGGTGGCCGCGGTCGTGCCGCTGTTGCCTTCAGCGACCGTTACGTCGTTGATCGTCAGGTTCGGTGGCGCACCGGCGATGCAGTTGTTAACCGGCGAACTCGTGTTGCGCGGGAAGGGCGCTGAGACCAGGAAGTCGGCGGTGTTGTCGTTGGTGTCGGTGCAGCCGCCAGCCCGGCGGAAGTCAGCGCTCGTGTTGCTGGGCGCGGCGGCGCGTCCGGAGCCTTCGAAACAATCCGCCGTCGTGCCGTAGCCGATGAAATCAGTCACCGTTGGACCAAGCGGACAACCGCTGCCAGTCAACGCCGTCGTGCCGGAGACTAGTGCGACCTTGCCGGCGGTGGCCGCCATCGCGATCGTGCCGGTGGCGTCCGGCGTTGGCAGCGGCGCGCCGTTGGCCCCGCCGCTCGATAGTTGCACCAGGAAATATTGTCCCGGCGCCATAATGCCGCTAGTCAGATCAACTTTGCTGGAGCCGAAGCTTGACGTCGCGCCCGCATACTGCACCGAATATGGCGTCGCGGCGAAGTTGATCGTAGTCGTGCCACGATTAAATATCTCCACAAAGTCGCGGCTGAACTGCGCGCCGGTGTTGCCGCCGCCGGCATAGATCTGACTAATAACCAAACTGGCCATGTCGTCATTCTGGATCGTGCCCTGGCCCTGACCATCCGACACCGTCGCATTAGTAACGTTGGTGACGTTGACAAAGAACGTTTCGTTTGTCTCGACCAGCGTGTCGCCGTTGACTGTCACATCAAACGTGTAGGTTGTGTTGCCTGCCGTGATCGTCTGGCTGGTCAAACTCTTCGAGACATAATCACCACTCATGGCCGTGGCCGTGTTGTCCTGTGTGGCGATATCAAATGTCACGCCGCTCACAGTCGCAGGCGCCGACAGGCTAACAGTGAAACTAAAAGTGGTCGCGCCGCTATTGCCCTCGCTGGCCGACACATCGTTGATCGAAAGCCCCGGCAGCGGCGCCTGAACGAACGTGTCGGCAGTCGCAGAATTGTTTGCGGTGTTGGAATCGGGTGTTGCTGAACTAACTGTCGCTGTATTGCTGATGGTCGTGCCCACTGGCCCGTTTGCGGTTACCACCAGATTGATCGTAGCTGATGACCCACTGGCGAGAGATGTGAACGTGATCGTGCGATTGTTGCCTGAGCCGCCGCAGACGCCGCCGCCGGTCGAGCCGCAGGAGACAAAGGTCACCGAGGCCGGCAGGTTATCCGTGACGGCTACATTCTGCGCGACTGCCGCGCCGTTGTTGGTCACAGTGATCGTGTAGGTCACATTTGCGCCAATCGTCACCGGGTCAGGCGAATCCGCTTTCGTGATCGATAGATCTGCCGAACTCGTATCGAGGCAACCTGAGGATGAGTTCTGCGGATTGCTGGGAGCGGTCAACGCAAAATCGCTTGCGTTGTTGTTTGTATCGACGCCGTTGCCGAAGGTCCCACCGGGTTTTCTTTCATAACTCTGGTCCGCCGTTCCTGCCAATGGCGCGAGCGTAGCGCCTTCTTTATAACCAGAGGCGCTGCTCATCCCCACCGCGTCAATGATTCTGTTGTTGGAACCGGTGATCGCGATGCCGCCGTCGTCCGTGATTCCGGTGCCGAAGGTTTGGTTCGGTGGCACTGAACCGCTGTAGCCACTGGCAGAACTGTTCGCCAGGAGATAATGACATCCCGGTCCCAGCGTTGTTCCGGAAGTGATGAAGACGCGATCGCTGAGTGTGCCGCTGCCGTTGGAGGCGCGAATCGCGAGTGCGCCGATAGTCAACGTGGTAGTCGTGGGGTTGTAGATTTCAACAAACTCATCGGACGCGCCGTTTGGTCCTCGCGTTCGGAATTCGCTGATTAACAACTGACCGGGGCCGGGCTCCACTCTTAGTAATGCAGGGAAACTGGTGACTGTTCTGGAGCCGTCAGTTGCGGAAGCCCGAATCTCAGCCGATCCATTTGCGCGTCCGGTAACAGTTCCGTTCGCGGAGCCGGCGGCGGAGGTTGGGCCGACCGCATCAACGGTCGCCACTGTCGTATTGTTTGAGGCGAAACTAATGGTGACGCCGCCGATGTTTTGACTAAACTGGTCCTTTGCCTGCGCGGTAAACTGCTGTGTTTCACCAACGCCGATGGTAGCGACGTTAGGCGAGATGTCGACGCTCGTCACCACTGGCGTGCCCCGATTCACCGTCAGCACCGCAGGCGCGGACGTGACGCTCCGACCCGAGGCGCGAATTTCCGACGTGCCGGGCCCATCGCCTCTTGCCAGGCCGGTCTGATCGATGAATGCCACCGATGGGTTGCTTGACGTCCAAAGGAAAACCACACCTGAAACTTCATTCCCATTGGCGTCGAATGCGCGGGCTGTAAATTGCTGATGCTGGGCCACGTCAATGGTAGCGGCTGAAGGAGCAACATCGATGCGTGATATTGGTGAACAGAGCGCAAATGAATCGCCGTTCACCCTGGTGCCCGGGCTAAAGAGCCGGCCACCGCTGCCACTGGCCGACTGATGTAGAGTGAATGGACCACTGATGTCGGGAGATCGCGCGAGCGACTGATTTGCATCGCCATTAAGTCCGGTCGAGCCGCCATAAGCAACAGAGTCAACGGTGGCGCCGGAGCGGTCGTTCACCTTAATTACGCCACCTGAATTTGCCAGCCCCAGACTACCGGTTTCCGCCTTGAATACCTGCGCGCCACCGAAGACTGGATTGTGAATATCCGGATTACCGCCACCAAACACCAGCAGGGCGGTGCACGCCGGCAGTACGTATCCGGAGACAAATTGGTGCCTCACCGTATCTGACGAAGCACTATTGCTGCGCGTGAGGATTTGATAACCAGTCAGATCTATATCGTGAGTTATAGTGTTTACCAATTCGATGAATTCATCGTCTCCTGAATCACGCACGCCGTCGTAATTGGCGTCCCCGGCCGCGCCGTCGGGAGGGTCGGCAAGAAATTCATTTATCATTATGTCGCGACGCGAGTCTCCGCTGAACTCAACAGTAACCGGATTGCTGTCGCGCCCGTCTGCGCGGATCAGCAAATCAACGATGCCGGCGCCGCGCAAATCCGCGGGCACGAGCACGTGAACCTCATCCATCCCCGGCATGTCGGGCGTGTGCGCGATCGACTCCAGCGTTAATGCACGACCTTCGGCGGTGACGGAGACGGATGTCCCATTGCGAACACCTGTGGAAAGAATGATCAAGCGCAGGTTGCCGTCTGTCGGGTCGAACGGTCCGGCCTGCAATGTGTCGGCATTAAGGATCATTCCTTCGCCCAACCCATCACCGGATTTGGTGAAGACGCCGGGCGCGGCCCTGAGCGTGGTTACGTTGCCTCGACTCTGAAAGCCATCGGAATTGGTTACGACAACCTCAGCGGTGCCGAGCAACGTTGCAGCGGGTAGGTGAAAATGCACTTCGTTTGGCGACACAAAAAAGATCTGGGCCGGCTGGCCGTTGACCGTCACAGTCGTCCCCCCAACCGTGGTAGGGAATGTGCCATCGGGCTGACGTTGAGATTGTTGAGTTGTAAACGCGAGAGCGCTGCCCAGAGCGACTGCGATGCTGTCGGGGGCCACCGCCTTAATTGAGGACGGCTCGTGACCAAACGAAGCTCTGTTCAAGACGGTGAGCGTTCCGGAAGCCGGACGCGGCGGAGTGCCGCTGAGATAGACTTCCGAGTCGTCCGCAAAAATGTCTTTCGAGACTGGGCCGGAGAGGAGTCGCGAAAAATTAAACGCGATCACCGAGCCGTCGTCGTTCATGGAAGAGACGGCGTCCGCGGTTGCGCCGGAGGAGCTTACATTCGTGACTCGTCCAAGCGTTCCCGAGGGAATATCAAACGTGTAGAGCTCGACGCTACCGTCGGAATTGCTGCCGGCTCCGCTAACGGAGCGACGCGTGGCGAATGCGATGCGCAAGCCGTCGCCGCTGATGGTAGGATGAAGCGGAACCTCGGTGACGCGCGTGCCCAGTGAAGTAATCTGTCGTGTGGTGTTACCGTTTCGTCCTTCAAAAAGAAATACCTGCGTCGAGTTGGTGGCGGTTTGCGCCGACCAAACCACGCGCGCGCCGTCGTCGCTGATCGCGCGGCCGAACGTCATAGCCAACAACGGAACGTTCGCGGCAAGCACGCGCGTTGACGGTACGCCGACGCGATTCTGGAGTAGCAGATCGCGGTTAACGCTCGCTGTTGTCCCAGCGTCGCGAATGTAGGCGAAGCTCGCGCCGTTGCCGCTGAGTTTCGCGTCGCTCGCGCCTACCATGCCGGCAGAGTTTGTAAGCTGCGTGAAGCCAGGGGCGACCGAGTCGTAAACAAAAATTTCCAGATTGCCGTCGGCGTTTTGGTTAACCAGGTCGCGATTTGAAGAGAAGGCAATGAATCGTCCGTCGTCGGAAATAGAAGGTTGAAAGTTTCCGTTGACGATGCGGTTGGAAATGTCGCCGGGCGAAGTGTTGGTTACCTGAATCAGCCTGGCGCCGTCGTAAAGAAAGATTTCGGAGTTGTGATCGGCGTTGCTTCCCAGCGGATCGTCCTTCGCAGCAAAAGCGATGCGCGATCCGTCCTGGGAGATCGCAGGAGCGGGTCCGCGCGTGGCGCCCATCTGCACAAACGTCGCCGGATCAACTGAGACGTTCGCGCGTATCGCACGAAAACTTTCGCTGCCGCCCGCGCCGGCGATGTCCTCGGTCGATTCAAATGCGAGGATGCGCCCGTCGCCGCTGATCGACGGGTTGACGTTGTTACCATCTTCACTCGTGTTGGTGATGCGTCGCAGTGGCGACTGCATGCGCGCGCTTTGCCAGGCCATGACGCAAAGCGCGGCAGCGGCGAGGAGAACGATTAAAAATCGTCTGTGGCGAAGCAACAGGTGACTTCCGTCTCTGTCAGGATGCTTGCGGCTAATAGGGTTTAGCCACTCTGGCTGCAATTAGAATCAAGACCTTGGGCCCGGGTTCTTTGCAGAATGGGAAGCGGTAGGTCTGTTAGAATAAAACGCCGGACCAAAACACAGGGAATGCAATGGTTCGTTTCCGAGACGGACGGATTCTACCGCTTTCTTTACGAAAGACAAGCTTTGATGCTGCTCGCTAAACTAACAAGTGTGCGAGTGAGGTTGAAAAATCTCTTGCATGGGAAGTCAGGAAAAACAAATCGATGAAGATTCTGATTGCCGGATCGCACGGGCTGGTGGGAACGGCCCTGATTAAATCGCTGGAAGCTGAAGGCCACGAAATTTTTCGGCTGGTGCGGCACTACCCAGGCTCGGAAGCAGAGATTGAATGGAGTCCCGATCGATATAGCATCCAGTTGGCGCGGCTTGAGGGGTTTGATGCGGTCGTGAATCTCGCTGGCGAGAGCATTGCCGAACGTTGGACTGAAGAGAAGAAACGGCGCATTCGCGAGAGTCGTGTCAAAGGCACGAAGCTGCTGGGCGACGCGCTCGCGAATTTGACGCAGCCGCCTAAGACGTTCATCTGCGCGTCGGCAATCGGCTACTACGGGAATCGCGGCGACGAGCTTCTGACGGAGACGAGCGCGCCTGGAGATGATTTCCTGGCGCAAGTTTGCGTTGAATGGGAGCAAGCGACGGCGCTTGCCACGGAGAAGGGAATTCGCGTCGTGAATGCGCGCTTCGGAGTCATTCTCGATGCGAAGGGCGGTGCGCTCGCGAAGATGTTGCCGCCCTTTCGCATGGGTGTGGGCGGCAAAATTGGGAGCGGGGAACAGTGGATGAGCTGGATTGCGCTGGACGACGTGGTCGGCGCGCTGAAGTTTGCGCTGGTGAATGAAACGCTGAACGGTCCTGTTAACTTCGTTGCGCCAAATCCGGTGACGAACGCGGAGTTTACAAAGACGTTGGGCAAAGTGCTTTCGCGTCCAACATTATTTCCGATTCCCGCTTTCGGGGTGCGCTGGTTGTTTGGCGAGATGGCCGATGCGCTGTTGTTAGCGAGCCAAAGAGTGGAGCCGTCGAAATTAAGAGACGTTCGATATGAGTTTCTAAACCCTGACTTGGACGGCGCCCTGCGACGAGCGTTGCAGCGGTAAGGCCCAAGCTCGAGCTTGTTAAGCCTGAGGGTCCGCGCTTCGTCAACTCCGCTCCGCCATCGGCCTGATTCGACAAGTCGAGTCTTCGCAAAGTATCAAACGCCACCATACTTCACTACGCTGCTCGTTGCGAAGATTTCGAGTTAAGGACACTTCGACAAGGAACCGCGGTAAGGCGGTTCCTTGCAGAGCCAATGATCTACATAGCTATTTCGTTACCACAAGAGTGGCTGACGTAGTTCGTTGCAAACTGCCACTCGTGCCTGTGATCGTTAAAGCAAAAGTGCCCCTCGTTGCGTTGGTGGCTGTCGTGACGGTCATCGTAGTCGACCCTGACGTGGTGACAGACGTTGGACTGAAGCCGGCACTTGCGCCGCTTCCCAGGCCGGCAACATTGAATGTCACCGTGCCGGTGAATCCGTTCGCTGGCGTCACTGTTACCGTATAGGTCGTGCTTAGCCCGCGCTTGATTGTCCGCGAAGTCGGCATTACAGAGAGCGCGAAATCGGGCGGCGCCGGAGCTTGCACAACAAACGTTGACGTTGAACTTCTAGTCAAAGCGCCGCTGGTACCGGTGACTGTAAAGATGTATGAACCAACAGGCGTGGTTGAACTAGTCGTGATCGAAAGGGCCGAAGACGCTCCGGTCGCCGGGTTTGGAGCAAACGTACCGGCTGCGCCAGCCGGGAGGCCGCTAATCGAAAATGTTACGTCCCCGGTAAATCCTCCAGTACGGTTAATGTTCTCGGTATAACTCGCCGCCGAACCCGCCGTCACTGTCACCGATGAAGGTGATGTTGAAAGCGAGAAGTCAGGAGTCGGCGGCGCTTGAACGACCAGCGACACGGAAGCCGTGCGGCTCAAGGTGCCACTCGTTCCCGTTATTGTCAGCGGATAACTTCCAACTGGTGTCGTGCTCGCGGTAGTCACCGTCATGGTTGACGAACCTGATGTTGTCACCGACGCGGGATTGAAGCTGGCGCTCGCGCCCGCCGGCAATCCGTTTGCGCTAAAGGTGACGGTTCCGGTGAAACCTCCGGATGGAGTAACGGTCGCGGTGTAGCTGGTGCTCGCTCCCTGCGTTACCGTTTGCGAAGACGGTGTCGCTGAAACTGAGAAGTCAGGAGTTGTAGGAACTGAAGCGTTGATCCAGATAGGCGCGGACCACATCTCTGCGCCTGTAGTCAACGTTGCATAAACATAGTACGTGTGTTTTCCGGTGGGCGGTGTGAATGTGTAGTCGAATGGCGACGCTGTGCCGGAAGCGATGAGCGTCGACTGGCCGGTCGTATTGTTTGGCACCGGTTCGAAGATCTTGATCGAAGCGACGGTGTCTCCGGGATCCGGATCGAATATGGAGACGTGCAGTTTGACTTGGCCAGTAACGGGCACCGGTCCCTGCACCCTGTTTGACCCTTCGCCCATGTAGTGAGTGATGCTGTTGGTTAGATCGACAAGCGTATAGACCAGTTGAACGTTGGCGTCAGAGGTAGCAAAGACGCGTCGATTCTTCAACGCGTCCATAATATTTGCCTTGGTAAGACTTGTCGCCAGGATGCCGGTGCGGTCGTGTACTGAGGTGCCGTAGTTTGAACAGTGGACATCTGAATCGGCAACCGGAGCCACGTGAAATCCGGCGCCGAGGACCCTGTTGTAGGTGTCGTAGGTGGCCCAGCTTGGATACATAGCGGTGTTCGGCCCCGCATAACGATTTCCGGTATCAGCTTGCGTGGTTGAAAAACCCGACGCGGGTCCGCTAATCACGGCCGTGGTAGCGATGACATCGTCGCCATCCACTGTGTATCCATAGTTGTTGAAATCGCCGCCTGTAGTTGTAGCCGGATGATTGAAGCCTCCGATCGAACCCCACACACTGGGATTTGCTTTTGTGACGCTGTACATCGTGGGGTAATTGATTCCTGCCGGGTCAGTAAATACTTCATAGAAACCAGATTCCCATCCAAAGAGCTTGGGCACTTCGTAGAGGTTCACATGACCTTCCATGGGAAAGTTGTCATTGGATATGTAGCCCCACTCCATGCCGTAGATAGCGACGAATGCTCCGTCAACACTTGCAGCAGCAGCGGCATTAAGGCCGTCGTGATAGCGCTGGATAACCTGCGCACTCGTACACCCGGGGCAAGCATTCTCGAACAAGTGGTTGTGGTCGCTGATGCCGAGAAAATCGACGTGAGCGGTATTGCGCGCATAGTCATAAGCCATCGGCGGAGTGAAATCACCCGCAACGTGCGTAGTGCTCGATGCGCAAGTGGAATTGTTTGGGTGACCACCATCAGTAAAGCTTGTCTGGGTATGCAGACTCCCGTAATAAAAGTTGAAAGGGAACCCCGGCTCGTTAGGAATCGACTGTGCTTGGGCAAAATTTGGCGTTCTCGCTGTTTTGGCAGTTCCATAACGGACGCTGACATAGGTAGCAAAGCTCGCCTCCACATAATCGCGGACTCGTGACGGCACACTTTCAAAATCAAGGTCGGTGATTGCGCGCTTACGAGGAACGAGTCGTACGAAGGCAGTTGTCTGATAGGTTCCCGGCGCGAGTTTATTGCCACGATTGTCAGTGCCGTCCCAGGCTTGCGAGAAAACGATGTGCTGGTTAGGCTCGGCGAACATGCGTCCGGTAAACGCGTTGAGCACATGTCCTTCTGAGTCAAGAATATTGAGCTTCCACGTTACAACTTGAGGTCGGCTCAGTTGGTGGTAGAGGCGTCCAGTAAAGATTGTGCGTCCATTGGTTGTTGCGCCCGGCCAGACTTCCTTAGGGTCGACCGTTAATGACAACTGAGAGTCGTCATCCATTTTTTCGACGCTTTCTGCGACTTGTTGAGCGGTGGCGTTTTGTTGAATCAGCAGTAACGACAATGCTAGTAACAGAGCGGTGCCAAAGGTACGGACGGTTCTAATAACCAAAGCTGGCATTTTCAATTGAGTGTCCTCCTGTTGCGATGAAAGGTAATAGTCAATCTGGATTCGCCTCTTCGAAGGGAGGCTTTCCAGTTACAAAAATCAGCTACCCGGTTTCCCCTGAGCGAAATTTAGCCTTGCAGAAGCGGCGCGTTACCTGACGCATCAACGCTTCTTTACACGAATTACTTCGGGGCGGTTGTGACGAGCGAAAAGGGGCCGCAACTTGCAGACGCTCGCGGGAGGGGACCGCAAAAAGCAATATCTGTTATCTGGGATAATTCGTCGGGAGGGCGGTCACTTTATTCGAGAACACGAAGGCTGTCAATAATAAATTTTGGCTTTGTCCAACGAACCTGTTGAGTTGGGAGAGAGGCAAGCAAGTCAAGACGGCAAACAAGTCAAGAAGTTCAGAGTACAAACTTTAGTTTGCTCTTTTCAGCAAACAGAAGCTAAAGGTTGAACTATGAACGTAAGCCGAGACTTGGAGGATTCGTGGCCTAATCTACAGTGGCGTCGGTTGAGAAGAGCAAACTAAAGTTTGTACTCTGAACTTCTTGACTGAACAGTCGAGGGGCCCTGCGCGCCTACTGCGCGGCACTTGAAGATTTCAGCACGTCAAACACTTCCAGAGCATATTTGACATTCCCAAACGGCGCCGACACCTGCACGCCGTGAATCACATCGCGCACTTCCAATAGTGACTCGCGCGCGATCTTCAAACCCTCGTCGCGTCCGGCTTCTTTGCTGATCGCTGACGCAGCGCGCATGCGCTCCATGATCGATGGGGTCACGCGCACTCCCGGAACTTCGTTGTGCAGAAACTCCGCATTACGATACGACACGAGTGGCCAAATGCCGGCGACAATGGGAATCTTCACATGCTCGATGCGCTTGATGAAGTCGCGGAGCTGGTCGATGTCAAACACGGGTTGCGTAATCGCATACTGCGCGCCGGCCTCAACCTTGTATTCAAACCGGCGAATCTCTTCGTCGAGATTTATCGCGCCGGGATTCACGCCCACGCCGATACAAAACGCAGTCGGCTGCCCGATCGGATTGTTGCCGATGTCCAGACCGTGGTTGAGTTTGTTCACCATGTTTGTGAGACCAATGGCGTCGATGTCGAAAACTGCGGTCGCATCCGGGTAGGGGCCCATCTTCGGCGGATCGCCGGTGATGAGAAGCAGATTGTGCAGGCCCAGCGCCGCAGCGCCCAGCAAATCAGACATCATTCCCAGCAAATTGCGATCGCGGCAACAATAATGCAGCACCGACTCGATTCCGATCTGCTGTTCGACCAACACCGCAGTGGCCATCGCGCTCATGCGCGACTGCGCGCGCGCGCCGTCAGGAATGTTGACCCCGTCCACACCCGCTTCTTTCAATAATCGGATTGAGTCCAAGGTCTTTTGCGCGTCGACGCCTTTGGGCGGCAACACCTCAACCGAAGTAACAAACTCGCCCTGCACAATCTTGCGCGACCACTTCGATCGCTCCTCTGGAGGCACAACCTTAATGTCGCTCGGCGTGACTTCGGTAACGTGGGCCAACGGGCCGGAGGAAAACACAACCTGCTGCGCGCGTGGCGAAGCGGCACGAACCGCATCGGAGATGAGCTTGATGTGGGCCGGCGTCGTCCCGCAGCAGCCGCCGATAAATTTCGCGCCAGCCTGGATGAAGCGCTTCGCAAACTTTGACATGTACTCGGGCGAGCACATGTAAAACTGCCGGCCCTGAACATCGCGAGGCAAGCCGGCATTTGGCTGCGCCGACAATTTCTTTTTGGTGACGCCGCGCATCTTCTCGAGTGCGCTCAAAATGATCGCCGGGCCGACGCCGCAGTTAAGGCCAATGACGTCCGCACCCCACTCATCAAGCCGCGCTGTGAAAAGTTCCGGCGTGGTGCCGTACGAAGTGTTGCCATCGGTCAGAATCGTCATCTGCGCAATGATCGGTAGATCACAAAGTTCGCGAACCGCGCGCACGGCCTGGCGGATCGCAGAGATATCGGAGAAGGTCTCGAGCACAAAAAGATCGACGCCACCTTCGAGCAACGCTGCGGCCTGGGCCTTGAACATGTCCTTCGCTTCGTCAAACGACGTGGGACCGTAAGGTTCAATACGCAAGCTCAGTGGACCGATCGCGCCGGCAACGTAAGCACGTTCGCCGGCCGCCTCGCGCGATGCGGGCCGCGGCGATGTTGATGTTGCGCAGGCTTTCGCCGAGGCCATACTGATCGAGGTTGTGGGCCGTGGCGCCAAACGTATTCGTTTCCACGATGTCGGCGCCGGCGCGAACATATTCGGAATGAATTTCGTGGACTAGGTCAGGATTGGTTAGATTGAGCTCATCGTAACAACGATTAATATAAATGCCCTTGGCGTAGAGCATCGTGCCCATCGCGCCGTCGAAGACGTGAATGCGATCGGAGTCGAGGATGTTTCTGAAGGATTCCATGCTGGCTATTGCCGATTTAAAAAAACCGCCGGCGACATTCAAGCGAATCGGAAATCGGCAATTGGCAATCTAAAATGACAAGTCCCGCGCTAAACAACGCGGGACTTCATTAGAACTGAAGTTTTTCGGGTTCGGTCCCCCTGGACTTGCCCGAGCTGTTTAGCGGGTTGTTTTACGTGGCCGCAAGTCGCCTTAACTCACCACGTTTTCCACTTGTGCTTATACGCTCCGCGTCGTTCGACTGTCAAGCGAAGTTGCCGACCATTATGTTGTGGCAGAAGCCCGACCATAAGGAAGGGCTCACTTTGAGACTCAGCCCTCCTTTATGGTCGGGCTTCTGCCAGTCGCGAATAACTATAAAGTTTATCGGACATCATTTTCTTCCGGAAAACACATAGCCGATGCTGATCGTGCCGCGCACGGAGGGCTGGCGACCGACGCGGCCTTCCGGGGCGATGAACAACCGCTTCGTCAGGAATATCTTCACTCCAGCACCGCCACTTGCCGCGAACGCAGTGAACGAGGTATCAAAAACGCGTGGCTGCCGCGTGACAAAGTCCACGCCGAAGAATCGTCCCCGGTGATGGAGACCGCCGACGCCTGCGACTACATAAGGAACGAAGCGCTTTGTTGGGTCGGTAAGATCATAGGCGACGTTTCCCTGGATGAGGTAATCCTGATCGTCAGGTGAGTTGCGCAGGTATATGAACTCCGGCTCAACCCTAACGCGAGGCGTCACGTAAATACCGACCGATCCTCCGGCAAGGCCGTGTGGAATCCTTCCCTGGTCCGAAGTGAAACCTGCCGCGCCGACGGTCAGTTTGATTTCTGCTTTCGGCGGCGTGAGATCTTCCTGTTGGGCCAGAACGGGAAGAAAACACGACAGCGTTAAGGCAGCGCTCATCAGCAGATACTTCAAGGCCCAACTGTTTGCCAGTGATGACAGTCTCATAACTTTTAGCTCCTGCGGTACGGGTTGAGAACAAGACCGCAGACAAATATCGCAACCGCCATACCTTGCAGACTTTCTTTAAAACGCCGCGTTAGCGAGAGTGAGCGCATCGGTGTAAACAACTAAAGTGCTCCAAGCGAAATAAGATGACGCCTCAAAACGGCCCATCGGGCTGGGGATTTGTCTTGACAGGCCAACCGTATTTTGGCTGAATGCTCGCGTTCTTCCAGTTTCTTTTGCGTCTCGTGATTCTCGAACGCAAAGCTCTCCCCGATAAAGTGTTTGCCGCGGGCCAGTCGTCGTCGATTGGGCCCACCTGACAACATCGGAATAAGGACACCACATGAGCACACCAGTTGACGCCACCGGAGCAAGTCTGAAGCCGCCGCCAATCGATCGTGGATTCTTTGGTCATCCGCGCGGACTCTCCACCCTGTTCTTCACCGAAATGTGGGAACGCTTCAGCTTCTACGGGTTGAAAGCGATCCTTTTTCTTTATATGACGACGGCACTGGCAAAGGGCGGGCTTGCGTTTGAGCAGCATTACGCTGGATTAATCATGGGTACGTACACCTCAGGTGTTTATTGGACGCCGTTGCTGGGTGGTTGGATTGCGGACAAGTGGTTGGGTGCGCGCCGCGCTGTATTGGTCGGCGGAATCGTTATCGCCTGTGGCCATTTTTCCATGGCCATCAAATCAATGCCCAACTTCTACTTGGGATTGGCGCTGATTGCAATTGGGACCGGTTTTCTTAAACCAAATGTCAGCACGATGGTCGGTGATCTTTACGGTGAAGGAGACGCGCGACGCGATGCCGGCTT
>Ga0137409_10001048_pt1 | contig 29837 bp, 27 predicted proteins | sample CZODoug1_16funga_FD_122059 | JGI IMG/M metagenome (GOLD analysis project Ga0137409, IMG submission 122059) | Vadose zone soil fungal communities from Angelo Coast Range Reserve, California, USA - CZODoug1_16fungal (Hybrid Assembly) | ecosystem: Environmental > Terrestrial > Soil > Vadose zone...
CCTCTACTCCCGCGTTGTTGCATACAACGTGGATCTTCCCGAACTCTTTGAGCGCAGCGTCCGCCACTCGCCTGATAGCAGTTTCGGAGGCAACATCGGTCTGGACACCAATTGCTTTGGCACCATTCGACCGCAGCTCAGTAACGGTCCGAGCCAACGCTTTCTCTTCAATATCGGCGAGCACGACTTGCATCCCCTCGGCAGCAAACCGCTTGGCGAACGCATGGCCCATGCCACTTGCACCACCAGTGACTACCGCTGTCTTGCCGATAAATTCACGCATGAGATGCGTCACTCGCTCTATTTCGCCGGACCCAGGTCGACAGTGCAGACCTTGGCCCCGACGGGGACAACTTCGCCTTCGCGCACGAATACCTCGACCATTGTCCCGTCTGCAGTCGCTGTCACCTCTTGAGTAACCTTTTCGCTCTCGATCTCATACAGCACCTCCCCTTGCCGAAACGCTGCTCCGGTTTCCTTGTGCCACTTGGCGATTGTGGCCTCCTGCATGCTCATGCCGACACGCGCTAGCTTTAGGTTGATGCGCATACGTCAGTCAGCTCGCCTAAGCAGATTCAGGCAGACGCGAGCAATTTCTTTGGCGCTCGGGATTAGTCGGCTTTCGGCGTTTGGCGCATAGGGTAGGCACACGTTCGGCACGGTCACCCGCTTGATCGGCGCTTTCAGGGATGAGAATGCTTGGTCACTCAGAACCGCGGCTATGTGACTCGCAGCGCTGCAGCGATCGCGGGCCTCATCAACTATCACCACGCGGCCGGTCTTCGCCACCGAGTCGCAGAGTGCCTTCTCGTCGAGGGGTACCAACGTACGAGGATCGATGACCTCGGGATCAATGCCCGCCGCTTCGAGCTCCTTTACCGCACCTAGTGCAGGCTTTAGCATCGATCCAATGGCGACAATGGTGATGTCCTTCCCAGAGCGCACCTTGGACGCTACGCCTAATGGGATTACATAGTCCTCATCCGGAACGTCGCCCATCTCGCCGCCACGGCCGATAGCCTCCATGAAGAAGGTTGGGTTATTCCCCCGAATAGCCGCCTTCAAGAGCCCCTTGGCATCGGCTGGTGTTGCGGGCACTGCAACGTTCACGCCCCCGAGATTCATCAACGCCGGGTAGCCGCTGTCCGAATGCTGAGCGCCGATTGAGCCACCGCCGCCGTAGCTGGCGAGCACGGTGATTGGCATCGACGCCTGTCCGCCGCTCATCAGGCGAAGCTTCGCCATTTGGTTGGCGATGGCGTCGAATCCGGTATAGATGAAATTCGAGAACAGCATCTGCAGTACCACACGATGACCTGAGGCTGCAGCGCCGACAGCCATCCCAGTGAGCGTCGCTTCACTGATTGGCGTGTTGCGAATTCGATCGCGCCCAAAGCGTTCTAATAGGCCACGAGTGTCACCCATGACACTGACCTCGACATCCTCGCCGAACAAGATCACCCGGGAATCACGCGCCATCTCCTCGTGCAGCGCCTCGGTAATCGCCTGCAGATAGCGTTTTCGTGCCATGTTCAGCCTCAGGCTTTCTGCCCGTCGAACATCAAGTCGAAGGCAAGTTCTGGATCCGCCGGTTCACCGGCTTCAGCGAAGCGAACTGCCTCGGCCACAACTCCCGCGACACGCGCCTCAATTGCAGCAAAATCCTCCGCTCGAGCCTTGCCTCCTGAGAGCATCCCGTTCTTCAGGCGATCAATCGGGTCTCTTTTGCGCCACTCCTCGATCTCCTGCTCTTCGCGGTACTTTCCGCCCGCGAGAAATAACTGTTCTGCTTCGAAATGACCCTGGATCCGATAGGTGCGCGCCTCGATGAATGACGGACCGTGGTCCTTGCGCGCGCGCTCGACGGCAGCGTGTGCGGCCTTGGCAACCGCTAACACATCGTTGCCATCGATCACGTCGCTAGGAATGTTGAAAGCTCGGGCCCGATCAACGATCTGCCCCGCTGTCACCGTTGCGGAGGGAGAAAACTCGCTGAAGTGATTTTGCTCGCACACAAACACCACTGGCAGTTCCCACAGCGTGCTGATGTTGAGGCTCTCCATGAAGACGCCTTGATTGGCGGCCCCATCGCCAAAGAAGGCAACCGATACCCGGTGCTCGCGACTCAACTTGGCGGACAAGGCCGCCCCAGTCGCGATCGCAAACCCTGCCCCCACTATGCCGTTGGCACCCAATATGCCTCGTGAGAAGTCGGCCACGTGCATCGAACCGCCCATCCCCTTGCATATGCCGGTTCGCTTGCCCCAGATCTCCGCCATCATCAATCTTGGATCCCCGCCCTTGGCAAGAAAGTGGCCGTGTCCGCGGTGGGTACTCGTGATCTTGTCCGTGTCTTCAAGCTGTGAGCACACGCCGACCGCAATTGCTTCTTGGCCGATGTAAAGGTGGACGCCACCGGGCAAGTTTCCCTGCGCGGCATCGAGCTTCAGCTGCTCCTCCATTCGTCGGATGAGCAGCATCTGTTCGTAGAGGGCCAACAGTTGTTTGCCGGTTGGATTCGCTAGGTTGAGTTCCATCGTTAGCCCTTCGCTGACAGCGTCGCCCGCCATCGCGGTCGTCCGCACTATTATTGATACTTCGCTGAGGACGATTTGCTCTGCAGTGCACAGTTCATTGAGCAGAGGTGCTACATCTGCAAGTGCGGTGTTCTGTCGTACTCGATGCTGATCTTGATAGCATCGCAGCTCGGACCTCATTCCAAAGACGCACGTCACTTCACACGAAAGCCTCCCATGCCCTACTCACTGCCCGGAATTTCAGAACTGGAATCCATCGGTCGAGAACTCGGTATCACGCTCAGGTCCGACGAGACCGAGCAATATCGAGCCGTCATGGACCTGATGACGCCAGGCTTTCATCTAGTCGAGGAGCTCGCGCAGCAAGGCAGCCCAAGACCTCGGCGCGTTCCCTACACTCGCCCCGAACGCGCAGAGAACAAGTACAACGCCTGGCGTTTCAGAACATCGGTCAAGGGTGCGGAGCGCGGTGCGCTGAGGGGCAAGCGAATCGCAGTCAAAGACAGTATTGCCGTGTCGGGCATTCCGTTGACTAACGGTACCGACATTCTTGAGAGCTACGTGTCAGATATGGATGCTACGATCGTTACACGCGTGCTTGATGCCGGAGCAGAAATCGTAGGTACGTCCGTTTGCGAATACTTCTGCTTTGCCGGCAACAGCGCGACTTCATCCACCGGCCCCGTCGAAAACCCGCGCGTACCCGGACACACTTCGGGTGGCTCGAGCAATGGTAGTGCAGCACTTCTCGCCGCCGGGGAAGTAGACATGGCCTTGGGTGCTGATCAGGCCGGTTCGATTCGGATTCCGGCTTCGTATTGTGGCGTAGTCGGAATGAAACCGACCTTTGGCCTCGTGCCGTACACCGGCGCGATTGGCATCGAGTTTTCGATCGATCATCTTGGACCGATGGCACGCACCGTGCGGGATTGCGCTCTGCTTCTGGAAGTGATTGCGGGTGACGATGGAATCGACGGTCGACAGCGCGGAGCCGCCTCCCAACCGTACCGTGCGGCACTTGATCGGGGTGTCGAGGGCCTCCGTGTCGCAGTGCTACAGGAGGCATTCGGGCGCCCAGAATCTGAAAGCGGCGTCGACATTGCGGTTCGGGCGACAGCGCACGCACTCGCACGTGCCGGCGCGTGCGTAGAAGAAGTATCAATTCCGTGGCACTTGCATGGCCCGGCAATTTGGCTTGCGATTGGCATCGAAGGACCGTGCCACAATCTGCTGCACGGGAACGGCGTGGGTTATGGCTGGAGCGGGGCCTACTCTTTGTCTTTCATGCACGCATTCGAGGCGTGGCGCCCGCACGCAAGCGAGGTACCGCCGACGATCAAAGCCGTATTGCTACTTGGTGAAGTGCTTCGCCGACAACGCGGGCGCATATACGCAAAGGCACAGAACCTTCGGCGAGTCCTGACGAGCAAGTATGACGCTGTGCTCGCGAACTACGATGTCCTCTTGATGCCGACAACGCCTATGACAGCCTCACCGATTGTGACGAGGGACGCGTCGGTCCCAGCAGTTTTGGGAGAGAGCTGGAAGATGATGAACAACACGTGTCCGTTTGACGTGACCGGCCACCCCGCTATTTCAGTACCCTGCGGCGAACTCGACGGAAAACCGGTGGGATGCATGTTGGTGTCGCAGCATCTGGCTGAAAGTACACTTCTTCGTGTAGCCAATGCCGTCAACCAATGGAACCCTGCGGTAAGTCCCCCCATGGCACTGGCCTAGCCCCGGCCCGTCAGTCGCGTTCACTCCCAACTCACGACCTTCGCTTCTCGCCTACGCTCCCGACAGGTGTCGGCGGTATACTTTTCCACGCCCCTTGCCAAGATCCTGCGCTTCAGGGGAGTTGAATGGGACAACTGGCTACCTTCTCGACGAACGGCCTTGAGCCGCAGCGACGTATTTCTTATTGGAACGAGCTCGTCTCCGACACGTTCACCCCCCAAGTCATAGATGCCGCAGATCGCCTGACCTTTGAGGGCACACTGCAAGTCAGACCGATGACTGACATCGCCGTGTCGGAAGTCACCTCAAACGCTGCCATCATCCATCACTCAAAGCTCCACGCAGCTCGCGCGCCCGAACAAACCTTCTTCATAGAGCTGCAAGTGGAGGGGCACAGCGCCGTAGCCCAGGAGGGGCGAGAAGCTCGTTTGGCGCCAGGCGACTTCACGTTATGCGACACGACCCGTCCTTACGAAGTCACATTTGAAAGACCAGTCTCGATGCTGATTGTGAGCGTTCCGCTGACGCGCTTGCGGAGATTCGTTGGTTATCCAGAAGCGATCACCGCGGTGCGAGTGCCCGGGAGCAGCGGCCTTGGTGGCTTGGCATCCGTTCTGCTTCGCAATGTGTGGAACGAGTTGCGGCAGGCGGGTGATGTTTCGATCGAGGCAAACGTCTGCGAGGCGATTCTCCATGTGATCGCATGCGCCTACGCAACGCTGCCACGTGCGTGTGCCAACCGCGGATCACTGGCCACGGCACGACGTCTCCGCATCGTTCGCGAAATCGAAGAGAACCTCTGCGATCCGGAGCTCACCCCCGCACGAATTGCAGAGCGTTGCAATATCAGCGTGCGATATGCGCACCGTCTCTTCGCAGTCGAAGGGGAAACGATAGGGCAGTACGTGCTTCGCCGCCGCCTGGAGATCGCGTCTCAAATGCTTTCAAATCCAACTCAAGGCGGACGCAGCATTACAGCGATCGCGACAGATGTCGGGTTCGGGAGTCTTGCACAGTTCTGTAACGTCTTTCGCGAGCGTTTTGCGATGAGCCCCGGCGACTACAGATCTCTCAGGCACTCCAGTGAAGAAGGTACGCCACTCTCTCGGACGACACGTCGCCGAATTTGGTAATTGCCCATCGATCGAGGCGGGCACTTGCGGCGGCGGTAGTCACGCGGGGTCAGGCCGTAACGCGCCCGGAATGCCCTTCCAAAATGCGTCGGGCAGTTGAAGCCGCAATTGAAAGCGATCTCCGTCACCGTGCGTCCGCGCTGTGAAGCATCGGCGAGTGCGCGCGAGCATTCTTCCAAGCGCCGCCGCAGGATGTAGCGCGCCACCGTCTCTCCTTCGTCCGAGAACAGGTGATGTAGATTACGCGTCGTCATGTGGCAAGCTTCGGCGATGCGCATCGGTCTCAGGTCGGGATCCCCGAGATTCGCTTCAATGTAGTTGATGATGCGCGCGCGATGCGCCATTACGAGCGACGAGCGCTCTACTTCTTCGTGCGCCACCCTTCTGCGTACTCCTCGCGCGCCACCTTCGAGTAGGGAACGGGACTCACAACGGCCCGGATATTCATCTGCTTGTGACGCTCAACATTGGGCTTTTTCGTTCCGCCGTCGGGCTCGCCCCAAACGAGTGTGACCTCTGTCCCCTCCTTGATGTCCTCATCCACCATAGCCATCGAGAGCATGGCCCGTTCATTCCAACTGAACCCTGATGTGGAAGATATCCCGACCGTTTCCCCTTCCCTCACCAATCGGTCGTATGAGTGCCCGGAATAGTTGGACTCGGGCAAGTTAATGAACTTGCCGTTCTCCCCGGGTCGGAACATGGATGCGAAGACCTGGACAACGTCCTCATTGTTCCAGGCCAAGGTCACTTTCCTTCGATGAGGCTCCTTGGCCATCTTTTCGAGTGCTTCGCGACCAATGAAGTCATGGTCAAACTTCACAAAGAATCCATAGCCAAGCTCATAAGGCGTCAGGTAGTAGTCCTCGATATTGTTCGAAACAAAGCTGCCACTGAGCGCACAGGTGGCTTCATAGCTATCTGCCTTCAACCACTCTCGGTAGGCCTGGAGTTTCTTACCCGTGTACACGGCAGGTACGGGCGTAGGAATCCAACCGGAGTCAATGGCGAATGTCGGATACGCACCGCTCCCGACGTGGCGAAGCCCGAATTCCTTACCGGCTTCGACAATGGCAGCTCTAATCTCATCGCCCTCCTCATAGGGGCCCCAAATCTCCAAGCCGGGCAAGCCAGCCATTCCGTGTCGGAGGGCGGGGACTTTTCTGCCCGCGATCCTGATCGTATCCATTTGGAAGAATTTGATGTCGGCGATAGGCCCACCGTTGAGCTTGTGAATGAGCTTTTCGGCGTTGGGCCCTTGTATTTGATATCGGTAGTTGATGCGTCTTACAGCCTTTCCCATAGGCCGCATTGGCGATCTATCGTCCCTGATCGTGGAGACTCTGTACCCGCCCGTTTCGGCATGGAATTGCAGCCAGTTTGCGGCTGGTGCACGCCCCACGAATACCAGCCTTTCCTCTGCAAGATAGAAGACGATTCCGTCACCAATCACGTAGCCATCGTAGTTGCACGGCACGTATTGCTTGGCCCGGTTCACTTTGAACTTTGCGAGACTATTGCTCGCCGTATCCGACAGAAGTCTTACGGCATCGGGACCCTCGATGAAAAGGTCAACCATATGATGCGACTGATCGAAGAGGACGCACGTCTGTCGTGAAGCCAGCTGCTCGTCACGCCAGTTCGTAAATTCGGGAGCAACAACAGGAAATATGTAGGCACCCATCTGCGAACTACGCAGCATCTCTACCGGGTTAACCGTCTTTAGGACCTGCTCAAGACTTTTGCTCACGAGTACTGAACTCCTCGATCATTTCAATAATTTGCTTGAGATCGACTATAAGAGTGGCGCATCCAGCGTCAGCGCTCTGACCTCTGTTCCCGAGGGGACACAGCGGTGCAGTACGCCACTTTGACCTCAAGGCTTCTTCGGGGGTCAATTGAGTCCCCTCGCAAGGCTACTGAATAGTATCTCGTATGTGAAGTATTAGTTCATGCATATGAAAACACTATCACGATGGCCGCCGATTCGAAGGTGGATAGCTGGTGCCGGCTGAGGGGCTCGAGCCCATGACCCCCCCTGATTACAAATTGGAGGGGGTGAAAAGCTCGGGGGAGTCGAAGAACGTAGACGCTTGATTTTCTTGAATGGATTTGACGTCGTCAAACGCGAGCTCACATGGCATCCGTTGCATTTGTCAGGACTGAGCACGACGAGGCAGACCCAAGTCCCGCAAAACTCCCGCGAACACCTGATCTCCTGGGCGCGAGCTCAACTCCGAATTTGCGTGCGAAGGAAACCTGATGATCATCGTGATGCAAATCGGTCGGCCATTTCCTTCTTGATTTCCTCATAGGCGACACCAACCGCTCGACCTTCGTCGACCGCCTTGACGCGAGCGCGAATCTCCTCGTCCCATGCACGTTCGATCTCATCGCTCGTGCCCGGCTGATCCAGATCAAGCAGCAATCGAATGAGGGCCAAGCGCTGATGCCGCGGAAGTTCGCCGATTTCCTTGGTGATCTTTTCGTTGCCAGTGGCCATGACGTGTGCCCCCGAAGAAAAGGAAAAGCGGCGCGCCCGGAGAGAGAAACTTCGAACTCACTCGTAGACGTACTCCAGGAATGGAACCGTCATTTGGAGTCTATCGGTCGATCGGAGGGCCCGTAAACCCACGTACAGTGGGCCTAGCAAACGCACGGAGCCGTGAGGTTTGCCGGAAAATCGGTCGAAACCCGGAGCGAGGCTTCGGGTCAAAGGGTACAGCGAGGGGGCCCGACTGTGGTCCAATTGCGGTCCAGTTTTTTAGTCATACAGCACCTCGGGACTCACGCCTCGATTTGCATCTGAAGGCCCTTCGAGTCCCGATGGTTCACGTCAGGGAACATTCTCGCGCGACCGACTGCGATTCGACACGCCGACCAAAGCGCGGCCCACGCATCATTCAAGTCGTCCGCTGCAAACCGACCTCCTCGGAGCTCTTGCGCCAAGCGCTCGCGTTCGCCGGGCCATTCACGATCAATGAGTCGCTCGCGTTCCCGGCGGCCTTCCGACTGCGCCTTGTTGAAGCGCATTGGCTGCCCGCCGTTCCAGAGCGCGAACGAAACCTCCGGGTGCACTTCGCGAATACACTCGGCAAATTCCGGGGCGCGAATAAGGAAATCGTCGACCTGCCTGATCTTCGGTAGCAGATTGAACGCCTGCTTGGTTAGGCCGCGCCCATCGATCGTCCTGTGCAATGAACACAGCCTGCTGTAATCCCAGTCTCTGAGGCACGCCCGAACGGGCGCCGGAAACACGCTACTGCCGCGCGGTCGCCCGAGTAGTTTGCGCACCTGCAGATCGCAGGTCCTCGATCCGTGATCCGGAAGTCCGATAGGAATGTCAATTCCAATCAGCGCTCCGGAAATTCTGCGGAGGAGCGTTTCTACTTCGGGCGCGATAAATGCACTCAATTCTCGACCGCGCTTAACAACGGCGAGCCAACCACCATTGCAACCGTCGACGCCGGCGATGAGCTGCTGCATTGTCAGTCCTGTCGCGCCAGTTTTGTGCAGGAGGTCACGCGGCGAGCGAACTCGGGCGCGGCTACCTCCGCATGGCAATTTATAAGCTCGCGCCGCTGTGTTGCTTATGACTGCCGGAGAATGCGCTGAAGCGACACGCGGTCCGGAGGCGCAAGATGGAAGCAACGCGTTGCGTACTTGTTGTCTCCTGTCTTACTTACCCGCCTCTCATCGACCTGAGCAATCACAAGGCCAACGGCAGGGTTGAAGCGCCGGGATGGCCAACCCGATTGTGCGTGCAACTCTGGTACCTGGACGCTGTCGCCGCCTGCCAGCACCGTTGCAATCAGTTCGCGCGCATCCGCCCATGGATTATTCCCGGTGACGATGGGATCGAAGGTGGCATACAAGTCCAACGTCGGCCGTATATGTGAGAGTTCCGTTCCGCTGGGACGAGTCGAGACAAAGCCGTCCAATTCAAGTTCAGCGATGGCTTCAGCCAGTCTGGCAGGTGCTTCACCAAAAAACACATCCGATATCGTTTGCCCTGAGACGAATCGCGGCAGCCCTTCCTTTGACTGCTCGCAGAGCCATCGTGCCAGGCGTCGTGCGAGAGGCCCGAGATCCAGCCTAAGATTCTCGAGCGCAGATTCCGAGGCATCCTCCGTAGAAGGTGTTGGGCTCGGGGCGTTAGGTATTCCCTGCACTTCCGGATGCGTTTCACGCACCGATGAAGGCGAGCTGCCTAACCAAGTGTCAAGTCGATCGACGACACGCTGGCACAGATTTGCGAATACCCGAATATCCTCGCCAACTAGATGAACAGTCTCGCCGATGCGAGCATCGCTGGCGTGCACAGCGAACTTCTCATCCACCACCCCGAGATTGTGTCCGATGATGTGGCGCTTCTGAATGTTCAACCGAAGGGTTTCCAGCTCAGCCTCATCCAGGCAGTCGAAGGGATCCAAGTCGAGCTCGGCGAAGCGCTTTCGAGCAATGTCGACATTCTGAAAATCATTCTTCGGGGGCTTGACGGGCTGTACGTCTGGGCCACGCCGCGCGACACCATGGAGATACACCGTCTTCAGCGTGGCCTCGAAGGCCGTGAGCACGTCTTCATGCGCGTTACCGAGGAGACGATATGCAAGTTCTTCATGCTCTTTGGCTTGATGCTCCGCCAACTCGACCTGCGTTCCTACCAACGTGCCCTCTCGGGCGAAATGCAGGCGCAAGTTCGGGGCGCCGCAGTCCGGGCAGAACAGGCCAATTGCATAGACACCGTAATCGCGACCGCAGTGATCGCACACGAGTTCCCGAAGTAAGTCCCGGCGGGAGAAGTGCGGCCTCGGTTGCGGCACGGAGCTGACAGTTGCCTGTATTCGAAACAGTCCGTTGCGCGTCTGATCGCGATTGAAGCCCGCCAACATACGGCCCAGTTCGGCCTTCACATCCTCCAGCGCTGCGTGCTCGACTGTCTTGATCGCGGCTTTGACATCGTCAGGATGTGTGAACTCATCGTTGTCCGCGACGATGCCGCTGTAAGGGCAGACGGTCTGACTGGACCGCGGTTCGAGCTTCATGCGCGCACGAGCAGCCTCGCTGAAGACGAATGCCTCATCGGCATTACCGAGTACAAAGTGACGCGGATGAGCGTTTACGTTCGGTGAGAATCGATAGACGCGCCCATCGGGCGTCCTCGGCGGCGGAATACCCAATTGCATTCCCGTGTTTGTGCCACCGGTTCGGTAACGACCTAGATTCTTGAACTGCATAGTCAGCCATCTTGCCTTCTTTGTCGTTCGCGATCCTTGCGACCCTATCGGCGCCTCCGAGCGACTTTGCGTACTCTAAGTTGTGTTCACCGGCGCGGGGGCACCATCCCGTCCGTGAGCGGAGGAAGGACCAAAATCGCCGGCCACACGGCTCATTCCAGCAATCCTTCAGAGTCCGGCCGGCAGGTGATGCGCACGTCGACAAGCGGTGCGAAAGGCGGTTGGCCTTGCATTTGAACGCGGCGCCCGCTTGACGGCCGGCCCTCGCGCGCGATAGGTTCCGCGAACTGCGACGCAGTTGTGCGGGCTTCTCACCTCACCTCGAAGTGAAGGGTGGCTACGCGGGGCACGATCGGATTTCGATACGCCCCGTACGTCTTGGAGATACCTGGCATCGCTGTTGCCGCCTTCGGTGACGCCGAGTCGTGCTCGGTAAGCGGAAGGAGGATGCGCTGGCCACCTCTTCGGTGTCCTGGCACCTCGGATTCGTCAACGTGTGTTGCGGCCGAGATTGCCCGAGAGCTTCTCGCACTCGGTCGCATGTGCCAGGAGATCATCATGAACAAATTTGCCTTTGAAAATCACGTTCTGCCACGTCCGGTGGAACGCCTCCCTGAATACGCTCACGCGAAAGCCCGGCAAGCCTTGGCCGAGCGCATCGTCGATGCCTTTGGGCTGTCGACTGCCTCAGCTACCGCAATCGCAAATGCCGTGGTCGATCCGTCGGCGGTGCGCAAGGCCATTGGCGATCCTGCGGACCCCGAAACTGAAAAGATCGCCGTACCGGGCGGAACGCTACTCGGCATTCGCACGAGCGTGTGGGCGCGGCGAGTGATGCCCGACCCGCGCAACCCCCGAACCTTGCCGTCGCGCCGGCATCCCTTCGCGGTTGAACCGGGCGCCGGCGCCGAAGACTCGAAGTTTCGTCCAGTTCCCGAGCCTCGCTCCCCAAACGAGGAGGCACCGCAGCTCGCCGAACTCTCGGTCGATATCGAAAGTCGCCACCATCTCACGTGGGCAGCGCAGCACGCCGCTGGCTACGTGCTGGCGGAGAACGACTGGCGCGAATCGATCGCTTCGCAAGGCGTGATGGAAGCCGTCTTTCTCGTAGCGACGACCTACCGGCACACCGACGGTTCGCCGCCCGCCACCGCGATCGTGACTGCTGAAGGATCGTCACGCGTCACGGGTGTTCACGACCTGCTGTCGATCCGTTCCGCGGACATCGCCTACGACGACAACGACGCCCGGTTGCGCGGCCATCTACGTAAGCTCAATGAGGCCTTCGACAGCGGTCCGACGAGTAGTGATCAGATCGCTTTACGATGCGAGCGCATTCCGGCACTTATTCTCGTCGGATTTCGGACCCACCCGCTCGGGAGCACCGGGTTCCCGACCGCGGTGAAGTCGCTCGTGGCCCTCCGTCACGTCGACCCGCCGACGCCTTGGGGCGAAGGACCCGAAAATGAGTCGCTGGCGGATGAAGTGCTCGATGAGCTCTACCGGCGCGATCTGCTGTCGCGGACCGAGCGTGACTATTTCGCCGGTCTCTCCACGCGTGCCGAGGCGCGTGCCGCGCACCTGTCGGACGATCCTGCGGTCCGCGCCGCTCGAATCGTGCGCGTACTCACGAGTCCCGATGAACGTATCGAGCATGCCATTCGCGTTGCGGTAACCAGTCAGTCCACGCGCAAGCGCATCAGCGCCAAGCTCGCCAACGATCTGGCGACGGCGTTGATACTGCGGGCGGTGGCCGACGAGCCGGCGAAGACGGACCAGGTTCGACGTTACATGCGACACGCGTTCGGAAAGTCGGTGCACCGCGCCCATTGGGCGAGTACGACGCGCACGACCGAGGAACTGGTCACAGAAGCGCTCAAGGAAGTGCGGCAGTCGATCAGCAGCGACGAACCGTTCGCCGAACCAGGACCTGCATCGCTCGAACTCGCGGTCCGTGCGGCGTATCCACTCGTCGTCTCCGGTCGCCTGAACGCGGATCGCGGTTCCGCCGGTAACGACCAGCCCGATCGGCGCACGCCCGGGGAAGTCCTGGACGCGATGCGCCGCACTGCGCATGGTGTCCTGCAACTTGGCCAGGCGCTGCAGGATTTTGCCGCGGCGGTGCCGATTCGCTCCGTCGATGAAGAAGGCCGGGTCCGAAAACTCGATGACGGCAGCGGCGAGCTGATGATCAACGACGTCTATCTGCGCTCGGAGTTCCCGCCACCCGGCAAGGCACGCGCCTCAAGACCAGGAGATACGGCCACTGATCGGTACCACAACCGGGTCGGCGTGCTGGGTACGGCCATCGAAGAGTTGCACGAGGCATTTCAACAGGTCGGAACGGTCGCGGGCGATGACGCCCGGCCACTCGTAGAATCGCGAGGCGTCGATGCTCGTGTTTGTCTGGCGTGGCGCGAGGTGCTTGGCAAGATCGACGAGGAGCTCATCGTCTGGGGACGCACGTTCCAGCGCGCGTTCGGGTCCAACGCACGCACGCCGTCCCAACAGGAGGGCGAAGAAGCATCGGCCGAACGCGATCAGTTCGATACCGCAGATGACGGGCAAATCGATCCGGTGGAGGGCTGGGATCAGCGCGAGATCGACAAGGACCTGACTGCCTAGTGCGCACGTGGCCTCGGCCCGGGTTTCCGGGTCGAGGTCTGATTCGCGATTGCTGGTTTGCCCGGTCCGCGCAAGCGCGCGCCGCTGCTGGCTGTCCTCCGGGCCCAGTCGTTGTGAACAGAGGCTAGGTCCCGACTCCTTATCATTCAATCGCCCGTCGTAAACTTTCTTCGATCAAGGAACGATGATGCCCACGGAGAAACTGCATATTCATGATCTCCCCCAGCAAACAGTTGACGCGGTCTGCGATCGGATCGCCGGCTTTACTGTCGGACTATTTCGGATCACAAATGAGCATGGGAGGGAGAATCTGGTCAGCATTGGAGCTGGAACACTGGTTACAACCGCAGGCTTGCATGGAGTACTGACCGCGGACCATGTCGTGGCCGAACTACGCAGCGATGAGCCGTTGGGGATGATTGCCGACTATACCGGAAAGCTAAGCCGCCTCCGATTCGAACGCCAGCATCTGCAAGTCGACAGAATCGCCCGCGGGTCCGACGACTCCCGTGGTCCGGATCTCGGGTTTATCAGGCTTGCGCCAAATGACATCGGGATGCTCAAGGCTCAGAAATCCTTCTTCAATATCGAAAAGAGAATGCAGCGATTCACGCAGTCATACATCGACAAGCAGGAGGGCTTCTGGTTTTGCAGTGGCTTGATCGGTGAGTTCGAAACTTCACTGCCGCCAAGACCAGGGTATTCGTCCATCAAAGGCTGCCAGGGACTTTGTGGGGCCTCCGCAAATCCCCGTGAATACCACGACGCGGAGTTCGACTATATCGAAATCGACGTCAGCGGCATCTCGATGAATCCCGAACTGCCAGCCAGCTTTGGTGGCATGAGCGGCGGAGGTGTCTGGCAAGTTCCAATGCACCGAGGACAAGACAACATCATCGCCGCTCAAGAAGTCATTTTGTCCGGTGTGATCTTCTATCAAACCGCACTAGCAAACGACGCCCGCACGTTACGCTGCCACGGCAGGCAAACCGTATATCAAAATCTCCCTGAATACTTTCGGACGCAACGAGCTTGAACCCGTAGACAGCTAATCTTGTGAGCCCTGGCCTGCCGCCACTATGTTGACCACCATCGCCTTCTTCCCCTGGGTCGCCCTGCGCGAACCCCTTATCGTCGGCCCGCTGCGGCTCATCCCTTATGAACGCAAGCACGCGCCAGCCGATGGGCCGCACGTGACACAAGCTGATATCGATGGAGTCCTTAGGGCATACGCCGTTCGCAAAAGCGTCCTCGTGAAGGCCGCCACTCTGATGGAGATCGGCGCCTGGCAGCTTGGCCAAAACGCCGATGACGACACGCGCCGACAACTATTCCGAGCCCGCGAGCTGGTCGCGTTCACCGCCCTAGCTGAGCGGCAACTCTTCCGCGGACACTTCGACTACTGCAACTTCGACACGTATGCCTTTGTCATCCAGAACTACCAGCCTAGCAACGGCGGCACGTTCTCATTCACGACCCGTCACCGCGATGGAGATGCGAGCCGAATGTGGAGATCCGAGGAGTTCGCGTTCGTGATGCCATTGCACGTCGAGTCGAAAGCCACCATGAAACTCGATGAGCGCCTGCTCGAAGCGCTGCTCAAGGCAGACGAAGCCGATAAGCTGCCGTATGAGGCAATCGTTGAGTTCGATCGCGCCAACACCGACTCCGAAAATGTCCCCACGCACATCGAGATCGTGCTCACCAAGAGCGCCTTCGAGTATTTCTTCGACATCTCACAGAATGTCAACGAATTCGTCGGCGAACTCCGTAAGGTCGTTCCGGATCGGGACGTGGCAACGAAGTTCGCGGGCCCGCTCGCTCAGCGCTGGACGAAAGCGCGGCCGAAAGCCACCCGACCGCTTGAGGCATGGGCGCGCGAATTTTGCGATGTGCGAGGTGGCGCGGCACATGGCAAATCACGCAGTGGCGCGCGCTTCGTCTGGTCCGAAGAGGCGCACCTCGCGTTCACTTCCATTCTGTTCCCGCTTCTGATTAGGCAGCGCCTCGCCAATGAAGGCTTTCTCGCCATCGACGAACGTGACGCACTTGAACTGGCATTGATCGAGGACTACCTCATGCACGATCCATTCGCTGCCCGCCCGCGCGATGGCGAACACGAGCACCCGTGGAGCAAGGTCTATAGCTACAACGTGCTCGGCGAGATCATGAGGCGCGGCATTGAGCGAGAAATGCAGAAAATAGACTGGAACCACCTACCGAGCGAACAGGATCCTAACGGCCGCACTGGCAGGGAACAGTGAACGGATCTCACCCCGCTATCGCGCACCAGTTCCCGAGAGCAAGCATGAACTCACACCAGACGTTCAAGGAACACCAACTATCTGACGCTGAAAGACTTTGGCTAGAAGAAGCGGCGCACTCAGATTTTTCTCCTCGACGTGCCCTCGAAAGACTGCGCGGGAAGATCCCGAATGATTTCCGCCCAGATTTGATTGATTCGCGGCTCTACGATGGCTCGAGGATCAAGCCCGTTGGACTCTGGCATGCAGATCCGGCGCACCCAGCGCTAAAACTGCTCGACAGAGTCATCCAGGCAATTCGAGACCATATCCCCGTGGAAGATATTGAGGTTACGTTCACCGCGGCGCAGGTTGCGCAGTTAACTGGCGCAGAGGAACCAGCCGTTGCGCGAGCTTTCCAGCAGCTCATGGATTTCGGGGCCAGCTTCTTCAATATCGGGCGCGAGTTGCCGAACGGCGCTGGGCTCCACGCCATCGAATTCAGTAAGGGCAATCTCTTCGACTACTACCGGCAGTACAAGGGTATCGAAGACCTGCTTGAGCGCGCCTACACGCGACCCGGCAAAGATCTCTATGCAGCCGAGAGTCAGGCGCTCGGCCAAGCATCGGCCATTCTCACGGCTGACATTGGCGTGCGCCTCATGCAGTTGCTTCAGCTGTATGAGTTAGACACTGCTTCCACTGTGCAGCTCAAGAAGGCAAGCCACGAACAGCTCGTTGCTGCTTTCAATCAGTTTGTCTTTCACCACAGCGCGAGACTCGGCATCAATGGATGGGCCGACAACATTCAATCGTTGCGTGACGGCGGCGTCGACGCAGTCTGGCAGTTTGAAGTCGACAGTCGACGAGAGAAGTTCGGCACACAGGTCAAAAGCTGGGGCGACTTGGAGAGCACCGCCGACACATTTCGCCGAACGGTCATGGCACAGATCGCCGAATCACGGCAGATGGACCTTTCCATCCTATTCCTCGCTCTATCGGCGGACCTCACCAGTCGCTCACAAGCAGAGAAAGCGCGCGGAGTCATGGCGGATGTGCAGCGGATGCAAGACGGGTACGTTCACGCCATTTCGCCCGAGAAAGTCTCCGGCCTGTGGCAATGGTCGCAACGAATCGACTCGAAAGCACTGGACCAAGCCCGTGAAGCAGGCTACGCCCTGCTCACCGTGATCTATGACTCCTTGGGGAACAGGAATCAGAACTCGTGGGGCAAAGGAGGAGGTGGCGGCTGGTCACATCCGAGAACCACGACAATACGAGCCGGCGACGTAATCGACATCTCGGCCGTAGCGGTCAGCCCAGGGAATGAGGCGCCTGAATATCACTTTTCCGTGCAACGCTCGGGCCGCGTGTTTGAGACTCGCCGGGACTGGGCGACGACACCCGACTGGGTGTGGCATGTATCAGTTGACGATATCGGGAAGCATGTCGTTGTGAAGGTCGCTGCACGCCGCAAGAAGGCTTACTACCAGTTTCGGGACGCGGACGACTACACGTACGCCGTGTACGACGTGCTGCCGCCAGCGAGCTAGGATTACGCTGTGATTGGGCCCCGCATCTTCACCAGCTCTGCTATGGATTCGCACCCGAGAATCAATGTGATGCAGCGAAGGACGGCGTCCAGGCAAGACGCCTGTTCACAGATGGGCTGCCATTGCGGCGACGCGGCGCTGGCCAAATGAAAGGTTAGGGCCGTCTAAAAGAAAGTTGGGAAAGACAGGAGCTGGGCGCACGGTCTAACGTTCGTGAAACCGCACATCCGACGCGCAGGCGAGACTGTCTGCGCCGGCGAACGCGCTACTTATAGTCTGTAGACGCATCGTCATCATAGCCAGACACTTTGGGCTGTGGCACAGCGCGACCTAGCAAAGTTGGGAAAGAGAGTTCGTGAGCTCCGCACCAAGGCCGGGCTCACGCAAGAACGTCTCGCCGAACTCACAGGGCTTCACCGCACATACATTGGAAGCGTCGAACGAGGCGAACGTAATGTCAGCCTTCTAAATCTCATTCGAATTGCGCGCGCCCTGAAATCTCGCGTCTCGATTCTCGTCGACGGAATTGATTGATGCCCAGTCGTCGATGCTTGTGGTCGACCAGCAGGGCGCGTCCGTAATGCGTCGCCTAGCCAATCAGTCGCGCGAGGATGTTTACCAGTCTAATCGGGACTATCAATCTCTTCACGCCAGACGCGGACAGCAGTTTGCGCCGACAACAACCGGGCCCGCAAGACTTGTGTTCTCCCTAAAGCTTCCAGGCGCTGACCACGGCCTAGCTTGCTGGGGCGTCTATTGGCGATCTACAGCGTCGACTACAGTGGAGGCGAGCATTACAACCGGCGGAATGATCCGTGAATGGACATTTCGAATTGACGGTCGCTGGAGACGGGCCGGCGGCCTTCTCACCGACTTCTCCGAAGCCGGCGAATTGCGGCTTGAACTCAAATGGTCTGGCAAGCCCAAATCGATTGATTTTTGGGGATTGAATATCGGCAGACCAAATCTTCCCGTGCGGAAGTCCGGCGACGCAGACCTGGCACTGCTCGCACAAGCACACCTCATTCCCGAAACGTTCTACTTGACCCACGATGCGGCGATTGAAGTCGATTTGGTGGCAGAAGAGTCGAAGCACATTCAAATTCGCGAAGGCGCGGCAATCAAGGTCAAGAAGTGCTCTTACTGCGGTCGATTGTTACCGATTGATCCGAAACGGTTAGGCGGCCTGTCATTTCACAAGCACAACGCAAAGGTGAGCAAACACCAAAACGAATGCAGGGCGTGCAAGAAGTGGCGCATCAATGACTCCTTCAATCCTCTTCGCACCACTGACCAGCTTCACGAATCATCAGTGATAACACGGGAGCGCAAACTATTCCTCCGAGAGCCTGAGATTCTCCAGGAAATCAAAGAGCGCACTGGCGCCGGGCTGAAGTCGAAAGTGTGGGAACGTTTTGGCCGATCTTGCTTTCGCTGTCGACGGAAGGTTTCTGTAGATGACTTCCAACTCGACCACACGCGCCCGCTAGCGTATTTATGGCCGATTGACGAACATGCGACATGCCTTTGCGCGAATTGCAACAACGAAAAGAAGGAGAAGTTTCCGGTTGACTTCTATACGTCGGAGCAACTCGCCGATCTATCGCGAATCACTGGATTGTCAGTGAACGACTTGACGGCGAAGACGCTGAACGAGATCGAGCTCAATCGAATACTCGAAGATCTCAAGACGTTCGCCCGCGATTGGGAACCACGCACTTTTTATGCAACGTCACGCAAGATTAGAGAGCTTCGGCCAGAGATCGACCTGCTGGAAAGACTACGCGACGTTGACGCGCGCGCCCATCGCAGACTAATTAAAGATCTTCGCGAGCGCCCTCCCGCCGTCGGAGAAGATTGACAAAGCTGCCGATACTTACCGCGGAGTAAAGAAGACAAGGTGATGCTCGGTTGTTAAGCCCTTGTCTCTAATTCCATGCTGCTCAATTGATTGAACGTTTTCGCGCACTTGTGCACGCACGCGAAATGCCTTGTCGCCGAGACGAATTAAATCATCAACCAAACCGCGGTCATCTCCACTACCAATGTGCATACCAAGTACAGAGCCGGGCATTGCAAGGTCGTGCATTTTCGAGAAAAACTCCTCGTAAACATTGGTCGACTTGGTTTGTTGGCGTTCGAGGAAACCGAGACTAGTCTTGTGAAAGTCTGCCTCTTCCCAGCCGCAAAACCAGAGCCTTAACCAGTTGGGACGATCAAAGCGCATTCCGATAAAGGGGGGCGAAGTAATGATTGCATCGAAGCGCCCCACTTCGTCGCGATCCAAATCACGAAAGTCCCCAGTTAGGCCGCGCCCCGCCTTGAACTCTGACGGAAGCGCGTTGTCGAGTGCCGCCTTCACCCGTTTAACAGTCTTCTCAAGCACGCTCTTGTAAATCGCCGGACCGCTAGGATGAAACGGCGTTATGGGGTGGGACGTACGTGAAAGCGCATATGGCCTATTCCCGTGGAGCACGTGAAGGAGTGACGCCCATACAAAAGCTTCGACATCTGTTTGCGGCTCACTTCGGCTAAAAAGCGTCCGCGCACGCATAACTTCGAGAAGAGTCCTTGGATGGTAGAAATCCTTGACCTTCCCGTTGAGACCGAAATTGGCATCGTCCCAACAAATCTCACTCTCCGGTATCGACTCAACTTCTCTCCACCATTTCTCGATGAACGCCTCGACATCATCTAGCGCAGGTGGAGAAAGTTTCGCTCTGGCGACTAGGGATGCAAAAGGACTCTTGTCGTTTGAGACTGCTTCGTGGCCTTGCAGCGCCGCTTCAAATGGAATCGTTCCGACCCCGCCGAGTGGATCGAGCACGCGACCTCTTTTCGGAACGAACCGACGGACGAGCCAATGCGCCATCGAGGGCTTCAGTTTTCCCTGGTAAGAGCAAAGTGAATGGAGCCCGTGGCCCCAGTTTCGCTTGGAATACGGCGGCTCCTTGTACGGTAAAGCCTCTTGAAACTCACATGCAATGCGCTCGATTTCGGTAACACCCAGTCCATTGCTTAAGACACTCACTTGCGTACGCTTCGGCTTTCGAAAAATGAGTTCAACCTGCGAGAGCTCACTCTTGTCTCGAGAGTAGCGGCGCGCGAGAACATGCCTATGCTCAAGCGTCATTCCGGCACGCGTCGCAGCGTCCACGAGTAACTGATCCGTCGGGACGTGCACGCCGTAAAACTTTGAGTCCCCAATGTCCAATAGAAAGGCGCCCCCAGGAGTTAGGGCGCGATTCATCGCAGCAAACAACTCAAACATGTCCGAACAATACTGCCGGACAAGTAGCGGAATTCTCTTGTCCCCGTTGGTTCTCTCTAACCGGCTGACGACGTCTTCAACGCGGTCGAATGTATGAACCGCTGGCCGGTCGCGAGTGACATTATTTATTCCAGCGGAAATTGCACGCCGCCGAAAATCCCCCAGATCTTCCTCTGACTGAATAAATCCCAATAGCCAGAGTTCAATTTTAGTGTTCCGAAAGTAGTTTGTTCCGTTTAGATATGGCGGAGATGTGAGCGCAAAGTCGAACGCGTTGTTGAACTCAGGCGGAATAGCGCGCGCGTCTTCGGAAACACGAACGGTGTCAGCCATTACCGCTGGTAGGTGCTCAACGTCCTCGACGAATCGCGCAACTGTCTCGCGCAAAGACTGAGGAACATCAACGACCCTGTTCTTATATTCGTCCGCACGTCGGCGCCGCAGGTCGGCGCGTCGCGTCATGTTCGAACACTTGACGGCGTTCGCGGCACACGCAAGCAGAAAGATTTTCTTCAGTTCTGGTGGGAAATCGTCATGCTTCCTTACGTACGTAACGGCACTTAGCAATCGACGAAGGTGCTTCTTCTCGAAAAAATCTCTCGCAGGAAATGCAGCTTCAAAAGGAGAGAGGTCGAATTTCTTGGCTTGATTTTGATAGTCCTTAGACTGCAGGTACCTATCGAACTGAGACGCTCTCTTTCGAAACACGCCAAGATTCTCCTTGGCCCATCGAGACGCGGCGACCTTAGTTTCCGCGACGAAGGACATGAAAGGATTGATCTCGCTGTAAAACGAAGGAATGCCGAGGAGCGACGCCGCAAGCTGCGTCGTACCAGAGCCCCCAAATGGGTCGTACACCGTGCGCGGCCGGTAGCGAAGGATTGCGTCACGCGTGTAGCTCGCCGAGAAACCCTCGACATAGGGATACCAGCCGAAAACTCGTTGCCTGAGGCTATCCCGAAATGTGACGCCGACATCTGCGTTCGGCTCCGAATCCGATGAACCGCTCGGAGCAGTAAACGCATCGAGTTGCATGGGCAGAAGAAACTGCTTGTTAGTTGTGAACTGCGCGCCGTTTGCCGAGACTTGGTGCGCAAAGAAATCGGTTAAGCGTTCCATGCAGACGCTACTGAAGCTGGCCTGATGTTTTAGGGCTTGAGCTTCGATGTCTTCCACGAAAGGATCACCGATTGCCAACCGAAAATTGCGACTCGACAAGTTCGTTGCAAATTCGAGAAATTCGGCTGAAGTACCGTGATTCGTCGGAATGCTAATCGTTATCCGTGCGGAACTTCCATTTCGCACACGCTCGCCAGGGAAATAGACAGTTTTGAAAACACAGGCGTCACCGCGTCGCTGGGGATCAGAACTCACGCTTCATCCTTAGAACTTGTTTTGTAGGGGGCCGCGTCCTCTGCAGCTCGCAGTGTAGGAAACTGCATTTGACGCTCGTATTCGCGGTCCTCAAGAAACGCATTGGCCGCGCGAACAAACCAGTCCTTAAGTGAGAGTCCGTCCTGGGCGAGTCGGGAGTGGAGGCGCCGTTTTAAGTCGACGTCGTCGACATCGATGACAATCCTTTTACTCTTTCCTACGGCCATCGACGTAACGTCACTTATGTCACGTCACGTGTCAATGGCGACAATGAGAAACAGCAGGAACGCATGTGAAATGCGATTTGGGGGACTCGTTGTATCTTCCGCGCACCCCAGCCAGAACTTGGCTTGGTTCGTGCCAATAAGAGATTGAATTGGTTGGTCGGGACGCCCGAGATTTGAACTCGGGGACCCCTTGCACCCTACGCGAAAACCCCCTTCTCCCAAACGTCAGCCCACCATCGGCTGCCGTCGCACCGACGTTAAGCGCATGCGCAAACCCGTGACGCGACGCCTCACCGACTCATGTCTATCATCGACATCGGCTGATGAATTCGCTGCAATACCGCAAGCGCAATCTGATCCTTCAGAGTCCGCGGTTGCGGCATCTGTTCGACGAACCGCCTGACTTCAGCCGCAAGTTCTCTGTGGCCCTCACCGTTCAAGATTTCGCTCAGCGCACGCCATCCGCCTACCACTTCCTTCCTTGTTTGCCGCAATACGTGCTTGCCGGGCTCGGGCCGCAGATAACCCCTTGCAAGCTCGACAGCGGTTCGCTCCACTCGATTGCGGGTACGTGTCGATTGCCCACGTTGCTCAGCACGAAAGACTCCGTCGATCTTGTTGACCCTGCCCTCACCGCGTACAGCACGCTCGGTGGCATTCGCAGAGACGCCCAACACCCGTAGGTTGCGAGCGAACTCCGACCGCCAATGCCGCAGCGTTGCCTTCTTGATGTTTAGTCGCACCCCCTGTTCGCTCACGGCTTTCAGGACAAGGTGGACGTGCGGGTGGGCTCCATCCGTATGCAGAACGAACGCATACCGATGTTGCAAGGCGAACTCCTCCCTCGCGAAATTACGAACGGCAGCCAGCACCTTGGCAGGCGGTGTGCCAGGCGGCATCGAGAACATGAGCTTGTGAACAAGCTTCGGCGGCTTCCGGCCCTCCGTCGCTTTGAGATCGCCTTGTCGACGCGCATCATCGATGTCGAGATCCCAGTCCTCGATCAGCGACTGGCCGACTCGGCCCTGCAGCCGTTCACCGTCGTCTGTCTCGATCTCCAATTCCCCCTTTCGCCCGATGTAGTCGAAATGCTTCGCTGCCGCCTTGAGGTCATTGCTGTTGCGTCCAAGCACCTTCACCATCACTTCTGGTGCCCGCTGAACCGTCCGCCGAATCTGTTCGACCTGCTCGGCCGTTAGACGCCCGCCCGCCCCATGCGGGCCACGGCGACCCAGGCTCACGATGTCGAACAAGGGGATTCCCTCCCGCGGAATCCTAAAGGTTCGCTTCGGCATGCCCGACCCTCCAACTTGTAACGTTCGCCTTGAGCACCGTCTTGGTGTTGTCCCGAAGCGCTTCGCAGATCTTGAGCATTGCCCGGAACTCCTCGCGCACCGTGCCGGGTAACCTGCCGCCCTCGTTCGCGACCTTGGCAATCTGGTTGATGTTGCGACCGATGGACGCCAGCTCCGCAATGCTGCTCTTGAGCGCCAGAAGTTCGCCTTTCGGCAAGGGCGACAACGACCGCAGATGGGCGCGCACGAGGACGGATACATAGGTCGCGGCCGGCATCGACCGGGCCTCAGCGCGCTCGCGCAGCAGTAGGTGATCGCCGGGCTGTAGACGAATGGTCAGACGCACATGCCGATTTGCGCTTTCATCCGGCTCCCTCGCGGCATGCGCGCCATCGCCGACGCCTCTCAGCACGACGCTGAGCAACTGTTTGAGCAGCGCCGACTCGGACTGGTTTTCGCGCTGCGCAAGCGCGCGTAGCTGCGACTTCGTCTCCTGAGTCACCCGCAAATGGATAAATGCTTCCGCTGTCATGAGTGTGAGCGTGAGACAAAAGCAGCCGCGAGGCTATCCGGCATATCGCGCAAAATTCGGCCGAAACCTCACACCATCGCAGTCGGCGATTTCACAGCCGCTTCCGAAAGGAACAATCGCTGGATATCGACTGACGCTGCTTTGCAGCGCTCGTCACCCACTCAATCTGCAAGCTAGCTACCGACCTGCACGCCAGGTGCGCCCCAGATTTCGACTAAATTTTCCGCGAAACCCAATCTGCCAATGTTTTCAAAGCGTGGAAACATCAGCCATGAGTGACAACTCGTCCCTGGGCGATCAGAACCGCACATAGAGAGCACAAAGCATGGGCACGGAATCTCCGGTTCGCGAACTGCAGCTGCCACTATTTCCCTGCGGCGGCCGTGCGTCTGAGACGAGCACACAAACCTCCCGCCCTGCATCGCAAACCGCGCCGCTGCCCCGCCTCATCCGAATGCGCGACGCCCCCGCCTATCTCGGCATGGACAAGAACCGCTTCAACCGGGAAGTGCGCCCTAGCGTCCTCGCCCTTCGCATAGGCGTCCAAGGAATCGCCTTCGACCGCGTTGACCTCGATGCTTGGGCGGACGACTATAAGAGCCGCAACGGGTGCCATGCGGCTCGCTCACACAGGAGCAAGTTATGGGAACCCAGAAAATGTCAGGCCTCACCAAGCGCGGTGGGATCTGGCACATCGACAAGGTGTTCAGAGGAACGCGCATTCGCGAAAGCAGTGGCACAGGCGAGATCGTCAAAGCCCAGGAGCTGCTAGCTAGACGAATCGACGAGCTTCGTTTGGTGAAGATCTACGGGGTCCGACCAGATCGCACGTTTCGGGTCGCCGCGACAAAGTTCCTCGAAGAGAACCAGCACAAAAGGAGTATCGACGACGATGCTGCGCACTTGGAAAGACTCGACCCCTTCATCGGGAGCTTGTTTCTCAGGCAGGTGCACATGGATAGTCTGCAGCCTTTCATCGCCAGCCGGCGCGTCGATGGTGTCAAGACAGCGACCATCAACCTGTCGCTGGCGGTCGTGAGACGGATCGTGAATCTCGCCGCTTCGGAATGGAGGGATGTGCAGGGCATGACCTGGCTGGAGCATGCGGCCAAGATCAAGCTGCTGCCTGTCAAGGACGCACGCCCGGCCTATCCACTTTCGCGTGAAGAGCAGGCGGCTCATTTTCAAGAGCTGCCCGACCATCTGGCGCGAATGTCTCTCTTCAAGGTCAACACCGGCACGAGAGAGCAGGAAGTCTGCGGGCTCAAGTGGACGGACGAGGTTCAGGTGCCGGAGCTCAACACGTCGGTGTTCATCATCGAAGGCGACAAGGTGAAAAACGAACAGGATCGTCTGATCGTTCTCAACCGAGTCGCACGCTCGGTGGTCGACAGCGTCAGGGGTCAGCATCTGGAGTACGTCTTCGTCCGGTATCCAAAACCGAAAGAGGCGAAGCCCGTGCCCTTGGACAGCATGAACACGACGGCATGGAAGAACGGTCGCAAGCGAGCTGCGGATAAGTGGGAAGAGCGGACCGGAGAACCGGCGCCGGATGGGTTTCGCAGAGTCAGGGTCCACGATCTGAAGCACACGTTTGGCCGCCGGCTTCGCGCGGCGGGCGTGTCGTTCGAGGATCGGCAGGACTTACTCGGTCACAAGAGTGGACGGATCACGACGCACTACTCGGCGGCCGAGCTTGCAAACCTCATCGCAGCGGCGGAGAAGGTCTGCGAAGACAACTCCCACAAATCCCCCGCAGTCACCTTGTTGCGGCGGAAGGCGAGATAGCCCGATGGACGCTAACTTCTTGTTTGGTGGGAAAGAAATTGGTGCCGGCTGCAGGGATCGAACCCGCGACCCCCTGATTACAAATCAGGTGCTCTACCAACTGAGCTAAGCCGGCGACGGCGCGGATTCTAGCAGGCAGGTCGTCGACCCGGCCTTAGCCGGCGGCGCCCGACGGACAGGCGAGCACCTGCAAGCGAACGATGCGGCCGCTCTCACTCTGGATGTCCGACGGATTCACCATCGCGTCGGTGGGCTTGAGTTCGATGTCGATCCAGTAGACCGTGTCCTTGCGGGTGCGGTCAGCAATCGATGGCGTGAAGCCGAGCGCCCTCACCTCTTCCGCGCGACCCTGCGCCCGCTGCGGTTCGCTGAAGATGCCGAGCGAGATCACATTGGTCTGATCGGCGACCGGCATGATGTACGCATCGGCCACGCCTTTTTGCTTGAGCACCGACATCGCGCGCTGCGCCTCGGCGCGCGATGGCAGGTCCGCGAGATACACCCAAAGTCCGGCCCATACATCGCCCTGTGCCAGTCGCGTTCGCGGTGCGTAGCCCGAACCGCGCATCGTCGAGGAAGCCTGGCTCGCTTCCGCGAGATCACGGAAGGGCCCGAGACTGATGCAGCGTGCCGCGCCATTGATGAGCGCTGCGGATTGCTCAGGGGAGGATGCGGAAGCGGCGGGTGGTTCTGCTGCGGGCCGAGGCGCTGCGGTTTGCGGTGCCTCACTCAGTGGCGCGGGCTCGCTGTCTTTGGAGTTCTCGCCGGCGAGATGCAGCGTAGGCACAGCGTTCTCCACCGCTGCGGCCACGCGTGGCTTGGCGGGCGCGTGCCATTGCGTCCAGGCGAGGACTATCAGGTTCACGAGCAGCAGCGCGAGAAACAGCGCCTTCATGGACCGATATTACGACTTCGTCGCCGCTGCATCATGCACGCTCGGCGGTCACGGCAAGTCCGCGCAACACCAGGTCCGGCACAGTCTCGCACGCGCTCGTCATCGCGCGCCTGAGCTGCTCGGCGTCACCGCCTGTCAGATAAACGCGCGGTGTCTCGCCCGCTGCACGACGGGCGAGATCCGCGACGGCTCGATCCGCCGCCGCCGCGAGTGCATAGAGCGCGCCGCTCGCCACGGCCCGGGCGGTGTCGCGCGCGAACACGGTCTTCTCGGCAATATTTCCCGAGGCAAGACCGGCATATTCGCGCGCCTTGCGGGCGATATCGCCGGTGCGGTCGAGCAGCGCATCCATCATCAGGCGACTGCCGGGAATGATCAGTCCACCGAGATGGAGCCCCGCGGCATCGAGACCATCGATGGTGAGCGCGGTACCCGCATCGATGATGCAGGCCCACCCGGGTGACAGGTGGCGCGCCGCGATCAGTGCCAGCCAGCGGTCCACACCGAGTGAGGCGGGCTGCGGATAAGCATTGGTGACATCGCACGCGTGTGCCTGCGAGGTGGCGAACTCGGGTGCGAGTTGCCACAGGCGCTGCGCTTCGTTGCGAATCGTATTTTCCATCGCCGCACCGGCCACGTTCGCGACCAGCAGCCGCTGCGGGCGGAAGCGTTCGCGAAACAGCTGCTTGGTCCACTCCTCGACTGGCATCTCCCGGTGCAGCAGCGATTGTTGCGGAGTGAGAGCCCCATCGAGGAGCTGCGCCCACTTCACACGCGTGTTGCCGATATCGAGCAGTAGGATCATGACCCGTTCCCTCTACGTGGCAGCTCTTACGCTGACCTCACCCGAAACTAAGCGCACGAGCCCGGCTGGAGTCTCCAGCAGGAGAGCGCCGTCCTCGTCGATGCCACGCGCGATGCCGTCTCGCGACTGCTCACCCGCGATCACGCGCACCGCCTGACCCGCCAAAGCATCGGCCTCGCGCCATTCACTCATGAAGGGCCGAAACCCTTGCTGCTGAAACTCGCTCAGCACCGCCAGCCACTGGCTGACGATTGCCGCGGCAAGTGCGTTACGTCCTGGCGCAGCAGCGGCGCGGATCTCCCCAAGGTCCACGGGCGCAACGCCGCTCGCTTGAATGGCGCGGCGCGCTTGGGCGCTTAGCCGGAAGTTGAGACCGAGACCGAGCACCACGTACGCCGGACCGGCGGTCTCGGCACGCAACTCGATGAGAATGCCGCCGAGCTTGCGCCCGCCGAAGACGATGTCGTTGGGCCACTTGAGACCGATTTCACCGAGGCGCTCCTGGCGCAGCACTCGCAAGACTCCCACGCCAGCCGCGAGACTCAATGCACCGATCTGCCGCGGCGTTTCCGGAAATTGCCAGCTCAGCGAGAGGCACAGTCCGCTCCCATAGGGTGCGGTCCAGCCGCGACCGCGCCGGCCGCGGCCCGCGGACTGATACTCCGCGATGCAGGCATCCGCGCGACCCACTGGCAGATCAGTCTTCGCAAACAGATGCGAATTGGTCGATTCGATCTCATCAAAGATTTCGAGGTGTCGCAGCCGCTCGCTCGCCACGGACGAGAGGTTCTTCTGCAGCCGGGATCGCATCAGGGTCTCGATCGGCTGCGGCAGGCGATAGCCGCGTTTCGGCACGCTGTGCAGCTCGAGCCCGAGCGCGGACATTCCATGCAGCGCCTTCCAGACGGCGGTCCGGCTCACGCGCAACGACGCCGCGAGGCGCGAGCCGGAATGAAACTCGCCATCGGCAAGCAACCCGACCAGGCGCTGACGCAGTGACGCGCCACGCCGTGCAGGTCGAGTGCTCAACGTCGCAGCAACCACAGGCGGCCCGCGCGCGGCTCGTCGTGACGCAGCATGCGCCCGATGTTGCTGCGATGGGTGTAAATCACGAATACGGCCATCACGATGCCGAAGGACGTCAGGGCGAGCGGCGGTGGCGATTCGGTCGCACACAGGTAGACCGGCAGCGACACGCTCGCGCACATCGTCGCGAGACCGACGTATCCCGACAACATCACCACTGCCAGCCACACCAACAGGACCGGAAGGAGTAAGACGGGCTGAATTCCCAGCAATGTCCCGACCAATGTGGCGGCACCCTTACCGCCCCGGAATTCGTGCCACACCGGATACACGTGGCCAAACACGCCCGCGGTGGCGCACGCTGCAACCAGCCAGTCGCGATGCACGGCGGGATCGAGGCCTACTCCGGGAATGGGCAATTGCGGCACAACTCCGGCCGCCAGCACGCCCTTGGTCACATCGATGAACACGACCCAGAACGCGAACACCTTGCCGTGGGTGCGCAGCGCATTCGTGCCACCGACATTGCCGCTGCCCGCGCTGCGAATGTCGACCCCACCACGCACGCGGCCCACGATCAAGCCCCCCATGAGCGAGCCCAGCAGGTAACTCAGCAGCGTCTTGAGCCCAAGCTCGAGCAAGTGCGTCCCCCGGTACGAAAGTGAAATTGTAGCGCAGCGCCGCTGCGTGCTGGCCGCCGCAGGCGAGGCCAGGCCTCAGTCATAGCGAATGGCGGACCTGACTCGATGCCGGCCCCAGGAACAATTCTGGTCGCGCTTCAGTTCGACGAGCACGCCGAGCCCGCACACTTCGTAACCGGCAAACTGACTGAGGTCGGCGGCCGCACGCAAAGTGCCGCCGGTCGCGAGCACGTCATCGGGCGGGGGCAACTTGCCCTGCTTGCGTATCGGGACGAATCCCTTGTTGCGGCGTGATCAGGCGCTTGAGGTCGAGCATGCACGCGAAGTCTACCGCAGCGGGTGCGGCTTGAACGCCTGGCGGCACCGGCATTCACTTGCGGCGTGGCAAGTGAACCTCGGCCAGCATGCAACGCACACTGCCGCCTCCATACTTCTCGATGGTAGGTATCGGCACCGCGACAATGGTCGCGTGTTGTGCCAGGCGCTCCTTCTGCGCGGGGTCGAGGCTGCGCTCGGCAGCCGCCGACATGACCACGATCTTGGCGCCGCGTTGATTCTCCAGCTCGAGCATGTTGCCGGCGAAGGCGTCCATCTGCGAGGCGGTGATCGCGACGATCTCGTGACCTGATCCTTCGATGATGCGCATGACCGCGTGGCGCCGCGCTTCATCCACGATCGCTTCCGGACACAGCACCGCGAAATGCTCGCCGACACACATGAGGACGTTGGTGTGGTAGAGCGCGATTGCGTCGCGGTTGAAGGCCTCGAAGCTCACGATCTCGTAGTCGAGCTGCTGCGCGAAATCGCCAACGGCGTCGAGATGGGTGCGTGGCGAGAGGCAAGCAAAGGCGAGGCGATGCACTCGGTCGAGGACCAGGCTTCCCGTACCCTCGAGATACTGAGCCAGCTGCTCGT
>Ga0137409_10001050_pt1 | contig 29810 bp, 30 predicted proteins | sample CZODoug1_16funga_FD_122059 | JGI IMG/M metagenome (GOLD analysis project Ga0137409, IMG submission 122059) | Vadose zone soil fungal communities from Angelo Coast Range Reserve, California, USA - CZODoug1_16fungal (Hybrid Assembly) | ecosystem: Environmental > Terrestrial > Soil > Vadose zone...
GGGCGCCCCGATATGGCGGGGCCGGCCCCGGCGCGCGTCCAGGCGCCCAGGCTCCTCATCGTCGGCGAGGCCGACTTCCTGGTCGTCCTGCTGAATCAGGAGGCGTTCGCGAAGCTCACGTGTGAAAAGCGCCTTGTGATCGTGCCCGGGGCCACGCATCTCTTCGAGGAGCCCGGTGCGCTCGACGAGGTGGCCCATCTCGCGCGCGAATGGCTCGAACGCTATCTCGCTCTCGCCGAGGCACGCGTGAGCGGACCTGGCGCACCCTAGGCGAACGACCGGCTCCGATGGCGCGAGCCTCACTCGAGCCCTACAGGACCAAGCGGCGGTTCGAAACGACTCCCGAACCGGCGCCACGGCGGCGCCGCTCGCGGTCCGGACATCTCTTCGTCGTCCAGAAGCATCGCGCCCGCCAGCTCCATTACGATTTCCGGCTCGAAGTCGACGGCGTCCTGAAGTCCTGGTCGGTCCCCAAGGGGCCTTCTCTGGATCCGTCGGTCAAGCGGCTCGCGGTCGCGGTCGAGGACCACCCCGTGGACTACGCCGACTTCGAAGGTGTCATCCCAGAGGGTGAGTATGGCGGCGGCACCGTGATGCTCTGGGATCGGGGCACGTACCAGCCGGAGGATTCCGTCGATGTCGCGGCGGCCTTGGCTAAGGGACATCTCGCGTTCACGCTCCGGGGCGAGAAGCTCAAGGGTGGCTGGAGTCTCGTGCGACTGCGCGGCCGCGACTGGCTCTTGGTCAAGCGGCGCGACCGTTACGCGTCCACCAGGGACATCACGGTGGAGGCGCCGACGTCCGTGCTGACCGGGCGCACGCTCGCTCGGATCGCCGCCGACGAGGGAGGCGACGTCGCCAAGGCGGCGTCCGGCGATCCCCCGACGCGCGCGCGATGATCAAGCTGATTCGCCCGATGCTGGCGACGCTCGTGCCGAAACCCTTTCATCGGGAGGGCTGGGTCTACGAGGAAAAGTACGACGGGATCCGCGCCCTCGCCTACCGTCGTCGACGCCAGGTGCGGCTCTATTCGCGCAACCTCAAGGACATCACCGCCGAGTTCCGGGAGATCGGCCTGGGCCTCGGGGGCCTCGGTGGCGGCCCCTTCGTGCTCGACGGCGAGATCGTCGCCTTCGATCGTCACGGCGTCTCGCGCTTTCAGCTCCTCCAGCGGCGGGCGCAGGGCGAGCGGATCCACCCGGTCTTCGCGATCTTCGATTGCCTCGAACGAGACGGCGTGAGCCTGCTGCGCCGGTCGCTCGCCGAGCGCCGCCAGGCACTCGAAGCGATCGTGCCCTCGCGCCGCGGCGACCTGATGCGCGCGCGCCGGCTGCCACCCAGCGGGCGCACCGCGTACCGCATCGCACAGAAGCATGGGTGGGAGGGCATCATCGGCAAGGACGCCGCCTCGATCTACGAGCCCGGCCGGCGCTCGCGAAGCTGGCTCAAGGTGAAGTGCCGCAAGGAGGCGGAGTTCGTCATCGGCGGTTTCACCGCGCCCATCGGAGAGCGCCGTCACTTCCGTGTTCAATTGGGTGAGCGTGGAACTTTGCCCCGCCAGGATCTTCTGCTGGGTCTGCCAGACTTGTTCCGGCCCGCGCAGGTTGGCGATCAACTGGCTCACTGTCGCGGTGACGTCGATGCCTTGACCGGTGCCCAGGCCGGAGGAACTCAGTGCGTTCAGAATGTCAGAGGTTGCCATAGCTAGCGTTTCTGTTTGCCTTCGGGTCCTTCGACGGGCTCTGCAAGGTTCAGCATCTGCTCCGAAGGAATTTGCTGAATCAAGCGTCCGCTGGCCTCGTCGATGAGCTTGTACACCACAATGTTGCCGGGCTGCATTTCCACCACGACGTTCGTCGAACTAGGATCGCTCTCGTGCTGCGTGTCCACGCGATCTTTGACAGCCGGGGCGGCGGGGACACGGGTCGCCTTGGCCGCTTGCGCCGCTGGCTCGGGGACTGCTGAAGGAATCGGACCGATGCCATCAATACGCATGGAGAACCTCCCTTACCCCGCCAACTTCAGCGGGGCTTTTTGTGCCCCGCCGGAGTTAGCGTGAGGGCTATTGCAACAGCTTCAGAACCGATTGCTGCATCTGGTTCGATTGCTGCAATGCGGCCATGCCGGTCTGCTGCAGGATGGTCAACCGAGACATATTCGCGACTGCGGACGGAATATCAGCGGCGCGAATGCCGTCTTCTGCGTTGGTCAGGTTCTGCACCTGGTTGGTGATAACGCTGGACGCGCTCTGCAGGCGGTTGGTTTCCGCTCCGAGTGCGCCACGATCGCCGGCAACGTTGGCGATAGCGGTGGTTAGGTCACCCAACGCCGCCTGGGCATTGGTTGCAGAGGTCAGATTGTCTCCGCTGATGTCCACCGGGGTGCCGCTGAAGCCGATGGCTGCGCTGGACAACGCGCCGGTCGTGACGGTGATGGCGCTCGAACCACCGCCGGTGCCGTCGCTGAGGTAGATGGAGGTTGCGGTGGCGGTGAACACCTGCCCACCGTTGTAATTGGTGCTGCTTCCGATACGGTCGATTTCCGCCTTGATCGCGGTGAACTCGGCATCAATCGTGGCGCGCTGAGGGTCGCTCACCGTGCCCGTGGAAGCCTCGGTCGCCAGCGTCACAGCGCGGTTCAGAAGAGCCGTAACCTGAGCCAGCGCGCCGTCCGCCACCTGCAGCGAGCCCACGCCATCGCTGGCGTTGCGCGCTGATTGAGTGAGGGCGGTAATGTTGGCGTGCAATCCGTCGGCAATAGCCAGGCCGGCGGCGTCATCCGCGCCAGTGTTGATGCGCGACCCGGATGAGAGTTGAAAGAGGGCTTTCTGTAGACCAGCGTTGGTGATCGTCAACTGGTTCTGCGCGGCCAGCGATGCGACGTTGTTTAAGATACTAAGTGCCATTGAATTGCTCCTTAAGTGGGTTTCGAATTTTTTGGGTCCGTCCCCGAAACCTTCTCCGGAGCTTCTTGTGTTTAGCCTGCGGAACCCAATTGCGCTTCAGTTGGTTCATCGGCTCAGCCCGTCCGGGCTTTATTTCCACAAGCACCACCGGACATAGCTCCTCGGTAACCTGCCTTCTTTCGGATCCTCTCTCCTTCCCCTGTTCTTTCTGCCGATCTCTCTTGCTGGAGCTTTAAAAGAGGGCGGCGTCTGCGTCCAGGAGCCAATCATGATCCAGCTCACCCGCCTTAATAACCATCCGCTCACCGTCAATTCGGACCTGATCAAATTCGTCGAACAGTCTCCGGACACAGTCATTACGCTGGTGACGGGGGAAAAGATCATCGTGCTGGAGAACGCGCAGGAAGTCCTCGACCGCGTAATTCAGTTCCGGCGCTCTGTGCTGCAAGGAATCATGCTCTGGTGGGATAACCGTTCCGCACTATCCCCTGCGCTCGCGAGTGAGAGTCGCGCGGCCGTCGAGAAAGAGAAGTAGGAGATCACGTGGACAAGGCAACCCTCGGCGGTCTCCTGCTCGCGCTGGGCGGCATCTTTCTGGGTTTGATCCTGGAGGGAGGCAATGTAGGCCAGTTGATCCAGCCCACCGCCGCGATGATTGTGTTTGGCGGCACGCTGGGCGCAGTCCTGATTCACTTCCCTCTGGCCGTGGCTTGGACTGCCTTCCTGCGGTTGGCCCACATGTTTCGGGAGCCGGGTGACACGGCACGGTCCACAATCGCAACCCTGGTGCAGTATGCCAACCGGGCGCGGCGTGAGGGAATCGTCTCGCTCGACGGCGACTTGGCGGACATCCAGGAGCCGTTTCTCCGCCGCTCGATGATGCTGGCAGTGGACGGAACTGAACCGCAGGAGCTCCGCAAGATTATGGAACTTGCACTCGACAACATGGAAGAACAGGAAGACAAAATTCCACAGGTGTTCGAGGCGGCTGGAGGTTTCTCTCCTACCATTGGCATCATTGGCGCCGTGCTGGGCTTGATCCAGGTGATGCAGCATCTGGACAAAATCGACGAAGTCGGCAAGGGAATTGCCGTCGCCTTCGTGGCCACCATTTACGGTGTGGGCGCCGCCAACCTTTTCTTGTTGCCGACCGCCGGAAAGCTAAAGATCCGCATCCGCGACGAGCAGATCATTCGCGAAATGACCCTCGAAGGCGTGATTTCCATTCTCGAAGGCATGAACCCTCGCATTCTGGAAGAGAAGCTTTTGGGATTTTTGGTGGAGGCGGAGGAAACCGCCAATAAACCTGTGGCGCCCGAGGCATGAGCCGGCGAAAAAAACCTCGCAGCCAAACGAACCATGAACGCTGGTTGGTGTCCTACGCCGATTTCATCACCTTGCTGTTCGCCTTTTTCGTCGTGCTCTATGCCTCCTCGCAGGTGGACAAGAGAAAAATAGGGAAACTGTCGATGGCCATCCAGGTTGCTTTTCAGGAAATGGGAGTCTTTGAAACGTCTTCCACGAAAGTGCCCGTGGATCTCGAAGATCCCATGCCCTTCGATACCGTACAAGCCGTCGGGAGCATGCCGCGCAGTGCGAACCTCGGTCAGATCGCCTCACACCCGGATGGCGCACTCGGGAGCGGAGAAGAAAACGGCGATCTGGCCCAATTACAGCACGAACTGGAGAGCACGCTCGCGCTGGAAATATCGCAGCAGAAAATTTCCATGCGGCGCGAACCCGACGGCCTTGTCATCAGCTTGCGGGAAGTGGGCTTTTTTGAAAGCGGGTCGGGACAGATGAAACAGGAATCGCAGCCCGCCTTCGATCGCATCGCCGACTTGTTGCGAAAACGGAATTGCCGCCTGCGCATCGAAGGCCACACCGACAACGTCCCTATTCACACAGCCCAGTTTTCTTCCAATTGGGAGCTTTCCACTACCAGAGCGACGGAAATTATCCGTGTGTTGATCGTCCGAGACGGATTCGATCCATATCATCTGAGCGCCGCAGGCTATGGCGAGTTTCATCCACTCGCCTCGAATAGCACGCGCGAGGGCCGGAGCATAAATCGGCGTGTGGATATCGTGATTCTGGCGGAGACACCGCCCGCGGTGCCGGTCGTCAGTGCCCCCGCGAGAAAAGCGTCTGCAGTCGTTACAGCAACAACTCCAGGTAGATAGCTCCAGCGATCGGGTTCGTCCGATAGGGCTCGATCTCGCGGAACCCCCGACGTTGGTAAAGCGCGACGGCATCCTGCATCGACGATGCAACTGTGTCGAGCCGCATGCGTTCATATCCAATGGCGCGGGCCTCCGCGATGACACGCTCCACCAACATCTGCCCTAGGCCCTTTCCTCGATACGCAGGACGAACGTAGAGCCGCTTCATTTCGCAGATTTTGGGTTCGAGGAGCCGCAGCGCTACGCAACCAGCAGACTGGCCTTGCTGGAGCGCAAGGAGGAGTCGCCCAGTCGGCGGGGCATACGCGCCGGGCAGATTTTTCACTTCTTCGTCGAAGCTCTGGAAACACAGACTGAAGTCGAGCGATTCAGCATATTCGAGGAAGAGCGCACGAGCCTGTTCGGCTTGTTCGGACGAGATGGCCTCGACCAATTCAACGCCGGGATGAGGAACGGTTGCCATCTGGCCTCCTGGCGAATTGCAGACTGAGGCAAGGCAGATTAAGATTTCTGCACTCCCATGTCTGAAGTAATTCTAAGCGAGCCGGCAACTTTGAACGATTCTTCCAGAAACGATTCCTCCAGAAACGAACTCGAACCTTCCGTGGAAGTGTTTGCCGTCTACGGGGCGGAGCCTGAGATTCAGGCCTATGCAATGGCGAAGTATTCGCGCTCGTCGCTTTCGATGAAGGAGTCGCTCAGAGAAATTACCTCGCAGAAGGCAGAGAAGTTCCTCAACACGTTCTACTTCCAGTATGGACATCGGTCGATCGCCGATCTTGCCCACGTCGCCCTGGCCATTGAGCGGCTGTCGATTCTGGCCGCGATTGTGGTCGCCGACGAGCAACGCTGGGACGGACAAGAGCGCTCGACCCGCTATCAGGATTTCCGGAAGAGCGGTTACTACAAGCCGGATTTTGGCGACGATGTATCAGCGCGGGAACTCTACCGCCAGACAGTTGGTCAGCTGTTTTCCGACTATGAGCAGCTTTCGGAAACAATGTTTGAGTATCTCCGAGGCATCACACCGAAACCCGCTGACATGAAGCAGGACGCCTACGAGCGCACGCTACGTGCTCGGGCGTTCGACATTTCACGTTATTTTCTGCCGCTGGCTACCAATACGTCTCTGGGAGAGATCGTCAACGCACGAACGCTTGAGACGCAGGTGGCACACCTGCTCTCGCATACCCATAAAGAAGTGCGCGACCTGGGATCGTTGCTGAAGCGGGCGGCCATTTCGCCGGCTTACAACGTGAACGAGGAGTCGCTGCGGGCTTTGGTCGAGGAGATTCGGACGCTGTCTCCCGATCTCGCTGAACGCGCCGAACGAGAATTGCTGCGCGAGGTGCGGGTTGCGCCGACGCTGGTGAAATACGCAGATCCGAATACGTATGAAATCGAAACGCGTCTTGAACTGCGGCAGGCAGCGTCGGAACTGATGCGGGGCGCCGAGATAGCACCCGCTCCGCTGGTGGACTTGCTGGATGAAGAGCCTCTGGAGGTAGAATTGGCGACGACTCTTCTTTACGAGCACTGCCATTACTCTTATCGCCAGGTTCGGCAAGCGGTGTCAGCGGGGGGCGAGGTCCGAAGGCGCGAGGTCATCGAACTTGGGTTGCGACATCGCAGCAAGCACGATGAGATGCTGCGTCCGTTCTCGTCCGGGCAGCAATTCCGGTTCGACATCCTGATGGATATCGGCGGCTTTCGCGATATGCATCGGCATCGCCGCTGCGTGCAGATCATGCAGGACTTCACGACCCTCCACGGCTTTGACACGCCGCCGGAAGTCGAATCCGCGGGCATGCGCGTGGAGTACGACTCGGCCCTGAGGCGCGCCGAAACAGCAGTCCAAAAGATTACCGCTAGTAGTGGCGCTGACGCCGCGCACAATGCCCAGTATGCGATCCCGCTCGCCTTCCGCAAACGGACGCTCTTCAAGATGGACTTTGCCGAAGCGGTGTATATCTCTGAATTGAGAACGACGCCTGCCGGACATACCTCGTATCGAAACGTGGCGTATGCGATGTATGAGGCAGTCGCCGCCAAATTTCCAGCGTTAGCGAAGTATCTCCGGGTGCACGATGTGCGCCAACCAGTGGATCTGCTAAAGAGATAGGTGCCCTGTGGTAGAGATGCGGCTTGCCGCGTCTCCGCCGACAGCGGCGCACCCAGCGCAGGGGGGAGACGCGGCAAGCCGCGTCTCTACCCGTCGATCTGACGGCAAGGTCCGATTTCACACTCAACCTGCTAAAATTCATTTCACTGATGCCCCTCTACGAATACAAATGCAAGAAGTGCGGCCACCGCTTCGAGAAAATCGTAAAGTTCTCTGACAAACCTCTCAAAAAGTGCCCCGAATGTGGAGGAGCGGTCGAGCAACTGATTTCGGCTTCCACTGTCCAGTTTAAGGGCGCGGGCTGGTATGTGAACGACTACGCCAAGAAAGGGGCGTCGTCTTCTAAGCCTTCCGAGAGCGAGAGCGGTTCCAAAGATACGTCGAAAGAGACGAAAGACTCGAAGGAAACGAAAGAGACGAAGAAGGAAGAGAAACCGAAAGCCGAGACGTCCACCAAGAAGCAAAAATAAGGATTGACCGCGTCCCGGCAGTCACGCCGGGCCCAAACGGACATATCTTCTGCTTCTGTCACCGTTGCGACAGTCCCTTGACCAATCCTCTGCCACCGGTTACATTTGCGCCGATTCCATTCATAGGAGGGCTCACATGCTATCCGGCTTCAAGCAGTTCATCCTTCGCGGTAACGTCGTGGACATGGCGGTGGGCGTCGTCATCGGAGCAGCCTTCGCCTCGGTGGTGGGAGCGCTGACAAAAGATCTCCTTACACCCCTGATTGCCGCGTTAGTGAAAGCGCCGGATTTTGCGGGACTCAAGTGGACCCTCAACGGCAGCACTTTTTTGTACGGAGAATTTCTCAACACCCTGATTTCATTTCTGCTAGTCGCGGCCACCGTCTATTTTTTCGTGGTCACTCCCATCAATGCGTTGGTGACGCGCATGCGCAAAGCGCCAGCTCCGGCCGACCCCACCACCAAGAAGTGCCCCGAATGCCTCAGCGAGATTCCCATCGATGCTCGCCGCTGCGCCCACTGTGCTCAGCCGGTTGCCGGGAAAGCGGCCTGAGACCGCTCTCGGAATAAACACGTCCGTAGGTCGGAGCCGACTTACGGGAGCTGCCCGGCGGCGCTACTTGGTTCGCTGGAATTCGCGATACGCTTCGCTCTTCCCTACGCCCCGCTCTTTCGCAACTTTCTTCAGCGCGGATTTCTCGTCCACCTGATCTTCCAACATGATTTGCTTTACCCGCTGAGCGATGCTCACGGTGGAGTTCTCGGCGATTTGTTCCCGGCTCTCCGCTTTCGCGATCAGCAGTGTGATCTCCCCCTTTACGCTGCCACGAGCGCTCAATTGTTCGTTCACTTCCACCGCCCGGCCGCGCAGAAATTCTTCGTGAATCTTCGTCACTTCACGCGCGACTACGATGTGGCGATCTTCTCCCAGAACTTCGACTACATCCGCCAGTGTTTCCAGCAGCCGGTGGGGCGCTTCATAAAAGACCTGTGTTCGGGGAGACTCGCGGACGCTTTCCAGCAGTTTCCGCCGCTGGCCAGATTTCGCGGGAAGAAATCCGCTGAAGCGAAAGGAGTCGGTCGGCAGTCCGCTGGCGACCAACGCGGCCAGAAAAGCTGACGCTCCGGGAATCGGGACTACCGGTACATGATGACGGATGGCCAGCGCGATCAGACGAAATCCTGGGTCGGAGATGCCGGGCATCCCGGCGTCGGTGACGAGCGCAATCTTCGCGCCGCTTTCGAGGTCCACGACCAATTCAGCGGCTTTGGTCATCTCATTGTGCTCGTGGTAGCTGACCGTGCGGGTCTGGATGCCGTAATGGCTAAGCAGGATCTGCGTCTGGCGTGTGTCCTCGCAGGCGATGAGGTCAACTTCTTTCAGGACGCGCAGGGCACGCAGCGTAATGTCTTCGAGGTTCCCGATCGGAGTCGCGACCAGATATAGCGCCGAGCCCGATGCGAGGGTGCTCCGGCCGTGCGCCGTTTCCGTGGATGAGTCTGCGCGCATCCGGAGAGTCTAGCAAGAAGAGGTGCGCCGCGCTTGGAGGTACCCGCGCGGTCCCTCCCACACGCCGGGCATTTTTGTTTGACATACATCGTATTGCAAGGTATCGTGTTGTCCAATGACTACGCGCGTCATCCCTGCGCTGCCCGAGCCTGCCGACAAGTGGGAAGTTCAGCTCCGCAAGGGATGTCTTGAGCTGGCCATCCTGGCGGTGCTGTGGTCGGAGCGGCTTTATGGGTTGCAGATTATGCGGCAGTTGGCGGAAGGGTCAGGTCTGGTGGTTCCCGAGGGGACCGTTTATCCGCTGTTAAGCCGTCTGAAAGGCGAAGGGCTGCTCAGTTCGGAGTGGGTTGAGGCTGACGCTGGCCATCCCCGCAAGTATTACCGCCTGACGGCTGCCGGGCGTCGTCGTGTAGTGGAAATGGCACGCTTCTGGGAAAACTTTTCCGCCAGCCTTGACGATCTTTTAATCCCGGTTCGAAAGGAGGGACGCTGATGCCCGTTACTTCAGCTCCTCAAAAAAGAATCGACGACTATCTCGGCGAACTTCGCAAGCGGCTGCGCTCGCTGCACGAAGAACAAATCATGGACATCGTGGAGGAGATCCGCAGCCATCTGCTCGATACCGCCGCGGGCGGCGGGGCCATGACGGAGGCCGGCCTTGACGTTGCTATGCGCCAGCTGGGGCCACCATCCGCTTTGGCGGCGAGCTATCTCACAGACAATTTGCTGGCGCGCGCGCGAGGCAACAGCATGCCTTGGACGATCCTCCACGTAATTTCCCGTTGGGCCACGCTCAGCGTGAAAGGCTTTCTGGTCTTTATGGTCTGCTGCGTTGGCTACCTCTTTGGAGCATCATTCTTCATCGTCGCGCTGGTCAAACCGTTTTACACGAGAGCTGGCCTCTGGTTGATTGACCAGGACACCTATTCCCTGGCTCTCGGCCTTACCGACGCAAGCCCACGGGGGCACGAGTTGCTCGGGTGGACGATTATCCCGATTGGCCTGGCCCTCGGAGGCGGAACAATCATGCTGACAACTTATTTCGCCTTGTGGTGCATGCGACGATTCCGGCAAACCCGTTCGACGATGAAATCGGGGGAAACTGCTGCATGAACGAATCTGCCAAGACCGGGGCACTCGCGGGCGCTGGCAAGGGCGCTCACACATCAGAATCCACGCCTCCTCGTTATAGCTGGCGTGATAGCAAGTGGCTTGCGCTCGTCGAATTTCTAATTGTCGGCGTGATCTTCTACGCGGACTATCGGCACCTGATTATTTTCTCGAAGACTCCGGAATTGCTCTTGTTGGGATGGGTCTCGCTGCGCCTGCGAAAATTGGGATGGCGGGCTGTGGGGCTGACTCGCTACCGCTCATGGCCGGTGACGATTGCTCTCGGACTCGCTCTTGGCGTGGTGACAGAAGCCTTTCAGCTCCTGGTTACACAGCCGATTCTAGCCAGACTGGTGGGCAGAGAGCCGGACCTCGAACTGTTTCGCATGCTGACCGGAAATATCAAGATGACGCTGCTCTTCATTGTGCTCGCGTGGGTGCTGGCGGCCTTCGGGGAGGAACTCTTCTGGCGGGGCTACCTGATGAATCGGATTGCGGATCTCGGTGGCCGCACGCCCCGCATGTGGATTGTCAGCCTGGTGGTCGTGAACATTGCATTCGGTTTTGCACATGGTTATCAGGGTCTGACGGGATGGATTGAGGAAGGTATTGCGGGAATATTCCTCGGATTGATGTACTTGCGCACCGGGCGGAATCTGTGCGTGCCGATCATTGCGCACGGGGTGAGTGACACGATTGACATGGTCTTGATTTTCCTTGGGAAGTTTCCGGGGATGTAAGGTCGGGACGATCGGCTAGACCCTAGTCCAAATCCGCCCTTCGGAGTTTTCGGCTTTCCGCCAGCAGCGCCATGGAGTGCATCAGATTCTGAAGCGTGACGATTCCCACCAAGCGTTGGTCGTCCACCACCGGGATGATGCTGAGGTTGCGTGCTGCCAGTTTGCGGAAGGCGGAGGCCAAGGATTCCTGTTTCGAAGCGACTTCGAACTGGCGGTTCATCGCCGCTTGCACGTAGCCGTTGCCATCGGAGCGCAGGGCGTCGAGAATTTTCTGTTTGGAGATGACGCCCACTAGGCTGCCGCGGACGACCGGGAAATCGTCCTGTAAAGTGTGAACGGCTTTATCGAGGGCATCTTCCAACGTGTCGGCGGGCGAGAGTGTGGCGAAATCGGTGAGCATCACTTCTTCCAGCCGCACGCTTTGCAATACGGAGTGAAAGACGGCCGAGCGTTCTTCCAGTTGGGCGCCGGCGAACAGGAAGAACCCGATCATCAGCAGCCAGTAGCCATCGGCTTTTGTGTCTGGATAGTTGCTGAGCAGTATCCCCACCATCATGAACAGCATGGCAAACACGTGCCCGATACGGACAGCGCGCTGGGTAGCACGAATCGGATCCATGTGGCGCGAGAAATAAGCGCGCAAAACGCGGCCGCCGTCCACCGGATAGGCGGGTAGCAGATTCAGCAGTGCGAGATACACGTTCAGCCAGACGATGCTGCGTGCGAGATTACCAGGATCCACCAGAGGCTTGGTGGTCAGAGGGACGCCCGGCATTGCGGCTAGTAAAAATAGGGCGGTTGCGCCAGCAATCGCCAGGTTCACCAGCGGTCCCGCGCAGGCGATGCGAACATCGCGCTTCCAGGTGGAATCCGTGTCGGGAGCTGCCTGCGCTTCGTCCAGAATGGTGACGCCGCCGACGGGAAGGAGAATGAGCCCTTTGAGGGGCACTCCCTCGCGGTGGGCTACCCACGCTTGGCCTAACTCGTGCAGAATCACGCTGGCGAAAATTACTCCAACCAGGGCCAGGGCGCGCAACGCGGCTGTGCTGTCCTGCGTGGCAGATTCGGCGCTCCAGACGAAAAACGGCAGGAAGAAAAACGTGAAGTGAATGCGGATTTCAATTCCGAACAAACGACCGGCCGGGATGGACCAACTGCGCATCAGGACGCCTACCAGTATTCTATCTACTTATTGGATGCCGGGCCGAGCGGGATGCCGTAAAGGCGGACACCGAAGGTCTGGGACAATCGAACGACACTGTCTGCCTAAGTACGAATATGAGAGTGATTGCGGGACAATATCGCAGCCGGCCTTTGCGCTCGTTGCCGGGGACGGAAATTCGTCCCACGGCGGACCGGCTGCGCGAGACCCTGTTTAATGTGCTTTGCGCAGGCAATCCCGAAGCGCTGGCGGGCTCGGTATGGCTGGATTTGTACGCTGGAACAGGTGCGGTTGGAATCGAAGCCCTGAGCCGCGGAGCGGCCATGGTGTACTTTGTCGAATCGTCAAAAGAGGCTGCGGAATTGATCGCGGTGAATTTGAAGTCATTGGGGATTGATGCCGGGTTCAGGATCGTGAAGGCAGAGGTAGGGAAGACCGTGGCGCAGCTGGAGACGTTGGGCGCGGTGGCGGATTTTGTTTTTCTGGATCCGCCATACGCCATGCAGGACGAGTATGCGCGGACGTTGCGGGGGCTCGCGGGATCGAAGCTCCTGCGGGCCTCGAGCGTAGCGATTGCCGAGCACGAGAAAAAGTTCGATCCAGGAGCTGATTTTGCTAAGCTGCGGCGCTATCGGACGCTAGCGCAAGGGGACGCCGCCTTGAGCTTTTATCGTCTCGATCCAATCTGAACAAGATTGCAAAAGCGAGACTCTCGCCCCACGCTGGTCTTAGTCGAGAGTCGTTGACCTTACCTCTGCAATCTGACCTCTAACCTCTGCCCTCATTTCCGAATCCCGCCGCTCTCGACTATTCTTGAATGTCCATGTTGAAAAAGAATCGCCTCTTCACGCCCGGTCCAACGCCCTTGCTTCCGCAAGCACAACTGGCGATGGCCTCCTATGGAGCGCACCATCGCACCGCCGATTTCCGCACCCTCTTCGCTCGGGTTCTGGCCGACTTGAAGGAATTCATCGGCACGAAGAATGACGTTCTGGTCCTGACCGCGTCGGGCACGGGGTTCATGGAAGCTGCGGTCTCGAATCTGACGTCGCCCGGCGACAAAGTGCTGGTGCTGACCGCCGGGAAATTCGGCGAGCGCTGGGTGTCCCTGGCCAAGGCTTTCGGATGCGCTGTCGAAACAGTCACTGCGCCCTACGGCCAAACGTTTTCGCTAGCCGACGTCCAAGCAAGATTGGCGAACGACATCCGCTGCGTCTATATGCAGGCGACTGAGAGTTCGACCGGAGCACGGCATGACGTCCAGGCGATTGCCAAACTGGTGCGCTCCCTGCCCGATACGATGCTGGTCGTCGACGCAATCACCGGTCTCGGTACAACCCACCTCGACGTAGACAACTGGGGCATCGACGTCATCATCGGCGGATCGCAAAAAGCCCTTATGATTCCGCCCGGCTTGGCCTACGGCGCCGTCAGCGACCGAGCCTGGCAGCGCCTGGAGACCACGACTTCGCCCCGCTATTATTTCGACCTGCGCAAGGAAAGAAAGGCCGCCGCCAAGACCGAGACCGCCTACACGCCTGCGACCTCGATGTTCGCCGCGCTGGCCGCAGCCCTGGATTACGTCCGGCAGATGGGGGATGGAAGTCTCGCAGCCGGACGCAAGGCTCTAGTGGACAATGCGGAACTCTGCGCCGCCATGACCCGCGCCGGAGTACAGGCGCTCGGATTGAAGCTCTTCGCGCCCGCCTCTCCAGCCGCCGCATTGACGGCCGTAGCCGCGCCATCCGAAGCCGATTCCACCGAAATCTGCAAGCGCTTTCGCGACCAGTTCGGCGCAGTAGTGGCCAACGGTCAGGCCGAAATGAAAGGCCAACTCTTCCGCATCGCGCACATCGGTTATTACGATTACCTGGATACCGTGGGAGTGCTGGCCACACTGGAGCAAGTCATCGCCGATGTCACCGGCGAGTCTGCCGATTTCGGCAGCGCCGTGCGGGCGGCCCAGGAAATCTATGCGCGCGCGAACGGCGCGAATCCGACCGAGCGGTAGCGCCAAGACTTAGCGTTTGCTCTGTTGCGGAATGTCTTCAACGGTACGGGATAGGCTGCACTGAAAGCGAATTCGAGAAATTCATCGCCCCAACTGTAGAATCGGTTCCGTCCCACAAGACTCACGTGCGTCAGACAATACAACAACTAAGTTCCGAACTCCGCGCCGCCCGCGTCTCCCCCGTGGAACTCACCCGCGACTGCCTCACCCGAATCGACAAACTCAATCCCCAACTGAACGCTTTTATCTCCATCCTGGCTGACTCCGCCCTCGCCGAGGCCCGCTGCGCCGAACAGGAAATCCAGCGCGGTGAATACAGAGGTCCCCTGCACGGCATTCCCATCGGGATCAAGGACATCATCGATACCGCGGGAACCCGCACCACCGCCGCCAGCGCCCTCTTCAAAGACCGGATTCCCCCCGAAGACGCCGAAGTAGTCCGCCGCCTCCGCGCGGCGGGAGCCATCATTTTAGGCAAGCAGAACTTGCACGAATTCGCCTACGGCGGCAGCTCGATGGTCAGCTTCTTCGGCGAAGTCCACAATCCGTGGGACATCTCCCGCATCGCCGGCGGCTCTTCAGGAGGCTCCGCCGCCAGTGTGGCCGCGGGCATGGGCCTCGCGGCCGTCGGCACCGATACTGCCGGCTCTATACGGCTGCCCGCCGCCTACTGCGGTCTCGTCGGACTCAAGCCCACTTACGGACGCGTCAGCGCCCGCGGCGTGATTCCGCTCGCGTGGTCCTACGATCACGTCGGACCGCTCGCGAACTCCGTCTATGACGCGGCCGTGATGCTGCAAGTACTCGCGGGCTACGACCCTGCCGATCCCGCCAGCATCGACATGCCCGTACCGAACTTCACGACTGCGCTCGATCGACTGCCGTCCAAGCTGCGCATCGGTATTCCGCGAGCGTTCTTCTTCGACGACCTGCATCATGAGGTCGCCGCCGCAATCGAAAAGGCAATCGAGCTTTTCCAAGGCCTCCACGTTGAAATTCGCGACGTGAAACTCGAAGTCTCAACTGACCGCACTCTTTCGAGCGCCGAGTCATACGCTTATCACGAAGAGTTCGTTGCCCGTTCTCCCGAGCTCTACCAGCCCGCAACCCTCGCTCGAATTCAATCTGCTGCGAACACTTCAGCCGCCGCAGCCTTGCGCGCACACCGCGAACTTGATGCCACACGTCATTCCATACGCGAGGTATTTAGCGAAGTAGACATTCTGCTCACGCCCACAGTGCCTGTGCCTCCCCCCGTGATCGCCGGACTCAAAGCGAATCCCGAAAATCTGCGGCCCGCGGAACTCCTGATGCTGCGCAACACACGCCCTTTCAATGTCTGGGGAATTCCTGCGATCACGATCCCGTGCGGATTTACATCCAGTGGTCTTCCAATCGGCTTGCAGCTGGCCGCTCCTCCCTGGCGGGAGGATTTACTTCTGCAATGCGCGTATGCCTACGAACAGGCCACCGACTGGCACACGCATGCCGGAAATTTCGTCCTAGGAACTTGTCATCCTTCGCTTCGCTCAGGATGACAGATCTAAAAGGCGGTGTTGGGTTGCTCGATCGAATAATGTTCCCCTCAAAATTCCTCGCCCATCCAGCTCTGAAACGCCGTCATGTTCTGCGGACGTCCCAGGAAATTCTTCACCAGATCGTTGGCCGACACTGACCCGCCTGGTTCCAGCACCACTCGCCGATATCGCATCGGAGCCTCACCCGACAGCAGATTGTTGTGGTCGAACTGGAGGAAGAAGTCCTCCGCGATCACTTTATCCCACATATAGGTGTAATAAGCCGACGAGTAACTGCTCAAATGCCCGAACGACGCATACATGTGCGTGCCTGCCGGCGGCGTGAACAGGGTGTAGCGTTTTGTATCTGCGAGGGTGACGGCGTCCAAGTCGACATCTTTCGGGTTGCCTTTGTAAATATCGTAGGAGATCGCCGTGTAGCTGATCTGGGCCGCGACTGAGTTGGCGCGTCCGAATGCTCCTGCGCGGTTCATGCGTTCCACCAGTTCCGCTGGAATCGGCTCGCCTGTTTTGTAATGATGCGCGAATGAAGCCAGCACCTGTGGACTACGGATAAATTCCTCCAGCATCTGCGAAGGCGCTTCGCCGAAATCCGACTCCATCGTGATGCCGCTGATCCCCGCCCATGGTTGCTGTCCACCGAGGATGTGGTGCATCAAGTGGCCGAATTCGTGGAAGAAAGTTTCCACGTCTCCATACTCCATCAATCCCGCATCGGTAGCCGTCGGCTGGGGAAAATTGCAGATCAACGCCGCTTCCGGCATCTGCTTGCCGCGAACGCCGTCCAGCACCTGCACCATCTCAGCATGGCTGAACTTGCCCGGGCGCGGATGCATGTCGAGATAAAAACGCCCGACCATTTTTCCGTTGTCGAGCGCGTCCCATGTCTCGACCGCTGGATCCCAGGCCGGCACGTTCATTTCCTGCTGGAAAGTCACGTGAAAGAGCTGAGCGGCCGTGTCCATGATCCCCTTCTTCACGCTGGGGTAGGGTAGATACGGACGCACGGATTGCGAATCGAAATTGTATTTTGACCGCCGAAGCTGTTCACGGATAAAACTAGTTTCGTATTCCCAGATTTCTTTCGCCCCGGGATCGGTCTTCTGTTTTTCCGCCAGCAGCATCGCGAATTCACGCTGCGCCACCGGCCGCGCCGCCGCATCCAGGTCGCGAATAAAGTCGGAGATATTTTTCCCATTCACGGCCATCTTGTCGGCGGCGTTGTAGTCGGCCCATGAGGAATACCCAAGCAGCGTCGCGATCTCGTAGCGCGTCTGCATCATCTTGAGCAGCAGATCGCGATTTTTTGGATAGGCCCGGTTGTCGAACTGCTCGTACAATCTTCGCCGTAACTCTGTGTCCTTGCCGAACTTCAATATCGGAAAAATGTCGGGATAGTCGGTCGTGATTACGATCTTTCCGTTTGCGCCGGGTTTGTGACGGTCAATGTAGTCCTGCGGCAGCCCATCGAGGTCCGCCGCGCTCGCGATTTCGACGCTGCGCTGGTCATCCGCGATGTTGCGTTCGTAGAGCGTGACTTCGCCGGTGAGATCATCGTTGAGCTGTTTGAGCCGGGCGCGGGTCGGGTCATCTTTGTCCACGCCAGCCAGGCGAAACTCAAGCAACTGCCGCTGCACGTAATAGCGCGTCGTCGTGTCCACCTTAGAAAGGTCCAGGGCCGACAGTGCCTTGTATACATCACGATTCAACGAGAGGGCAGTAAGAGCGGCGGTCGCCTTTTGCGTCATCGTCGACGCCACGTCGCGAAACTTCGCGTCGGGATGGACCTGGAACATCATGTTCGCCAGATAATTTCCGATGTTGATCTGCCGGACCGCCTCGTCGTAGGGCACCAGCGTGTTCTCAATGGTCCTGGGGCCTTTGGCGGCGACAATCGTGTCGATCGATTTCTGTCCCTCCGCCAGCCTGTCGTTCACGATTTTTTCGAAGGCTGTGGCGTCGGGCTCCGAAGCCCAAACTGTTGCCTGCGAGCTCCGCCCGGATTGGGCAAAGACGCCGACTACCAAGACAAACGCGAGGAAGATAGCACAGACAAATTTGGACATAGGAACTCCTTCCAGACTTCACGTCAGACGGACCAGCCTCGAACAAGTGAGCCGTCTTCGCGACAAAACACGTAGGGGCAGGTGCCCTCACCTGCCCTGCGGGGCGAAGCCCCGCAGTTCTGTTGGCGCCAATCGAACCGTGGTTCAACGCTGTGCCGTGTACTTAAGAGCCGTTAGATGGCCGACACCAAAGCCACCGGTAGTCGTGCCAATCCTTTACCAGGCCCCCGCGAACCGGATTCTCTAACACATACTTAACTTTCTGATCGAGGCTCTCGGACGATCGCAGCACGTGATCGAACGACTCTTCCTGCCAGATCGGGCCATGCCGTCCCAGCCGATGATTGATAGCATGCGCCGATGAACCCTTGATTCCCTTCATAATCTCAGCCAGCGAAGCCGCCGTGCATTGTTTTTCATCGATCAGGGGAGTGAAGATCAGGTGTGCATGATCGGGCATGACAACGGCAACATCGAGATCATATTTAAGTTCGTGGTCGTGTCGACAACATCCCAGAACCACGTCTCGCGCCCAATCGGGCAGAGTCCAGCGACCTTTCGTGGCGAAGGTAACGAAGTGCGCTTTGTCATCACGCTGGAGATGTGGAAGGTTGCGGCGATAGAACGTCATGAATCACCGTCGGCTTGCGACGTTGCCCAAACCAAAACCGCGGCGTCCGCTTCGCAACGCCTGCCCAGACGAGGGCGTCTGGGCCTACGTGGTTTCTACCACCCCGCCTTCTTCCCCTTGTTCTGCTCATCGAGCCACTGCTTCAGCGGAGCGAAGTACTCCAGCAGCGCACCACCGTCGGTCTGACGCTCCTCGGTCAGGACTTCTAGCGCATCCGGCCAAGGCTTGCTCTGCCCCATTTCGAGCATCTTATTGAACTTTGCGCCGGCTTCTTTTGATCCGTAGAACGTGCACTTATGCAGCGGGCCTTTATATCCCGACTCGCGGCACAAAGCGCGATAGAACTGAAATTCGAGGACATGCGCCAGGAAATAGCGTGTGTACGGAGTGTTCGACGCCACGTGATACTTCGCGCCCGGATCGAAATCCGCTTCACTGCGTGGCCCCGGAGGTGCGACGCCCTGATACTTCAGCCGCAGATCCCACCATGCTTTGTTGTAGTCCGCGGGCTTGATTTCTCCAGAGAACACTTTCCACCGCCACTGATCGATCAGCAGGCCAAACGGCAGGAAGGCCACGCGGTCGAGCGCCTGCTTCAGCAGTTCGGGGATATCGTTCGTCCCCTGCGGAACATTTTCGAGCAGTCCGACTTTGTGCAGATACTCTGGTGTGATCGCCAAAGCGATCGCATCGCCGATCGCCTCATGGAAGCCGTCATTGGCGCCGTTCTGGAAAAGCGGCGGCTGATTCTTGTAAGCGCGCTGGTAGAAGTTGTGTCCAAGTTCGTGGTGGATGACGACGAAATCCTCGCCCCGCACCTGGATGCACATCTTGACCCGCAGATCGTCTTTGTTATCGATGTCCCAGGCGCTGGCGTGACAGACGACGTCGCGATCCGCGGGCTTTACGAACAGCGACCGCTCCCAGAACGTCGGCGGCAGCTTCTCAAATCCGAGAGAAGTAAAGAAGCCTTCGCCATACTTCACCATACCTTTGGCGTCGAGATTTTTCTTCTTCAGTAGTTCGGTGACGTCGACGCCGTTCTTATCTTCTTTCACTCCAGTGAGGTCATAAATATTTCCCCACTCCTGCGCCCAGATGTTGCCGAGCAGATGAGCGGGAATCGGCCCGTCCGGCGGGACGACGCTTGCTCCATACTTCTCAACCAGCTTGGTGCGCACAAACGTATGCAGCGACAGATACAGCGGACGCACCTGATTCCACAACCGCTCAAGATCGGCGGAGAAATCATCGGGCGGCATGTCGTACCCGGCGCGCCACAGCGCGCCTACGTCTTTGAAGCCCATTTCGCGGGCACCCTGATTCGACAATTCGACAAAGCGCGAATAGCGCGGCCGCATGGGTGGAGAAATCGAATGCCAGCCCGTCCACATTTCCTTCAGTTCTTCCGGATTGCGGCTGTCCCGCATGATCTTCTCGATGGCATTGATGTCAAGACACTCTCCGTTCTTGCGGCAATATTTGCCTTTGCCATAATCGGAGTCGAGCGAGACGCCGATCGCGGTCATCTCCTTGCGAAGCGCGGGATCCTTCGGCGCAGGCGCTGTCAGCGACAGCTTCAGCAGCATGAACTTGCGCGCCAGATCGGACGGCATCGTGAGGCCGTCGAAACGCTTGCTTTGTTCCACCAACTCGGTGATGACAGCGGTGGACTGATCAATCGCGTCGGCAGCCATCGCCTCGGTGTCGTCGGTGATGAAATTTTCCTGTACCCAGGTGGCGCGGTTGACTTTGACGACCAGCTCAGCGAATTGAGCCTCGGCCTTGTTCATGAACTCCTGAGCTTCGGCGACGGTAGGCGGGGCGGTTTGGGCGTATGCGGTCATAGTAAGAATCAAGAGTAAAAGAACCACGGGCTTCATGACACCTCCAGCGAACCAAAGATTATGACGGATGGGCGGGGGAGTTGTCAGCGGCAGAGGGAGCCGCGCGGGCAGATAATTTTTCGAGCTGTCATCCTGAGCGCAGCGAAGGATCTGCTTTCTCGTGCAGTGAAGGAAAGCATATCCTTCGCTGCGCTCAGGATGACAACTCTAGAAAATTATAAGCTCCCAAGATCACAGTGCTCGTGATGGCATCGCCGAATGGAGATCTTCAATCGCTGCCCTCACCTTCGCCGACACCGCCTCGGTATCGCGCAGCGTCATCCCGGCGGTCGCAATCGGCTCGCCCACCCGCATCTCCAGCGGACGGCTCTTTATGTGGTAAGTGTTCATCGGCAGCAAGTCGAATGTCCCGACCAGCGCAATGGGCACGATGTCGGCCTGCGCCTTGATCGCGAGAAAAAACGCTCCTGGCAGGAACGGCAGAATTTCGCCATTCGGGCTGCGTCCGCCTTCCGGGAAGATTACCAGTGGCATGCCGCTCTTCAGGCTCTTGAGCGCGGATTTGATCGCCCCAATCGAAGCCGCTGGATTCTGCTGATTAATGCAAACCTGCCCCGAGCGCCGCAGATGCCATCCCACAAACGGATACGAAAGCAGCTCGCTCTTGAAGATGATCCGAAACTGAAATGGCAGATTCACGTAGAGAATTGGGATGTCCAGCGCGGAAGCATGCGTCACCGCATACACGCGCGGCCTCGAGCCGGCGACCGTCTCCATGCCAGTAACCGTCACCGGCGACAAAATCGTCTTCATGATCAGCCACGACCACAGCCGAGCGAGATTGTGCTGGATGCGGCCGTTGCGATCGAAGAGGGAAATGATCAGCGAGATCGTTCCCAACACCAACGTGTATGCCCAGATCAGCGGATCGAAAATGAAGTAGGAGCGCAGGCGGCTGGGCCAACCGTAGCGCTTCGAATTCCCGCCTGCGGACGCCCGAGTCCACGTAGGGACAGCCGCCCCCGGCTGTCCAGCCGGGCGAAGCCCGGCCCGCTCTTTCTCCAGTTCCGCCGTGGCTGTCAACTTACTCAACGTCATTCTCTCTCGGCTTTTGACGGGCAAGAGTGCCCGTCCCACACAACCAAGTTAGATGCTCACTCCCAGAACTTGCATCGCCTCTCCAACAATGTAAATCGAGCCGGTGACCACCACCAGTCCGTTCGGCCCGGCGATTCGCCGTGTTTCAGCCAGCGCCGAGCTCACATCCGACGCTTCGCGAATGTCAACATCGATCCGCGCCGCCGCTTGCCGGATCTCCGCTATCGTCGCAGACCGCGGATTATTAGCTTGGGTCACGACCACATGTTCGGTAATCGGGAACAAAATCTCGGCCACTTCCGACACCGCCTTGTCACGCATCACCCCAAACACCATCGTGACCGGACGATCCTCGTAGGCCGCTGAGAGCGTCGACCGCAAAGCCCACGCTCCCGCTGGATTGTGCGCCACATCGAGCACAATCTCGGGGGCACCGTCTACGGCTCGCACAACTTGAAAGCGCCCCGGCCAGTGCGTTTCGCGGACGCCGCGTTCGATCGTCTGCGCGGTGATCTGAGTGAAGCCCTGATTGTGCAGTTCTTCGGTGCCTGCGATAGCCAGCGCGATATTTCGTAACTGATGCCGCCCGATCAACGGCGACTCAACCATGATCTGCTGACCCATCACTTGGAGGGGGTAGCGCGACCGAGGAGTCCCCGTGTTTTCCCCCGTGACCCCTGTGCCCCCCGTGGTTGAGCCCTTTGCAGCGTTCTCCCAGAACTCCGCGGCACCCGGAGAAACCGGCGGCACGAATGGCACAGCGCTAATCGCCCGCGCCCCCAGATCGAGAATGGTATTGCCGATGACATCGTTCGCCTCGGGCATCTGCGGAAGCATAACCACGGCGCCGGCCTCCCGGATGATGCCTGCTTTCTCCCGCGCAATTTCCCTGACCGTGTCCCCCAAATACTTCTGATGATCCAGCGCGACGTCGGTGATCACGCTGAGACGCGGCTCCGCGACATTCGTCGCATCCAAACGCCCGCCCATGCCCACTTCCAGCACCACCACATCCGGACGCGTCCGCGCAAAGTATTCGAACGCCATCGCCGTCAGCATCTCGAAAAAGCTCGGATGCCAGGGCAGTTCGCCTTCACTGACCAGCCCTTCCGCCGTCCGTCCGACCACGTCGTGCAGGAGAGCAAAGTCGTCATCGGAGATCGGCGAGCCGTCGACCCGAATGCGTTCGTTGATTCGCACCAGGTGAGGCGAAGTGTACAGCCCTGTCTTCAGCCCCGAAGCCTGAAGGATGGACGCCAGTGTCGCGGCCGTAGATCCCTTGCCGTTGGTGCCGGCGATCAGCACGCAATCGAGCTTCTTTTCCGGATGGCCTAGCGCCCCCAGCAATACGCGCATGTGCGCCAAGTCGAACTTGTGGGACGGCGTCGCAGCCAACTCATGGCCCAACGCGTACATCTGCGCGAGTGCGGTTTCGTAGGACAAGGGCAGCTCTCAGCCGTCAGCGTTCAGCCTTCAGACTACCAGTTTCAATTTTCGGGGTGAGAACCTCCAGAAAACCGCACCCAAGCGTCAAAGACGCGCAGCGAGTGGGGATGCGGCGCAGTAATGGGGATTGATTTAGCTGATGGCTGAGCACTGACGGCTCTTTACGCCGCCTGCACCATAAAATCCAGCGCCCGCGCAATATACCCTTTCATGTGCTTGCGGTGGACGACCGCGTCGAGCATGCCGTGCTCCAGCAGAAATTCGGACCGCTGAAATCCTTGCGGCAGCTTCTGCCGGATGGTCTGCTCGATTACTCGAGGCCCGGCAAAGCCGATCAGCGCACCCGGTTCGGCAACGTTCAAGTCTCCCAACATGGCGAACGATGCGGTGGTGCCCCCGGTTGTAGGATCGGTCAGAACAGAGATGTATGGAACGCGCGCCGTATCCAGGCGAGCCAGCGCGGCGGAAATTTTGGCGAGCTGCATCAGACTGATAGCCCCTTCCATCATGCGCGCTCCGCCCGAGGCCGAAATGATGATGATGGGGGTGCGCGTGGCGGTAGCCTTTTCCACGGCCCGCGTAATAGCCTCGCCCACTACCGCGCCCATGCTGCCGCCGATAAAGGAATATTCCATCGCGCTGACAATCACTGGACGCCCGTTGAGCTTGCCATGGGCATTGATGATTGCGTCCTTCAGCCCGGTATCTTTCTTGGCCTGCTTCAGGCGCGACGAATATGCCTTGAGGTCGACGAACTTCAGCGGGTCGGTGGAAACCAGGTTGCTGTCGAAAATCTCGTACTGATCGTCGTCCAGAAGCTGCACCAGCCGGGTGCGCGCGTCAATCCGAAAATGTTTGTCGCACTTGGGACAGACATTCAGATTCTCTTCCAGGTCTTTCTTCCAGATGATCTGGCGGCACTCGTCGCACTTGACCCACAATCCTTCTGTCCGGACCGTTTTCACGCCCGAAGTGTCCAGCTCACCGGATTGGCGTTTGAACCATGTCATGAAAAACAGTTCTCAGGTCCCGGTTCTCAGTTCTCAGTAAAACCCTAGTGCTCAACAAACTGAGAACCGGGAACTAGTACTCGATTCCTCGCTGCGCCATTACGCCTTTTTCATAGGCGTGTTTGACTTGGCGCATTTCGGTTACGGTGTCGGCAATCTCGACGATTGTCGGATGGGCGTTCCTTCCGGTCAAGATTACGTGGACCATCTCAGGCTTCTTTTGCAGGGATTCGGCGACTTTGGCGGCGTCCAGCATACCGTAGCTGATGGCGTAATTGATCTCGTCGAGCACCACCAGGTCCCATTCGCCGGACTGAATCGCCTTTTCCGCCTCCGCCCAAGCTTCTTCGACCATGCGGACGTCCTCGGGATCGGGCTTCTCGGCGCCTACTTTTACAAAGCCCCGGCCCATCTGCTTCATGATGAACTTATCGCCGAAAGCCTTCACGGCGTCCAGTTCGCCATAGTGCCAGGAGCCCTTGAGGAACTGGAGCATCAGCACCCGCATTCCCTGTCCCACCGCTCGCAAGGCAGTTCCCATGGCCGCCGTGGTCTTTCCCTTGCCCGGCCCGGTATTCACAATGATGAGACCACGGCGCAGATCCGACATAGAGGCCGAATCTTCGATTTTACGCGGATCGCAGAACCTGCGCCACCCGTGTCGGATGAGGCTGCTCAAGCCAATTTACGGAAATAACTTTGCCAAAACCGGCGAGGCTGAAAAGACGCCCCACAACACTTGCACGGTCCAAAGTGCGGGATTCATGGTAGAGCGTGGTTGGTGCATTGTTTTGCGATCCGCTCGATTCACGACTTTTGAGCCGCCTGAGCGGCGAGTGAGGCGCTTCAATACCGAACTGCCTGGCGTATGAGGCAGGTGCCGAAGCTCTTCCCCTATGGGAGGAGATATGGCCGGGACCTGCGATGAAGCTAACCGGCCCGCTTGCTGCTCGCTCGCCGGGGCTTGGGCTTCGGCTTGTTCTTGCCCTTGAGATTGAGCGCGACAGCAGCGCGGATGAGATCTTTCAAGGCCGCCTCATCGACCTTCTCGCCTTCGTGGATGTCGATGGCGCGCCTGACATTCCCCTCGAGGCTGGAGTTGAATAGACCGGAAGGGTCCTTCAATGCAGCTCCCTTGGCAAATGTCATCTTGACGACGTTCTTGTGCGTCTCTCCCGTGCAGACGATGCCGTCGTGGGAGAACACGGGAGTCCCCGGCGATGTCGCCTTGACCCACTTCCATTCTTCTACGATCTCAGGGTCTGCCTTGTGTATGATGTCGCGCACTTTCGCGAGCGCCTTCCCCCGCCAGTCCCCAAGTTGCTTGATCTTGTCGTCGATTAACGCGGAAGCAGAAGCAGAGATAAATGCAGAGGCAGATTCCATCGGGACGCTCCTTTTTATATGCGGTCCAACTCTCGCACCTAATCTAACTGTGGTCAGCGTAACCTGCAACCTCCGCATGTGGAAGCCTCTTCTGGTTCGATAGCAGTTCGGAAAGATGGGTGATTTTGGGTGGCGCAGCGGTTTACCGCTGCGATAGGTTCCTTATTTGATTGCGGGCTTCAGCCCCTGAGGTGCAGGTCGCGCTTCGTATCAGGGCATCGCTTCAGCGATGCCGAACCTTGCATTCTCAACGCCCCTTTAGGGGCTGAGGTTGAATACCGTCACCATCTGGCCTTCTCGGGTAAGCTACGTACCCGTAGATCTCGAAGAAAAAAGTGGAGCGACGATGAAAACGGAATTGCTGCGATTCAACGGCGCGGTCGAGCGGGATCCCGCCATCGATGCATGGATGAAGATGAAGGTGCAGATGCAGACGAAAGACCATGCAGGTGAATTGGGAGCCATCGCACAGCAGTGGTTTGACGTGATGCGAAAGTGCGGGGACGAAGTCCGGGAGCTTTTGCATGACGGCTGCCCGGTTGCATGTTTGGGAGACGCGCCCTTCGGCTACGTCAATGTATTCACTTCGCACGTAAACGTGGGGTTCTTTCACGGCGCATCGCTGCCGGATCCGGCTCACTTGTTGCAAGGCACAGGCAAGTTCATGCGCCATGTGAAGCTGAGATCGGGAACGGCCACAAACTCCGCAGCAGCGCTAAGCACGCTGATCGAGACGGCGTACTCGGACATAAAGGCGCGCGTCGAACACGGCTAGCTCACAGAAGCGCTTCGAGAGGCCGACACGGTTATCTAATCAGTCCAAAGGCCACTAGCACGCGACCTGGGCCTTCGATGCGCTACTGTGGCGATAACGTCTCCCGCGGGCGCGCATAGAACAGTACCGCCGCGATTGCCAGCCGGACCAGCGATCGTCCCCAGATCAAATACCCCGGATAAAGGCTGCCCAGATCGAGCATCTTGAGAGACAGCAGCGGCGTGATCGCCAGGATGCAGAGACCCACAATGAGCGCGTCCAGGATGGCGACGTTGCGCGCCGGGTCACGGGCGGCGAGAAACAGCATTACGCTGATCATTAGCATCACGCCACCCATCTCCTTCAGCAAAGCCAACAGCAAGGTGGAAACCTCAGACGCGGGAGGATGCAGGAACACTCGCAGAACGAGCGGCTTGTCGGCGAGGATCATGAACACCCCTCCAACAGCGATTAGCGCGGACACCACCCGCAATCCCAACGACAACGCACGGTAAGGCGGTCTTGACATGGGACGGTCCTCCTTAATATTCGGCGGGACTATATCACACGGGGCGCGGACAGACTTTGCGCCCCAGCGGGAAGTGTCGTTTATCAGGGCCAAGTCCGGTTTCGGTGCCGCGAGACAAAAGCCCCACTTCTCGCAAAAAGCGCGAGAAATGGGGCACCCGTTTTTCCGAAGCAGGGAAAAATAGATGTGGCCACCCGCCTATCTACATTCAATAGAGCCGCGCTCGCTTGACGTTGCCCGACCTTGCGACAGAGAATCGGGAATTCACACGGGCGGACACTCCAGACCCTAAAAATCCCCGATGCAAAGATCTCGTATATTCCCCGTAGGGTGGACCAATTCTAGCGACGTCAATCAGGAAAAGGACTGAGCACCAAGGAGGAACCAGTATGCGGCACATTTCCTTACGCGCCTTGGCGGTTTTCATTCTGCTGCTCGCGCACACAGCGGTGGCAGGAACGCCAAACCGCGTCACCATTCTGTATGATTCCTTCGGCAAATCTCCGACACTGACCATGGATTGGGGGTTTGCGGCCCTGGTCGAATATGGCGGCAAACGCATCCTGTTCGACACGGGCAACAATGCTCAAATCTTTGAACACAACGTGAAAGCAGCGGGCGTCGATCTGCAAAAGCTCGATTTTGTGGTTATGTCCCACCGCCACGGTGACCATATGGGCGGACTGGCCTATTTGCTCAAGGTGAACCCCACCGTGAAGATCTATGCGCCGAAGGAGAGGTCCGGAGTCTACGGCGACGACCAGCCCAGCAGTACGTGGTATCGCAAGGACCCGTCTCTGCCGGCGGAACAGCGGTATTACAGCGGCGCGCCACCCGAAATCATACACATGGGAGAGGCCTGGCCCAGCGCCAACTTTCAGCTGATCGACAAGAACATCGAGATTGTGCCAGGCATGTATCTGATTGCGCTGGTATCCGACAAACCCGGTACGCTGGAATTGCGTGAGCTTTCGCTAGCTATCCGCACACCTGACGGCCTGGTGCTTGTGGTCGGTTGCTCGCATCCTGGGGTGGAGCACATCGTGCAGGAGGCCAGTGCGATTGATCCTCACATCAATCTCCTGTTCGGCGGGCTGCATCAGATCCAGGCACCGGATCCTGAGGTTGAGCGTATCGCCAGGGTGCTGCACGACCAATACAAGCTGGATCGCATAGCGCCGGGACACTGTACCGGCGAGCCAGAGTTTGCCGCCTTGAAGAAGACATTTGGCGACCACTACTTGTACGCGGGCGTCGGATCAGTAGTTGATCTGCCTAAGTGAGCGCGGCTAGGTCCAGCTTTTTCGTCCGTGGCGCTAGACGCTTCGGATTTCGCCCGAGTGACGGGCAGTCCGAAAACTGTGTCTCTACACAGCTTGGAGTGTGTTCCGTGACTTGTCGTTTGGGTTTGGGGCACCCACTCCGGGGCACCCATAAGAAAATAACTGGCAGAGTCGAGCAGGAATGACGTGAGTTTGTACGGTTGAAGCACCACTCACATGAATTGAAAAGACATCACTTAGCTCAAAGTTCTTTGTTTCGGGACCAGGGGGTCGGAGGTCCAAATCCTCTCTCCCCGACCATTGTTTTCAGGTACTTATCGAGGTCCGGATCAACGACCTGATTTCACCCCAGGTGGCCTAGTGCGGAAACCCGCGTAAATATTGAGCGTTCTCGCCCAGTGGTTGGCGGCTCTATCTACAAGAACGCTTACAGCCAGAACTTCTCCGCCCGAGTTGTTGAACTCTGTCGAAATTTGTTGTGGCGACACTCTGTCTGACCAGGCCCCGAGGGACGGGTAAGCGGTGTACAGCCGCACCGGCTTTTGAGGCCATTCGGTTGCGGAGCCTATATGTTCGATGGAACCGGATCTGGGCTTACAATCTAGAACGTAATTCTTAAGAAAGCCTGCCCCCGCCTGGGCGTATTCCCTTGGCACACCGCGCTTGGCGAGACGATGCCGAAATTGAAGTTCGTATTGTTGGGATCAAGTCCGGCAACGTGATAGGGGTTATTGTCAATTTTGTCGCCTCCGCAGACTCTGAAGCGGTTCAGAACATTATCGAATTCCATCCTCAACTCAGCCTTCACTCGCTCCCCAAGGAAGAATTGCTTGCTGACTCCCAGCACTTCGGAGGTTTCAAAAGGATTGCGCAACCTGGAATAAAATGGCGCGGCGTTCCCCACTCTCCAGGCTCCCGGATATTGAAACTTCTTGATATTGAAAACGGGAAGGCCCCGGTAGTAATTGTCCCAGTTCACATCGAAGGAACCCGGCAGGATATTGGCGCGGCCGAAGGTGGTGAAACCCGTAGGCCGAGCGTCGTTTAGAGTAATCTTCAACGGCGTACCGCTCTCGTAGCTGTAGTGACCCGAGACCGACCATCCCCCCACCAGGTTCTTCACCAACATCCCGCCGTGGTTCAAAATCCTCTTCCCCGGCCCGAATGGTAGCTCGTAGACCTCGGAGAAACTCAGCACGTGAGTACGATCGTCGCGGGCAACCGACCACTCGCCCTTCGGATTGAACTGGTCTAAGCCTCTGACGTTGGAGCTTGAGACACTGCTATCTGTATTGGAATAGGTTTTCGACAGCGTGTACGCAGCCAGCAGCGTTAGGCCAATCCCCGTGCGCTTTTGGAAGCTGACCTGAAGTGCGTCATACTTGTCCGCTCCGGTCGAATCGAACGGGTTGCTGATGTAGCGGAACTGCGGGTAAGGAACCAATACCCGGACCAGCGGTCTGTCCCCCCAGTCAGCCAGGTAGTTTTCGTAGGGCGTGTAAAGCCCCTGGAATTGCCCGAAACCCAGGCTTTGGAGAAGCGCTTGGCCCTCTGGACTCAGCCAACTGTGGGCGATCACGCAGTCCAACTCCTGCAGTAAGCCGTCCGGGCACAGCGCCGGAATCTTCGGATCAAGCTGATTTCGCCGAATCAACGCTGCTGGCAGATGCAGATCATGACTATGCACATACGAAGCCGAGGTGAACATTTTCCACGGCAATTCCCGTTGCAATCCGAAGGTGAGCAACTCGTTGTAGCCCTGGTCGACGTGCCGATGGATCTCATTGGGGCTAAGAATGAAGGCACCCGGCATGAATGGGGCCTTGACCGGGGAGGGGAGCGGCGCTGTGTCCCATTGGCCCAGACCAGGGATCTGCCCAATACTGTCGACAGTAAAATCGCCGTCTAACTGGTTCCCAAAATTAACCGCCACCTGGCTCGTTCCGTACTCTGAGGCACCGGTATTCAAGAAACTGAACGACAGGCCCGCGAGGATAACGGTCTTGCTA
>Ga0137409_10001051_pt1 | contig 29805 bp, 22 predicted proteins | sample CZODoug1_16funga_FD_122059 | JGI IMG/M metagenome (GOLD analysis project Ga0137409, IMG submission 122059) | Vadose zone soil fungal communities from Angelo Coast Range Reserve, California, USA - CZODoug1_16fungal (Hybrid Assembly) | ecosystem: Environmental > Terrestrial > Soil > Vadose zone...
CGGGATTGCAGGATGCAAATCCCGGCCATGTGCCGCGAGGGTCTCGGGAGGACCCTTCGAGGTACGTCCGCAGCCGTTGCGCGCATCGCGCGGCCAAAGTGAGACGGGACGCGTCGTCGGCTGCGATTCGCGGTCTTACTTGCGGCGCTTGGGGGCGGTGCGCTTTTTCGGTTTCTTCTTGGGGCGCGGCGGGAGGGGTTGGGCGAACCACCATTGGTGGCCTTCGGGGTCCTCGAGCGCGCAACGCAAGGCGCCGTACGGCGTCGGCTGGGGGCTTTCGATGACCTTGGCGCCCGCCTTCACCGCGCGATCGAAGACCTTCTGCACGTCGGGGACGTCGATGTAGAGCAGCAGCGTGGCGCTGCCCGAGTTCTTGGGGTTCTGGTAGCCGGCGCCCGGGCCGCCGAGCATGAGCGCGTCCTTGCCGAGAGCGAGACCCGCGTGCCGCACGATGCCGTCGCCGTCCTTCATCGGTCTGCCGATGGTGCGCGTGCCGAATGCCCTCTTGAGCCAGCCGATGGCGGCGCCGGCGTCCTCGTACAAGAGATATGGTGTGATGGCCACCTGTCGCTCCTCGGAGCTCGAGTCGAGCCGCGTGGCATCATAGGCACCCGCGTGTTCCGCGGATAGTAAATCCTCGAAAGGAGCTTCGTGCGGCATCGTCACTGGGAACGACACCGGACCCAACGGGTCGGCTGGCTCCGGGCAGCGGTGCTCGGCGCGAACGACGGCATCGTCTCGACGGCCAGCCTCGTGCTCGGCGTCGCCGCAGCCGACGCGGACCATTCGGCGATCCTGATAGCGGGCATCGCCGGGCTCGTCGCGGGCGCGATGTCGATGGCCGCCGGCGAGTATGTGTCGGTGCATTCGCAGGCCGACGCCGAGCGCGCCGACCTCGAGCGTGAGCGGCGCGAGCTTGCCACCGACGCGGCCGGCGAGCGCAGTGAGCTCGTAGGCATCTACGTGGAACGCGGCCTCGACGAGGAGCTCGCGCACCGCGTCGCCGACCAGCTCACCGCGCACGACGCGCTCGGCGCCCACGCGCGCGACGAGCTCGGAATCTCGAGCGTCTCGCGCGCACGTCCGGTGCAGGCCGCGCTGGCGTCGGCGGCGAGCTTCGCCGTCGGCGCGGCGCTGCCGCTGCTCGTTGCGGCGGCCACGCCCGCCGCGGGGTTGCGCGTGCTCGTCGCCGTCGCGTCGCTCGTGTGCCTCGCCGCGCTCGGCGCCGTGGCCGCGCGGGCCGGCGGCGCGCGCGTGGTGCCGGCGGCGCTGCGCGTGACGTTCTGGAGCGCGCTCGCGATGGGGCTCACCGCGGGCATCGGCGCCCTCGTCGGCACCGTCGTCTAGAAAAATAGGGACATGTTTGATTTTTCGTGCGCTGCCGCCCGTTGGTCGACGGCGGCGGCGAAAATCAACGGATTAGGGTCAGACCCCAGTGCCAGAGCCGTTGCTCTGGCACCGGGGTCAGACCCTAGAACGAGCGCTTGAAGGCGAGGCCCCACTGGCGCGGCGGCGCCACGTTGCCCTGCTCGCGGCCGAGCACGGTCACCAAGCTCAGCATGCCGTTGAAGTAGACCTCGTCGGTCAAGTTCGTGCCGAACAGCGCGATCGACCAACCGCGGTCCGCCGACATCCATGTGACCCGCGCGTCGAGCAGCGTGAGGGCCGGCTGGAAGCCGTGGAGCGGGTCGGTGCCGAAGAACATCTTCGACGTGTAGGTCGCGTCGCCGCGCAGGGTGAGACTGCCGCCGTTGCCGAGCGCCCAGTCGTAGGTCGCGCCGAGCGCCGCGGTCCACTCGGGCGTGCGCGGGGCGGGACACTTGGTGCCGTCAGGCAACGTTCGGCACAAGCCCGAGCGGCCCGGGTCGACACGGTCATAGTCCAAGTAGCCCACCGACGCCTCGAGCTCGAGCGCGTCGACGGGGTTCGATAGCACCTCGAGCTCGACGCCTTTGTACTCCGACTTGCCCGTGTTCACAGTCCTGAACCAGATCGCGCCCGACGAATCGAACTCCTGCGTGCCCTGCTGCTGGTTCTTCACCTCGCTGGAGAAGATCGAGCTATTCAGCCGCAGCTTGCCGTCGTTGAGCGTGGTCTTCACGCCGCCCTCGAGCGTGTCGTTCTCTTCCACGTCGAACGCCGCGACCTGGAGCGGGTTCGCGGGCCGCGGACCGAATCCGCCGCCGCGGAAACCCGTGGACCACTGCACGTAGGTCATCAGGTCGTCGCGCAGCTGCCAACTCAAGCCGATCTTCGGCGAGGTCTCCTGCGCGTCCACGCTGACCTTCGTGTTCGGGATGATCACGACGCCCGTGCGGAAGTCTTGGCGATACACGTTCACGTCCTTCTGGTCGTCGGTGTAACGCACGCCGGCCTCGAGGCTCAGCACGTCGGTGAGGCTGTAGGTCGCATGGAAGAACACCGCCGAGCTCTCGATCGTCTGCGTGTCCTTATGGTTGTTGGTCGAGAGGATGAACGGATAGAGGAAATTCCAGCCCTGATTCGAGTCGTTCGCGTCGTAGTAGAAGAAGCCCGTGGCCCAGTCGAGCTTGCCGTTCGCGGCGATGCCGGTGACCTGGAATTCCTGCGTGGTCTGGTCGTGCTTGCTCGTGTCCCAGGTGGTGTCGACCGGCAACGGCGTGCCGTCGGAGTCGCGGCCGAACGTGTTCTCGAAGTCGCGATACGCGGTGATCGACTTGAAGTGCACCTTGTCGGTCGCGTCCCAGTCGACCGTCATCGACAGGCCCCAGTGCTCGAGCTTGTTCACGTTCTCCACGTCGCGGTTGAACAGCGGGTCGGGGCCGAAGCGGTGATAGCTCGTGTACGGGCTGTTCGTGATGAAGCGCGTGTCGTACGGCAGGCCGAAGACAGGGACCGTTACGTTGTCGCTGTACTGCTTGTTGAAGTTGAAGTTCGGGTCGAGGTAGGTGTACTTGTCGCTCGGTCCTTCCTGATCCAGCTCGGTGATGTCGGCGATGAAGTTGACCTCCGTCTTCTCGCCGCTGAGCCAGCGGAAAGCCGCGCGGCCCGACGCGACGTTCTCGTTGCCCAGGTGGTCCACGACGCAGCCGTCCTCGGTGCGCGAGTCCTGCGGGCCGAGCTGGCTGTGGAGGTTGATCGGCGCTGTCGGCGGCAGCGGCAGCGGGATGCCGAAGGTCGTGTGCGTGGCGCCCGGCAGGATGCCCGTGCCACCGCCGCCCAGGCTGCCGGGGCCGTTCACGCATTCGTAGTCCAAGATGTCGAAGTAGCCGTCGGCCTGCTTTGACGAGCCGGAGAAGCGCGCGAACAGCTTGTCCGGCACGATCGCGATGTCGTAGGCGCCGCGCACGTCGAGCCGGTTGAAGCTGCCGAGCGAAACCTCGGCGCTGCCCGTGTTGTCGCCCTCCGGCTTGCGCGATACGAGCCGCAGCGTGCCGCCGATCGCGTTCTTGCCGAACAGCGTGCCTTGCGGACCGCGCAGCACCTCTACGCGCTCGAGGTCGAGCAGGTCCATGATCGCGCCCTGCGGCCGGCCGAAATAGACGTCGTCGATGTAGATCGGCACGCCGGGCTCGAACGACAGCGAATTGTCGCCCAAGCCGACGCCGCGGATGAACGCCGCGGCCGTCGAGCCCCAGCCGGCACCGAGCGGTTGGATGATCGTGTTCGGCGAGAACGTGTCGAGCTGCGTGACGTCGGTGAGGTTCTTCGCTTCGAGGTTCGCGCCGGAGTACGCGCTGATCGCGAGCGGCGTGTCTTGCAGCTTCTCCTCGCGGAAGCGCGCAGTGACGACGATCTCCTCGGGGCCCTGGTCTTGCGCGAAGGCCGGCGGAGCACCGCACGCCAACGCTCCCAATCCCAGGCCAACGCCGGCGCGCCAATGGCGCCCGCGCCCGTTGCAACGGTTCTTCATGATTGTTTCCCCTTCTGTGAGTGAGCACTGTGTCCAGGCCACGGCCGCCGCCAAGGCATGGCCGTCGCGGTTGACGTTTCCCAGCAACGCCAAACCGCGCGTTACAGTGTACAGAACGATTGAGCAATCGGACAAATTGCCGAACGTGTCGTTGCCGCGCAACCATCCGGGCGGGTGCCTATTGGTGTGGGTAATAGGCGCCTTCGCCGGACGGGCGGAAGACGTGAATTACGTGCGGGTCGGCGCCGTTCCCTGCTGACGGAATCGCGTCGACGTCAAGCGGTCGACTTCGCGCGGCGCCTCGGGGTCGGCCGAACGAGTCGGCCGCTCAGCGCGTCGACGAACCGCGGCCCGTGATCGCGACTGAGCACGATGATCCGGCCCGGCGGGACTTCCTCCCAGCCCGCGTCGGCCGTCAGCCGCTCCGAGCTCACGGTCACCGACCGGCGAGACTCGCGCGCCGCCGGCTCGGCTACCGACGGATAGAGCGATCCGCTGAAGTAGTAGAGCGACTCGGGCGCAACCTCGGCGTCGTCGGTGAAGCGCGAGACCACGGCGTTCTCGCCGTCCGAAATCGCCACGTTCAAGTAGCTCGGGCTGCCGGTGCCGGCGCCGCGCACGAGCTCGAGCGTGCGCGCGATCGCCCCGGCGAGCGACTGCGCCATTCGCAGCGCGCGATCGGGCTCGCCACTGCCGAGCCATGAGTCGATGTAGAGCGCGAAGAAGTGTTCGGAGTCGGTGCTGCCGTAGACGTTGCCAAACGCCTCGTCGCACACGGAGGCGAGCAGCTTGCGGCGCACGAGCCTGAAATCGCCGATGTCGCCGTTATGCATGCAGAGAAACTCGCGCCAGCGGAACGGATGGCAGTTGGCCTCGTTGACCCCGCTCGATTGGGTCGCGGCACGCACGTGCGCCAGCACGCAATCGCTCGTGACGACGCGCGCGAGGTTTTGCAGATTGCGGTTGTTCCACGCCGGCGTGATCGAGCGGAACACTGCCGGCTCGGCCGCGAGCTCCCGCGCGTACCAGCCCACGCCGAAGCCGTCGCCGTTCAGGGGCTCCTCGCGCTCCCGGCTGCTCGTGCTCTGGCGGATCAACGAATGCGCGGGGTCGACGAGCAGCGACGACAGCCTCGTCCGCGGTCCGAGGTAGAGCACGAACCGGCACATGGTTTGCTACGGAGCGCCTGCGGCCTTGAGCGCGGACGGCGGCAAGAGCGACGAGCCGTCGAACGTCCGCAAGAGCTTCGCAAACTCCGGACCGGGTATGGCCGCGCTCACGTAGAAGCCCTGCACCGCGTCGCAGCCGAGCTGCTTCAAGAAAGCGAACTGCGCCTGGTCCTCGACGCCCTCCGCGAGCACGTTGAGCCCCAGGATGCGGGTCATCGAGATGATCGCCTCGATGATCGACGCGGTGGTGTGATCGGTGAGCATCTCGGCTACGAACGAGCGGTCGATCTTCAGCATGTCGATCGGAAAGCTCTTGAGATACGACAGCGACGAGTAGCCGGTGCCGAAGTCGTCGAGCGCGAGGCTCACGCCGAGGTCGCGGAGCTGGCCGAGCAGCTCGACTGCGCGCTCGCGCACCGACATGATCACGGTCTCCGTGATCTCGATCCTGAGCAGCGCGGCGGCGAGCCCGGTCTCGCGCAGCGTCTTGCGCACGAGCTCGCAGAGGTCCTGGCGCTTGAACTGCACGCCCGACACGTTGATCGCAACCGGAATCGTCGGCAGGCCCGCTTGCTGCCACTCGACGGCCTGGCGGCACGCCTGCTTGAGCACCCACTCGCCCACCGCCAAGATCAACCCGGAGTCCTCGGCGATCGGGATGAAGGTGCTCGGCGAGATGTAGCCGCGCTGCGGATGGTTCCAGCGCAGCAGCGCCTCGGCGCCCACGATTCGGCCCGAGCGGATGTCGATCTGCGGCTGGTAGTGCAGCTCGAGGCCGCCTGACTCGAGCGCGCGGCGCAGCCCGCTCTCGAGCGTGAGGCGCTCCACCGACGCCGCGTTCATCGCGGCGGAGTAGTACTGGAACGCCGCCTTGCCCTGCTGCTTCGCGTGGTACATCGCCGTGTCCGCGTTGCGGATCAGGATCTCGGCGGCGACGCCGTCGCCGGGGAACGTGGCGATGCCGATGCTCGCCGTGACGAACACCTCGTGCGTCTCGACGCGGATCGGCTGCTCCAGTTGCTTCAGGATCCGGCGCGCGACCGTGCCGGCCGCGAACCGGTCGCGCGTATCGGGCAGCAGGATGATGAACTCGTCGCCGCCGAGCCGCGACAGCACGGAGTCGCCGATCGGCTCGATCGTGATCGTCGACGCCGTGTCTACGTCGTGATCGAGATAGAGAGTCATTACGTCGTCGGAGCGGATCAGCGTGGACAGCATCGCCGCGAGCTGGCGCAGCACCTCGTCCGCGGCCTGGTGGCCGATCGTGTCGTTGATGAGCTTGAAGTTGTCCACGTCGATGAACAGCAGCGCGAACTCCGTGCCTTTACGCCGCGCGCGCGCGAGCACCTTCTCGAGATGCTCGTTCAAGAGGCGCCGGTTCGGGAGACCCGTGAGCCCGTCCTGATAGGCGAGCGCGCGGATCTTCTCGTTCGATTCGCCGAGCCGACGCAGCGCGTCCTCGCGCAGCGAGGCCTCCTTCTTCAGCGCCTCGTTCGCGGTCTTGAGCTCGCGCGTCTGCGACTCGATGACGGCCGCGAGCTCGTCCACGCGGAGCTCGGCGAGCCGCGCGAGCTCCCAGCGCCGCTGCAGGGCGTGAGCGAGCTGGCGCACCTCCACCGTGTCGAACGGCTTCTTCAGGATCAGCACGCGGTCGGTGCGGCCGAACGCGGAGGTCATCTCCTCCCAGCTGTGGTCGGAATAAGCCGAGCAAATCACGATGCTCGCCTCGGGGTCCTGCTCGAGAATCCGCGCCGTGGTCTGGATGCCGTCGAGGCCCGGCGGCATCCGCACGTCGACGAACAGCAGCGCATAGGGGCGGTTGGCCGCGCGCGCTTCCTTCACCTTCGCGAGCGCTTCCTCGCCTTGGAACGCCGCGTCGAGCTCGAAAGCGGCTTCCTCCTCCTCGACGGCCGTGCCGAAGAGCTCTGCGTCGAGCGCGTCGAGCTCGCCCCGCTCCTGCTGTCCTCCGCCCAAGATCTTGCGGAAGTCGTCGTGGATCGAGCGGTTGTCGTCGACCACGAGGATCCGCCGGTTGGGCTGAATCAGCAGGCGAACGGTGCCCGAGTTGCTCATGACGCGGCTTCCCCGTAACCGACGCGCTGCGGGAGCTCAACGGCGTACTCCACGGGCATCCGCAGCACGAAGCTCGCGCCCTTGCCCGGGCCATCGCTGTACGCGGTGAGGCTACCGTCCATCTGCTGCGCGGCGTTCGCGCAGTTGTGCAGGCCGAAGCCGTGGCCCGTTTTCTTGGTGGTGAAGCCGTGATTGAAGACCTTCGCCAGGTTCTCGGACGAGATGCCGACGCCGGTGTCGCGCACTTCGATGCGCACGCCGCCTTCGACTTTGCCGATCGCGACCTTGATCTCGCGATCCGGGTCTTTGCTCTCCTCGAGCGCGTGCTTGGCGTTCGAGACCAGGTTCACGAGGATCTGCATGATCTGATGCCGGTCCACCACCACGGCCGGCAGCGACTCGTAGTCGCGCACGATCTTGATCCCGCTGTTGCGCAACGCACCCTCGCTGATCTGCAACGCAGTCTCGGCGATCTCCTCGAGCGTGCAGACCTCGTTCATGCCGTTGACCTTCGCGTACGACTGTTGCGCCGCGATGATCTTCTTCATGTGCTCGAGGTGGTCGGAGAGCTGGTCGATCTGCGTCAAGATCGACTGCTTCTCCTGGGTGAGGACCGACCCGAGCTTGCGCAGGTAGGGCGGCAGCTTCTTGCCGGTGGGATCGGCGCGCAGGTACTCGGCGAGCCGGCTCGCGTTCTGGTCGAGCAGATCGCACGCCCGCGACACGCCCTCCACGGGCAAAGCTTTCACCGCATCGCGCGTCACGCTCGCACCCACGTTGACGCTGTTCATCACGTTGCCGACGTTATGCAGCACGCCCGACGCGACCTCGGCCATGCCCGCGCGGCGCGACAGGTCGACGAGCCGCCCCTGCGCGCTCTCGAGCTCCTGGGTGCGCGCCTTGACGAGCTCCTCCAAGTGATCCTTGTAGCGGCTGAGCTCGGCTTCCGCGCGTTTGCGTTCGGCGACCTCTTTCGTCAGCGTGACGTTGGCGGCCTCGATCGCGCGGGTTTGCTGCTCCTGCTTGGCGTAGAGCGTAGCGTTCTCGATGGAGACCGCGATCTGCGACATCAGAATGTTGAGCGCCTCGAGCCGGTCGGGCGTGAACGCACCCGCCACCTGGTTGTTCTCGAGGTAGATCACGGCGGAGAGCTTGCCCTTGTGCGCCACCGGCGCGCAGAGCACGGACTTGGGCTGACGGTTGCGCACGTAGCCGTCGTTGCGGAACTTGCCGCGCAGCGCCGGATCGGCGAGCACGACGTGCTCCGAGGTGCGGATCACGTAGTTCGCGATGCCCTTCGACAGCGCCACGGACTGGCTCAGAGGCTCCGCCATCATCACGCGCGCCTTGTTCGCCGCGCTCTTCACACCTTGCACCAAGAACTCGCCGTCGGACTCGAGCACGAGCACCGCGGACTCCGCGCCCGCGTTCTCCATGATGATGTCCATGAGCGTGGCGAGCAGGCGCTCGAGAACCAGCTCGCCGGAGATCGCCTGGCTCGCCTTGAGCACGGTCGCGAGGTCGAGCGCGTCGCTGCGCTCGTCCGAGCCGCCCAGCGTCGTGGAGCCCACCGTCACCGAGGTGGCGACGTTGCGCGGCGCGCTGAGCCCAAAGGCCACGCGGAGGTCGGCCACCTTGCCCACGGCGCCCCAGATCTCGTAAGCGTGCAGCGCCTTGTCGACATACACCTTGCCGATGTCGGGCTTCGAGTCGGCGAACCAGAAGCGCGCGGCCAGCTCCGCGGCCAACGCCTCGATGTTCACGTAGCTCGCGGCGCGCGCCGCGTTGATCGCGCGCTCGTACAGATCCGCGGCCTCGATCCGCTTGCCGGCGACGCGCGCGACCTCGGCCTCGACCAAGAGATGCAGATGGCCGTAGTTTTCCGAGCCGCCTGCGGCCCAAGTGCGCAGAGATTCGCGGCATCCCGCGAGCTCCGCGTCGAACGCGGCGCGCCGTTCCGGGCCGGCGTCGGGGTAGAGCGCCGTGATCGCCAGCGCGAAGAACGTGGCCTGCTCGCCGCGCGTGATGAAGCCAGCGCTGTACGGGATCAGGGCCTCCGCCGTGCGCGCGAACTCGTACGCGGCCGCGAACTCACCGCAGTAGTAGCGGAGCATCGCGAGCCGCAGGAACCAGTCGTACTCGAACGAGCGGTTGCCGCGCGCCTGGATGATCGCGGTGCACGCGGTCTCGTCGTGCTCGTCGCTGCCGAGGGTGTTGCCGTGGCGCCGGTCGCCCTGGAGCCACTCGATGAACCGCGCGCGCGGCGTGACGAACTCCGTGTTGGTCGCGTCGCCGATCCGCTGCAGCAGCTCCATGGTCGCGTTCGCGTCGTCGCGGAGCTCGTCGAGCGGCATGCCGCGGAACTGCAGGTGCGAGAAGCGGCGGGCGGCGCTGTAGCCCGCGTGCAGATGGTCGCCGCTCTGGAGGCCGTACTGAATGCTCTGCCGGTAGAGATCGATGCTCTCGTCCACCGGCCTGCACCAATGCGACGCGAACATCGCCCACAAGAAGTACACGCCCGACAGCATCGACGGGTCGTTGAGCTTGTGCGCGAGGTCCACGCCGAGCTTCGCGAACCGGTACCCCTCCTCGTAGCGCCGCAGCGCGCTAACGACCAGCGCCGCGAACGACCCGTAGGCGCGCGCGGACAGGGGTGAATTGCCGTGATCGAGCGACACCCGCACCATCGTGCAGGTCAGGAGCGCGTACGAGTCCTGGTCGTATTGATACGCCGCGGGCAGGCAGTGCATGAGCAGCCCGAGCAGCGCGACGTTCGCGGGGTCCGACATCACCGGCAGGTCGAGCAGGTTCTCGATGCCGATCTCCGCGGTGCGTTCGAGGATCGTCTGGATCTCGCGCTGCAGGAGCGCGCGAACCTGCTCCTTCTCCTCGGGCAGGTCCACGGAGAACATGCGCGCCGCGTCGCGGCCACACGCGAGCGCGGCCGGGATCCGGCCCATGATCAGGAGCACGCTCGTCTTGATCGTGTAGAGCTTGGCCTTGTCGATCATCGACGTCGCGCGCGCCAGCGCCGCGTCGAGCACGGTGAACGCGCCGTTGTAGTCGGCTACTAGACCCAAGCTCTCCGCCAGTCGTTGATGCACGTCGGCGACGAGCTCGTAGCGGTCGGCCCATGCCTGGTCGCCGAGCAGGTCCACCGCGTAGCGGAAGCAGCGCACCGCGAGCTCGTAGGCCGTGGCGTCGCGAGCTTTCATGCCCGCGCGCACGTTGAGCTCGGCGAGCCGCAGCCGCTCGCCGCGGTCGACGATCAGGGCGACGCCGTGGTTCAAGTGATTGACGATGTCGAACAGGCGGCTCTCGACCTGGCTGGCACTAGCGCCCGCCAGCAGCACGCGGCCGATCCCCAAATGCAGCGCGGGCTTGTCGGCCTCGGACAAAGTGGCGTAGGCGGCCTGCTGCACGCGGTCGTGCAAGAACGCGAAGCGGCCGTAGACGAGCGGCGCCTCGAGCGCCTCGGGGTCCAAGCTCTCGAGGCCCGACAGCGGCACGATGAGGCCGCCCTCGATCGCGGGCTGCAGCTGCTCCGCCGTCTCGCCCGCGGCGTGCCGGTCCACGCCCGCGAGCACCCTGAGCTCGAAGCGGTTGCCGATCGCGGCCGCGACGCGCAACACCTCGCGCGTGGCGCGCGGCAGCTTCTCGAGCTTGGCCGCGAGAAACTCCGCGACGTTCTCGGTGATCGACGCCGCCCGCACGGCGGCCGCGTCGTAGCGAAACGCGCCCTCCTTGGGATCGAAGTAGATCAGCTTCGAGTCGTGCAGAGCCTCGAGGAACTGACGCATGAAGAAGGGGTTGCCGGCGGTCTTCTCGAGGATGATCTCCGCGAGCGGCGACGCCGTCGCGATGTCTTGGCGCAGCGCGTCGGCCACGAACTCGGCGACCTCGGGGCTGCCGAGCGCGCGCAACGAGATCGAGTGGATCTGCACGCCCTGCTTCGCCTGCTCTTTCGCCGCGAGCATCAACGGATGCTGAGGTGTCACCTCGTTGTCGCGGTAGGTCGTGACCAGCAGCAGCGACTCGGTGGCGCGCGCCGACACGATCAACGTCAGGAGATTCAGGCTCGCGCCGTCGGCCCACTGCATGTCGTCCAAGAACAGCACGAGCGGGTGCGCGCGCTTGCAGAACACCTGCACGAAGTTCTGGAACACGAGGTTGAAACGGTTCTGCGCCTCGAACGCCTCGAGCTCCGGTACGCGCGGCTGCGGCCCGATGATGAGCTCGAGCGCCGGCACCACGTCGACGATGAGCTGGCCGTTCGGCTGCACGGCGCGCAGGATCTCGTCGCGCCAGCGCGCGATCGCCTCCTCACTCTCCGTGAGCAGCTGCTGAACGAGGTCTTGGAGCGCGGTTACGAGCGCGCTGAACGGTACGTTCTGCTGCAACTGATCGAACTTGCCGGCAACGAAGTAACCGCGGCGGCGCGTGATCGATTGGTAGATCTCCTGCACCAGCGAGGTCTTGCCGATGCCCGCCGCGCCCGACACCATCACCGCTTCGACGCCGCCCCGCGCGACGCGCTCGAAGCTCTGCATGAGCACTTGCGTCTCGGCCGAGCGGCCATAGAGCCGCTTCGGCGGCTCGAAACGGTCCACGGCGTCTTGCGCGCCGAGCTCGAACGGCTCGAGCGCGCTGCCGGCGGAGATCGAGTCGAGACAGCGCTGCAGATCCGCGGCGAGACCCGTCGCGCTCTGATAGCGGTTCTCGGGCTCCTTCTGCAAAAGCTTCATCACGATGCTCGACACGGGCTCGGGCACCGCCGCGCGTTCGGCCGGCGGCACCGGCTTGCCGGCGATGTGGAAGTGCACCATCTCGAGCGGATCGGAGCTTTCGTGCGGCAGCACTCCCGTGAACATCTCGTAGAGAGTCACGCCGAGGGAGTACAGGTCCGCGCGATAGTCGAGGCTGCGATTCATGCGGCCGGTTTGTTCGGGCGCGATGTAGGCCAACGTGCCTTCGAGCGCCGCCGGCGCCGTGAACTTCTTGTCTTCGGAGCGCAGCCGCGTCGCGATGCCGAAGTCGATGAGCTTGCAGCGCTTGGACTCCGGGTCGTAGATGAAGTTGTGGCTGCTGATGTCCTTGTGAATGATGTTGGCCGCGTGCACGTCGGCGACGATCGACGCGAGCCGCACCGCGATGCGCAGCCGATCCTCGAGCGTCGCGCCGATCTGCGATTGGATCCAGCGGCGCAGGGAGGTGCCCGGCAGGTCTTCGAGGATCAACGCGATGTGACCCTCGTGACGTACGAGATCGTGGACCTTGACCACGCCCTCGCAGTCGATCGAGCCGAGCAGCTCGAACTCGTTGCGGTAGCGCGTGAACTGCCGCGCGGTGACCGCGTTGCCGCGCGAGCGTTTGACGACCACGCACGCGCCGTCTGCGGCGCGCCGCGCGCGGTACACCACGGACGCGCTGCTGTCATGAATCGGCTCGCCGCGTTGGTAACCCGGCAGCTCTTCCGCTTCTTGCCCCATCCTTCTCTCTAGCCCCCAACTACACGGATCTGTTCGGTCGCGCCCCGACGCGGACCGGCGGCACGGAGCCGCTAGGTGCAATATCTGTCATAAGATCGACGCGTTTCCGGGATACATTAGTGTCCAGTCACCCATCAAAGCGGACCTGGCTCACAGTTCGCGGACCGTAGACGTAGAATCCGCACCGCATGAGCCGGATCCGCAGAGCGTTCGGCATCGCGCGCTCGATCGCGATGTACTACGGCATTCCGCTGCGGGCGCGGCGTCTGCGCCGGTTCTATTCGCAGTTCGTGACGCCGGGGTCGCTGTGCTTCGACGTCGGAGCGCACGCCGGCAACCGCGTGCGCTGTTGGCGCCAGCTCGGCGCGCGCGTCGTCGCCGTTGAGCCGCAGCCCGACTTCGCGCGCCTCTTGCGTCTCCTCTACGGCCGCGACAGCGGCGTGGAGCTCGTGACGGCGGCGCTCGGCCGCAACTCCGGCAGCGCCACTCTGCTCGTGAGCGAGCTCACGCCCACCGTGAGCACGCTATCGAGCGATTGGGCGGCGAGCGTGCGAGCGGTGCCGAGCTTCGCCGGCGTGCGCTGGGCGCCGGGCCCGAGCGTCGCGCTGCTCACGCTCGACATGCTGATCGAGCGCTACGGCGTTCCGCGGTTCGTGAAGATCGACGTCGAAGGCTACGAGGCGGAGGTGCTCGCGGGCCTCGCGACGGCGCTGCCGACGCTCTCGTTCGAACACTCGCCTGCGGCGCCGAAGGTCGCGCTCGAGTGCGTCGACCGGCTCGAGGCACTCGGGCGATATCGATTCAACTGGTCGCGAGGCGAGAGTCACGAGCTCGCCGCGCGCGAGTGGCTCGACGGCGACGCGCTGCGCGCGATGTTGGCGTCGTTGCCGCCGGACGCGCCGTCGGGCGACGTCTACGCGGTGCTGCGCGCCGCCAACGCCTAGTCCCGCTCAGCGCGCGCTGTCGCGACCCTTGCCGTAGGGCAGCACTGGGGAGCTCGAGTTGAACGCGCGCAGCAACCGCGCTGTAAATCCCGGCATGTCGGCGATCGCCGGCGCCGTGGCCTCGAGCCCGACACCGTCGACGAAACCATCGGCGACGAGCGCATCGGCGATGTGCTGCCGGCTCGTGACGACGTGCACTGGCACGTCCCAACGCGCGCCGACGCCGGTCACGCTCGCGGCGGGCTGGTGATCGCCGATGAGCACGAGCACGACGTCCGCGTCGGGCCGTTCGCGCAGATAGCCCGCGAGATACTCGAACGTGTAGGCGAGGGTCTCCGCGTACGCGGGCGCGAGATTCGTCCAATCGGGCGACTGCCCGAGGCTCGTTCGGGTAGCCGCGGCGTCGAAGGGAGCGTCGCCGAGCAGCCGGCGCCAATCGCCTTGATACGGCGGCGTGGGCCGAAACGGCACGTGCGTGTTGATCGTGGGGAAGAACACGAAGCGCGGCGCGCGATTCTTGCCGGCGAATTCCTGGGCGTCGAGCTTCGCGAGCGCGAATTGGTCGGGAATGCGCCACCAGCCGAACTCGGGGCCGCGATAGTCGATGTCCTTCTCGCCGTAGAGCGCGGCGAACCCGTAATACGACCCTTCCGGCCACGGGTTGCGCATTCCCGGCATCCACGCGACCGAGCGCCAGCCGGCGGCGGCGAACAACGACGGCAGCGTGTCGCGCTTCTGCGTGAGCAGCAGATCGTACTTGCCGGCGTCATCGACCTCGGCCTCGCTCATCAGCGACGAGTGCGCGAGCCACGAGCCACCGCCGAACGTCGGCGACGTAACGAACGCGGAGACCACACGCCGGCCCGTCGCCGTCGCCGCGGCCACGAGCGCGGCGCGCTGCGGCGCCACCACGGCGGCGATCTCGGGCCGCTCGTAGGACGTCGCGCCGTACGACTCGAGGAACATCAGCAACACATCGGCGCCCGCGACACCTCCCAGGTCCGACGGCTCGAGCGGCGCCACCGGCAGCTCGTGCTTCGCGTCGGCAGAATAGGCCTCGTAGAGGAACCGCACTTGCTCCAAATAGACGCTCGTGACCGGCACCGTGAACGTGCGCCAAACGCGCAGGTCGAGCGCGCGGCCGACGCCGTACACCGCGACGAGCGCCACCGCGAGCGCGCCGAGCGCACGGCGCATCGGCGCGACCTCGAGCGCTCGCGCGACGCGCGTCAGCGACCAATGGAACGCGGCGGCGAGCAGCGCGAGCAGCGCGACAGCGGCCGCGACGAACGCCGCCACCAGCCACACCGGCGCCACCACGGCCAGCATCGCCGCGATCTTCGGCAGGTGCTCCGCGTCCCAATAGAGGTTGACGGGGCGGCCGTAGAGCGCCGGCGCCGTCACCGCCGCATAGCGTCCGAGCGTCAGCGCGACGAACAGCGCCGCGAGCGCAACGAGCACCCAGCGCCGCGCCGGCCGCACGAACGCGGTGTAGGCGACGAGCGCCCCGACCAACACGGCGAGCTCGATCGACAAGTCGTGGCGCACTTCGATCCACGGCGTGGGCCAATGATTGTGGAAGGTCACCGCGGCGTTGAGCACGAACAGCGCGAGCCCGAGCAGCAGCCATTCGCCGAGGCTCGCTCGCGCGCGCCGTTCTTGTTTCAGAGGCGTCGTCATAGGCATCTCAGGCGCGCGGCTGGCGCGCCAGCCACGCGACGTCGAGCGTGAACGACCACACGAGCAGCGCGAGCCCGACGAGCGCGACGCCGTCGCTCGCGGGTCGCGGAACCACCGGCGAGACGCACGCGATCAGCGTACCGATCTGCACGATGCACACGGTCTGGCGCCGCCGGCTCGGCGGCAGCGCGCGGGAGAGCCACGGCGACACGTAGCTCGCCGCCACGAACAGATAGCGCGCGAGGCCGGCGAGCAGGATCCACGCACCCGCCTTGCCGTACTGCCACGCGAGGGCGGCGAGCACGAGGATGAGGAGTGCGTCGGTCTCCATGTCGAAGCGCGCGCCGAACGCGCTCGCTTCGCCGCGCGCGCGCGCGAGCCGGCCGTCGAAACCATCGAGGATCACCGCGGGCAACGCGAGCGCGACGAGCAGCCAACCGGCGGCCGCCGCCGGAACGGCCTTGGCGGTTGCGGGGGCCGTGAGCACGGCGACGAGCAACAGCGTGAGCGCGCCGCGCGCGAGCGTGACGACATTCGCCGCCCCGAACGACGGCGCGTCCAGGTGACGCGCCGCGAGCGCAAGCACGACGGCGCCGCCGACGCAGAGGAGCGCGAGCGCGCGCCGCACGAATCCGGCGTCGGTCGCGACCAGCGCGTCGATCGACACGGCCACGGCGAAGGTCGCGCCGGCGACGGCGGCTACGGCCACCGCACTCGTCACGACCCGCTGGCGCTGCAACGGATCCGGGCGGGACGCGGGAAGGGCACTGCTCGGCATGGCGCGAGACGCTTGCATGTTTACGGGTGTGTTGCAAGTATGCGGCAGGCCTATGATTCGCCCCGCCCCGCCGCATGAATCCGCGTAGCCGTTCGAGCCGCAGTGACCGCCCCCGACGCCGCGTTCTGGATCGTTGAGCCCGGCCGCGGCGAGATTCGCGCCGAGCGCGTGCCCGCGCCGAGCGCGGACGAGGTCGTGGTGCGCACGCTCTTCAGCGGCGTCAGCCGCGGCACCGAAGCGCTCGTGTTCGCGGGAGCCGTGCCGGAAAAGGAACGTGAGCGGATGCGCGCGCCGTTCCAGGCCGGCGACTTTCCGGCGCCCGTGAAGTACGGCTACAGCAGCGTCGGCATCGTGGACGAGGGTCCCGCCGCGCTGCGCGGCCGCACGGTGTTTTGCCTCTATCCGCACCAGACGCGCTACGTCGTGCCCGCCGCGGCCGTGCACGCGCTGCCGGACGGCGTGCCGCCCGCACGCGCGGTGCTCGCCGCGAACCTCGAGACGGCGGTCAACGGCATCTGGGACGCGGCGCCTCGGCTCGGCGACCGCGTCGCGATCGTCGGCGCGGGCACCGTCGGCTGCCTCGTCGCGTGGCTCGCCGCCCGCGGCGGCTGCGACGTCGAGCTCGTCGACGTCGACGCGCGCAAGGCCGCGGCGGCGCAACGTCTCGGCGTCGCGTTCAAGACGCCGGCGGCCGCGACGCGCGACGCGGACCTGGTCGTGCACGCGAGCGGCGCGCCCGCCGGCCTCGCCACCGCGCTCGAGCTCGCGGCGTTCGAGGCCACCGTGCTAGAGCTCAGTTGGTACGGCACGCGCCGCGCCGAGGTCGCGCTCGGCGAAGCGTTCCACAGCCGGCGCTTGACGCTCAAGTCCTCGCAAGTCGGCGCGATCGCGCCGGCGCAGAGGTCGCGCTGGAGCACGCGGCGCCGCATGGAGCTCGTGCTGCGCTTGCTCGCCGACGAGCGGCTCGATGCGCTGATCAGCGGCGAGAGCCGCTTCGAAGAGCTGCCCGAATTGCTCGCACGCCTGGCAACGTCCCCCGGGTACACTCTGTGTCATCGGATCAGGTATCCCTGACGAGGGGGAGGGAACAGCGGATGTTCAACGTACGAGTTCGGGGACACTTCATGGTCGCGCACAGCTTCCGGGGGGAGGCCTTCGGTCCCGCTCAGAACCTGCACGGGGCGACGTACGTCGTCGACGTCGACTTCCGGCGCCGCGAGCTCGACGAGGACGGCGTCGTGGTCGACATCGGCCGCGCGAGCCAGATCCTGCATGTGGTGCTCTCGGAGCTCAACTACCGCAACCTCGACGAGGAGCCGAGCTTCACCGGCAAGAACACGACCACCGAATTCCTCGCGTACGTGATCTTCGACCGGCTCGCACAGGAGATCGAGGCGGGCTCGCTCGGGCCGAACGCCAGCGGGCTGGTATCGATGAAAGTGACGTTGAATGAATCGCACATCGCGTCGGCGTCCTACGAAGCCGCGCTCCGCAAATAGACCGAAGAAGCGCGCGGCCCGTGCGCCCGAGGCCGCCGCGGCCGTCCGCCGCAAGACTGCTCCTGCGTCTGCGGCACTCGCACGATCCATGGCCGTCGGCCGCAAGACTGCTCCTGCGCGCGCGGCACGACGGCCATCCATGGCCGTCGATCTCGTCGTGCCGGGAGACCCGAGCACGCCGACCGGCGGCTACATCTACGACCGCCAGATCCTCGCGGGCCTCGCCGAGCTCGGTTGGCGCACCGCGGTGCACTCGCTCGACGGCAGCTTCCCGCGGCCGACACCGCGTGCGCTGCGGGCGGCACGCGCGCGATTCGCCGCGATCCCCGACGGCCGCACGGTGCTCATCGACGGCCTCGCGCTCGCGGGGCTCGACCGCGTGCTCGAGAGCGAAGCGCGGCGGCTCCGTCTCGTCGCGCTGATCCACCATCCGCTCGCGCTCGAGACCGGGATCGACGCCGCGACGGCGCGGCTGCTCGAGACGGCGGAGCGCAGCGCGCTTGCGCAGGTCGAGCGCGTGATCGTCACGAGCCACTGGACGGCGCGTACGCTCGGCTCGTACGGCGTCACGCCGGAACGGCTGCGTGTGGTCGAGCCCGGCGTCGACCGCCGCCGCCCTGCCGCGTCGCGCGGGACCGAGGCGGCGTCGCGGAGCCCGGCACCACGGGTGCCAAGCACCGGTCGCGCGCCGCGCGAGAGCGAGGTGAGCATGCTGTGCGTCGCCACGCTGACGCAGCGCAAGGGTCACGCCGTACTGTTCGAGGCGCTCGGGGAGTTGCGCGACCGGCGCTGGCACCTCGCGTGCGCCGGCAGCACGACGCGCGACGCCGCGACGACCGCTGCGCTCGAGCACCAGATCGACCGGCTGAGCCTCGGAAAGCGCATCAGCCTGCTCGGCGACCTCGACCACGAGACGCTCGAGCGCTACTACGCGCGCGCGGATCTGTTCGTGCTGGCGTCGTACCTCGAGGGCTTCGGCATGGCGCTCGCGGAAGCGATCGCGCGCGGCGTGCCCGTCGTGAGCACGCGCGCCGGCGCGATCCCGGAGACCGTGCCGGCGGCCGCGGGCGTGCTCGTGCCGCCGGGCGACAGCCGTGCGCTCGCGAAGGCGCTCGCCCGCTTGCTCGACGAGCCCGCGGAGCTCGCGGCGCTCACGGCGCGGGCACGGGCCGCCGCCGCGTCGATGCCCACATGGCAAGGCGCGGCGAAGAAGTTCGCCGCGGCGCTCGACGGCGTCGGGACGCGGGCGGCGTGACCGGCTTCTCCGCCGACTGGTTGCGGCTGCGCGAGCCGGCCGACGCGGCCGCGCGCGACGCCGCGCTCGTTGCCGGGTTCGCGGCGCCGGGATCGTCCGATCTCCGAATCATCGACTTGGGCGCGGGCGCGGGCTCGAACCTGCGCTACACCGCGCCGCTCCTGCGCGGCTCGCAGCACTGGACGCTCGTCGACGACGACGCGACGTTGCTCACCGCGGCACAAACCGCGATTAGCGCTTGGGCGGCCGCACGCGGCGCGGCCGTGTCGTCGGCAGGCCCCCGGCTGCGCGTCCGCGACGACGAATTCGACTGCCGCGTGGCGTGCGTGCGGCTCGATCTCGTGAGCAACCTCTCGGCCGTCGAGCTGCCGCGCGGCGCGCTCGTGACGTCGTCGGCGCTGCTCGACCTCGTGTCGCAGTCGTGGCTCGACGCGCTCGCACGGCGCTGTGTGTCGGCAGGCGCCCCGGTGCTGTTCGCGCTGATCTACGACGGCCGCACGACCTGCGAGCCCGCGGAGCCGGAGGACGCCGAGGTGCTGGAGCTGTTCAACCGCCATCAGCGTGGGGACAAGGGATTCGGCCCGGCGCTGGGGCCCAACGCCGCGAGCGCCGTCGAGCAGGCCTTCGCGCACTTCGACTACCGGGTGGAGACGCGCGCAAGCGACTGGCGGCTCGAGCCGCGCGACGCGGATCTCCAGCGGGCGCTCGTCGACGGCTGGCTCCACGCGGCGCTCGAGATCGCGCCGCACCGCGCAATCGTGCTCCTCGACTGGCACCGGCGCCGGCTCGAGCACGTCGCGCTCGGCCGGTCGCGGATCGTGGTGGGCCACGCGGACGTCGCGGGAAGACCGTAGCGCGTCGTGGGCGAAGCGGCACCGTCAGGGACAGGTTACTTTTCCGTAGGGCGCATCGAAGGTCTATCGCGCAGCGTGGAAAAGTAACCCGTCCCTAGAGCACGCGCGCGACCTCGCCGGTCGCCCGGGTGTCGCCCGCAGGCGGCGAGCGCAGGTCGCAGTCGAACAGCACGTCGCCGCCCATCGCGAACACGCGATGGCGCGGCCGCAAGCAGTCGGCGATCTTGTCGCGCGCGGGTAGCGACAGGCCGGGGCGCCCGCTGCCGGTGACGAGCGGCGCGATCGCGATGTGCAGGCGGTCCAGAAGCCCGGCTTCGAGAAAGCGCGACACGGTCGCCCCGCCGCCCTCGACGAACACCGCGTTGAGCCCGCGCGCGTGCAAGCGCTCGAGCAGCGCGTCGAGCCGCAAACGGCCGCCCTCGGTAGGCACGCCGACTACCTCCGCGACCCCGTGCCGCGCTCCGCCCGCTCGCACATGCTCCGCCGCGCAGACGAGGAGCGTGGGCGCGTCGCCCGACGCGAACACGCGCTGCTCGGCGCCGAGCCGCCGGCGCGGGTCGAGAATCACGCGCACCGGATTCGCGCCCTCGACGTGCCGCACGGTGAGGCGCGGATCGTCGCGCTCGACGGTGCCGGCGCCGACGACCACGGCGTCGCTGAGCGCGCGCAGCCGGTGCAGGTGCGCCACGTTGTCGGGCCCCGTGACGTAATACGAGTCGCCGCTGCCGGTCGCGATGCAGCCGTCGAGGCTCTGGCCCAGATGCGCAATCGTCAACGGCCGGTCGGCGGCCGCGCCGCAGAGCGGCAGATACAAATCAAGGAGCGCGAGGGCGTCTTGCGGCGCACCGGCGCCGGCCGCCCAGCCCGAGCCCGGGTGCCATAGGAGCCACGGCCGGTCAACGTCGCGCCCGAGAGGCACCAGGCCGCCCGCCGAGTCGACGCCGAACGCGCGGGAACCTCTTGCCGCCGATCCGTCTCTAGACCATGCCGCCGCAGCCCGCAGCACCCTCCAGACGAGGCGTTGGGGGGCCTGCGCGTCGCCCGTCGCGGCCTTGGAGGAGTGCGGGAACGGCATCAACGGAAACGCTCTTGCTCGGAACGATCGCCTTAACTGGTATCCTAACATTGGTGAAACGAACGCTACCCAGCCCAATGGCCGCGAAACAACACGAAAAAATCAACGGCGACCCGGCCGCGCTCACGTTCGACCGGGCAGTCGGCGAGCTGCGCCGCGGGCGGGCGGTACAGGTCACGGACGGGTCGCGCGGAATGATCGTTGCGGCCGTCGAGGCCATCCAGGCTGCGTTATTCACACGACTCGTGGCCGCCGGCGCGGGCCGCGCCGTGCTGCTCGTGACCGCGGAGCGCGCGCATGCGGCCGGCCTGTCGCACCAGCTCGGCGGTCCGGTGGCGATCACGTTCCGCGCGGGCGTCGGCCTCGAGCAGCTGCGCTCGGCCGCGGGCGTGGGCGATTCGCTGCCGATCGATCACAGCCTGTTCGACGTCGACGGGGCACCCGACTGCGTCCCGCTCGCGACCGCAGGTTTTCAGCTCGCGAAAGCCGGCAGGCTCGTGCCGGCGCTCGTCGGCTTCGAGACGGCGGACGCGCCCGGCACCGACTTGATCGCGATCGACACGCGCGACGTGGAGCACCACGAACGCGTCGGCCACCACAGCCTGCAGCTCGTGAGCCGCGCGCGCGTGCCACTCGCCGACGCGGTCGATTGCGAGATCGCGCTGTTCCGCGACGAGCACAGCCTCGCCGAGCACGTGGCCGTGCTGATCGGCAAGCCGGACGCGAAAAACGCCGTGCCCGTGCGGCTGCACTCCGCGTGTCTCACCGGCGACCTGCTCGCGAGCCTGCGTTGCGACTGCGGCGAGCAGCTCCGCACCGCTGTCGCGCGCATCGCGAAGCTCGGCGGCGGCGTGCTTCTCTATCTCGATCAGGAAGGCCGCGGCATCGGCTTGCCGAACAAGCTGCGCGCCTACGTGCTGCAGGACGAAGGGCTCGACACCGTCGACGCGGACCGCCACTTGGGCTTCCTCGCCGACGAGCGCACCTACGACGTGGCCGCGGCGCTGCTGCACGAGCTCGGCATCACGCGGATCAAGTTACTGACCAACAATCCGCAGAAGATCAGCTCGCTGCGCGACCACGGCATCGAGGTCGCGGGCCGCTTACCGCTCGTCACCAACAGCAACACGCACAACGAGCGTTACCTGCGCGCCAAGACGGAGCGCGCGGGCCACCTGGCCGAAGAGTGGGGCCGCTCGCTCGCGGGCGACTCTTAAGCCCTCCGCGCGAGACGGCAGCGTGCTTTGCTGCGAACGGCCGCGTCAGGCCGCTTGCGCCATGGCGGCCACACGCTCCCAAGTCGTCGCAGTGAAGCTCGGGCGAGCGGTCACGCGCCGCTGCCACGTGACGAGATTCGCATTCGCCGCCGTGAGCGGCGCCCATTCCGGCAGCTGCGGGAACATGTCGAGCTGCGCGCCGATCATGATGTCCGCGAGCGAGAACGTGTCGCCCGCGAAGTAGGTCCTAGACCCAAGCAGCCGCGAGAGCTCGTTGAATACCTGGTGCGCCTTCGGCATTGCCGCCGCGATCGCCGCCTCGTCGGTGACGCCGCCGAGCAGGCGCGGCAGCACGATCCGCTGAAACGAGATCACGCTGTTCACGCCCTGGAACAGGTACCAGTCGTTCACGTTCATCACCTGGTCCATGCTGCCGGCGGCCTTCGCGTCCGAGGGCGTCAGCGCGGGTTTGGGCAGCACGCGATCGAGATAGCGCACGATGGCCTGCGTCTCGTAGAGCACAAACCCGCCGTGCTCGAGCACCGGCACGCGGCCGAACGCGTGGCGCGCTACGTGCGGCTCCGCTTTCATGGCGCCGGGCGCCACCGGAGCGACACGATAGCGCGCGCCCTTCTCCTCGAGCGTAGCCAGCACGGAGCGGCCGAACGGGCTGCCGGGGACGGTGTGGACGATGAAGTCGGACATTGGCGTTCTCCTTTAGTCGGGCTTGCGTTCGGCTTCGCGGGCGAAGCGTTCCATGAGGCCGGGCCAGCCGCGGCCGACGGCGTCGCGCATCTTCGTGCCAGCCTCCGGGCCCATCGTCTCGAAATTGTGGTGCAAGAGCTCGACGACCGTGGTGTCGGGGCCGTCGGCCGTGAAGCGGATGTCGACCTCGGAGCGCATCGCCTCGTCGGGCAGCCACTGCGCGCTCACCTGCCAGATCATCGTGAAGCGATTGGGCGGCTCCCACCGCGTGATCGTTGCGACGGGCGTGCGCGTGCCGTCCTGCGAGATCTCGATCCAACGGCCGCCGAGGCGCGTTTCGAGCACCATCTTATCCACGGGCTTCTTTGCGATGCCGTGATCGGGCGGCCACCACCGGGCGAGGCCGTTGGTGAACACATCGAAGCTAAGCGCGAGCGGCGCGCGCACGCGGATCGACTTGCGGACAGGTTCGATCTCGACGGCGGTCATCGTTTCTTCCTGCGTTTTGCTCTGACGGTGCGTTCGACTTCGGCCTTGAACGCCTCGAGCGCGTCGTCCCAGAACGACTCGAGCCAGTCGCGCAGCTCCTCGATGCCGCGCGGGTCGACCTCGTAGAGCCGACGTGTGCCGTCGGCCTCGTCGCGCACGAGCCCGGCGTCCTTCAGCACCTTCAAGTGCTGCGACACGGCGGGCCGGCTCACGGGCAGCTCGGCGGCGATGTCGGTCACGGAGACAGGCCCGGCTCGGAGGCGCTCGAACACGGCGCGGCGCGTGGGGTCGGCGAGCGCGGTCAATGCCTGTTCGTAAGCCATGCCTTACGGTAAGCAATCGCTTACGCTTAGTCAAGCATCGTTCGACGAGGCGCCCAGTTACCGCGGCCGCGCGACAAGTACGCGGTTACTGCGCCGCGGCCGCGTCCATGTAGACGCCCGCCTGGATCACGGCCTTCAGGCGGCGGAGGTTCGCTATGTCGGCGAGCGGGTCGGCGTACAGCAATATCAAGTCAGCGTCCTTGCCGACCTCGATGGTGCCACTGCGCGCGTCCCGGCCGAGCACGCGCTGCGCGTTGATCGTGGCGGCGCGGATCGTGTCGATCGGCGAGAGCCCCTGCGCGACCGTAATCTGCATCTCGAGCAGCGTGGTGACGCCCGGCAGAACTCCGGGCACCGGGCTGTCGGTGCCGATCACGATCGGCACGCCGGCGTCGTGCACTGCACTGAGATTCGCCGTGGTGTACTCGTCGAAGTCGCGCTTCGCCCAACCGGTGGCCTTGAGCTGCTGTCGCACCTGCGCGAGGACCGCCTGCATCTCCGGCGTATCGAGCAGAGCGTAGGTTCGTGCGGGGACCTTGTGCATGTCGTCGAATGCGTGCAACCGCCTGCGCCAAGCGTCGGCGTCGAGCGTCGTGTACGGCTCGGCCCCGACCGCCGTCGCCTCGTAGAACGCCCCGTTGCGCTTCAGAAGCTCGAGGACCTCACGGTCGTAGCGCGCGTCGATGATGCCGTGCACGACGCCATCCGCACCCGCGCGCAGCACCGCCCGAGCCGTCTCCAGCTCGATCGCGTGCGCCACGGCCTTCAACCCGAGCGCGTGCGCCTCGGCCACGATCGCCTCGTTGATCTCGGGCCGGATCGGGACGAGGGCCGGCGGCTGCAGCAGGAACTTGATCATGTCGACGCCTTCGGCGCGCATGTCGCGCACGGCCGCGCGTGCCGCGTCGACCGTGGCCACGGTGCGGAATGCGCCGGGCAGCGGATAGCTGTCGCCGACGACGATCACGAGGCCGGCTGCGAAGTAGCGCGGATAGCGCGACGGCGTCTCGGCGGAGGCGCGCTTCATCGCATGGAACGACGGGAGGTCGATGCCCGGCGAGAACACCGTCGTGATCCCCCAGGTGAGCAAATGCCGCAGCGCCTCGAGATTCTGCTCCGGCGTGGCGAGCGTCGGCGGCGCGACGTGGTTGTGCATGTCGGCGAGCCCCGGCAGCAGATACTTCCCCGCGCCGTCGACGATCGTCGCGCCCGCCGGTACCTTCACGTCGGCGCTCGGGCCGACGGCCGCAATGCGCTCGCCGTCGACGACGACGGTCATCCCTGGTCTGCCCGTGTCGGTGCGACCGTCGATCACGGTTACGTTCTTGATCGCGAGGGTTTCGGCGTGCGCTTGCGCGCCGACGGCGAGCGCCGCCGCGAGGATCGCCATGAGAGGGAACGCCGCTTTACGCATGATCGAAGTGTCCTTTGCCGAGTGGTGCGCGATCTTGCTGGCAGCCGCGCGCGCCGCGGAAGTACGATACCGCGTGCGCCTGCGTACGTACGCAAACGCATCAATGGGTTACGCCACGTTCGGGACAACAGCAACAACAGCGCAACGTCGATGACGACGCCCCCGGTAGCCGAGGCCGCGGTACGCGAGCAACTCGCGAGGGTGCTCGCGAGCGGCGCGTTCGCACGCGCGAGCCGGTCGGAAAAGCTGCTGACCTATCTCGTCGAGCAGACCCTCGCGGGCCGCGCACACTACCTCAAGGAGTACACGCTTGGCGTCGACGCATTCGGCCGTGGCGCCGACTTCGACCCGCGCAGCGACCCGATCGCGCGCGTCGAGGCCTCGCGCCTGCGCAGCAAGCTCGAGCTCTACTACGCGACCGATGGCAAGGCGAACCCCGTAGTCATCGCGCTGCCGAAAGGGAGCTATGTACCGGTGTTCGGGAGCCGGCCGGCGGCGGACGCCGACGCCGGACGCAAGCCGCCGCGCGCAGCCCGCTTCGCATGGCTCGGCACCGCAGCCGCCGTGGGTGCCGCGATCGCGGTCGCAGTCGGGAGTCTTTGGCTCCGCTCGCCGCCCGAGGCGCCGCGCGCGCTGCTCAAGCTCGACGTCGACTTGGGATCCGGCGCGCGCTTGAGCACCGAGGTCGGCGGCAACCTTGCGTTGTCGCCCGACGGCAGCACGCTCGTGTTTCTCGCGCTGCTGGAGGACGGCAGTACCCATCTGTTCGCGCGCCGCCTCGACGAGCTCGTGGCCCGCGAGCTGCCGGGCACCGTCGACGCGCGGGCGCCGTTCTTCTCGCCGGACGGGCGATGGGTCGGATTCGGCGCCGGCGGCAAGCTGAAGAAGACGCTCGTCGCGGGCGGCGGCTCGCCGATCACGCTCGTCGACGCGAGCGACCCGCTCGGCGCGAGCTGGAGCGAGCGCGGCGAGATCATCGCGAAGCTCACATCGGAATCGGTCCTGTGGCGCGTGCCGGAGGACGGCGGCGTCCCCGAGCGCGCGCTCGACACCGCGGCGGAGGGCGTCTCGCCGCGCTGGCCGCAGGTGCTGCCCGGCGGAAACAGCGTGCTGTTCACTGCGATGCGCGGGCTGCATGCGAGCGTCGAGGCCGTAGCTCTCGCCGACGGCAAGCGCAAGACGCTGATCCCGAGCGGGATGTACGGGAGGTACGTCGCGAGCGGTCACCTGGTGTACGTGGACGGCGGCACCTTGTTCGCCGTGCCGTTCGATCCGGTAAAGCTCGAGACGCGCGGCACTGCGGCACCGGTGCTCGCGGGCGTCGCCTACTCGCCGACATTCGGCTTCGCGCAGTTCACGGCTGCAGCCAACGGCGTCGCCGCGTATCAACGTGGAGGCGGCGGCGGAAAAATGACCGTCGCTCGCCTCGACGCCGCCGGCCATTCGAGCGCTGTGATCGCCGAGCCCGCGCACTATCAATGGCCGCGCCTTTCGCCCGACGGCCGCAAGCTCGCGATCGGCGTGCTCGAGGGCGGCGAGTTCGGCATTTGGGTGCACGATCTCGCCACCGGCACGAAAGCGAGGCTCGTCGACGGCGCGACGCCGGTGTGGACGGCCGACCAGCGCTACCTGCTCTACGAGAACACGCCGTCCGGATTGTTCGCGCTGCGGGCCGACGGCGCCGCCGAGCCCGTGCGTCTCGTCGAGGGCACGGGACGTCTGATCCCGTGGTCGGTGACGCCGGACGGCAGCCGCCTCGCGTACTACGCGTTAAACGACGTGACCGCTGCTGATCTCTGGACCGTGCCGATCCGCACCGACGACGGCATCGCGCGGGGCGGCGATCCGGAGCTCTTTCGGCGAACGCCCGCCTACGAGCTCTATCCGACGTTCTCGCCTGACGGGCATTGGCTCGCGTACGGCTCGAACGAGTCCGGCTCCTGGGAGGTCTACGTGCGCGCCTTCCCCGACGACGGCACCCAAGTACGCATCTCGAGCCGTGGCGGCCGCGTACCCGCATGGTCGAAGACGGCGCCCGAGATCCTGTACGAGACGATCGATCACCGGCTCATGGTCGCGAGCTACCGCGTCGAGCACGGGTCGCTCGTCGCCGAGGCGCCGCGCGCGTGGTCCAACGTGCAGCTCGCCGACTCGATCGTGCTGCCCGCGTTCGACCTCGCGCCGGACGGCCGCAGCGTGGTCGCGCTACTGCCCTACGGCGAGGACGCCGCGCCGGCCGGCGACCGCGCCACCGTGCTCGTGAACTTCCTCGACGAGGTACGGCGCGTCGCGCACTAAAGCCACCGGTGCCAGACACCCCTGGTGTCTGGCAGAAAAGTAACCTGTCCCTACTTTTCCCGGTGACAAAGCCGGCGAAAAAAATCGAACATGTCCCTATTTTTCCGCGGCGATCCAGTCGTCGACGCGCCGCTCGAGAATCGACAGCGGCAGCGCGCCGCCGCCGAGCACGACGTCGTGAAAGCGGCGGATGTCGAAGCGGTCGCCGAGCGCGGCCCGCGCGCGCGAGCGCAGCTCCAGGATCTTCAGCATGCCGATCTTGTAACCGGTTGCCTGGCCCGGCGCCACGATGTAGCGGCGCACCTCCGCGCGGATCTGGCCGTCGACGATCGGCGAGTTCTGCCTGAAGTAGTCCACGGCCTGCGCCTCCGTCCAGCCCTTCGCATGCAGTCCCGTGTCGACGACGAGCCGGATCGCGCGCCAGAGCTCCCCGCCGAGTCTGCCGAAGTCCGAGTACGGATCCTTGAACCCGCCCATCTCCTTGCCGAGCGCTTCGGCATAGAGACCCCAGCCTTCCGTGTACGCATTGAAGAAGATCTGCGTGCGGAACTTCGGCAGCCCGGTCAGCTCCTGCGCGATCGCGATCTGCAGGTGGTGGCCGGGGATGCCCTCATGGTAGGCCACGGTCTCGAGCTCAGGCTTAGGCATCGAGCTCATGTCGATGAGGTGAACGTAGTACGTGCCCGGCCGCGAGCCGTCGGGCGTGCCCTCCTGGTAGTGCTGCGGCGCGCCGGGGATCTCACGGAACGCCTCTACGCGCTTCACCACGAGGTCGGCCTTCGGCAGCAGGCCGAAGAACTCCGGCAGCCGCTGCTTGACGGCCGCGATGTCGGTGCGCGCTTCCGCGAGATACGCCTCGCGGCCTTCGTCGGTGTTCGGGAAATGAAACCGCGGATCGCTGCGCACGTACTCGAAGAACTGGCTCAGCGTGCCGTCGAAGCCGACTTGCCGGCGGATCGCGTCCATCTCACCCTTGATCCGCTCGACCTCGCGGAGACCGAGCGCGTGGATCTGCTCGGCGGTCATGTCGGTGGTCGTTTCCGCCGACAGCCGCTCTTCGTAGAACGCGGGGCCGTCAGGCAGCTTCCAGACGCCGGTCGCGATCTCGTCGGAGCTCTCGACGTCCGAATCGACCCACGCGATCAACGCGTCGTACGCGGGCTTGAAGCGGTCGACGAGCGCCGCGCGCGCGGCCGTTCGCAACTCCTCGGCCGTCGCCGCGTCGATCTTGCCGGCGGCGGCGAGCGCGTCGATCTTCGCCTTCGCGTCGGCCCAAAGCGGCGCGTCGCCGGTGCCCGCGAACGGTGCGCCGGTGACGAGCGCCGTGGCTTGCTGCCGGACCGACGCATACGCGAACCGCGGCGCGTGCACGCCCTCGGCGGCGGCGAGCTTCGCGCGCTCGACGGACTGGTCGATCGCGCGCGCGACTCCGCCGATTCGCGCAACGTAGGCTCTCATGTCCGAGGCGTCGTCGACGCGGTGCTGGGTGATCAACGCCTGCGGCAGGTCCGTATGCGGGCCGCCCATTTGATGAAAGGTGTAGAAGCGCCGGCGAAACGGCTGGGCCCTCTCGGCGAGCGCGAGCTCGAACACCCAAAGGTCGTATGAAGTTTTCGCTTCCGGAGTCAGCCGCTCGTAGTCGAACGTGCGGCGCAGCTCCTCGACCGTCGCGCGAAGCCACGCGAGCTGCGTGTCCTCCGCGGCTTCCGACACGTCGTCGATCTTGTCGTATGAGCCAGCCAAAGGCAGGTTGCTCGGCCAATCCACCACCTCAACGTCTTTGGCTGTCAGGGTAGAGCCGGAAGGCGTGTCGTTAATCGCAGCGACAATTCCAGTCGTCGCGTGCTGAGCTCGGCTCAACCGTATCCGCTTGCTGAAGAAAAAGGTCATGGCGCCAGCCAACACCGCAGCCATCAAGAAAGCGATCAAAACTCTTCGCAGACCCGTAAATCACCTCCACCAGAACGCATTACCAACGCAATAAAAATTACCGATCGCAATCGCCAGTCCGTAAGGCAGGCGCAACGTGCCTTCCTGCTGAACGTTCAAAGTCGGATGTGGCGCAAACCCTTCGGTCAGGTGATGGCGCACCAGTTCGACTACATTGCGGAGGCTCTGCAACATCCTTTTGTGAACCAAGACGTAGCCTACCGCCAACAGCCCGCCCGCGATCGCGGACATAATCAGCAAGATCCCCACCTGGGCCGTGCCCACCCAGGCGCCTACCGCGGCCATCAGCTTGACGTCGCCGCCGCCCATTCCCCCGAGCAGGAAGAGCAAAAAGAAAATACCGCCGGCGAACAGCATGCCAGCCAAACCGCTGCGCAATTCCGTCCATCCGCCCAGCCCGGTGCGGACCACCAAAGCCGCAATCAAACCGCTATAGGTGAGCCGGTTAGGAATCCGCTTTCCGCGGACATCCTTAATCGCTCCAACCATAGCGATAGTCAGGGCGCAAAGCAAAAGATACTTATCCAATCGATCCACCTAAGTAACGCCAGAATGTGTCTTAAGTTTTGTACAGCTGAGCCATCACGAGGGGGGCCGTGTCGGGTTAAGGTTTGGGTTGTGTTTGCGCCGGCCCTTTCGAGCCGGAGCAAACAAAAGTTCGGGGCAGAACACTGCTGCGGTGCCTGCCCACTATTGGCGCG